>JADHED010002166.1_pt1 | contig 14319 bp, 13 predicted proteins | sample 8952041 | NCBI WGS metagenome assembly JADHED01 (sample SAMN16124423, study PRJNA663239) | bioreactor sludge metagenome | isolation source: sludge (control) | place: India:Bengaluru | collected 2018-09-08
GATTTGTGCGTGGCGTGGAAACCGCCATCGAGCAAAAGGTGCCCTTCATCTGCTTTACTGCCACCGGCGGCGCCCGCATGCAGGAAGGTCTGCTGTCGCTCATGCAAATGGCCAAGACCAATGCGGCGCTGACCCGCCTGGCCAAGAAGGGCCTGCCCTACATCAGTGTGCTGACCGACCCCACCATGGGTGGCGTGAGCGCAGGTTTTGCCTTTGTGGGCGACATCGTGATTGCCGAGCCCAAGGCGCTGATCGGCTTTGCTGGCCCGCGCGTGATCGAATCCACCGTGCGTGTGACCCTGCCCGAGGGCTTCCAGCGTGCAGAGTTCCTGCAAACCAAGGGCGCAGTGGACTTCATCTGCGACCGCCGCGAACTGCGCAACACGGTGGCCAGCAGTTTGGCCATGCTGCAACGACTGCCTGCTGACGCGGTGATGTAAATACCCGGTCCGCGAAAAGGGGACTGAGTGAGGCCTCACCACGCCATTGCTATATTTTCAATAGCAAACAGAGCGTATTTGGCTAGCGCATCGGGCCTTTGGGATGCTTAACGCATCACACTGGCCTGCAAATGGCCCAGAACAATCATCACGACCTGCAGCACCACCAGAGCCACCAATGGCGACAGGTCGAAGCCGCCCATCAGCGGAATGACGCGCCGAAAAGGACGCAACACGGGTTCACACAGGCGCGCGATCACATCCGCCAGCGGTGAACGGCCACCCTGTACCCAGGACAGGACGGCATAAACAATCAGCAGGCCGATCAGCCCCGAGACCGCCACGCGCAGCAGCCCGAACAAGGCCAGCCAGGGCAACCACGCCCATGCCGATCCCGCACCGAGCAGCAAGGTCAACAAAGCGTACTGCACCAGCTGCACCAGCATCGCAGCCACCAGACTGGACACATCCCAACGCCCCACCGGTGGTATCACCCGGCGCAGCGGCATGATCAGCCAGTCGGTCAACGCAAACACCAACCCACCAACGGGGTTGGAAAACGGCACCCGCTGCCACTGCATGTACAGCCGCAAGAGGCAGGCCCCGGTCAACAAGCCGCCAACAACATCAAGCAGGAAAGAGGCGATCTGATAGAGCATGGATGAGACAAAAGCAGTGGTGCGCAGCAAAAGCCGACAGTGTCATGGGATGATAGCGGGCCAAGGCACCCGCGCGCCCATGACCCCACCCCTCACCTTGTCGTCCCTGCCGCTTTTCCCCCTGGGCTCCGTCCTGTTCCCGGACGGGTTGCTGGCGCTGCGGGTGTTTGAGGTGCGCTACCTTGACATGGTGCGCAAGTGTCACCAGGCAGGCGCACCATTTGGCGTGGTGTCGCTCACCCAGGGGCGCGAAGTACGCCGACCCGGCGCGCCCCAGGAGCAGTTCAGCGCGATAGGCACGCTGGCTGCGATCGAGCAGTTGCACAGCCCGCAGCCAGGCCTTATCACCATGCAATGCCGGGGGACGCAACGCTTTCAGATCACCCAGCGCAGCCTGCTGCCCCACGGCCTGTGGGTGGCTGACATCGGCCAGATCGACGCAGACCTCTCGGTGCCCGTGCCGCAAGACCTGAAAAAAGCCGCCACCGCCCTCGCCCAGATCCTACACACCCTACAGCTGCGCGACCCGGATGCCACGGCAGCCATCACCCCCACGGCGGCGCAGCTAGACGATTGCGGCTGGGTGGCCAACCGCTGGTGCGAGTTGCTGCCCGTGCCGCTGGAACTCAAGCAAAGGCTGATGGAACTGGACAATCCGCTGGTACGCCTGGAGCTGGTGGGAGATGTGCTGGAGCGGACGGGAATTGCTACGTAACTATGGCGTTCAAGAATGGATAAGCCTACCGTGCTAGAGCGTATTCTTTCCTGGCACCGAACTACCAAGCGTCTGGTAGTTGTATTACTGGACGCGGGGATGGGCCTAGTGGCGATGTGGGCAGCCTTTACGCTACGGTTGGATACCCCCCATTGGCCGGACGGCAATCAATGGATTGCTTACTGCTTGGCGCCACTTCTGGCCTTTCCGGTATTGATGAACCTTGGGCTCTACCGCGCCATATTTCGATACACAGGCATACAAGCGTTGCTCACCACAGGAAAGGCGATTGCAATCTACGGTGCTGCGCTTTTCGCAATACTGCTCATCGGCAAATGGGAAGGTATTCCGCGTAGCGTGGGCATCCTGCAACCGCTGGTTTTCTTGTTGCTCGTTGGGACAAGTCGTTCGTTGGGTTGGCTGTGGCTGGCAGGACGCACAAAGACCGCCCCGCATCGCTTACTGATCTACGGAGCGGGCGCTGCCGGCGCCCAGACGGCGGCGGGCTTAATCAGCGCACGCAACTACCAGTTGCGAGCATTTGCGGATGACGACTTAAACAAAGTGGGGCGCAGCATCAACGGCGTGCGCGTCTACGCCCCCCAAGTACTCCCGACCATCGTTCAACGACTCGGGATCACCGACGTGCTCTTGGCCCTGCCTAGCGCATCCCGCCAGAGACGCCAGCAGATCATTGAGAGCCTCAAAACCTTACCTGTGCGCATTCGCACCCTCCCCGGCTTGACAGACTTGGCCAGCGGCAAAGTCACGGTAACGGATTTTCAGGATCTCGATATCGAAGACTTGCTGGGGCGCCAGCCCGTAGCGCCGGATTTGCAGCTGATGCGGCAGCATATCGCCGGCAATGCAGTCTTGGTGACAGGAGCAGGTGGCAGCATCGGCTCCGAACTGTGCCGGCAGATTGCACAGTTGGGCGCCTGCGAACTGCTGCTCGTCGACCACAGCGAATTTGCCCTCTACAACATTCACGAGGAACTGCAGCATTTGGTGCGGCAAGGTGTAATTTCCTGCCGGCTAACGCCGCTGCTGGCCAGCGTAAATAATTTGCAACGTATGAGCGACCTGTGCCGGATACATTCCCCGGGGAGTATCTATCACGCGGCCGCATACAAACATGTGCCTATGGTGGAGGCCAATGCAGGAGAAGGAGTTGCAAACAACGTATTCGGCACTCTGAACATGGTGCGTGCAGCTCTAGAGCATAGCGTCGCCCACTTCGTGCTCGTCTCCACAGACAAAGCGGTGCGCCCCACGAATGTGATGGGCGCCAGCAAACGAATAGCTGAGCTAGTTCTCCAAGCGATCGCTCAGGCCACAAAACACCCTTTCGCATCTGAAACCATAGCGGTTTCTGATAGGGCCAGCTCCTGGCGCAGTCCCACCCGATTCTCGATGGTCCGCTTTGGCAACGTCCTAGGCTCTAGCGGTAGCGTGATACCGCTTTTTCGTCAACAGATAGCCCGTGGCGGCCCACTTACGGTGACTCATCCCGACGTTACACGGTACTTCATGACCATTCCAGAAGCAGCGCAGTTAGTACTGCAGGCCGGCGCCATGGCCGAAGGGGGAGACGTATTTGTGTTGGATATGGGAGACCCCATCCGCATACTGGAACTTGCACACCGCATGGTAGCGCTAGCAGGCCTCACGCTGCGCACCGAGCAGCATCCAGGAGGGGACATAGATATTATTTTTACTGGCCTTCGTCCCGGAGAAAAACTCTATGAGGAGCTTCTGATCGGGGATAACCCCATGCCCACGATGCACCCTCGCATCTTGCGCGCGCATGAAGAGTACCACGAATGGGACACGCTTTCCAAAGAACTTGAATTACTTGCGCAAGCGTGCGCCACCGCGGACCGGTTCAAACTAACTGAAATTCTTATGCGCTTAGTTCCGGGTTACGTGCCGCCGCTGCTTGCGCACCCTCACTAGAGTTGAAGCCTTTTCCCAACATGAAAGCAATGGAATCACAATCCTCAAGAGTTAACTACCAGCGGCTCTACGACGAGCATGCTCACTACGCGGCCAGACGCGTGGATAACTCATTTGAGCACCAAAATATTTTGCTTGAAGTCCGAGATTTTAAAGTCCCACATCTCGCCACGTTATTACCTCAGAACCTGAAGATTCACAGCCTGCTAGAGATTGGCTGCGGCACTGGCGAACTAATTGCGCAATTTCCACTAGAAAAATCTGCCATACGCACGGGATGCGATATATCTCCAGAGAATATTATTACTGCGCGAAGACGCTATCCAGCGGTTAACTTCCATGCAGGCGACTTTCGCGAACTCATTCCGGATAATTTTGACGTAATCATATTAAGCGACATTCTTGAACACGTGGAGGATGACACTGCTTTTCTCAGAGATGCTTCGTTACTTGGAAAATGTATACTCGTCAATCTACCACTTGAATGCAATTGGCTAAATAATCGACGGAATTATGGCCCAAATGATGTTTCTGGCCACCTGCGCCGCTATACGCTAGCAGAGGGCTTAGCTCTTTTTGAACGGGCGAGCCTGCGCCTGACTCGCTGGCAGCAGGTATGGATCCACGAGCTACCAGTAGAGAAAAAACGCAGAATACTGCGTCAAAAAATGCTAGGGCAGGCATACTCTGGAAACGTTATAACCCAGTGGGCAAAGGCAGCGACCGACAAGTTTGCCACCGCAGTTCCTCCGTTTGGGCGGAGATTGCACTCATCAACGCTATTTGCGGCCGTAGAAAGCGCTTCATGACCGTGCATCGTGAAGTGCGTTGGACAATTTTGATACAAGGCGTCGGCGCTGTAGCGAGCTTAACAACGGTAGTGCTGCTCGGAATTGTGGCGGGTCCTTCTGTACAAGGGGAATTCAGCCGACTCAAAAGCGCCCTGGAACTAGTTATAGCCATAGCCATGCTAGGCGCCCCCCAAGCCTTACTTTACTTTTTGCGATTAAAGCAAATTACCCAACGGCAAATAGTCCACATCACCTTGACGACTGGCCTTATCGGAGTAGCGTGCACCAGTTTATACGCACTCATTCAGCAACAAATTGCACCGATTACACTATTCCTCTTAGCTAGTACAACGGCAGCGGGGACAATTCACGGGGTTTTGCGTGGAGCCATACTAGCTTCAAGATCAAGCAGCATATTCAATACCATCACAATATTGCCTCAAATCTTACTTTTACCTGCCGTACTTATAGCCACAAACTTCTCCGATCACTCTAGCGCGGGAGCAATTCTCCCCTTTTTTTTTACTTGGTTTCTCAGCGCCGCGATTGCATTTTTTTTCTCCAGAAATATTGCACCAACACGGGTAGCCAATCCAATATCTCTACTCCAACTGGTAAATTTTAGCGGGGCATCGTGGCTGACAACCGTGCTGATGAGTGGAACGCCAGCGCTTTGGCTTCAATATATCAGCACCAGTTCTGGAAAAATAGATACCGGCTACTTCGCAATGGGGATGGTAGGTGTTCAGGCAGTTTTAACACCAATAAACTACGCAACCCCCCTACTATTCAAGCATTGGACCGGAAGAAAGAATATATCCCCAATTTACTATTCAATACGATATGGAGTGGGAATGGGAATAATTATGCTCATATGCGTAGGTATTTTTAGCATTCCCCCCCACCCGATTGCCTCAGAATACGCACCTCTATTTCATATTTCTGGGTATTTTGCAGCCATAGCGACATTGGAAAGCATGATTCGCATCAGCTATGTCGCGAGCATAGCCAACGGACAACCCTGGCACACAGTTTTCACTGAATTTGTCCGTGCTCTCTGCCTAGCAGGAATATTACTCCTCACTTCGACAAGTCAATTGGTAGATTTTGCCATTGCTTGGATGGTTGCATGCATGTGCGCCGCATTCGCCTGTGGACTTATCACATGGCAATCTTCAAAAAAAACGCACATACTAACCCCATGAAAATTGCACTCATAGGACCTGCCAGCGTCATCCACTACCAGCGATGGGCTTACAGCCTAGCCAAATCGGGACATGAGGTGCATATAATATCCCAACATCCCGACAAGGGCATCGCTGAATCTCCCTTATTTGCATCGAAAATCTGGCTACCAATGCGAAGCCCCTGGGGATACATTGGAAACATACCCAAACTACACAACGCCATTGAGCGCATTAAGCCCGATATTATTAACACACATTACGGCAGTGGATACGGACTCTGCTCATCTTTTATCAGCGGCTATCCTTACCTTCTATCCGTATGGGGCAGCGACGTTTATGATTTCCCCAATGAATCTCAACTTAAAAAATATATATTGCACTGGAATTTGAGTCGCGCTTCAGCCATTGCATCCACCAGCCACGCTATGAAACGGCAGGTCATGCATATTTTACCCGAACCCGGCGAAATCTACATTACCCCCTTCGGAGTTGACTGCATAAAATTCCACCCGGACCCCAACAAAAACTGCAAAACGCTGACGATAGGAATTGTCAAAACGTTAGCAACAAAATATGGAATAGACAACCTAATCCAAGCTTTCGCAAAACTACTGACCTTACCTTCAGTTAAATCAATCGACTCTCAGTGCCCACTACGATTACTCATCGTGGGCGACGGACCCGAACGCGGCTCGTTGACTAAAATGGTGGCAGAACTCGGTATTTGCAATCGGACAACATTTGTTGGCCGCATTGAACACAACGATATTCCCATGTGGCTCCACAGAATGGATATTTTTGTGGCCCCCAGTAGATTGGATAGCGAAAGCTTCGGCGTCGCGGTCATTGAGGCGTCTGCTTGTGGAATTCCGGTCATTGTTAGCAATGTCGGCGGATTACCCGAAGTTGTGGATGATGGAGTCACTGGAATTGTTGTCGCCAAAGAAAATATTCACAGCCTTACCTTCGCAATGGAAAAACTAGTACTGGATTCAGATCTCCGATTCACGATGGGGAACGCAGGACGCAAAAAGGTTATAGAAAATTACGAATGGCAGGAATGTGTTAAAAACATGATCAACTGCTACGAAAAAACCATTATGAAATATTCATATTTCCGATGAAAAATCCCGCAACATGGAGACCCAGCAAGTACGTTTTGAAAAATGGAAAGCTCTCTGCAAGCAGCGATACCAACGAACTTGGAATAGCCTCGAGAATGGCAGCAACAATTGCAGCCGAATACTACCAAAATAATATCGAAATTTACGCAAAGGGAGCGCTTTTAGATCTGGGCTGCGGAAAATCACCCCTATATGAAATTTACAGCAAGCACATACTAAGCAGCACATCCGCAGACTGGGATGGGACGCCCCATAAAAACGACAATATTGATGTTAAATGCGATTTAACCAAAAAACTCCCATTCGACGACGCAACATACGATACAGTCATACTTTCCGATGTCTTGGAACATCTCCCAAATCCAGAAAATCTATTTTCTGAAATTTACCGCATTCTCAAGATTGATGGCACTCTCCTGCTAAACACTCCGTTTCTCTACGGAATACATGAAGTCCCCCATGACTATTATCGCTATACACAATTTGCATTAAATAGATTTGCCAACATATCAAAATTTAAAATTGTTAAAATTGAAGCCACCGGCGGAAGCCCGGAAATTTTCATCGACCTATTCGCGAAACACCTCCAATACATCCCATTTGTAGGAAAAATCTCCGCAATTTTCATTCAGCGATTTCTACTGGCTTTTAGAAAAACAAAAATTGGCAAAACCATATCCCAAAAAACTGCCGAGCGTTTTCCATTCGGTTACTTTATGGTTATTCAAAAATAGCTAGCTTAGAGCGCAGCATGCAAGCTTCAGAAGAACCCACCACCTTTCTTATCAGCGTGATTGCGCCTTGTCGCAACGAGGCCGCGCACATCGACGCGTTTTGCGACAGCGCGCTGCAGCAGAAGCTGCCCGCAGGCTGGCGCATAGAGGTGCTGGTGGCCGATGGCCGCAGCGACGACGGCACGCGCGAGCGGCTAGCGCAGCGCTGCGCCGCCGACCCGCGCCTGCGCTGGGTGGACAACCCGGATCGCATCGTCTCCACCGGCCTGAACGCCTGCCTGCGTGAAGCCCGCGGCAGTGTGATTGCGCGGCTCGACGTGCACACCCGCTTTGCGCCGGATTATCTGACCGAATGCCTAGCCGCGCTGAAACGCACTGGGGCCGACAACGTAGGCGGCCCCTGGGTAGCCGAAGGGCGCGGTGCCATGGGCAGCGCCATTGCCGCAGCCTTCCAAAGCCGATGGGTGGTGGGCGGTGCGCTGTCGCGCGACGCAGCCTATGAAGGCCCTGTCGACACCGTGTACCTGGGCTGCTGGCCACGGGCCACGCTGGAGCGCTTTGGCGGCTTTGACGAGAGCCTGGTGCGCAACCAGGACGACGAGCACAACCTGAGGCTGCGCCTGGGGGGTGCACGTATCTGGCAAAGCGGGCGCATCCAGTCGAGCTACCGCCCACGCGATTCGCTGCGCCACCTGTTTGCCCAGCAACGGCAGTACGGCTACTGGCGGCCCTTTGTCATGCGCAAACACGGCCAGCCAGGCTCGGTGCGGCAACTGGTGCCAGCGGCCTTTGTGGCGGCGGTGCTGGGATTTGTTGCCATCAGCCCCTGGAATATTTGGCCACTGGCAGCGCTGCTGGCGGCTTATGGCGGCTATGTAGGAGCAGCCTCGGTGCTGGCCGCCAGCGCTGCAGGCCAGTGGAACACCTTGCCGCGCCTGCCGGTGGTGATTGCGGCCTACCACGTCGCCTACGGACTGGGCACCTGGCGTGGTCTGTGGGATGTGCTGCGTGGCCGCGAGCCCTCGGCTCAGTTTGCGCGCATTACGCGCTGAACCCAGGGCCCGCTTCGCCATGAGTTTCGACTCCTCCCACGAACCCGCCGCCGTGCAGGCCCGCTACGCCCGGCGCAATGCGCTGGCCGACACGCAACACTACAGCCTGTACGCCAGCGCCTCGGCCCTGCAGGCGCAGCAGGAACGACTGCGCGCCATGGTGCAGCTGTGGCGCAAGCACGGCTGGCACAGCCTGGCCGACCTGCAGATCACCGAAGTGGGCTGCGGCAGCGGCGGCAACCTGCATGACCTGGTGCGCCTGGGCGCAGAGCCCCGGCGCCTGCAAGGGTTGGAATTGCTGCCAGAGCGCGCCGCCCAGGCCGGTGCCACCTTGCCCGCCGCACTGGCCATCCACGCGGGCGATGCGGCCAGCGCCACGATTGCCCCCGGCAGCCAGCAGGCAGTGCTCGCCTTCACCCTCTTCAGCTCGCTGCTCGACGCTCCCTTCCGTACGGCGCTTGCGCAGCAGATGTGGCAGTGGGTGACCCCTGGCGGTGGCGTGCTGGTGTATGACTTTATCGTCAACAACCCGCGCAACCCCGATGTGCAGGGCGTGCCGTTGGCCGAAGTGCAGCGGCTGTTTCCGCAGGCCCGGCTGCATTCGCGCCGCATCACATTGGCGCCACCCGTGGCGCGCCGCTTGCCTAACGGCATGATTGCGCCTTGCGCCGCGCTGCTGCCCTTTTTGCGCACCCACCGCCTGACCTGGGCGGTGAAACCAGCCCTCACTGCAGGGCCTACCGCTTTACCGTCATGAAAATCACCGTTATCGGCACCGGCTATGTGGGTCTGGTCACTGGCGCTTGCCTGGCCGAAATGGGCAACCAGGTGGTCTGCCTCGATCTGGACGCCCAGCGCATCGCCGCGCTGAACCAGGGCGAGATGCCCATCCACGAGCCCGGCCTGGGCGATGTGGTGGCGCGCAATACCCAGGCCGGGCGCTTGCGCTTCACCACCGACATCGACACCGCCGTGGCGCATGGCCTTCTGCAGTTCATTGCCGTGGGCACACCGCCCAGCGAGGACGGATCGGCCGACCTGCAGCATGTGCTGGCCGCCGCACGGGCCGTGGCCGAACGCATGCAGAGCTACAAGCTGATCATCAACAAGAGCACGGTGCCCGTGGGCACGGCCGACGCGGTGGCGAAGGAGGTAGCGCAGTTGCTGGCCGCACGCCGGCAGCCGCCCGACTTTGCTGTGGTGTCCAACCCCGAGTTCCTCAAGGAAGGCTCTGCGGTGCAGGACTTCATGAGGCCCGACCGCGTGATTGTGGGCAGCGACAACGAGCGTGCAACCGCGCTGATGCGCACCCTGTACGCCCCCTTCATGCGCAACCGCGAGCGGCTGATCGAGATGGATGTGCGCAGCGCCGAGTTCACCAAATACGCCGCCAACGCCATGCTGGCCACGCGCATCAGCTTTATGAACGAGCTGGCCCTGCTGGCCGAAAAGCTGGGGGCAGACATTGAGCAGGTGCGCGCCGGCATCGGCACCGACCCGCGCATTGGCACGCACTTTTTGTACGCGGGTACCGGTTACGGCGGCTCGTGCTTTCCCAAAGATGTGCGCGCCCTGATCCAGACGGCTGAAGCCGCGGGCCAGCCGCTGCAGATTCTGCAAGCGGTGCAGGCGGTGAACCAGCGGCAGAAGCAGGTACTGATCGACAAAATCGTCGCCCGCTTTGGCCCCGACTTGCAAGGCCGCCGCTTTGCCCTGTGGGGCATGGCCTTCAAGCCCGGCACCGATGATATGCGTGAAGCGCCGAGCCTGACGGTGATCGAGCAACTGCTGGCGCGGGGCGCCGAGGTGGTAGCCTATGACCCGCAGGCCATGCTGCAAGCGCAGGCCGTGCTGGGCCCACGGCCCCACCTGTACTACGCACCCCTGGCCGATGCGGCCCTGGTGGGCGCGGATGCTCTGGTCATCGTCACCGAGTGGAAGGAATTCCGCAGCCCTGACTTTGCCCACATGGCTGCCACGCTCAAGCACCCGGTGGTGTTTGATGGGCGCAACCTGTTTGAGTCCGACACGATGCGCAGCGCTGGGCTGGAGTACTACCCTATCGGACGGGCTGCGATGTCATCCGTCCCCCCTCAACATTCCTGATCATCATGTCTGCCGCTTCCACCACACCCTTCCTCCCCTTCGCCCGCCCTGACATTGGCGACGCCGAAATCACCGCCGTGACCGAGGCCATGCGCTCTGGCTGGGTCTCCACAGGCCCCGTCACGCGCCAGTTCGAACAAAACTTTGTGGACTACCTGGGTGGCGGGCTGCAAGGCGTGGCTGTCAATTCCGCTACGGCGGGGCTGCATCTGGCGCTGGAGGCCCTGGGCATTGGCCCGGGGGATGAGGTGATTGCCCCCACGCTGACCTTCACCGCCACGGCGGAGGTGGTGCGCTACCTAGGGGCCGATGCGGTGCTGGTGGATGTGGACCCTGTCACTCTGAACATCGACCCCGACAAAATCCGCGCCGCCATCACGCCCCGCACCAAGGCCATCATGCCCGTGCACTACGGTGGCCTGGCGTGCGACATGGATGCGATCCTCACCATCGCCAAAGAACACGGCTTGAAGGTGGTGGAAGACGCGGCCCACGCATTACCCACCACGTGGCGCGGCACGCTGGTAGGGCAGCTGCAGTCTCATGTGACGGTGTTCAGCTTCTACGCCAACAAGACCATCACCACTGGAGAAGGCGGCATGGCCGTGACGCGCGATGCCGCCCTGGCCCAGCGCATGCGCGTGATGCGCCTGCACGGCATGAACCGCGATGCGTTTGACCGCTTCACTTCCAAAACCCCGGCGTGGTACTACGAGGTCGTTGCGCCAGGCTTCAAGTACAACATGACGGACGTAGCCGCCGCCATGGGCGTAAAGCAGCTGGCGAGGTTGCCGCAATTCTTGCAACGGCGTCAGACACTCGCCCACCGGTATCACGAACAGCTCGCACAACTACCGCTGACCTTGCCCGCCAGCGCGCCACACGGCGACACCCATGCCTGGCACCTGTATGTCATCCGGCTGAGAGCCGATGCCCCGCTGGGGCGCGACGAGGTCATCCAGGCACTGTCGGATCGGGGGATCGGTACCAGTGTGCACTATGTCCCCCTGCACCGACACCCGTACTGGCGCGACCGGTATCAGCTGACCCCCGCGATGTTTCCTGTGGCCGATGCGGCCTACCAAGCCATGATTAGCATCCCCCTGTTCACCGCCATGAGCGACAACGACCAGGAGCGTGTGATTGCAGCTTTGCACGAGGTGCTGGGCTGACCATGCCCAAGCGGTTGTTCGACCTGGTATTTGCTGCGCTTGGGCTGGTATTGCTCACGCCTTTGCTGCTGGCGGTGGCGCTGTGGGTGGTTTGCGACTCACCCGGCCCTGCGCTCTTTCGCCAACAGCGCGTAGGACGGGCAGGCAAGCTGTTTCACATCTACAAGTTCCGCACCATGCACCAGCGTGCAGCGGCTCATGGCCCCGCCATTACGATCGGTGCAGACGCCCGCATTACGCGCGCCGGTTACTGGCTACGGCGTACCAAAGCAGATGAACTGCCGCAGCTGGTGAACGTATTGCTCGGCCAGATGAGCCTCGTCGGCCCCCGGCCTGAAGTGCCTCACTATGTCGCGCTTTACCCCAGTGACCTGCGGGAGCTGATACTCAGTGTGCGTCCGGGCATCACAGACCACGCATCCATCGAATTCCGCGACGAAAGCACTTTGCTGGGCCAAAGCAGCGACCCCGAGCGCACGTATGTCGAAGAGATTCTCCCCGTCAAGCTGCGCTACGCGGCGCAATACGCCCGCTCGCACACGCTGTGGGCGGATCTGAAAATCATCGCCAGAACCATATCCGCGCTTTGGGGCTACCACCCGTCCGGGGGCCGAGGACCTTCAGGCAGTGCGTAACCGATAAAATCAACGGTTCGGCTGAACGCAGCCCTCCACTCCACGCTCCGCACCGACGGCACCTATGTCAGACCAAATTCACGCCCCCGCCCCCCAGGACGACAACCAGCTCATCGCCGAGCGCCGCGAAAAGCTCCGCGCTCTGCGCGAAGCCCAGGCCAACGGCGGTAGCGTTGCTTTCCCCAACAACTTCAAGCCCGCCCACAAGGCGGCGCAGTTGCACCTGGAACACAGCGCAGCCACCAACGAGTCTCTGGAAGCCACGCCGGCGAACGTTTCCGTGGCTGGCCGCATGATGCTCAAGCGCGTGATGGGCAAGGCCAGCTTTGCCACGATCCAGGACGGCTCGCTGGGCGAGGTGGGTGGCCGCATCCAGCTGTATGTGACCCGCGACGCTGTGGGCGAGGATCTGTATGCGGCCTTCAAGCACTGGGACCTGGGGGACATCCTGGGCGCCGAGGGCACGCTGATGAAGACCAAGACTGGCGAGCTGTCGGTCAAGGTGACCAGCCTGCGCCTGCTGACCAAGAGCCTGCGACCGCTGCCGGACAAGTTCCACGGCATGGCCGACCAGGAGCAGAAATACCGCCAGCGCTATGTGGACCTGATCACCGACGAGCAGGCTCGCAAGCGCTTCGTGGCCCGCAGCAAGGCCGTGAGCGGCCTGCGCGAGTTCATGGTGAGCCATGGCTTCCTCGAAGTCGAGACGCCCATGCTGCACCCCATTCCGGGCGGCGCCAATGCCAAGCCGTTTGTCACGCACCACAACGCGCTGGAGCAGGAGATGTACCTGCGCATTGCGCCCGAGCTGTACCTCAAGCGCCTGATCGTGGGCGGGTTCGAGCGCGTGTTCGAGATTAACCGCAGCTACCGCAACGAAGGTATCTCGGTGCGCCACAACCCCGAATTCACCATGATGGAGTTCTATGCGGCGTACTGGAACTACCTGGACCTGATGGACTTCACCGAAACGCTGATCCGTGAAGTGGCGCTCAAGGCCACTGGCTCTCTGCAGATAACCTACCAGGGCCGCGCGGTGGACCTGTCCCAGCCGTTTGCCCGCCTGACCATCCGCGAAGCCATCTTTCAGTACACCGAAGCCGGCGCCCATGTGGACGATGCAGCATGGCTCGTCAGCGCGCTCAAGAAGCTGGGCATGACGGAAGAGAAGGACAAGCTCTCCACCCGAACCCTGGCCAGCCTGCAGGTGCTGTACTTTGAAGAAACGGTGGAAGACAAGCTGTGGCAGCCCACCTTCATCATGGAGCACCCGACCGAGATCTCGCCGCTGGCACGTGCCAATGACAACCGCCCCGAGGTGACCGAGCGCTTTGAGCTGTACATCACGGGCCGCGAGTTCGGTAACGGCTTCAGCGAGCTGAACGACGCCGAAGACCAGGCCGCGCGCTTCCACGCCCAGGTGGCGGCCAAGGACAGCGGCGACGACGAGGCCATGTTCTACGACCACGACTTCGTGCGCGCACTGGAATACGGCATGCCACCGACGGGGGGTTGCGGCATCGGCATTGACCGCCTCATGATGCTGCTGACAGACAGCCCCAGCATTCGCGACGTGATCCTGTTCCCTGCGCTGCGCCGCGAGTCCTGAGGCCTGGATTTGCCCTGGGGGCGGTCTTGACCGTCCTCGCCCCCGGCACCAAGGAGACATACCGTGCCCTTCAGCTCCAGCAACGCCCCCTACCCTGCCAACGAGCCCCTGCCCTCGGGCAATGCTTTTTCGGTGCTGG
>JADHED010002167.1_pt1 | contig 14312 bp, 17 predicted proteins | sample 8952041 | NCBI WGS metagenome assembly JADHED01 (sample SAMN16124423, study PRJNA663239) | bioreactor sludge metagenome | isolation source: sludge (control) | place: India:Bengaluru | collected 2018-09-08
CCCGCAGGCCGCGCGCCGCGGCGCGCCGCAGCACCCGGCGGGCAGCGGCGGTGAGGCGGCCGGCCAGCGCCGAGGCCTCGGCCGGGTCGTCGATCAGCGTGGCCAGCGCCGCGTGCGCCGAGAACGGCGCGGCGCCGGGCGGACGATCGAGCGCCCGCAGGCGCGGCACCGCCGAGAAGCGCAGCGCGCCGGGGGCGAGCGAGAGGGCGAGGGCGTCGAGCGTCTGCTCGAACATGGCGGGCACTCCCCGGCCGCGTCCCCCCGCACACGCAGCGAGGCCGGACGCGGCGGCAGTGGATGCCGAGGCGCCCGACCTCGCGACGACGATAGCACGGGCGGAGGGCGTCGGCTTGCGAAGCCCCGGTGGGTCGCTTATAGTCGGACCATACACACCATGTCGGCCACGAGAGTCTTCTTCGCTATCTGGCTCGTGGCGGCCGTGCCCGGCGTCGCCCTCGCCGACGCGCGCTCCGACGCGCGGGCGCAGGTGGAGTTCGGCATCGCCGTCGCCCAGAAGGGCCTCTGGAAAGAGGCCCTGTACCGCTGGGAGCGCGCCACGCAGATCGACCCCACGTACGCGGCGGCGTTCAACAACCTCGCCATCGCCTACGAGCAGGGTGGCGACTTCGAGCGGGCCCGCAAGGCCTACGAGCGCGCCACCGAGCTCGAGCCCGACAACCTGCAGATCCGCCAGAACTTCGATCTCTTCAAGGAAATCAATGACCGCACGAGCCGCACTCAGGAGCGCTAGCGCCATCGTCGCCGCTCTGCTGGTGGGCGGCTGCACGACGTTCTACGAGGTGCCGATCGAGACGCCGATCCAGCCGAAGCTGGACATCACGGCGTTCCAGCGCGTGCTGGTCGCGGGCTTCATCGCGGGCGGCACCGACGAGCTCGACGCGAACCTCGAGACCGTCCGCCTGCTGCGGAGCCAACTCCGCACCAAGTCGAACATCCGGGTGATCGAGGCCGACGTGCTGCCCCTCGTCGAGGTCGCCCAGGGCGGCGGCGAGGAGGCGGCGGCCGACGGCGCGACCCCGCTGCCGGAGCGGATCCGCGACGAGAAGGACCTGGCCTCCTACGAGCGCGTCTTCGCCAACGTGGACTACTGGAAGCGCATCGGCGAGGAGTTCCAGAACCCGCTCATCGTCACCGGCACCGTGCTGTTCACGCCGCACCAGCGGTCGGGCTTCGTGACGCGCGAGCAGGAGGCGTACGACTCGTTCGGGCGCCGGCGCGTGGTGCCCGTGCGCACCTACCTCGAGCGCAAGGGCTTCATCCTGCGCCCGAAGTTCGTGTTCATCGACGGCCGCACCGGCACGACGCTCTACTCGGAGTCGTTCCGCGAGGAGGTGCTCTACAACGCCTCGCAGAACACGCCGGCGCTGTCGTCCTACTTCGAGCTGATGGACCGGCTGGTGCCGAGCTTCCTGAGCACGCTGAGCACGCAGAAGATTCGCGGTTCCCGGATCTTGCTGAAGTAGGGGCCACGCATGCGTGGCCCGTCCCCGGTGCGCGAGGCCCAGGTCCGTGGGCCGCGCCCGTCGCCGTGGGCCTCGCCGCCTGCTCCAGCGGCGTCGCCCACCCCGGTGGCCCCCGGCCCCCGTCCGCGAGGCGCCGCGCGTCCCGGGGCGGGCGCCTGGTCACGTCACGGCCGCGTTTGGCCGATTCCCCGGGCCCGTGGTATCCTCATGGGCTTTCGCGCGACGCGCGGCACCTCGCTGTAGGGCCGCGCAGGAGGTCGAGTCGTGTTCGCGATTATCCAGAGCGGCGGGCGCCAGGTGAAGGTCACTCCCGGTGCCGTCGTGCACGTCGATCGGTTCACCGGCACGCCGGGCGAGCAGGTCACCATCGAGCAGGTGCTGCTCGTGGGCAAGGACGGCGGCGAGTGCGTCACCGGCACGCCGTTCGTGGCCGGGGCGCGCGTGGTCGGCGTCGTCGACGGCGAGGTGCGCGGCGAGAAGATCCGCGTGTTCAAGAAGAAGCGCCGCAAGCAGTACCGCCGCACCAAGGGCCACCGCGCCACCCTCACCCAGGTGCGCGTGCAGGACATCCTGGTCTAGGCGGCAGGGGCACACGTCATGGCACACAAGAAAGGCCAGGGCAGCTCGCGCAACGGGCGTGACAGCCAGTCGCAGCGCCTCGGCGTCAAGAAGTTCGGCGGCAACACGGTGACCGGCGGCTCGATCCTCGTCCGCCAGCGCGGGCGCAAGTTCCAGCCCGGGCTCAACGTCGGCCTCGGCAAGGACGACACGCTGTTCGCCAAGGTGAGCGGCGTCGTCAAGTTCGAGGACCACGGCGCGCGCGGACGCTTCATCAGCGTCGTGCCCGCCGCCGAGTAGGCCTCGGGCCCGGGGCCGCTGCCCCGCCTCGCGGCGGCCCCTTCCTCGATGTTCGTCGACGAAGTCGAGATCCAGGTCACGGCCGGCGACGGCGGCCGCGGCTGCGTGGCGTTCCGGCGCGAGAAGTTCGTGCCGCGCGGCGGCCCCAGCGGCGGTGACGGCGGCCACGGCGGTTCGGTCCTGCTCGTCGCCGACGCGAACCTCAACACGCTCGTCAACTTCCGCTACACCCCCACGTTCCGCGCCGAGCGCGGACGGCACGGGGAAGGTTCGAACAAGACGGGCCGCTCGGGCGAGGACCTGTACATCCCGGTGCCGGTGGGCACCGTCGTGCACGCGCTCGCCGCGACGGGCGGCGAGGCCCCGCCCGACGGTACGGGGCCAAACCTGCTGGGCGACCTCACCGAGCACGGCGCCGAGTTGCTCGTGGCCAAGGGCGGCCGGGGCGGCTGGGGCAACGCGCGCTTCGCCACCTCCACCAACCGCGCGCCGCGCCGGGCGCTCCCCGGGCTGCCCGGCGAGGGCCGCACGCTGCGCCTCACGCTGAAACTGCTGGCCGACGTCGGCCTCGTCGGCTTCCCCAACGCGGGCAAGTCGACGCTCATCTCGCGCATCTCGGCCGCGCGGCCGAAGATCGCCGACTACCCCTTCACCACCCTCGTGCCCAACCTCGGCGTCGTCCGGCTCGACGACCAGCGCAGCTTCGTCGTGGCCGACGTGCCCGGGCTCATCGAGGGCGCCCACCGCGGCACCGGCCTCGGGCACCAGTTCCTGCGCCACCTGGAGCGCACGCGGGTGCTCGTGCACCTCGTGGACGTCTCGTCGATGTCGGGACGCGACCCGGTGGAGGACTTCGAGGTGATCCAGCGCGAGCTGGCGCTGTTCCCGACCGACGCCGAACTCGGCTCGGTGCCGCTCGGCCGCCGGCCGCAGCTGGTGGTGGCCAACAAGCTCGACGCGCTGGACGAGCCCGACCGGCTCGCGCGGCTCCGCGCGCACGTCGCGGCGCGCGGCCTGCCGTGGCACGAAATCTCGGGCGTCACCGGGCAGGGGCTGCCGGCCCTGCTCGAGGCGGTCTGGTCCTACCTGGCCGGCCGGCCCGACGACGACGCCGAGCCCCCCGCCCCGCCGGCGCCGCCCACCCCGTGACGACCCGCACGCGGCTCGGCCTGATGGGCGGGACCTTCGACCCCATCCACCGCGGACACCTCGACGCCGCGACCGCGGCGCAGGCACGCCTGGGCCTGGACCGCGTGTGGCTGGTGCCCTCGCACGTGCCGCCGCACCGCCCGGTGCAGCCGGTCGCCTCGGGCTTCCACCGGTTCGCGATGGCCGCGCTGGCGGCGCTCGACGAGGATCGGCTGGAGGTCAGCGACCTGGAACTGCGGGCCGCGGGGCCGTCCTACACGGCGCACACGCTCGCCGCGCTGCACGGGTCCGGGTACGCCCCGTGGCAATTGTTCTTCATCATCGGGGTGGACGCCTTCGCAGAAATTGCCACCTGGTTCGACTACCCGCGCGTGCTCGAGGCCGCCAACTTCGTGGTGGTGTCGCGGCCGGGCCACGGCCACGACGCCGTGACCGGACGAGCCCCGGAGGTGGCGGCGCGCGTGCTCGACCTGCGCGGCGGCGGAACCGTGCCGGCCTCGTTCGCCCGGACGGCCGTGATCTTCATCGACGCCGCCACCACCGACGTGTCGTCCACGGCGCTGCGCGCGCGCCTCGCCGCCGGACGGGCCGTGGACGACCTCGTGCCGGCCGCCGTGGCGCGGCACATCAGGCGGCACCGCCTCTACCAGGCGGCCGCCGCGGCAATCCCCTTGCATGAGTGACACCGTGAGCAAGCGCCCATCGCCCACTCCGCTCGCCGAGGTTCCCGAGGGCCTGCGCCTGGCGCTGAAGGCCGCGTTCTCGAAGAAGGCCGAGCAGGCCACCGTGCTCGACCTGCGCAAGAAGGCGGCCTTCACCGACTTCTTCGTGGTGTGCTCCGGCCAGAACCCCCGCCAGGTGAAGGCCATCGTGGACGCGATCGAGGACGTCCTCCGGCAGTCGGGCATCAAGCCCCTGCACATCGAGGGCTACGAGCGCGCCGAGTGGGTGCTGGTGGACGGCTTCGACTTCATCGTCCACGTGTTCACGCCCGACACCCGCGAGTTCTACTCGCTCGAGCGGCTGTGGGGCAGCGCCGAGCCGATTGCCGTCACCGAGGCCGACCTGCTGTAGGGACCTCGCCCGGGACGGCGCGGGAGGCGCGCCGCCCGGCGGCAGGAGGCCCTGTCGGTGTTCCTTCCCGTCCCGGCGTCCGAGGCGGACGCCGTCGCGGCCCGCGCGGGCTGGCTCGACGCGGTCGTCGCCGCCTGCCTGGCCCCGCGCTGCGCGGTGTGCGGGCAGTGGCTGGCCACGCCCACCCGCGGGGCGGTCTGCCATGCCTGCTGGCGCGCGGTGGCGCCCTTCACTCCCCCGCTCTGCGCCACCTGTGGGGCGCCGCTGGCGGCGGGCACGCGGAGCAGCGCGCCCCCGCCGTGCGCCCTCTGCCGGCGCGCCCCCCTGCACCACGTGGATCGCGCCGCCGCGCTCGGCTTCCACGACGGCACGCTGCGCGAGGTGGTGCACGCCCTGAAGTTCGGGCGCCGCCACGGCATCGCCGCCCGCCTGGCGCGCCTGCTGCGCGAGGCGCACGGCGACCTGGTCGCCGGGGCCGATGGCGTGGTACCCGTGCCGCTGCACCCGCGCCGCCACCGGCAGCGCGGCTTCAACCAGGCGCACGAGATCGCCCGCCACCTGGGGCCGCCGGTGTGGCCGCTGTTGCGCCGCACGCGCCACACGGCGCCGCAGAGCGCCCTGGACGCCCGGGCGCGCGCCGGCAACGTGGAGGGGGCGTTCGCCGTGGGCCGGGGCGGCGCCCTCACGTGGCGCGCGCTCGCGTGGCGGCCGTGGGGCGGCCACGGCGCGCGTCAGCGCGTGCAGGGGGTGGAGGGCCGTCGCGTGCTGCTGGTCGACGACGTGTGGACGACGGGGGCGACGCTGTCGGCGTGCGCCCGCGCGCTGAAGGACGCCGGGGCGCGGGAGGTGCGGGCGCTCGTCATCGCCCGAGCCGTGCCATCACGGCTGCGGTGACCGCCGTCTCCACGTCCTCGCGGGGCCGCTCGCCGTCGATCCGCACCCAGCCGGCCTGGGTGGCCTGCCTGAGGTAGCTGGCGCGCACGCGCCCGAGCAGGTCGAGGTCCCGCTCGAAGCGGTCGCGGTCGAGCGCCTTGCGGGCCACGGCCGTCTCCGGGGCGATGTCGAGCAGGACGGTGAGCGTGGGCTGGGGCAGCAGCCGCTGCGCGTCGGCGAGCCACCCGGCGTCGAGGCCGAACGCCTCGCCGTAGGCCACGCTCGAGGCGAGGTAGCGGTCGCAGACGACCACCGCGCCGCGCGCGAGCGCCTCCTGGATCTGCGGCTTGTACTCGAACCGGTTGGCGATGTAGAGCAGCTGCAGCACGTCGGGCGCGTAGCGCGTGCCCCCCGAGAGCGCGCTGGCGATCTCGTGCGCGATGCGCGTGCGGTAGCACGGGAAGCTGAGCGCGAGCACCTCGCAGCCGGCCGCGGCCAGGCGCGCGCGCTGGCGGCGGGCCTGCGTCTCCTTGCCGCTCTGGTCGAGCCCCTCGAAGGCGATCAGCACGCCCTGGTCGGCCGTGGCGCTCACGCTTCCCCCGCCAGCATGTCGTCCACCGTCTGGCGCCGGCGGACGACGCGCCAGGTCCCCGCCTCGACGAGCACTTCCGCGGGCAGGGGCCGGCGATTGTAGTTGGAGGCCATCACCGCGCCGTAGGCGCCCGCGTCGAGCACGGCGACGAGGTCGTCCACCTCCGGGGCCGGCAGCAGGCGATCGACGCCGAAGGTGTCGCTCGACTCGCACACGGGGCCGACCACGTCACAGGCGATCGGGGCGGCCTGGCGCGCGGTGAGCGGGACGATGCGGTGGTAGGCGCCGTAGAGCGCCGGGCGCAGCAGCTCCGTCATGCCGGCATCCAGCACGACGAACGTGCGCCCCCCGGGGTGCGCCTTCACGTCCACGACCCGGGCGAGCAGCGCGCCGGCGGGGGCCACGAGCCACCGCCCGGGCTCGACCACCAGCGTGAGGCCGAGGCCGGCCGTCGCCTCGATCATCGCGCGGCCGTAGTCGGCGACGTCCACCACCGTGGCGCCGTCCTCGTAGGCGATGCCGAGGCCGCCGCCCACGTCCACGTGCTGGAGCGGCACCCCGGCCTCGCGCAGGTCGCGGGCGAGGTCCGCCAGCCGGCCGGCGGCCCGCCGCAGCGGGTCCAGGGAGGTGATCTGCGAGCCGATGTGCGCGTGCAGGCCGACGAACTCGAGCCCCGGCCGCGCGGCGAACTCGCGCGCGATGGCGGCGGCCGCGTCGATGGCCACGCCGAACTTGTTGCGCTTGAGCCCGGTGGTGATGTTCGGGTGCGTCCCGGCGTCCACCTCGGGGTTCACCCGGAGGGCGACGCGCGCCCGGCCGCCCTGGGCGCGGGCGATCCGGTCGATGCGGTCGAGTTCCCCGGCCGACTCGGCGTTGATGGCCTTCACGCCGAGGGCGACGGCCCGTTCCAGTTCGTCGCGGGTCTTGCCGACCCCGGTGAAGACGATCTGCTCGGGGATGAAGCCCGCGCGCAGCGCCACCTCGATCTCGCCGACGGAGTTGGCGTCGGCGTGCACGCCCAGGCCGCGCACGAGGCGCAGCAGCGCGAGGGTGGAGTTGGCCTTCAGCGCGTAGTGGATCGCGTGGGGGACGGGCGCGAGGGCGGCGGCGAGCGCGCCGGCGCGGGCGATCACGGTGGCGGCCGAGTAGACGTAGCACGGGGTGCCGGCGGCCGCGGCGATGTCGGCGAGCGGCACGCCGTCCACGTGCAGGACGCCGTCGTTCGAGTGGAAACCAGTCACGGTGCGATTCCGGGGAGCGGGTGCGGGCCCGAAGGGCCGGGCCACGGCGCGCGCGCGCCGCCGTATTGTATGCGAGCGGGCCGCCCGCCGGGCGTCCGGGGCGCCGTCGCGGGCCGGCCGCGGTTTGACCGGCCGAAAACGCGTTTGTTATCATCCGCCTCGCCCCGCCGTAGGCGCCTCCCGTACACGATGGCCTCCGAGTTCACCGGCCCGGCGCCGGTTTCCACCACCGACGACCTGATTGCACGCTGCCTGGCGGGCGACCAGGGCGCATGGGAGGACATCGTCCGCCTGCACTGGCGGAAGGTGTTCAACGTCGCCTACAAGTTCGTGGGCAAACACGACGAGGCGGAAGACCTCACGCAGGACATCTTCCTGAAGATCTTCAAGTCGCTGCACACCTTCGACCGGCGCGCGAACTTCGTGACCTGGCTGATCAGCGTGAGCCGCAACCTGTGCATCGACCACTACCGGTCGGTGCGCAAGGAGCGGGAGACCATCGACCGCGACGTGGACGCGGGCGAACTGTCCCCGATCTCGCGCGAGGTGACGCCCTACAAGGCGCTGGAGTTCGCCGATCAGCGCGTCATGCTGCGGCGCGCGCTCGAGGAAATCGCCCCGACGCTGCGCTCGGCGGTGCTGCTGCGCGACATCCGCGGCCTGTCCTACCAGGAGATCGCCGAGCAGCTCGACGTCCCCGAGGGGACGGTCAAGTCGCGCATCAATCGCGGCCGGCTCGAACTCGCGCGGCACATCCGCCGTCTTCAGGACACGGGCGCGGCCGCGGGCCGGCTGTCGCCGCGTGCGGCCAGCGGCCCGCCTCCGGAGTGACGGAATGAACCTCACCACCGAACGCCTGTCGGACATCGTGATCATCCGCGTCAAGGAGTCGCGGATGATGTACCCGCTGCTGTCGGACTTCTCCGCCACCACCACGGAGCTGATCGCGGGCGGGGCGCGCAAGATCCTCATCGACCTCGCCTCGGTCGGCTACATCGACAGCGCGACCATCGGCTGCTTCATGGACCTCTACCGCCAGGTGAGCGCCCTCGGGGGCGCCGTGAAGCTCTCTGGCGTCCAAAAGCGCGTGGAGACGATGCTCACGATGACCGGGGCGCAGAACTTCGTCGAGGTGCACGCCGACGAGGTGGCGGCGGTGAAAGCGTTCGAGGGCGCCGATGCGAACGATTAAGACCTCCAACGGCGTCGACCTCACGCTCGATGGCGACATCATGACCGTCCTCGAGACGCTCTACGAGGAGGTGACGGTGCGCCTCGAGCTGGAGCGGACCTTCGAGGACATGATGCGGGAGATCACCAGCGTCGTCGACCAGATGAACGACGAGGAACGGCGCGCGTACCTGGTGGAGAGCCTGTTCCTCAACACGGTGACCTACGAGAACGAGCGGCTCGGCGCCTACATGCGCAAGCTGGCGCAGGCCGGCGGAGAGGACGCCGAGGCGTAGCCCGCCGTCGCTCGCCCCCTGGGCGCTGCCGAGCGTCGGCGGTTCTCATCCGCCTTCCCGTCGCTCGCCCCCTGGCGCTGCCGAGCGTCGGCGGGACCCAGATCGCCGGCCAGCCGGGTACAATGACTCGTCCCTGATGGCCGACAACTACCTCGCCACCCGCTTCACCTGCTCGTGGCCCTGGTCGACGCTCGTCCTGCTCTGCGACGGGCGCATCGTCTGCGGCTGCGCCGACCCGTACGGCAAGCGCGTGCTCGGCGACGTCCGGCGCGAGCGCGTCGCCGACGTGTGGCAGGGCGCCACGATCCGCGCGCTGCGCGACGACATCCGCCAGGGCGGCTCGAGCTTCTGCGGCGACTGCCCGTTGAAGCTGCCGCTCGGCCCGGACGAGGCGCCGCCGCAGCGCCCCCTGCCCACCTCGGCGCTGCCCCCGCGCCTCTACGTCGAGTGCACGGCGGCCTGCAACATCTCGTGCTTCCAGGCCTGCTGCGCGCCGGAGACGGGGATCACGCGCACCCGGCAGGCGGGCATGCTCGACTTCGACCTCTTCACGCGCGTGATCGACGAGGCGGGGCCGGCGCTGGGACGGGTGGACTTCTTCAACTACGGCGAGGCCTTCCTGCACAAGCGCGCCGTGGAGATGTGCGAATACATCAAGGCCCGCTACCCGCACATCTACCTCTACACCAGCACCAACGGGCTCGCCCTCACCGAGGCGAGCACGCGGCGCCTCGTGCGGTCGGGCATCGACGAGGTGACGTTCTCCATCGACGGCGCCTCGGCGGAGACCTACGTCCGCTACCGCCAGCGCGGGAACTTCGACAAGGCGATCGCCAACCTGCGCGCGGCCGTGGACGAGAAGCGCCGCGGGGGCCTGGCGCTCCCCTTCATCAACTGGCGCTACATCCTGTTCACCTGGAACGACAGCGAGCGGGAGATGCAGCGGGCGCGGGCGATGGCCGCCGAGATCGGCGTCGATCGCCTCTGCTGGGAGATCACCGACCACCCGGAGGACAGCTTCTCGCGCCGCTTCGCGCCGGGCACCGACGACCACGCGCGCATCCTCCACGAGATCTGGGACGCGAGCGGCCTGGGCAACGCCATTCCCGGCGCCACGCCGCGGGCCCGGATCGAACTGCGCGGGGTGGACCGCGAGGCGCCGCTCGAGGCGCGGGCCGGTGAGACCCTGCGCGTGCAGACGCGCGTGCGCAACCTCTGCCAGCGGCCGTTCCCCGTCCAGTCGCCGCACGGGCGCCGCCTGGTGCGCCTCGGCGCCCAGTTGGCCGACGCCAGCGGCGCGGTGATCGAGCGCGACCACGCCCGCGCCTGGCTGCCGGCCGCCCTGCCCGCCGGGGGGCGGACCGACGTCGAGATCGACGTCCCCATGCCGGCCGCGCCCGGCCACTACCAGCTGCGCTTCGACCTCGTGAGCGAGGGCATCGACTGGTTCGAGACCTCGGGCTCCGAGGTGACCGTCCGCGACCTCGTCGTGCTCTAGCAGGCCAGATCCAGACGCCCACCCCCAGGCCGGGCCCGGGGGGCGCTCGCCACCCCCAAAGCAGCCAGGCAGACGGGGCCTTGACTCGGCCGCGCCATTCTACTAATGTTTACGTACTATGAAAGCCAAAGACACCCCGCCGCTGACGCCGGCCGAGCTCGAGATCATGCGCGTCGTGTGGCGGGAGAGCGAGGCGACCGTCCGCGACGTCTACGAGGCGCTGCGCGAGCACCGGCAGATCGCCTACACGACGGTGCTCACGATGATGAAGGTGCTCGAACAGAAGGGGCACCTGCGGAAGCGGACCCGCGACCGCGCGCACGTCTATCGCCCGGTCCGCTCCGAGGCCGTCGTCGTGCGCTCGATGGTGCGCGAGTTCGTCGACCGGGTCTTCCGCGGCGCGGCGCACCCGCTGCTGGTGCACCTGCTCGAAGACCGGAAGATCACGCGCGAGGAACTCGAGCAGGCCGCCAGGAGGATCGAGGAGGAGACGTGATGCCGCCCGTCAGCCCGCAGAACGTGCTGGCCTTCTCCGCGCACGTCGCGCTCGTCGTCGGGGCCGGCATGGCCCTGTGCCGTCTCGCAGGCCTCGCGGACGCACGCGGGCGCCTGGCGTTCTACCGCGCGCTGCTCGGCCTGTGCCTCATCCTGCCGCTGCTCGCACCGCTGCGCCCGGCCACTCCTCCCTCTCCCGCGCCCGCCGCGACGTGGCCCGCCGTCGCGGCCCCGGCCGACGCCACGACCGCGCCGAACCCGGCGCCGGTCCCGACGACGGCCACCACCGTCTCCCTCGGCGCCGCCAGTACATGGGCCCTGCCCGTGTTGCTCGTGGCCGGGGCCCTCGCCCGGTTGGCCTGGCTTGGATTGGGACTGGTCGCCCTGCGCCGGCTCCGGTGCGGCGGGCGTCCCGTGGGCCCGTCCCCGGCCTTCGCCCGGGCGGCGGATCGCACCGGCGCGACGGCGACGGTTTACGAGAGTCCGTCTCTCGGCCTGCCCGCGACCTACGGCGTCTGGCGCCCGGTGGTGCTCGTGCCCGAAGGGTTCGCATCGTGGCCCGACGGCACGCAGCACGCGCTCGCGGCTCACGAGCTGCTGCACGTCCGCCGGCGCGACTGGCTGCACGGTCTCGGGGAGGAGTTCGTCAAGGCCTGCCTGTGGTTCCACCCTGCGGTGTGGTGGCTCGTCGATCGCATCCATCTCGCGCGCGAGCAGGTCGTCGACCGCCAGGTGGTGGCGATGACCGGCGACCGGAGCGCCTATCTCCACGACCTGCTGGGCCTGGCCGCGGCCCACGCCACGGCGGCCCCCGCCAGGGCGGCCGCGTTCTTCCGGCGGCCGCACCTGCTGCAGCGCGTGGACGTGCTGTTGAAGGAGGGCCCGATGTCCCGCACCCGCCTCGTCGTTTCGTTCGTCTCCGCCGCCGTCGCTCTGGCGACGGCAACCACCGCGACGCTTCGCGCCCTCCCACTCGAGGCCGCGCTCGTCTCGCACCCCACGCAGGCCGCGGCCGCGAAGCCTCCAGTGCTCGCCACGCCGCAAGCCGACGCCCGCAAGCAACCGTTGCCTCCGGCGCCCCTCACGAGGGTGCCGGTCGACTACCCCGAGGCCGCGCGGGCCGCAGGCGTGTCGGGGCCAGTGGTGCTGCAGGTCACCACCGCCGCTGGCGGGACGCCCACCGACGTGCGAGTGCTCTCTGGCGCCCCCGAGTTGGTGGACGCCGCCGTCAGCGCGGTGTGGCAGTGGCGTTGGGAGCCCGGGGACACCCCGAGCCAGTTCATCATGGGCCTGAACGTGAGGCCCGCTCCGCCCGAGTCGGCCGGCGACAAGGTCCCGGCTCGCATCGGCGGCTCGATCCGTCCGCCGGTGAAGGTCGGCGACGTCCGGCCGGTCTACCCCGACACCGCCAAGGACGAACGCGTCCAGGGCATCACCATCAGCGAGGTGACGATCGGGACCGACGGTCGGACGGAGATCGGTCGCGTCCTCAGGTCGGCTGTGGACCCCCGCCTGGACACTGCCGCACTCGAGGCGGTGCTCAGGTGGGTCTATGAGCCCACGGTCATCGACGGACGGGCGGTGCCCGTGCTCATGACCGTCACGGTGAACTTCACGCTCAAGTAGGGCCTTGTCGGCGTACACACGAAGCGGGCGGTGGATCCTGCGATCCGCCGCCCGCTCGGTGTTTGGGAGGGAGGGAGGAGACGACGACGGTTATCTGGTGGCAGGCGCGGCGGCCCCGACCGGCGCCTGGGCGAGGCCCGCGCCCACGAGGGCCGGTGCATCCACCAGCTCCCACGCGTCGCGTTCCTCGAGCAGCTTCGCGGCGAACGCCGTGTGCAGCGCGTGCCCGCCGCGCTCCACGACGAGGTGCCCGATCAGCGGGTAGCCGACCAGCGCGAGGTCGCCCACCGCGTCGAGCACCTTGTGCCGCACGAACTCGTCCTCGAACCGCAGGGTGTTGAGCGGCCCGGTCTCACCGAGCACCACGGCGTTGTCGAGCGACCCGCCGAGCGCGAGCCCGCGCTGCCGCAGCATCTCCACTTCCTTGAGGAAGCCGAAGGTGCGCGCCGGCGCGATCTCTTCCGCGAAGTTCTCCTCGGTGATCCGCGCCGTGTAGGTCTGGTGGCGCAGCATCGGGTGGTCGAACGCGATGCTGTAGCTCACCTTGAACTCGTCGGCCGGGTAGATGGCGATGCGCTTGTCGCCCTGCGACAGCGACACCTGCCGCCGCACCCGCAGGTACCGGCGCGGCACGTTCAGCCGGCGCACGCCCGCTTCCTGGATGAGGTACACGAACGGCGCGGCGCTGCCGTCCATGATGGGCACCTCGGGGTGGTTCAACTCCACGAGGACGTTGTCCACGCCCTGGCTGGCCAGGGCCGCCAGCAGGTGCTCGATGGTGTCGACCGTGGCCTGGTCGCTCGCCAGCCCCGTCGCGTAGTGGAAGGCCGCGAGGTGCTCGACGCTGGCCGGGATCTCCACCCCGCCCAGGTCGGTGCGCCGGAACCGGATGCCTGTGTCCGCCAACGCCGGCTTGAGCGACAGGGTGACCTTCTTCCCTGAATGAAGCCCGATGCCGGCGCACGAAATAGCTCGACGAAGAGTCCGCTGAGGAGTCATCAAATAGGGCCGGGCGCGCATGTCCGCCACTCCGGCCGTCTCTCGGCAAGGAAGAATCGTACCAGAAATGGCCGGGACGGGCCAATCAGTGTATCTCTATGGATATGAATGATTTGACGTGAGGTATGGCCGATCGGCGACAGGCCAGCCGGCCACGTCCGTGGCTGCTGAACCACGTCACCCGCGTGACAGGTGTGGTTCCAGAACCACACTTGCGCCTCAGCCGGCGTCAAGCGACGTGCGCGGGCCGCCCGGCAAAGGCCTCACGCAGGCAGGCCCCCGTCACCGACTCGCGCGTGGCCGCCACCTGCTCGGGCGTCCCGATGGCTACCACCCGCCCCCCGGCGTCGCCCCCCTCGGGCCCGAGGTCGATCACGTAATCGGCCGTCCGGATGACGTCGAGATTGTGCTCGATCACCACCACCGTGTTGCCGTGGTCCACCAGCTGCCCGAGCACGTCGAGCAGCTTCCGCACGTCCTCGAAGTGCAGCCCGGTCGTCGGCTCGTCGAGGATGTAGAGCGTCTGCCCCGTGCCCCGGCGCGAGAGTTCCCGCGCCAGCTTCACCCGCTGCGCCTCGCCCCCCGACAGCGTCGTGGCGGCCTGGCCGAGCGCGATGTAGCCCAGGCCCACGCGCTGCAGCGTGCGCAGCTTGTTGGCGATCGACGGCAGGTTCTCCATCAGCGGCAACGCCTGGTCGACGGTGAGTTCCAGCACGTCGGCGATCGACTTGCCGCGGTACTCGATCTCGAGCGTCTCGCGGTTGTAGCGCCGGCCCTTGCACTGCTCGCACGTCACGTAGACGTCGGGCAGGAAGTGCATCTCGATGGCGATCACCCCGTCGCCCTGGCACGACTCGCACCGCCCGCCCTTCACGTTGAAGGAGAACCGGCCGGGCTTGTAGCCGCGCGCGCGAGCCGCCGGCATCATCGCGAACAGCTCGCGGATGAAGGTGAACA
>JADHED010002168.1_pt1 | contig 14311 bp, 14 predicted proteins | sample 8952041 | NCBI WGS metagenome assembly JADHED01 (sample SAMN16124423, study PRJNA663239) | bioreactor sludge metagenome | isolation source: sludge (control) | place: India:Bengaluru | collected 2018-09-08
CCTCCTCTCGGTTCCCGGCGTCTCGCAGTTTCTCCAGCGCTACATGAACAAGCTCCTGGGGCCTCTCCTCGTCCTCGTCGGGATGTACCTCCTCGGCCTCCTCTCGGGGGGGCTCTCGACGACGGCCGGGAGCGAGGGGCTGCGGAAGAAGGCGGCCGAAGGGGGCGCCGTCGGCGCGCTCCTCCTCGGAGCCCTCTTCGCCCTCTCGTTCTGCCCGGTCTCGGCGGCCCTCTTCTTCGGCAGCCTCGTGCCGCTCTCGCTCCAGCACGGCTCGAAGGTCGTCCTCCCCGTCGTCTACGGCTTCGGCACCGCGCTCCCGGTCGCCGTCCTCGCCCTCGTCGCCGCGGGAGGTACGAAGGCGCTCGGCACGGCGCTGAAGAAGGTGGGGGCGTTCGAGGTCTGGGCGCGGCGGATCACCGGCGCCGTCTTCGTCGCCGTCGGGGTCTACCTTTCGGTGAGGTTCGTCTTCCTGGGCTGAGGAGCGGACGCGGGCGCTGCGTCCCGGCTCCCCTCGCTCACGGTCCGGCCTGCCCCCCCCGCTGCCCCGACGAGGCAGCGGACCGCCTGGATCGCGCTGCCCGTCGCGAGTCCGCGGCTGCACTGGAAGAAACCGGACTCCGCCTGCGTCAGCTGGCACGGCGTGCAGCCGGACGCGGCGCCCTCAGCGTCCGGCGCCCTCATCCCGTACTCGGCCAGAGGGCGCGCGGCGGCCTCTACCGTCGTCCCCTCCCCTCCTTCGAGAAGCGTGACCTCGACGACGGCGCTCTCCGGCCGGGCCGCGTGCGCGTCGGCGAGGAAGACGATACGTGCCGTCCGCCCCGGCTCCTCCTCCCGCGAGCTGACGAACGAGAGAGCGGCCGGGGCGGGCCTCGCTTCGACCATGCGTCCGGGTCCGGCCTCGCCGATCCGACCCGCCAACCGGCTACGATGCCCGTCCGATGACGCCCGCCGGTCTGCAAACGACACTCCTAGCCATCTCGAGGATGGACTGCCCGTCCGAGGAGCGGCTCATCCGGATGGCGCTCGACGGAGTCGAAGGGGTCGACGACCTGAGGTTCGACCTGCGGAGCCGGACCCTCTCCGTGACCCACCGGGGAGAGCCCGGCAGGCTCCTCGCGAAGCTCGAACCTCTCGGCCTCGGGGCTCGGGTGGTCGAGTCGGTCGCCGCCGGTCCCGCGACACCCGCGGCGCCGAAGGTCCACGAGGAGGCTTTCTCCCTCCGCCTCCTCCTCGCCATCAACGCCATCCTCTTCCTCGTCGAGAGCGTCGCCGGCTGGCTCGCGCAGTCGACCGGCCTCATCGCCGACTCCCTCGACATGCTCGCGGACGCCTTCGTCTACGGCCTCGCCCTCTGGGCCGTCGGCCAGGCCTCCGCCGCGAAGCTGCGGGCTGCGCACGCCTCCGGTGTCCTCCAGGCGCTCCTCGCGGTCGGCGTCTTCGCCGACGTCGCCCGGCGGTGGATCTCCGGAAGCGCACCCGAGCCGCCGGCGATGATCGGGATCTCCGCCCTCGCCCTCGCCGGAAACGTCTCCTGCCTCCTCCTTCTCTCCCGGCATCGGCACGGCGGCGCGCACATGAAGGCGAGCTGGATCTTCTCGACGAACGACGTCCTCGCGAACCTCGGCGTCATGGCCGCGGGCGCTCTCGTCGCGGCGACCGGCTCCCGCCTTCCCGACCTCGTCGTCGGGACGCTCGTCGCCGCGCTCGTCCTCCTCGGCGCGGTCCGGATCCTCCGGCTGCGGTGACGGCGGGAGGCGTCCCCGGGGTCGCCGCCCCCGTTCACCTCGGCTCGCGCGCCGGCCCCGCGCGAGAGGTCCGGCCAGGAGGAACCCGGAGCTCCCCGGCGAGGCGCTGCAGCTCGCCGTGCTCGAGCCCGACGGGACGCATCGCGGCGAGAACCTTCGCGGCGCGGGGGTTCGCGAGCCACTTCCCGAGCTTCTCTTCCGTCCAGGTGTCGTTCGCCGGCACCGGGTAGTGAGGCGACAGGAGACCGGTGAGGTTCGGTCCCGCAGAGGCTCTGCCGACCGGACCGGCCGCCGTCAGGGCACGGTGGCATCCGCCGCATCGGCTCTCGAACACCGAGTCGCCCTTCGCGCCAGCTCCCTCGAAACGGACGCGATAGGTCGCCTCGGAGCTATCCGGCTCGGCACCGTGGAGCAGAAGCGCGATCACGGTCTCGACCTGGCGGGAGTCGAGGCCGAGCGAGGGCATGTTCTCGACCGGCCTGGAGATCGATTTCGTCATTTCGCGCTGATCGCGCCTCCAGACGACCCGGTCGAGCGCGGTCGCCAGCCGGTTGCCCGATCCCCCTACGACGTGGCACCTCCGGCATGCGAGGCGCTCGACGAGGCGTCGCCCCTCGGCAACGGCGGAGTCGTCGGGACGAGCGTGTGCTGCGGCCCGCCCGGTGAGGAGATGGTGGTGCCCGATCTCCTTCCGGAGCGCCGCGGGGTCGCCCCGGTGGCAGACCGCACACGCTCCGGCCTCGGAGTGGTGAGGCTCGTGGCACCCCCCGCAGTCGCTCGTGGGCACACTCCCCGGCCGCGCTCTCGCCCACCCGGCCAGGGCGAGGACGAGAAGCGCGGTCAGAAGAGCGCGACGAATCGCCAATCCGGCCCCCGGAAGAAGAGCCCCACCGCCGTCAGGACGAGGACGGCGAGGCTGGCGAGAAGGACGAGAACGAGGACGACGCGGAGGTTTCTCGGGAACCACGAGGCGCTCTCGGCGGGCCGCGCCGAGAGCCACGGCAGGGCGACGAGGAGGAGGGCGGGCGCGACGACCGCGTAGATCGCGAGAGTGTTCCAGCTGACGAGCTCCTGGATCCAGAGAACGAACCAGGCCGACTTCGCGGGGTTCGGAGGGCGCGACGGATCGGCCGCGACCTCGAGCGGTGCCGGAAAGAGCGCCGCGAGAACGAGGAGTGCAGCGAGAGCGGCCAGGAAGGCCCGCTTCACCGGCCGGAAGAAGTGCGGCGAGCTCGCGACGAACTTGCTCACAGGTATGGCAGGAGCCCCTTCTGCCTGCGGATCACGAAGAAGTGGAGCATCGAGAGGCCGAGGACGCCGAGCGGGATCACCACGACGTGGAGGGCGTAGAACCGGAGGAGCGAGAGCGGCCCGCCGACGCCGTCGGGAACGAGGAGCGACCGGATCGAGCCGCCGAGCGGCAGCGCGCGGAGGAGTTCCATCCCCGTTTCCGTCGCCCAGTACGCGAGCTGATCCATCGGGAGGAGGTAGCCGGTGTAGGCCTCGAAGACGCAGAGAAAGAGGAGGATGCAGCCGACGACCCAGTTGAGCTTCCTCGGCCGCTGGAACGCCCCCGTCAGGATCACCCGGAGCGTGTGGAGGGCGAGGAGGACGAGGAGAGCGTGCGAGGAAAGCCGGTGGAGGCTTCGGAGGTACGCCCCGCCCCACACGGCACGCTCGAGGAACTGGACGGAGCCGTGGGCGTTCGCCGGAGAGGGGCTGTAGTAGAAGAGGAGGAGGAGGCCCGTCGCGGCGAGGACGAGAAGGCAGGTGAAGGCGAGGCCGCCGAGGCAGAGCGTGTAGCGCAGCTTCAGGTTCGCGCCGAGGACGACGCGCGGGAAGAGGTGCTTCGCGAGCTCCTTGATCACGCCGGCGCACCGTCGGGCGCGGGGGTCGTCCCCCGGCACCCGCACCCGGCTCCGGCCGCCGGGGACGAAGCCCGCGTGCCCGCTCCGCGGCCTCGCGCGACGAGAAGCGTCCCTTCCCGATTCTCGACGACGAGGCGCGCCAGGGAGCGGGGGGCCGGGCCGTTCATCACCTCTCCTCCGCTCCCGAACCGGCTTCCGTGGCAGGGGCAGGCGAAGCCGCTCTCCGTCGCGGTGACGGTGCATCCGAGGTGCGTGCAGGCGAGGTCGAGCGCGAAGAGCTCGACGCCGCGGCGGACGACGGCGACGCCGTCCTCGGGAAGGACGAGCGCCCCATCCGCCGGGACCTCTTCCGCCCTCAGGCGCACGAAGTCTCCCCTCGCCGCCGCGGGCGTCTCTCGCGGCGTCAGGAAGCGCCAGAGCCCCGCGCCGCCGAGCGCCGCGAGTCCTAGCGTCCGGAGCGCGGAGCGTCGGGTTCGAGAAACGTCTGCCATCTCGTCACCAGGAGGCGCGTGTAGTCGGGCGACCGCCTGTTCATCCTGTCGTATCGGTCGGGAGGGAGGAACGATCCCCGGGCCATTCTCTGGCCGGACCGGTCCCACCAGGACCGAAGCGGGAGGCCGTCCTTCCCGAGGTCGTAAAGGCGTTCGGGCGCCTCTTCGAGAAGGAACCTCTTCCGGGTGCCGTGACACCCCTCGCAGCTGACCGTCCCGCGGCGAATCGTGTGCGGGGCCGCCGGCCGCCACTCGGCTGCGAGGAGCCGGTTCTCCAGCCCCTTTGCCACGTCCGTCGCGAAGAGGATGAAGTGCGGACGGATCGGCGTCACGGTCCCACCCTCGTCGAGGCCCAGCGGCGGGACGTCCTGCCGCTTCAGGACCGCGCTCTTCTTCCAGGGCCCGATCGAAGGGAGGGCCACGAACGCCTCCTTCTGCTCGGCCGTCGCCGCCCTCACGAGGAACGTGCCGTATTCCTGAGCCTCCCAGGCGGCGTGGCACGAAGCGCACGCCACCTTCGCCATCGGGCCGTCCGGGCCGTGGCCCGGGCTCGTCGCGGGGTCGGGTTCGTGGCAGTCTCGGCACCCCTTCGCGGCCTTCTTTCCCTCGCGGAACGACGCCATCGTGTGGCAGTCGGCGCAAGCCAGACCGCGCTCGTGGTGGACGTCCGGGACCATCGTGAGGAACGGCTCCCCCTGCGAGACGGCGCCGCGCCGATAGCGCGCGTGGTCTTCGCGCGGGGCTCGCCCCTCGTACTCCCACCCGGCCGAGTACCCCTTGTGACATCTGAGGCAAGCCTCGTTCGCCGGGCGGGCGGTCGGGTGTCCGCCGAGGCCGTGGCAGTCGGAGCACGAGGTCACGTGGCAGCAGCCGCACGACTGCGCGAAGACCCGGTCGCCGTCCGCGCCGAACGCCCGGCGCGCAAACGCGGCCTCCCGTTCGCGCGTCGCCATCGGGCCGTGGAGGACGGCATCCGCCTCTGCGTGACAGCTCACGCAGCCGGCGTCCGCTCTGGGCTCCGCCGCGGCGACCGATGCCCGCCGGAAGCGGACCCCGGCGCTAGCGGCCAGGAGCAAGCAGGCGGCGATGAAGAGGGTCTTCGAGCGCGGCATGGTCGAGCTTCTTTCGGTAGATCGGATCCTCGGGTTTCGGGTGGCAGACGAGGCAGAGGTTCACGGCGAGGGTGCGTCGGACCTCCCTCTCGGACAGCGGCCGCGCGCCGTCGCGGGCGATCGCGGCGTGGGAGACGACCCGCCCTTTGTCCATCGAGAGGAAGCCGTCAAGGGCCTTCTTCGGGTTTCGCGGGCAGAGGAGCGTGCTCTTCACCGAGCCCTTCTCGAGGACGCTCTGCCCGAAGCCGAGGTACGCCGGGTCGGCGTGGCACGCGGCGCACGTCACGGCCTTCCGGCCCGTGTTGTGCGCGAGGAACGGTACGAACCGGAGCTGCGGCGTTCCGCGGAAGCGCGAGACGGCCTCCTCCTTCGAGACCGTCCCGTCCTCCTCGATCACGGTCACGAACGTCTGGCAGCCGGGGGTCACGGGGGCGATGCCGCCCCGCCCGTTCACGGCGAGCGGGAACGGCGAGAGGGTCCGGTAGTCCTCCGACTCGGAGAACTCCCCCGGCGAGTCCTCGTCCTTCACGAAGTCCCAGCTCGAGGTCCGCTCGTCGTACGTCGTGTGGCAGCCGTAGCACTGCGGCACCGCCCGGGAGTGACAGGCCGAGCATTCGAGCCGCTCGTGCCCGGCGACCGTGTGGGCCGCGCTCCCCGTGATCACCTTGCTGACCAGAAGCCTGCCGGTGCGCTTCACGGCGACCCTCACGACACCGCCCTCTTCGAAGACGTTCGAGAAAGGCCGCCCCTTCGAAGTCAGCGCCACGCGCGTGCCGGGGGCGATTCGCCGCGCGTACTGCCGCGACTCGCGAATCGGCGGGTCGCTCTCGCGCGTCATCTCGACGAAGCGGGGGCGCGCGACGGAGCTGCCGTGGCAGTCCTCGCAACGGATCTCGACCTGCTCCTCCATGTTCGCGTGGGCGAAGCCGTCTCCCATCACCTCGCGCGAGGTGTGGCAGTCGATGCACTCCATCCCGGCCTCGAAGTGGACGTCGGGCGCGACGTGCGTGTACGACCGCCCTTCCGTGCCGGCGACCGGTCCGGGCAGCCCGCCGCGCGTCGGGACGAGAGCGTTGTTGCCGTCCTGGAGCCCCTGGTAGCTCAGCGCCGTCCGGCCGCTCCGGTCGTGGCAGCGCGTGCACGCCGCCATCGGGGGAAGCCCCTGCATGGCGTGGGTCGCGCTGTGCGGCCCCTCTCCCCGGACGGTCTCGTCGACTCCTTCGTACGTCGCGCCCTCGCCGAACGGGAAGTGACAGGCCGCGCAGCCGGCGGGGTGCCGCGGCGCGTTCGGGTCGTCGTCCGCCGCGCCGAGGTGGCAGCGTGAGCAGAACTTCCGGTAGAGCGCGCCAGAGAGGCCGTCGAGCTCCGTGACCGAGGTGAGGTCTGTCTCCGACCCGTCGGGCCGGAAACGCATGCCGGCCTGCGCCGCGAAGACGATGCCCGGCTGCTCGCCCTCCCAGGTCGCCTGGATGCGGCGGATCATCCCGGCGTTCGTGAACATCTGGCCGCTCGTCATCCGGTCCACCTGGTCCCGGTGGCAGGGCCCGCACGCCTTCTCCCAGCGGTCCGGGCTCGACGGGTTCCCGGCGCCGTACATCCCCTCGTGCGCCGCGGCCTTTGCCGTCGCCGAGGCGTTTCCGCCGTGGCAGGAGACGCACCCCGCGTGGGACGCCGACGCGGTCTCCAGCCCCTCGTGGCAGTCGAGGCATCCCTCCCCCGCCCGGGCTCCCCGGCGACAGCCGGCGAGGAGACCGAGGAGGACCAGAAGGAGGGCGAGTGAAGGACGCCTCACGAGATTCCGTGCCGTCAGCCCGACGACTTCTCCGGCGCGTCGTCCGCCGCCTTCGCCGGCTCGGCGGACCCGCCCGGCGTCTTCGCGTGCTCGCGCTTCCTCTCCCACTCCTGCTCGGCGAGCTTCATCTCCCGCCACCACTTGAAGTGGTGGTTGTAGGCGTAGAGCTCGTGGACCATGCCGGTCACCATCGAGAAGAAGGCCGGCCGTTCCTCCGGGAAGACGGCGCCCATGTAGACGTGGACGACGAGCCCGGCGACGACCATCCCGACGGCGAAGAAGTGGAGCACGACGGCCCAGCCGACGACGGCCGGGGAGAAGAGCTGGAACGACATGACCACGCCCGTGACCATGATGATCGGGACCATTCCCCAGACGACCAGCGAATAGGCCTTCTGGCCGGCGTTGTAGATCCCCTGCGGGGGCAGCGGCTCGTCGCTCTTCCCGAGGATCCGCAGCGTCCGGACGATCAGCCACCGGACGTCGTCCTTGTCGGTCACGTTCAGCATCTCTCCCCGGAGGTAGGTCCGGAAGCCGAAGAGGCCGTACGGGAGGAGGGCGACCATCCAGGTCAGGCCGAGGGCGATGTGGAACTGGAGGAGGTTCGCGCGGCCGCCGAACGTCGCCGTGAACATCCCGACGTACCAGTCGGGCGCGAGGCGGAGGTCGGGCGAGGAGATCAGGGCGAGGCCGGTCGACAGCTCGAGGAGCCAGACGATCGCGTTGAACCAGTGGACGAGGATGATCGCCACGTGGTGCTTCTTGATCTGCCGCTGGAGCATCGCCTCGGCCTGCTCCGCCGTCAGGGGGACGGGCACGGCCGGAATGGGCACGACCGGGTGGACGCTACTCATCGAAGTCCCCCTCCCCCTTGTGGAGCTGGTTGAAGAACGCGACCGCCTGACCGACGAGGCTCAGGCCGACGACGCCGAGGACGAGCGGTCTCACGAGCCGCCTCCAGGCCTCCCTCGAGGTCGGCGCCTTCTGGGGGACCGGCGGGAAGCTCTTCGCGACGAGGTCGAGGTGCTCGGGCTTTCCGAGGTAGTAGACGTTCGGCCCCAGCGCGACGTCGGCCGTCTCGATGCGCCGGGCGCCGTCGTGGAAGACCATCCGGTGGACCTCGCCCTCGCGGTCCTCCAGGTCTCCGAAGTGCTTCGCGTGGGCCGGGCAGGTCGCCACGCAGGCAGGCTCCTCGCCGCGCGCGACGCGCAGGGCGCAGAAGTCGCACTTGTCGACCTTCTTCGTCCTCGCGCTGATGGTGCGCGCCTCGTAGGGGCAGGCGGCGACGCAGAAGCCGCAGCCGATGCAGACCCCGGCGTCCACGCGCACGGAGCCCCCTTCGTCGACGTACGTCGCCCCCGACGGGCAGGCCGGAACGCAGTAGGGGTGGTCGCAGTGGTTGCACTGGGCGACGTAGGGGCTCGAGGTGAGCTCCGGGAAGGTCCCCGCCAGCGGGGTCTGCTTCACGTGCGTCCTCGCCTGGCCCGGGGGAACGTCCCACTCGGCGTTGCACGAGGCGGTGCAGGCGTGACAGGCCACGCACTTGCGGAGGTCGGTCACCATGGCGTAGCGGGCCATCGGTCGCCTCCCCTACGCCTTCACCGGGCGAACGAAGTTCACGCGCATCCCGGTGCCTCCCGTGAGCGGGTCGATGCTCACGCGGCTCATGAGGCCGTTGTCGGAGGCGCCCTTGCCCGAAGCGCGCCGGAGCGCCTTCGTCTTCTGGCCGAATCCGTGAACGAGGTAGGCGCAGTCGCTCCGGAGCCCCTCGGTGACGAAGACCTTCACCGGATCGCTCTTCACGCCGTCGCCGTTCTCGAGGAGGACGCGCTCGCCGTTCCCGACGCCGGCGGCCTTCGCCGCGGCCGGGTGGAGCCAGACCTCGTTCTCGGGCATCAGCCCGTTCAGCGTCGCGTTGTTCTGGGTCCGGGCGAAGGAGTGCATCGGCGCGCGGCCGTAGATGAGCCGCACGTACCCCTTCGGCGGCTCGGTCGGAGGCGTGTAGCGCGGCATCGGGTCGGCGCCGGCGTCTGCGAGGTCCTGCGAGTAGAGCTCGATCTTCCCGCTCGACGTGTCGAACGTCCGGTCCTCGGGGGGGCGGTCGTCCAGGTACGGACGCCCCTCGAACGAGACCGCTCCGCAGTTCAGCAGGCGCTTCACGTCCACGCCCGCGGGCTCGAGGAGCGTCTCGAGGTGCTCTGCCGGCGTCTCCCATGGGAAGAAGCCCGCCAGGTCCATCTTCTTCGCGAGCTCCTTCGCGATCCACCACCCCGGCTTCGAGTCGTGGAGCGGCTCGCAGGCGGGCTGCCGCACGGCGATGAACGGCCGCTTGGCCGACTCGACGATCGTCGGCGGGTCGTAGCGCTCGAGGTACGTCGCCTCCGGAAGGACCAGGTCGGCGTACCGGATCTGGTCGACCGGCAGGACGTCGACGACGACCATCAGGTCGAGCTTCTTCATCGCCTCGACCGTCCGCGTCGGCTGGGGAATGCTCTCCAGCACGTTCTGCCCGTAGACGATCCAGCCCTTGATCGGGTAGGGGTCGCCCGAGAGCGTCGCGTCGATGAGGCCGTTCGTGACGCCGAGCTCCTCGATCGCGAAGGGGTACCTCTCGCCCGCGCCGTCGGCCCGGCCCCGCTTCGGCTCCGGGAAGTCCGGGAGGTCGAAGCTCCCCTTCTCGACCGGGGTCGGGAGGAAGATCCCGCCCTTGCGCCCCCAGCTTCCGAGGAGCGCCGTGAGGATCGCCATCGCCCGGGCGCGCTGCGTGTCGTCGCCGTACCAGGTGACGTGCCGTCCGGGGTGGACGGCCACCGCCGGCTTCGCCTCGCCCATCGCCCGCGCCGTCTCGCGGATCTTCGCCGCGGGGATCTCCGTGATCGGCTCGGCCCACTCGGGAGTGAACTCCTTCACGTGCGCCGCGAGCTTCTCGAACCCGCTCGCATAGCTGGCGACGTACTCCTTGTCGTGGAGGTCCTCCCCGATCAGGACGTTCATCCAGGCGAGGAGAAGAGCGAGGTCGGTCCCGGGGCGAATCGGCAGCCACCAGTCGGACTTGGCGGCCGCCGTCGAGAAGCGCGGGTCGACGGTGATCAGCTTCGCGCCGCGCGAGAGGCCCTCCGCGAAGGCGTTGATCTGCGAGGTGAAGACGTTCTCGCCGAGGTGGCTTCCGATCAGGACCACGAGCTTCGACTCCTCGAGGTCCACCGGCTCGGGCGAGCCGAGGGCCTGCCCGAAGGTGAGCGAGTAGCCCACCTCGCGGGGGCCCCTGCACTGAGCGAAGGATGGCTCCGCGCTGTTCGGCGTGCCGTAGGCCTTCATGAGCGTCCCGAAGAACCGGGCACCGTTCCCGTGCGGGAAGAAAGCGACGCTCTCTGCGCCGTGCTTCTCGCGGATCTCGACGAGCCTCCCGGCGAGGTACGTGAGAGCCTCGTCCCACGAAACGGCCTTGAACTGGCCCTCGCCCCTCTCCCCCGTCCGGAGGAGCGGCGTCTTCAACCGGTCCGCGTCGTAAAGGAGGCCGGTCCCGGCATTCCCGCGGGCGCAGAGACGACCCTTGTTCTGCGGGTGCTCGGGGTTCCCGCGGACCCGGAGGACCTTCCCGTCCGCGACGGAGGCGATGACGCCACAGCGCCAGAAGCACATCTCGCAGGTCGTCGCGACCTCGTCGACGCGGCTCGTACCGCTCCAGCCGGGCGGGTGCACCCTCGGGCTCGCCATTGCGGGAAGGGCTGCCGCCCCGGCGCCGAGCGTCGCCGCGGTCCCGAGGAACCCTCTACGGGAGATCTGATTCGTCATCGTGGAACCCTCGCATCAGTTCGTCCTGCCCTCGGGCGCGGGCGCGGAGTCGCGACCTCCCGGGAGACGGAACGCGGGGCGGACCGGCCTGCGCCTGCCCGCCCCGCGACGAAGGATCGCCGAGGCCCTCGCCTCAGCAGCCCGCCATCGAGCGGCCCTTCTCGAACGTGACGGTGTCGCCCGCCTTCATCGAGGAGGCCTTCTTCGACTTCACCGTGACGACGACCGGGGTCGTCCCCTCGGCGGAGACCTCGAGGACCTTGCCGACCGCGTTCTCGAACTTGACGGGGGCGTTCTTCTTGACCCAGGCGGGCTTGTCGCCCTGGATCTCGATCTTCAGGCTGTTCTCCTCGACGGAGAGGACCTTCCCGGTCACCTTGGCGTCGGCGGCCATGCCGGCGCCGGCGCAGAGGCCGAAGACGACGAGGATCAGGGCGGCGAGGATGCGCTTCGTCATGTGAGGAATCTCCTTCTCTGTTTCGCGCGGCTAGAAGACGCCGAGCTGGAGCATGACCCGGAAGGTGTCGTACTCCTTGATCTTGTCGATCGGGGCGAAGGTGTTCGGGTCGACGCGGGCGCCGCGCCAGCCGGTCTCCTTGTCGAACTCGGTCTTGAGGTACTCGACGGTGAGACGGACGTTCTGGCCGCGGATGTAGGCGTTCAGCCCGCCGCCGGCCTGGTCGATCTTCTGGTCATTGATCCCCAGGAGGTGAGCGAACTCCCAGCTCTCGGTCAGGAAGTAGGGCTGCAGCTGGACCTGCTTGAAGAGCTTGACCGGCGCGATCCAGGCGGCCTTGACGTAGCCGCCGTCCTTCTGGCCGTTCAGGCCCGTGATGTTCACGAGCCGGTCGCCGGCGTTGAAGTTCGTCTTGTAGGCGTCGTCGAAGTCGGTCTTCAGGTACTGGCCCGTAAGGGTGAAGGTGCCCGCGGAGGTCGGATACTCGAAGAGGAAATCGGCGGCGAGCGCGGAATAGTCGGCGGTGTCGAGGTTCTGGACCACGCCGGCTCCGTTCACGTTCCGGTAGAAGGCGTCCGACTCGAAGGCCGCGCCCACGCCGACGGTGAAGACCTTCGACTCGCCGAGGTAGGAGCCCTGGTAGCCGGCGCCCGGCTCGGCGTCGAGGAACGCGTAGTGGAGCCGGCCCACGTACTCGAACGAGCTCTTCGGATCGGGAGAGGAGGTGACCATGGCGCCGCTGAAGGGGTGCGTGGTCCGCGTGATCCCCTCACGCCCCTGGAAGATGCCCGCGTAGTAGCGGAGCTTGTCCTCGAGGAAGCCGCCCCAGGCGACGACGCCGAGGTCGCGGCTGAACTTCGCGGGCGACGTGCCGTAGGCGCTGTAGACGAAGAACGAGCGGTCCTGGGAGAGCGGCGCGAAGCAGTCGTCGAGGTTCGCGCGAGTGAGCGGGATCTTCGTCAGGCCGATCTTCAGGTTGAAGCTCTCGGCGTAGTTCGCGATGCCGTAGCCGTCGATGATCCGGATGTCGCGGTCGTTCCAGTCGACGTCCTGCGCCGTCAGGGCGTAGCCGAGGGCGCCCTGCTTCGAGCTCCCGCAGTTTCCGCACGTCTGAAACTTGAAGCCGGAGGTGTCGTCCAGCATTGCGGTGATCGTCAGCCGCAGGCGCTGGAAATGGACGTCGGTCCGATTCCCCTTCCTGTCGACTCCCGACCCGAAGTCCGTCGTCTCCGAGAAGATCTGACCCTTGACCTCGAAGTCGAATGTGGGCTCGATCGCGACGGCAGGCGTCCCGGTCGAGAGAATGGCCGCCAGGGCGGCGGTGGCGAGCGCGGGGCGCGCTCCGAATCGAGTGGCGTTCATCTGGCCTCCTGAATGCAATGTCCCCGGGGAGGACCCCCGGGTCCGTGATCGGGCGACTTCGTTCCGAACGACGCGCCTCTCGCCCGCACGACGGGTGTCGGACGGCCAGGCGAAGGGGATCGGCGGGTTGTCTTGGTGCTCATGGCGTCGGCCCGAAGGCGACGCCCGAATCCTAGGGACAGCCCGAAATCAAGTACACTGAGAGGGTTTCATGGACCCCATAACGGATCGTTATGGGGCGCACCTCGGAGGACCCGCCGGTGGAGTCGTCCTATCTCAAGACATTCGTCGAGGTCATTCGGGCGGGCAGCTTCTCCCGAGCCGCCGAAGCGCTGAACCTGACGCAGCCCGGCGTCTCCCGGCGGATCAAGCAGCTCGAGGAGCAGTACGGCTGCGAGCTCGTGGACCGGGGAGGAAAGACCCTCCGCCCCACCCCGGCCGGACGCCTCGTCTTCGAGGCGGCGGAGACGCTTCTGGGCGTCGAGGAGAACCTGATGTCGGGGCTCAGGGTCCTCGGCGGCAAGACGAAGATCTCGTTCTCCTGCACCCCGTCCTTCGGGATCGCCCACCTCCCGGCCGTCATGAAGGACTTCATGCTCGCCTGCCCCGACTCGGCGGACCTGAAGTTCGTCTTCAACACCCCCGACCTGATCATCCAGGGGCTCACGACTCGCGCCTTCGACCTCGCGGTCATGGAGCTCTGCGAGTTCTTCGACCTGTCCGCGTTCGCCACGTTTCAGCTCCCCGGCGACGAGGTCCTCTTCGCGAGCGCTCCCGGTCGCGGCCTCCCCTCACCCGACGCCCAGATCGAGGAGCTCTTCGATACCCCCTTCTTCGTCCGGCGGGAAGGGTGCTGCTCGCGGCTCCTCCTCGAGAGGAGCCTGCACGCCATCGGGCACGACCTCCGGGAGTTCCGGAGGGTCATCGTCCACGACGACCTTCACCTCATCGTCCAGGCCGTCCTGGACGGAGAGGGGATGTCCTTCCTCTCCCGCGACATCCTGGGCGACCACGTGTCGGCCGGCCGCCTCGCCATTCACCGGATTCCCGGATTCCACCACTCCCGCCAGAGGGCGCTCGTCCTCGACCGGCCCGTCGCGCTGGACGAGGCGTCGTCCCACTTCGTCACGGCCCTCTTCAACCACTTCGAGGTCCTGATCCCGGACGAGCTGTTCGCGAACCGCCCCTGGCTGAGCAAGCCCGCGACGGCCGGCACGCCGATGAAGGCGGGCTTCACGGAAGTATGAACGGCCGGGACGGCAGGCGCGCCCCGCCCGCCCGTTCCCGGCGACCGCCGACCGGTTCCTTCGCCAACCCGGTGCGCACCCTGCGGCCCTTGACATATCAAGTTTCGTGGATATATTGGTCCCCATGGCGACGACGACGTCCCGCGCCAAGCCGGTCCGGACCGGCCTCCCGCTCGCGAGGGAGGACCGCGCGGAACGTCTCGCCGACCTCTTCCACGCCCTTTCGGACCCGACCCGCATCCGTATCCTGGCCGCCCTCCGGAACGGGGAGCAGTGCGTCTGCAACCTGACCGGGCTTCTCGTCGCCCAGCAGTCCCGTCTCTCCTTCCACATGAAGACCCTCAAGGACGCTGGCCTCGTTCGGGACCGGCGCGAGGGGCGCTGGATTCACTACTCCCTCGTCCCCGAGGCGGTGGAGGAGATCCGGGTCGCCCTCGAGGAG
>JADHED010002169.1_pt1 | contig 14310 bp, 11 predicted proteins | sample 8952041 | NCBI WGS metagenome assembly JADHED01 (sample SAMN16124423, study PRJNA663239) | bioreactor sludge metagenome | isolation source: sludge (control) | place: India:Bengaluru | collected 2018-09-08
CCCTGACCAAAGAATGGAACAATGGCGTGGGCGGCATCACCCATTAAGGCGATCGAGTCCTCAAGGTGCCATTGAGAAAAACGTACAGTTCCCAGGCTGCCTTGAGGGTTTTCCAAAAACTGAGATTCTAGATTTGGTACAAGTGGCATCACATCTTGAAACTCTGTTTTGAAAAGCGCATGTACGCGTTCTTTCGTTTTTATACTGTCAAAGCTCCATGGATGATTCGTGCGCGGTAGATACAGCGTCAGTGTAAAGCTGTTGTCTGTGTTAGCGAGCGCCATCAACATATGTGTTCCACGCGGCCAGATGTGTAGGTTGTTTTTTTCTAAAACAGGTTGACCGTTAGCGTCCGGTGGTAAGTAGAGTTCTTTGTAGTCAGAGGAAATAAAGCTTACGTTTTCTTGGTAGGTGTTTGGGTTTAGGACATGAAGTTTTTTGCGGATGATCGAGCCAGCACCATCGGTCGCAAAGGCGTGTTCATATTTCGTTTGAATTCCGTTAGCGAACGTGAGGGTCTTCGAGTGTAGATCTGCATCGCTTAACTCATGTTCGAAATGGAAAACAACGCCTACATCTGCGCATTTCTGAATGAGTGTTTTATTTAAGTCTCCGCGCGAAACGGCGTAGTTGCATTCGGAATTATTGCGTCCATAGGCTTGGTATTGAGTGGCTCCATCAAGCGCATGCATTAATCGTCCATATACGGGAACGGTTGTCGGCAGTATCGAATTGATCAATCCTGCTTTCTTTAAACCGTCTAAACCTCGAGACGTAACAATTAAATTAATACTGCGTCCACGATCGGCGGCGGCTTTTCTGGGGTCCGCACGTTTTTCGAAAACGTGGACCGTGAAGCCTTTTTGTTTTAGCAAATAAGCCCAAAGAGATCCGACTAGTCCTGCGCCAACGATATGGATGCTTTTATTTGTCATTTTACTTTCCGATGAAAAATGATTTCATGATTTGTACAAGTTGGTAAACATCAGTGAACGAGTTATACATGGCTGTTGGTGTTGCGCGAATGATGTTGGGTTCACGGAAATCAACAATAGCATGATGATTCATTAAGTGATTTTTAAATTCTTGGTGACGAGACGCCACCTTTAAGCACAGCATGGAGCCACGAGCCGCCGGTGTGACCACGGTCACGTTAGAACCTAGGTTTTCTTTAATCATCATCTCAAAATATGACGTCAGCTCATCACCGCGTTTGCGGGCATTTTTAATTCCCATTTCGTCGAATAGTTCTAACGAAGCTTTTAATGCCGCCAACTGGAAAATCGGTGGATTGCTAAGTTGCCATGCCTCGACCGAATCAATCGGGTTAAAATTTGGACCCATTTTAAAGCGCTCTGTTTTGTTGTGTCCCCACCAGCCTTCAAAGCGCGGCATAGATCTAAAATCTTTTGGGTTTTTGGCGGCGGCGTGATGTTTTTCGTGAACAAAGCAGCCCGCAATGCCACCGGCACCCGAGTTCAAATATTTATAACTGCACCAAACAGCGAAATCTATGTCATCATCATGTAGATTCATAGATAAATTGCCAGCGCCATGAGCTAAGTTAAATCCAACTTTTGCACCTACCGAATGCGCGGCCTCTGCAATTTTAGCCATATTAAATTTCTGACCAGATAAATAGTTACATTGACCGATTAGAACTAGTTCTAACGAGTCACCAAGGCGTTTGATTTCTGAAATGATAAAATCATCATCGATAGAGTCGGCACCCGGTGCATGTTTAAGTTCAACAACTGTGTCTTCAGGGGGCAGCCCATGAAAACGGGCTTGTGAGTCAACTGCGTATTTATCTGAGGGGAACGTATTTGACTCGATTAGGATTTTATTACGTTTTCCTTTTGGATTGTAAAAGCTCGTCATCATCAAATGTAAATTCACGGTAAGTGAATTCATAGCTACAACTTCCGATTCTTTTGCGCCAACGAGACGTGCAAACGACGCTGTAACGACTTCGTGGTAGCTGACCCAAGGGATTTTTGATTTAAAGTGAGCCTCTACGCCGAATTCACCCCAGGCGTCCAATTCTGATTGGATTGCGGCTTTTGTTCGCTTGGGCATTAACCCGAGCGAATGCCCCGCAAAATACAGAACGTCTTGACCATCTTCTTTTGGGAATACGAATTCTTGACGAAACTTGCTGAGCGGATCGCTGACGTCTCTATTTTTGGCCCATTCTATTGAATTTGAATTCGACATAATTAATTTCCTTTAGTGTGTACAAGAACGTTTGGTAGGTTAGTGTTGGGACCAGTGACTTTGAGTTCAATTTTTTGATTTGGTTTTAGTTCGACGGCGGCCGTCGCGGCGCCTGCTAAAACGATGCTGCCGGCAGGAAGCTCATGGCCATTTTCACTTAGTAATTCGCAAAGTTGAACGAGCGATTGAATGGGGTCACCAGAAATTTCTTTGGCATCGCCCGCTTGAGCGAGCGTATCGTTAACAAACATTTCCAATCGTGCATTTTCCAATTGTTTGGGTGATGTAAACGGTACCCAGTTGCCTAAAATAAAATGTGATGACGACGAGTTGTCTGCAATGACATCTTCCATTGAAAAATACTTAAACTGTGTATAGCGTGAATCTAGAATCTCCATTGTGGCACAGATGTCTGAGATGCTGTCTACGGCCTGCTGGTAGGTTACTTTACCCTTGAGGGTTGTTCGGACGCGAAATGCGACTTCGGGCTCGATTTTCGAGTGGATCAGTGGCGTGATGTCAAAGATCGATGAATTTACAATTTGCATTTTGTTTGTGAGCTCGCCGTAAAGAGGTGAGTCAAGGTTCATTTGTTTGCGTTTGCCCTCAGATGTTAAACCCATTTTGTAGCCAACTCTAGTTTCATGCTGATTTAGTCTGTGCTGAATGCCCAATTCTTGGATCTGATAGGCTTCCGTTCTAGACATAGTGATGTTGTTTTGACTCCATTGTTCTAGAGATTTTTTAAAGAGCCGGGCTTCTGTCAATTGACGGGCAATTTGGGACTTTTGTTGCGTTTCCATAATACAGTTTCCTAATTTAAATCGATGCCTCTATTTAAGAGTTTTCAGGGTTAATTTACAAGTGACTTTTTTATCGTTGTTTTGGCTTTTGCGGTTGACTGTTATTTTTGGATTCTCTTAAATGGTTAGGAATGAAATTAGATACCCAAAAGATCTATGATATCACGCCAACTGTGTCGCCTAAATTGGCTGTTTTTCCAGGGGACACGCCCTATGAGAACTCCTATCTGATGTCGTTTCAAGAGGGGCATCATTTAAGTCTTTCTAAAATTCAGTCGACCGTTCATTTGGGCGCTCACGCCGATGCCCCCAGTCATTATCATGCTAACGGTGTTTCCATTGAGGCTCGGGATTTGAATCTATATCTAGGAAAAGTTCAGGTGATTTCCGTCGCTGAACGGCGTGGTCATCGAATTGCGGTGAGTGATTTAAATACGTCAATTCAGGCGCCTCGCGTCCTGTTTAAAACAGGCTCATTCCCGGATCCTAATCGTTGGAACACTGATTTTATGGCGCTATCGATAGAACTTATTCGTCATCTGGCTCAGCTTGGAGTCAAGCTGGTCGGTATTGATACGCCTTCGGTTGACTTGGCGGATGATAAAGTTTTGGAAGTTCACAATGAAATTTATAAAGCCGATCTAGCTATTTTAGAAGGTGTGGTATTGGATAGCGTTTCCGATGGCATTTATGATTTAGTAGCTCTGCCTTTAAAGCTTCAGGGTGCTGAAGCGTCGCCACTCCGGGCGGTTTTAATTGAGCGAGACTAAAAGAGAAGAGTATGGAAAAAATTTTAAATTACATCAATGGTGAATGGCTGCCTCCGAATAGTGGTAAATTTCTAGGCAATAGAAATCCTGCAAATGGGCTTGTTTATTCGGAAGTGCCAGACTCGGATGCACACGATGCCGAGCGCGCCATTGCGGCAGCAACAGCTGCATTTGCATCGTGGTCAAAAACATCAGTTCGTGAACGTAGCGAATTACTTCGTAAGCTAGCTGAGTTGATTAAAGAAAATGCGGATAGTCTTTCACGTGATGAAAGTATCGATAATGGTAAACCGCATAAACTGGCAGCTGAGGTCGACATTCCTCGCAGTGAACTGAACTTTCGTTTCTTTGCTGATCTTGCTATTAGTTTGCATGGCGAGGCCTATCGTTCAGATTCAAACACGATGAGTTTTACAGAGCATGCGCCTCTTGGTCCAGTTGTGTGTATTTCGCCTTGGAATTTGCCGTTGTATCTGCTGACTTGGAAAATAGCTCCGGCATTGGCTGCGGGATGTACGGTGGTGGCAAAGCCTTCGGAAATAACTCCGATGACAGCATACCGATTAAGTCGATTAGTCGCACAAGCCGGCTTTCCAAAAGGTGTTTTAAATTTTGTTCATGGACGAGGGGCTCTGTTGGGCGAAAAACTATCTACGGATCCTAGGATTAAAGCCATTTCATTCACTGGCAGTACGCAGACGGGCAGAACGATTGCCTCGCTCGCAGCACCTCTATTTAAAAAGTTGGCTCTTGAGATGGGTGGTAAAAATCCCGTCGTAGTATTTAAAGACGCCGAGTATGATAAAATGCTTACGACTGTTGTTCGTTCTAGCTTTTCTAATCAAGGTCAAATCTGTTTGTGTGGTTCTCGTATTTTTATCGAGCGACCAGTGTATGAAAAATTCAAGGCTGATTTTATCGCGCGGGTAAAGGTTTTAAAGGTAGGAGATCCATTCAATACTCAAAGTGATTTGGGTGCCGTCGTTAGTGAAGATCATATGGGAAAGATTCTATCTTATATCCAAAAAGCACGTGATGAAGGCGGCGTTATTCTTACGGGTGGTAAGCCGTTAAAAATTGGCGGCGGCTATTTTGTTGAGCCGACAGTCATCGAAAATTTAGATTATACATCGTGTGTAAACCAAGATGAAATTTTTGGTCCAGTTATTACGATTACGGCGTTTGACTCAGAAGAACAGGTGGTGACAATGGCCAATAGTACACGCTACGGATTGGCGGCAAGTCTGTGGACAACGAATTTAAACCGGGCGCAGCGAATGGCACGACAAATCGATTCGGGGATTGTTTGGGTGAATACGTGGATGAATCGTGATCTGCGTACTCCTTTTGGGGGAGTGAAAGAATCTGGCTATGGACGTGAAGGTGGCATAGAGGCTTTAAAATTCTTTTCTGAAGTAAAAACTGTTTGCATCGAAATCAGCTCTGAACAGGAGAAACTATGAGCGAAATTAATTCTAACCGAGCTCCCGAACCGGTGGGAAAATACCCCCACGCTAAGCGTGTTGGAAACTTATTGTTTTTGTCAGGAGTCGGGCCCCGGGAAAAAGGAACAAAGAAAATTCCGGGTGTAGAGCTAGATGCCGCCGGAAATATCGTGTCTTATGATATTGAGACTCAGTGTCGTAGTGTTTTTAAAAATGTGAAGTCAATTTTAGAAGACTCCGGTGCATCGTGGGAACAGTTAGTCGATGTCACTGTGTTTTTAACAAATATGAAAGCAGATTTTCCAACTTACAATCGTTTGTGGGCCGAGTATTTTCCTAACAATCCTCCGTGCAGAACGACATTGGAAATATTGTCCCTGCCGACGCCAATTGCGATAGAACTTAAATGTATCGCGGTGATGGAGTAAATATGAATTTAACAGAAACACTCAGATTGACAGAATGGATTAAAGAAAATCGACATCTGTTGAAACCACCGGTTGGAAATAAATGCATTTGGCCTCAGCAAGACTTTATTGTAATGGCAGTGGGTGGGCCGAACGAACGGACTGATTTTCACGTTAATCGAGGCGATGAGTTTTTTTATCAGGTAGAAGGTGATATGACGTTAAAGATCCGTACGCCTGAAGCTGAATTTAAGGATGTAAAAATTCGCCAAGGTGATATTTATCTATTGCCTGGTGGTACCCCGCATTCTCCGCAGCGACCGGCCAATACGATCGGTATCGTGATCGAACGTCGTCGCCAAGCCGGTGAGTTGGATGGTTTGCAGTGGTTCTGTGAAAAATGTGGTGAAAAACTATATGAAGAGTTCTTTAAATTAGAAAATATTGAAACTCAGTTTAAAGCAGTCTTTGATCGCTACTATGATAGTGAGCATACGAAGTGTAAACAGTGTGGTACCGTAAACGGTAGAAAATGGACTCATGCTAAAAATTGATACGCATACGCATATACTGCCTCCTGAAATCCCTAAATTTAAGGATAAGTTTGGCTATGGCGGCTTCATTCAGTTAGTTAAACAAGCGGGATGCAGTCATTGTGATATGATCGATGATAGCGGAAAATTTTTTCGCCGAGTTGACGCAAATACATTTAACCCTGAAGATCGTTTAAGGGATATGAAGTCACAGGTGACTCATGTTCAAGTTCTATCGACGGTTCCCGTTATGTTTTCATATTGGGCGAAGCCAGCTGATGGGTTAACGGTTGCGCAGTTCTTGAATGATCACCTAGCGGGGGTTGTGGCTCTTCATCCCAAGAAATTTGTAGGACTGGGAACACTACCCTTACAAGATATCGAGCTTTCGATTCGTGAAGCTCATCGTTGTGTAGATGAATTAAATTTAACCGGTTTTCAAATTGGCTCCCATGTGCAGGGGAAAAACCTATCGGATCCGTCTTTTTTCCCTTTGTATGAAGAGATCGAGAAAAAAGGAGCCTGTTTGTTTGTTCACCCATGGGATATGATGGGACAAGATACGATGTCTAAGTACTGGTTGCCGTGGCTGGTTGGTATGCCCGCTGAAACATCGCGGGCGATTTGTTCATTTATTTTCGGCGGTGTATTTGATCGTTTTCCTAAACTTCGTGTACAGTTTGCACATGGTGGTGGAAGCTTCCCCTTTACGCTGGGGCGAATTCAGCATGGTTATGAATCCCGGCCTGACTTGTGCGCAATCGATTGCAAGTTGTCGCCAAAAGACTATGTCTCTAAGTTTTTTGTAGATAGTCTCGTTCATGATCAGCGCAGTTTGAAGTTTCTAATTGAAGTGATGAGCGAAGATCACATTTGTCTTGGGACGGATTATCCGTTTCCTCTGGGAGAAATTGAGGCCGGTAAATTAATAGATTCGTGCGGGTTTATCGATAAACCGGTGCGAGAAAAATTGTTTTACCGAAATGCGCTCAAGTGGCTGAATAGAAACCAGAACGATTTTTTATAAGGTAGGTAGGTAGTGCAGCTAGGATTAGAAGGAAAAAAAGCGTTAGTGTTCGGTTCATCCGGTGGTATAGGCAAAGCTATAGTTGAGAGCTTGTTGAAAGAAAAAACTCATGTCGTCGTTAACTCTAGGAGTCTTGATCGAGTTCAGGCGACCGTAACGGAATTTCAAAGGGCATTTGATACTAAAAATGTCTTTGGCGTTGCGGCTGATCTAAGTCAAAAAGACGAGGCCGCGCGGGCTGTAAAAGAGGCTCGGTCTAAATTGGGCGGTCTTGATGTATTAGTCGTAAATACGGGTGGTCCTGCTAAGGGGGCGTTTGAAGATATCTCAACTGAGCAATGGCTGTTGGACTATCAAAATTTGTGGATTAGTTTTGTGGATGCCGTTAAGGCCAGTTTACCAGATATGAAGAAGAATAAATACGGACGCATTTTGCTTGTGACGTCTCTTGCGGCGAAAGAACCTTTAAAGGGACTTACAACCTCAAATGGGTTGCGTGCGGGTTTGAGTGGTCTATGTAAATCACTGTCTAACGAAGTCGCTAGCTATGGGATTACGGTGAATGTGATCTTACCCGGTTACACCAACACGGATCGTTTGAAAGAATTGAATTTGTCTGAAGAGGCCGTAAAAGGCCTAGTTCCGATGGGCAGACTTGGGCATCCGCAGGAACTTGCTGATTTAATATCGTTTCTGGCTTCTGATCGTGCCGGCTACATTACCGGGCAATGTATTGCCGTTGATGGTGGGGCATTGAAAAGTTTCTAATTTTTTGGCGGATTCGGTTTTGGTTCTGGAATGTCTTTGTTGACATCAAAAATCCATATTCGCCTTAGTTTTTTGGCTATACCTTCGGGCGTGTACCAGATGTAGCCGCCATTTCCCCAGTTTGTGTACGAGTTTTTTAATCGGACTGCGTTCACTTGCTTACTGTTTTCTGTTTGTACATTGCTCACAACAAATTGGTGACCGACCCCGGCTTCGCGGGGATCATTTCCATCAACATCCATTAAGACAGCGCGGTCTTCCGCCAATGCATTTTCGACGGTTTTAAATAATGCCTGCGTTGAGTCTGATTTTCGATAACTGTAAAAGTGTCCACCACTGAGAAGTGGGTTAACAAAGAACGGCAAATTGAAACTCTGTGCGGGGTTTTCATAAGGTCCGTGTTCATTCAAATGTTGCACTTCTATTGTACCCTGGGTATCAAAGTTATATAGTTTTCCAAATGATTCCGGTGTGTGATAAATACCATCGTACCAAAACGGTTTTGGCCATTCACCTACGTAGTTACCTAGAACCTCTTTAAAAATCTCTTGAGTCAGGCGTGCGTTGTCTGACGGGGGATGTGCATTCGGATTTGTATTGCGGGCTTCGATGATTACGTTCACCTTTGAAATGATTTCGCTATAGATTTTTTGAAAATCCCATTTGTCTAGGTTTGGTTCGCGCGGCCGCCAGATGTCCTCTGGGACTAGACCATACAACTGAGTTAGTTTCATCGCGTGATACGTCTCTCCGCCTTTTAGATCAAAATACATTCCTCGGCCATTTTGATTATTCGAAAGTATTTCTCCGATAACATGTTCAAATTTTTTGGCGACGAGATATGCGGCAGAAAAATGAATTTCGCGACTATTGCGTGAGCGATTTAGATGTGTAGTTTCTAGCGCGCCTAAGTACGCAAATAAAAAACATTCACGTGAAGAACATTGGTCTAAATTTCGGGTGTTTCTGTTGTTGAAAATTTTGTTATTAGCTTGAGAGCTAGAAGGAAGGTAGGTGGATCCCCAGAGCTCTGTAATCGGGGCAATTTCCGGGGCAGGCACCATTACTTTTCGACTGGTAGGTTGGTTGTGTTGATAGAAAACTATACAGGCTTTGCTAGGCTGCGAAGTGCTTGCGTAACTGGTTGAAAACCATACCGAGTTTAAAAGAGAAAATAGTAATACGAGTGTCTTAATCCTAGACATTTATCCCTTTGAAATTGAATATAATTCGCCGCTGCTTCACGTCTATTGACTGATACATCTTTTGGACCATTTTAAGTCTAGAAAAGGGGGCCTAAATAGTTCAAAAACGAGAAAATTAAAATCATTTAATTCCAATTTAATTGAGTATTTAGAACCCTTTGTTAGGCTAAGACTCAGGTTTACATAAAAAAGGAGTTGTTATGAAGCGTTTATTAATTATCACTGTGGCTTTGATGGGGTTATCGGTAGCGCACGCTCAAGATTCTTCAGAGAAGCAATCGGTAGCGGCGCCGTCCACTGGAGTTGATGCTGGAAAGCCTTCGAAAGAACAAAGAAAAGCGATCAATGAAGAGTTGAAAGATGAACGAAGCGCTGTGGATTCTGCGTGTGTCGAGGAAGCAAAAGCGGCTAACTGCGGTGATAAAACCGTAGGTAAAGGCTTACTAAAGTGTATCCATCAGCATAAAAAAGCGAGCGCTGAGTTTAAAATTTCTGACTCATGCAAAGAGGCAATGAAAAATTTAAAATCAGAACGTCATAAAGTGAAGAAATAATCGTACTAAATAAATAGCCCGAGGTTGTTTAACTATCTCGGGCTAGACCTTACTTGTCTCAGTACAACACATCTTTTAGGAAACGTAATTCGTTAAGTTTCTCTACCGTAAAAAATCAGTTAATAAAATTAACAAGTGATCTGTGAAAATGTCGATACTCTTAACAGTTTCCCTATCAAAGTCAGAAGTTCTACATGTCATTTTGAAACAAAATTCTCAGTTCAAAACACTCAAAAAAAATTTCATAAAATATTAAAAGATCTCATTGTGAGAATCATAAATCGTTTTCATTACTTAGAGACCAATTGAAAACTTATTGATCATTTTATTCAACTTATAGGCTTTGGAGTAAACTAAAATAAACCGATATACTGGTGTAAGTTCGCGCACTTTTTAGGTCCACGACGTTTCCGTATTTTTACTCGGCCGTCATTTGATCTAGCGAGTGTGAGACTTTTGTGGGGAGGACCTTTGAAAACTATTAATCGCATTAACGATGTATTTGCACGATTAAAGTTAAGAAGAAAAAACTATTTCAGACGCGCGTCTTTTGTGGCGTTGCTTTCTGTCCTATTGGTTTCATTTCAAAACTGTTCACAAGGTAAATTCGAAATTAGTGAAGCTCAAATGTCGTCTCTAAAAGATGTTTCTGACTCCGGTGGAACTGGTGATACGGGAAACACGGGTACTGGCACGGGTGGCGGAACAGGAACGGGCACGGGTGGTGGCACAGGTACTGGTGGTGGCACAGGAACGGGCGGTGGCACAAATCCTACTGGGCCAACTCAGGCAGAAATTAATGCCGAGATTGCTAAACGTACGCGTTGTAAATCTGCTATTAGAGCACCCGTAGTAACGAACGCAGCTGATTTTGCGGCTAAAGTAATTTCTGTTAAATCAGGTCTAGCAGCGGGTTCTGGAGACGTCAACTTGGCCAACTATCCGATGGGAATCACTATTGATTCCAGTCAAGGTATCGATTCTTCAAAGTATAATGCTGGTGACGGTTGTACATTTCAGACTCAAGCCGAAATTTCGATGGTAATCGGTGAATCTGGACGCGATGCTGTTCTAAATTCAGGTATCAACAACAGTGGTGCGGCATTAGTAGTAGGTACTACAAATGGTACACGCGCAGTTGATTATATGAATAACACATTAGAGCGTAGAACCACTGGTAATAACAACCAGGGTACTCAGTTTACAATGGGTACAAATACATTAAGTGTGAACTATATTGTTAAACCAGGTGATGATGATGATCCGCGTACAACTCGTTGTGTGGATGGCAGCATCTACTATCGATTCCGTGTTACGGCGGCTAATACTGGTCTAAACCAAGAGCGTCCAAATTATCCGGGATCTAATATAGGAAACGCTTCGGCATCATCTCCTTATTATTACTTCCGTGTTGATTCTGAAAATAACTGCTGGAAAGAAAGTAATTTAGCAAAAATCATGGGTGCGGCAAGTCCGTCTTCAATTCCGGCTGCGAACTCACTATTAGGTACTGCGGTGGCTTCAGATGGTGAATGGGTAGCTTCTGTGAGTAACGGTGAAGGTGGTACTGGTTTTATCTACCTATTTAGAAAAGTTTCTGGCAACTGGACATTCTTTCAAAAATTGAAAGGATCAAATGGTAACGGAACGATGTTAACTGGCGTTGCGTTACGTGGAAGCCTTTTGGCTGTAGCATCGTCCGGTGATGGACTGGGTTACCCTGGTCGAGTGTATCTGTACAATTTAACAGGAAGCCCATTGTCGGCGCCATCTCAAACGATCAATAGTCCAGTGGCTCCCATTGCGCAATTCGGTTCAGGAGTTGCCATTACGTCGGGTAATGCTGTTGTGATCGGCGATGGTTACGATGCCGGACGTGCGTATATTTACACAGGCAGTATTGGCTCTTACGGACTTTCTGCAACTCAGCAAGGTTCAGATATCGCGGCCTCAGTTAAGGGCTTTGGCTCCAACGTTGTTTTCCAAGGCGGTCGTCTGTTGATCGGCGCGTATAAAGGTAACGAAAGTTACGCAGGCTCTGTTCATATTTTCGATGCCGGTGGCGGAAGCTTCGGCTCGCCAATTCATAAATACGCTCCAGCAGGTATCACTGCGCAAGCTAACTTCGGTTCTGCGATTGGTTTTGATGGAACGGCTTTAGTTGTTGGTGCTTATGAAAATGCGACAGCTGGTAACGTTGCAGGCGCGATCGCATACTATAGCGATTATTCAGCAGCAACAGCTCCAAGAGTGATTCAAGGAAGTGCCGCTGAAGAAAGATATGGTGTGTCTGTGGCGATCGTTGGTGATTCCGTTTATGTCGGAAGCCGCGGCGGTACGGGTTCTTCAGGTACAGTGGGTCGCTATTTGAAAACGAGCTTGGCCGGAACGGGTGGTTACAACTCCCGCGTATTCCTGCATCGCAGTCATGATGCTGTAAACGGTGAGGCCTTTAGTTATTCTATGAGTGTTATTAATGGTGCTTCGGTGCCGACGTTAGTTATTTCGTCACAAACAAAAACCTATACGGTGGGTGCGGGTGATATTCGCTCTAAAGCCGGTGGTTTGTACTTGTACGAAGTTAAGTAAAGTAAGTTGGGGCTAAGGGTTAGTTTAAGTTCTTGGGGTTAGTTTGAACTTTTTCGGGGGAAACAAGATGAAGATGCAAAAAATTATTCTCTTTGTGCTTTTTGCAAGTTTTATCTCTAAAGCAGATATCTCGGATGCTACGAGAAATGATAAAGCAGTCGTTCATTACGATTTTGAAGACGCATTTACGAATGACTCGGCAGATCCTGGTTATATGAATGTTGAAATTCCAGACAAGGCAAATGCCAAGTATGGTGCGGCTCTTAGACTTAAGTGGTATGCCACAGATAGATCTAAAATCACGTGGGCACGTGATGTGAATAATGATGGTTACCTTTGGTTAAAAGGTTCTACTATTGTTCGTTCAATGACGATGGCGACTAAAATCCACACTGAGTGTACAAAAGCTACGTCAACTGGTCTTACGATCGAAGCCGTTGTTGAAAACAACGAAACGGTAGAAGAACGTACGGGACAATTCCCTGCTGACAATAACGTAACTAGAAACTTACAACCCTCACGTATCGTGAGTATGTCTCGTGATTTTACTAATCGCGGTACGAACTTCAACGTTAACTTTGCTCTAGGGCAAGTGTATGAAATGGGTGACCGTTTCATGGGTGCAGTAACTACAGCCGCATCTAATAACTTATTCACTCAGCCAGTGATGAGTTCAAACACGGCCGCTTTGATTCAAGGTCTGGGGCGTCCAGCTACTAGTTATAAACAGAAAATTGTATTTACTGTAAATAAAGGCTCTGGTTTTGCGACTCTGTATTTAACAGACAGAAATGGTAATCTGTATCCTGCTGTTAATACTCAGCAAGGCTTTAACGGTGGAACAATGGCTAACTATTTCTCTCGTTGGAATAGTCAAACGTACTTAAACGTTGGTAATGACTATATTCCAAGTACAAGCATTCTTTCGCAACCAGAATCATTTAAAAATATTGCTCCGGGTTCGACGGAAGCTGACAATCCAAATCGTTACTGGAAAGGTAAACTTTACCGTTTAGCGATCTATTGTGAGGCTTTAAACGAAAGTGAGATTTTGGGAAGCGCTTACCAAATCGTTAAAAACGAAATATTCCCAATTGTAAACGTAGCGCGTACAGCTAACCTGCTTAAAGCGTCAGAAATTTTCGAGCGTCTAACAGGTACTAAAACACCTATTTATAATCCATTGTTGAAACAAATGGAAGAACGTCTGAATGCGTTTGATCCAGTGGGTGCCGCGGCGTTAGTTACAGATCACCCAATGTTTTACAACATCACTGTTAGAAACTTTGCTAACAAAATGAGTAACCGTGATGAAACTATTGCGGCTCCGTTAAATGACTTTACGGCAACTATTATCGGTGCTGTTAGAGATAATATTCCAGCGAAAGAGCTTCTGTATGGGAACTTCTTTTATCAAGGGGATCCATCAAAGGCTGCCGTTCCTAGTGATGATGTTGATGATATTTTAAGATCAAATAATCATTATGCGTCTCTTGATTTGGCTAGTTACGATTTGAAAGCTGTTTTGATGAAACGTAAGCAAATTATTTTAAAGGCAAGTACGTCTAATGGAAATACGAGCACGAATAATAACAACATCAACAATATCCAGTTCGAGCCGGTAGATAATTCTTGGGCTGCGGGTTTGTTGACGACTCGTCAGTGGGCTGCTGCTCATATGATTGCGGGTACAAATCGTCGTGCAGTTGAATTTTCATTACGTGAATTCACATGTACACCTATTGAAAACGCTGCGGATTCATCTGGTCCAGAAGACGTAATCGGTCGTGACATCGATAGGAATCCGGGTGGAAGTCGCGCAAAGTTTACAACATCATGTCGTGCGTGCCATACGATTCTTGACGGATTCAAAGGCGCGTTTGCATTCATGACATTCTCTGGAGATTTCCTAAAGCATTCGGCGTTGGTTCCGAACTCCACTCAAAATAATGCGAACGAAGATAATTCGATCGTAATGCGTATTCATCCGGA
>JADHED010002149.1_pt1 | contig 14307 bp, 14 predicted proteins | sample 8952041 | NCBI WGS metagenome assembly JADHED01 (sample SAMN16124423, study PRJNA663239) | bioreactor sludge metagenome | isolation source: sludge (control) | place: India:Bengaluru | collected 2018-09-08
CAACGGGCACCATGAAAAGATCGCAAACACGTTCTTATGGATTGCAAACCTGTATGAGGCCGAGAGGGGAGGCCAACCAGGGTCACAGGGAAAAAGCCCCGCCGGGGGGTGAACTGCCCCCAAAAGTTGGACATCAATCCAACCGGAGGGGTGTTGTTCATGGCGAGGTATGAGGAAGATTGCAAAAGGGGCATAGTCCAGGATCATCTGGCTGGTCTGGGCGGCGCCAGGGCGCTGGCCTCCAAGTACGGAATCGATCGAGGGACGGTCCGCAAATGGATCGACAGCTATCGCCAGCACGGTGAGGCGAGGCTGCGCCGCAAGAAGAGCGGCAACGACTACAGCGCCCAGTTCAAGCTCTTGGCGCTCAAGCGCATGTGGCGAGAGGAGCTGACGTACCGCCAGGCAGCAGCCTTGTTCGATCTGCGCGGTGGCACGGCGGTCATTGCGACGTGGGAACGCCAGTACCATGAGGGGGCCCCAAAGCGCTTGAGCCCAAGCACCAAGGCCGCCCCAAGAAGATGCCCGCGCCCAAGCCTCCAAGACCACCCAAGCCACCGTCTCCACTGGCTGAAGAACCCCGGGCAACGCTGCTACTGCATTCGGATCAGGGATGGCACTATCAGACGCCGGCCTATCGACGCCAGTCGGCGGCCAAAGGGGGCGTCCAAAGCATGTCACGCAAGGGCAACTGCCTGGACAATGCCGCCATGGAGAGCTTCTTTGCGACGGTGAAAACGGAGCTGTTCTACCTGAGCAAATTCACTTGCACCGAGCACCTGCGCAGTGCACTGGTGCGCTACATCCGCTACTACAACCATCATCGAATCAAGATGAAATTAAATGGCCTGAGCCCGGTGCAATTCCGGACTCAGGCCACATGCCCGTAACTTTTAACTGTCCAACTTCTTGGGGGCAGTTCAATTGCGGGGCTTTTTCGTTCGTCCCCGGGCCGCCGGGGATTGCCAACGCTCACTGCGCCGCGCTGGCGACCACCTTCTTCCTGGCAGGGGCCTTCTTGGCAGCCGGTTTCTCGCGCCCCCGCCCGGGGACATCGGCCGTGGTGTCTGCCATGAGCAGCTTCAGGTCTGCCGAATGTTCAGGACTGGCACCCAGGCGCGTTGAAATGTCGCGGCCCGCAACGAGCAGGATGTCGGCCAGTTCCTGGTCGCGTGAGTCCACCCGCACGCTGGGGCCGGTCAGCGCCAGACAGTGGCGCACCTCGCCGTTGATATCGAAAATGGGCACCGCGATGGCGGTCAATCCCGGCACGCGCTGGCCGCGCGAGATGGCATAACCCTGGCGACGAAAGCGCGCTAGCTCCCGGTCGAAGGCAGCACGGTCGAAGTCCGGCACGTTCATGTTGACCTTGACCAATCGCTCCAGATCCTGCGGTTCCATGTAGGCCAATAGGATACGACTGCTCGCCCCCAGGTACAGCGGCATATGCTGGCCCTGGCGTGCCATGGACATGAGGGGCGCCGGCGTGTCCACCACCTCCAGCACCATACGGTCGTTGCCGACGATGGTGTTGAGGGTGATGGTTTCCGAAGTTTGCGCATTGACCTGCAGCATCACCGGCCGCGCGATCTCGCGGATGCTCAGCGTACTGCGCACCAGGCCACCGAGCCTCGCCATCTTGAGCGACAGACAATACTGTTGGTTGTCCATGCGTATCAGAAAGCCAGCGCGCTCCAGCGTGTTGACCAGACGGAAGGCCGTGGTCTTGGGCATACGAATGCGCTCAGCGATCTCCTGCAGCGAAAGGCTCAGGTGCTCGTTGTCGTAAGCATCGAAAATGGCAAGTGCGCGTCCAACGGCACGAATCATGAAAATCTCCCGGCCCCGATTCCAGACCGCGGAACAACTATACCGTAACCTCCTGCTGCAACGCGGCGAAACGGCGACGATGTGCACTCGCATTTCCCAGCCACGCCGACAGCACCAGCGCGCGCTTGAGATACAGGCCCGCGTCGTATTCGTCGGTGAAGCCGATGGCTCCGTGCAGTTGGATCACCTCGCGCGTGACACGCAGGCCTCCGTCGCTGGCGCGCGCCTTGAAGCGGCTGGCCATGCTGGCTCGCTCCTGCGCCGGGGTATCGGCGTCGAGCACGCGCACCGCCTCGGCCAGCACCGCACGCACCAGCTCCTGCTGCACGTACAGATCCGCGGCCTTGTGCTGCAGCGCCTGGAAGCTGCCGATCGGCTTGCCAAACTGCACGCGCGTGCGCATGTAGCCCAGCGCCATGTGCAGCGCCGCCTCGACCACGCCCAACATCTCGGCGCCGGCCAGGACCGCGGCCTCATCCAGGGCCCGATCCAGGGCCGCCAGGCCTTGCGGGCCCGCGGCGCTGACCACGTTCGCAGGTGTGATGCGCACCCGATCGAACTCGAGCACGCCGCTGGGGGTTTCGTCGGCGCGCTGCTCATGGCCTACGGTCAGGCCAGCAGCCTGGGCGTCGACCCAGTACAGGCCGCAGCCGGCCGCACCGCGCGCGCTGACCACAAAGCCGCCAGCACCCGCCGCGCCGGCGACGAAGCGCTTGCGACCCGACAGCAGCAGGTCGGCGCCGTCGGCCTCGACCCGCGTCTCGATCGCCGCCGTCTCGATGCCGCCCAGGCCTTCCTGCCAGGCCACGCAGGGCAGCAGGCTGGCATCCACCACCTGCGGCAGCAGGGACTGCTTGAGCCCCTCGTTGTCGCTGTGCTGCAGCACCCGCGCAGCGAAGGCCACCGGCACCAGGGGATCGGCCATCAGGCCCTTGCCCAGTTCCTGCAGCACCACCGCAAGCTCACAGAAGCCAAGGCCCAGGCCGCCATGCGCCTCGGGCACCACGATGCCAAGCCAGCCCAGTTCGGCCATGTGGCGCAGGTGCTCGGGCTCATAGCCCGGCAGGATGCCGGCCCAGTTCGGCCATGTGGCGCAGGTGCTCGGGCTCATAGCCCGGCAGGATGCCGCGCCGCTCGCGCAGGCGCTTCATGTCGGTGTTGCGGCCCACGAAGTCGGCCGCGCTTTCGCGCAGCATCTCGATCTGCTGCTGCGCCTCGGAGAGATTGTTTTCCTGCATGGTGTTCCTCAGGATGGCAGGTCCAGGACGTTCTTGGCGAGGATGTTGCGCTGCACCTGGCTGGAGCCGCCGTAGATGGTGAAGGCACGGCATTCCAGAAAGGGATAGAGGATGTCCATCTCCTGGCCATCCACGTCGACATCACCACCCAGGGCACCCAGGTCACCGGCGGCGTCCACCATCAGCTCGGTGACGCGCTGGCAAGTTTCCGTGGCCCAGATCTTGAGCATGGATACCTCGAAACCAAAGCTGCCGCCCGTGCGCATGATCTGCGCGAAGCGCTCGTAGGCTGCCGCCGAGTCGAGTACGTCCATCGTGACCTGCGTGAACTTGTCGACGAAAGCGGGGTCGGCCATCTTGCCACTGGCCTTCGCGAGTTTTTGCAGGCGCAGCAGAGCCAGCATGGACTGGCGCGGCGAACCGGACCAGATGCGCTCGAAGCCGAGTAGCGCCTTGGCCACGTTCCAGCCGTCGTTGAGCTTGCCAACCATGTTGGCCTTCGGCGTGCGCACGTTGTCCAGGAACACCTCGCACAATTCTTCGTGTCCAGCGATGTTGCGGATGGGCCGCACGGTAACGCCGGGCTGACGCATGTCGATCATGACGAAGCTGATACCCGCCTGCTTCTTCACCGTCTTGTCGGTACGCACCAGCGCGAACATGTGCGTGGCGTCGAAGGCCACGCTGGTCCAGATCTTCTGGCCGTTGATGACGAATTCATCGCCCTCGATGCGCGCCTCGGTGCGCAGGCTGGCCAGGTCGGAGCCGGCGTTGGGCTCGGAGTAGCCCTGGCACCAGGTGTGTTCGCCCGACAGGATCTTGGGCAGGAAGCGGGCGCGCTGCTCGTCGGTGCCGCGGGCAATCAGCAGTGGTCCGATATTCATCTGGCCCTGGTCCATCACGCGCGGCGCGCCGCTGCGCTCCAACTCCTCCAGGTACACCAGGATCTTGGACTGGGTCAGACCCATTCCGCCCCACTCCTTCGGCCAGTTCGGCATCAGCCAGCCACGGGCAGACAGGGTGAGGTACCACTCTTTCACCTCCGACCAGCGCGGGCGGCGACTGAGAAACCGCAGGTGCCGCGGAACGTGGGTTGCGAAGAACTCCGCGGCGACGCGACGGAATTCCTCGTCGTCCAGATGGTTCCAGTCCGTTTGGGGTGCTTGGTCTGCCATCGCTGTGCTCAGTTGCCCTTGAATACCGGCGCCCGCTTTTCCAGAAAAGCTTTGGCAGCCTCGTGGTGATCCTGCGAATTGATGGACAGCATCTCGTAGGCGATGGATGCGTCCAGGATCAGGTTCAACTGCTGCTTGATCCACTTGTTGACCGACAGCTTGGTCCAGCGCACAGCCAGCGGCGGCAACGCATTGAGCTCGCGCGCGATTTGCATCGCCGATTCCAGCACCTGCTCCGCGGGCGCAACATGGTTGACGAGGCCCATGGCATGAGCGTCCTTGCCGCTCATCAGTTTGCCGCGCATGAGGAACTCCTTGGCACGGTTCGGGCCCACCAGGATGGGCCAGATCACCGCACCGCCGTCGCCCGCGACCAAGCCCACCTTGACGTGCGAATCGCCGAACTTGGCGCCCTCCGCGATCACCGTGGCATCGCAGAACAGCGCCAACGTAGCCCCCAGCCCCACGGCGTCGCCGTTGATGGCGGCGACGATCGGTTTTTCCACCTCCAGAATTCCCTGGAACAGCCGCTTGGTGGACGCCGGGATGGCCAGCGACGTCTGCCAGCCTTCGTCCGTGCCGAAGCGGTTGATCATGCGCTTGATGTCGCCGCCCGCGGAGAAAATCTTGCCCGCGCCGGTCAGCACGATCACGTTCACTTGCGGGTCGGCCTGCAGATCCAACCATACGTGCTCCAGTTCCGCGTGCATCTCGGCGTGGATGGCGTTGCGGTTGTCGGGCTGGTTCAGCATAAGGGTGGCAATGCCGTTGTCGCACTGAATCGACAGGTACTGGTAGCGCGAGTAGTCAAGAGTCATGGGGTGCCTCGGTTGGTGAAAATAGGTCCACTGAGTGGACACAGTTCCGTTTTATGAATATATTCTCTTTTCATGGAACGCAACTGTCAAGCCATGCTGCAGGATCTGATGGACAAGGAAGCCATCCGCGACTGCCTGTACCGCTACTGCCGAGGCATAGACCGCGCCGACGAGGCGGTGCTGCGCTCGGCCTACTGGCCCGACGCCCACGACCGCCATGGCGCCTACGCAGGGGACGCGGAAGGCTTCTTCGCGCAGGCGCTGCCGCGCCTGCGCAGCGGCGGCCGCGGCGCGCACCAGATCTCCAATATCCTGATCGAACTGCACGGGGACGTCGCTGCAGTGGAAAGCAGCTTCCTCGCACTGCAAGCCAGCGCCGCGATGCCGACGCGCGAGACTTTCCTGTGCGGGCGCTACCTTGACCGCTTCGAGAAGCGCCAGGGCCAGTGGCGTGTGGCGAACCGTCTGGTGGTCTACGACTGGATCGAAGAGAGGATCCGACCCGAACTGGCGCGCGAGGACGCGGACCTGTTCGGCAAACGCCGGCCCAATGGCGGCCGCTTGCCAAAGGACCCCCTGTACGCGTTTCTGGACACGGTGCGCGCAACGCCTACGCCACTGGGACGAGAAGACGCGATTTGACAGCATTCCCCATCTGGTAAAAAATTGGAACCAATTCCAAATTCACACCTATGCCGCGAATCCAGCTGCGACCGGGCACACAAAACGACCCAGGAGACACCATGCGAGATCACCTCAACAACGTTACGCGACGCCACACCCTCATAACCCTGGCCGCGGCGGCGGCGCCCTGGGCAGCCACCACGGCCAGGGCGGATACCTACCCCAGCAGACCCATCCGCATCGTCGTGCCCTATGCCGCGGGCGGCTTCACCGACATCGTGTCGCGCCTGGTTGCGCAGAAGATGTCCGTCAAGCTGGGGCAGCCGGTGGTGGTAGACAACAAGGCCGGCGGCTCGACCATCATCGGCGCCGAAGCGGTGGCCAGGTCAGCTCCGGACGGCTACACCCTGCTGATGGCAGTCACCACGACGATTTCCACCAATCCCTTCCTGTTCAAGAAGCTGCCCTACAAACCCTCCGATTTCGTTCCGGTGGCGCTCACCGGGCTGACGCCCTTTGTGCTCAGCGCGCACCCTTCCGTGCCGGCCAACACGCTGCGCGAACTGATCGCCATGGAGAAAGCCAAGCCCGGCACCCTGAACCTGGCAACGCTGGGCACCGGCAGTTCCACCCACTTGGTGGGTGAAATGTTCAACAGTCTGGCCGGCGTGAAACTGAACATGATTCCCTACAAGGGCGCAGGCCCCGCGCTGAACGACCTGATGGCCGGCCACGTGCAGCTGTACTTCGACGGCATCGCCACCTCGGCGCCCCTGTTCCGCGCCGGCAAGCTCAAGGGGATCGCCATCACCGGCGACAGTCGCTCGCAGGCCGCGCCGCAAGTGCCCACCTTTGCCGAATCCGGACTGCCCGAGATGCAGGCGGCCTCCTGGTACGGCCTGCTGGCACCGGCACACACGCCGCAAGCCATCATCGAACTGTTGAATCAGGCCACCAACGAGGCCCTGCAGTCACCCGACGTGCGCGCCCGCGTGGCGCAGGATGGCGCGTCGGCGCCCGCCCTCAGTCCACAACAATTCGGTGAGCTGATCGACAAGCACTCCCGCACCTGGGAGCGCATCATCAAGCCGCTGAACATCAGCCTGGACGTCTGAGCCCGATGCCCCCCCCTACCCCCGTTCCCGGCGAGCTGGCCGGCCGCGTCGCGCTCGTCACCGGCTCCACCGACGGCATCGGACTGGCCGTGGCACATGCCCTGGCGGCGCAGGGTTGCGCCGTCGTACTCAATGGCTTCGGCGAGCCGCAAGCGATTGCCAGCCTCTGCGAAGAACTGGCCGGCACCCACGGGGTGGTGGTGGAGCATGCCGGCGCCGACCTGATGCTGGAGGAACAGGCCTCGGGCCTGGTGCCGCAGGTGCTGGCCCGTTTCGGCCGCCTGGACATCCTGGTGAACAACGCTGGCACGCAACACAAGGGCCCCATCGAGGAACACCCGTCCCAGCGCTGGCGCGAGGTGTTCGCACTAAACCTCGATGCGGCCTTCCACACCATCCGCACCGCCTTGCCCAGCATGCGCGGCGCGGGCTGGGGCCGCGTGGTCAACATCGCCTCGGTGTATGGGCTGGCCGGCGGCGTGGACCGCAGCAGCTACGTGGCCTCCAAGCATGCCCTGGTGGGCCTGACCAAGGCCGTGGCGCTGGAGACCGCCGCCACGCCCATCACCTGCAACGCGGTGTGTCCCGGCGACGTCTCTACCCGCATCTTCTACCGCAACGCCAAGCTGCTTGCCGAGCGCGAGCAGATCACGCGGGCCGAGGCGCAACGGCGCATCGCGGCAACCAACATGCCGTCCGGCCGCGTCGTATCGCCCGAGCAGGTGGCCGCGCTGGTGGCCTTCCTGTGCACCGAGGCGGCCGGCGAGATCCGCGGCGCGGCTCTGCCGGTTGACGGCGCCTGGCTGGCCCGATGAACCTTCCGCAATCAACACCCCAAGCCACACCATGCAAGCAAGTCCCACCCACCCCGGCGCACTGTCCCACCTTCGCGTGCTGGATCTGAGCCGCGTTTTCGCAGGGCCCTGGGCCGGGCAGATGTTGGCCGACCTGGGCGCCGAGGTGATCAAGGTCGAACGCCCCGGCGAGGGCGATGACTCGCGCCGCCTGGGGCCGCCCTTCCTGCGCGACGACGCCGGCCAGCCCACGCGCGACTCGGGCTTCTACCTGAGTGCCAACCGCAACAAGAAGTCGGTGAGCGTGGATATCTCGCGGCCCGAAGGCCAGGCCATTGTCCGCGCGCTGGCCCAGTCCTGCGACGTGCTCATCGAGAACTACAAGGTGGGCGACCTAGCGCGCCATGGCCTGGACTACGCCAGCCTGCGCGCGCTCAACCCGCGCCTGGTGTATTGCTCCATCACCGGCTTCGGCCAGACCGGCCCCTACCGCAAGAAGCCCGGCTACGACTCCATCTTCCAGGGCATGGGCGGTCTGATGGCCATCACCGGCCATGCCGACGGCGAGCCCGGCGGCGGGCACCAGAAGGTGGGCCTGATCGTGTCTGACCTGATGGCGGGCATGTATGCCTCGGTCGCCATCCTGGCGGCGCTGGAGCACCGTGATGCGGTCTCGGGTGAAGGCCAGTACATCGACCTGGCGTTGCTGGACTCGCAGGTCGCAGCCCTTTCGCACTCGGCCATGGGCTATCTGGTCTCGGGCGACCCGGTGCCGCGCTGCGGCACCAAGTCGCCGACGGCTGCGCCCTCGCAAATGTACCGCTGCCAGGACGGCGCGGTGATGCTGGTGGTGGGCAACAAGGCTCAGTGGGAAAAATTCGCCTCCGTGATGGGGCAGCCCCAGCTGCCGGGCGACCCCCGCTTTGCCACCAACCAGGACCGCATCCGCCACCGCGACGAACTCAACGCGATCCTGGAGCCCATTTTCTTCTCGCGCCCCAAGCAGTACTGGATCGACGCGCTGGCCGAAGCTGGCGTCCCCTGCGGCCCGGTGAATGAGATGCACGAAGTCTTTGCCGACCCGCAGGTGCGCGAGCGCGAGATGGTAGTGCACATGCAGCACCCGCGGCGCGGCGCTATGCCCATGCTGGCCAACCCCATCCGACTGTCCGGCACGCCGGTGCAATACCGTATGCCACCGCCGGACCTGGGCCAGCACACCGACGAGGTATTGGTGCAGTTGCCCGGCTACGACGCGGCGCGACTGAAGCAGTTGCGCGACGACGGCGTCATCTGACGCACGCCAGCCGAAACCACGAGACCTCTTGGCATGAAATCCATCCTGCTGCTTGAAAACAAGCTCGCCCTGGTGACGGGCGCGGGCCGCGGTATAGGCCGCGCCATCGCCGTTGCCTATGCCAACGCCGGCGCGCGCGTCATCGTCACCGACCTCAGCGAAGCAGCCTGCGCCGACACCCGCGCCGAGGTCGGGGCCGCCGGCGCGCAGGCCTGGACCTACGCGCTGGACGTGTGCGACGCCGACGCCTGCGCACGGCTTGCAGACACGGTGGCGCGCGAGCTCGGCGACCTGCAGGTGCTGGTGAACAACGCCGGCCTGATGATCCGCGAGAAGGTGGACAGCCCGCGCGCCGCCCATGCCGTGCGCCAACTAATGGAAGTGAACTACTTCGGCACCTTCAACGTGCTGCACGCCTTCCTGCCGGCCTTGCGCCGCAGCCACGGTTGCGTGATCAACCTGGCCTCCGGCGCGGCGCTCACCGGGCTGCCCGGTTGCGTGGGCTACTCGCCCTCCAAGGGCGCGGTCAAGATGCTCACCCAGGCCATGGCCGCCGACCTGGGCACTGACGGCATCCGCGTCAATGCCATTGCCCCCGGCGTGATCGAGACCGCCATGACCGAATCGACCCGCCAAGATCCGCAGCGGCTGGGCGGCTTCATGGCGCGCATCCCCGCCGGGCGCCTGGGCCGTGCCGAGGAAATCGCCGGCCCGGCCGTCTTTTTGGCCTCCGACCTGGCGAGCTACGTCAACGGCATCACGCTGCCGGTCGACGGCGGCAAGCAGGCCGTGTGAGTCGGTTGTCCCAAGAGCGCATTCGCGCCCTCAGACCACCTCGCCGCCGTTCGGGCTGATGATCTGGCCGGTGATGTAGTCCGACTCGTCGCTGGCCAGGAAAGCCACCAGCCAAGCCACCTCCTCGGGCTCGGCGCGGCGACGCAGCGGCACATTGGCGAGCAGGTCGCGCTGGTATTCCTCGGAATCGGCGAAGGCGCCCAGGATCGGCGTGCGCACCCGGCCAGGCGCCACCGCGTTCACCTGGATGTTCCACTCGGCAAACTCCTTGGCCCATGCCTTGGTCAGGCCGATGAGGGCGGCCTTCGCGCCGGCATAGTGCGCGCTGCGCCGGCGCCCGGCCATGCCCAGGATCGACGAGGTGTTGATGATCTTGCCGCGGCCCCGATCCTTCATGCCGGGCAGCACGGCGCGGGTGCAGTACCAGGCCCCCATCACGTGCACCTGGAACATGCGGGCCAGGTCGGCATCGGCGATGGCGTCGAAGGCCTGCTGGCGGCCGGAGATGCCAGCGTTGTTCACCAGGATGTCGATCGCGCCTGCCTGCCGCTGTGCCGCGTCTATGGCCGCAGCGATGGCCGCCGCATCGCCCACGTCGGCGACGCAGGGCACGGCGCAGCCGCCGGCCTCGCCGATCTGCGCCGCGGTCTCGTCGGCCGCCCGCGGGTCAAAGTCGTTGACCAGCACTGTCGCACCGCGCTCGGCCACCAGCGCATCCGAGCGACCAATGCCTGAGCCAGCGCCGGTCACCAGCGCCACGCGCCCTTGCAGGTTCTTCATGCTCACGCCGCTCAAACGACCTGCTGCGCGCGCAAGGCCTCGACTTGCGCGTCATCGAGCGACAGGCGCTCACGCAGGATGGCCTCGGTGTCCGCCCCCAGGCGCGCGCTGGGCCGATAGGCCACCGCGGCGTCTTCGCCGCCGAAACGCAGTGGTGTGCTGGGCACCACGATGCGGCCGTACTCGGGATGGTCGATCCACTGCAGCGAGCCGCGCGCGTGCAGGTGCGGATCATTCACCACCTCCTCCAGCGTGCGCACCGGCGCGCAAGGCACGCGGTTCCTGATCAGGCGCTCGAACAGATCCGCCTTGGTGTAGCCGCGGGTGATCTTGCCCAGCGCACCGTCCACCAGATCCATGTGGTTGCAACGCTCTTTCACCGTGGCAAAGCGCGGATCCTGCGCCAGATGCTGGCACTGCAGCGCATCGACCAGGCTGCGCCAGTGCTGCTCGTTGTTGGTGATGATGGCGATGTAGCCATCAGACGTGGGATAGACGTTGTACGGACACAGCGACATACCGGTGTGGCGGTTGCCGGTGCGCGGCGCCTCGCCCGAGCCGTAGAACAATCCCAGGCTCGACGCCAGCGTCGGGTACACCGCCTCCATCATCGAGACCTCGATGGTGCGGGCGTTGCCGGTGTGCTCGCGTTCATACAAAGCCGTGGCAATCGCGCCGTACAGGTGGATGCCGGCCATGAAGTCGGCGATGGCCGGCCCCGACTTGACGGGCGGCGCGTCGGTATGGCCGGTGGTGTCGATGACGCCGGTCATGGCCTGCACGGTCAGGTCCATCGCCGGATAGTCGCGATAGGGACCGGTCTTGCCATAGCCGGAGCCGGCCGCATAGATCAGTTTCGGGTTGGCCTGGCGCAGCACGCCCTCGTCCAGGCCCAGCCTGTCCATGACGCCCGGGGCAAAGTTCTCCACCAGCACGTCCGCCTGCTTCACCAACTCCAGCAGCAGTTCGCGGCCCGGCGGGGATTTGAGGTTCAGCGTCATGGTGCGCTTGTTGGCGTTGAGCATGGCGAACGGCATCGCCGCGCCGCTGGCACCCGAGCGCTTGCGCAAATGCTCGCCACCGGGCGGCTCGATCTTGATGACGTCAGCCCCTGCCTGCGCCAGCAGGAAGGTGGCATAGGGGCCGTTGTAGATCTGCGTTAGATCGAGCACGGTTACGCCGGCGAATGGATACGACATGGGTTGAACTCCTGTGCGAGGATTGTATATGCCGTTCCATTTTTTATCAATATTGCGAAAAACAGGAACATAAAACTCTGTCTCACCGTCGGCAAGGCGCAGCGCAATGCTCTCTACCCCAGTCACATGATTGACACCGCAGATTTTTCGGATTTATACTGGAATTGATTCCATCTGTCGGCACATAACTACTACAACCACCACGCTTCTCAATGCGTACTGGAGACACCATGCGAACCCTCATCGCAACCACCTTGACGCTCGCCGCGCTGCTTGCCCCCGCAGCACACGCCGCCGATCCATGGCCAACCAAGCCCATCAAGCTGGTCGTGCCGTACACGCCGGGTGGCCTCACGGACGTGCTGGCGCGGGTCGTCGGGCAGAAGGCGGGAGCCACGCTCGGTCAGCCGATCATCGTGGAGAACAAGCCGGGGGCGAGCACCCTCATCGGGGCCGAGTACGTGGCCAAGTCGGCGCCCGACGGCTACACGCTGCTGATGACCGGAACCACGACACTCACCACCAACCCGCTTCTGATGAAGAAGCTACCGTACAAAGTCGCCGACTTCACGCCCGTGGCCCTGGTCGGGATGGTTCCCTTTATCGCCGTCGCACATCCGTCCGTGCCGGCAAACAACCTGCAGGAACTGCTGGCTTACGCCAAGGCCAATCCGGACAAGCTCACCTACTCCACGTCGGGCCAGGGCACGTCGTCCCACTTGGTGGCCGCTATGTTTGCCGCCGCCACCGGCACGAAACTCCGGGATGTTCCCTACAAAGGCTCGGGGCCAGCGCTCAACGCCGTGCTGAGCGGCGAAGTCTCCATGACCTTCGACGGGGTCACGCTTTACATCCCGTACGTGAACACCGGCAAGCTCAAGGCCATCGCGCTGACCGGCGACCATCGGCTCCCGGCGCTGGACAAACTGCCCACGCTGGCCGAATCGGGCTACAAGGACGCCGTGGCCACGGCCTTGTTCGGAATCGTCGCGCCGGCCGGCACGCCGCGCCCGGTCATTCATCAGGTGAACGCAGCCGTTCAGCGCGCCATGGCAGACCCCGAGGTCGTGGCCAGGCTGCGCGACTTCAATGCCTACGTGGAGCCGCGCTCGGCCGAAGCCTTCGGCGAGCTTCTGCAGCGTGAGGCCGAGCTTTGGGGTCGCATCATCGCCCCGTTGAACATCCAGCTCGACTGAAGAGTTCGTGCGGGCGACCTTCAAGGAAATTTCAAACCTCATCGGACTTCAGCCGCGGGAGAGTGAGTGTCGATGCTTTTTTCACCACTGCAGATACGCTCGATCACAGCGCGCAACCGCATCGCGGTTTCGCCCATGTGCATGTACTCGAGCGTCGAGGGCATGCCCAACCACTGGCACCTCGTGCACCTGGGCAGCCGCGCCGTGGGCGGTGCCGGCATTGTCATGACCGAAGCGTGCGCCGTCTCGCGCGAGGGCCGCATCAGTCCCATGGACCTCGGTATCTGGTCGGACGAGCATGCACAGGCCTTGCAGCCTGTCGTGGAGTTCATACGGCAAGCCGGCGCCGTGCCCGCTATTCAGCTCGCGCACGCAGGACGCAAGGCGGCCACTGCGGTTCCTTGGCTGGGGCACAAGCCGATCTATGACCAGCCGCATGGCTGGATGCCACTGGGGCCGAGCCCGATTCCGTACGCGAACGGCTATCCGCCACCGCTGGAGATGGGCACCGCAGACTTGAAGAAGGTCGTGGATGATTTTTCCGCAGCCGCACGGCGCGCCAATACCGCTGGATTCGAGGTGATCGAGTGCCACATGGGACACGGATACCTGCTGCACTCCTTCCTCTCGCCGATCGCCAACCAGAGGCGCGACGACTACGGCGGCTCCCTGGAGAATCGGGCCCGTTTGCCCTTGCAGGTGGCTGCAGCAGTGCGTGAGTCGCTGCCGCAGCAACTCCCGCTGTTCGTGCGAATTTCCTGCACGGACTGGGTGGCGGGCGGCTGGGATCTCGCACAGTCCATCCAGCTCGCAAAGTGGATGAAGGAAGTCGGCGTGGACCTGATCGACTGTTCCAGCGGCGCCGTGACGGCCGATTCGCCCATTGCGGCGGCCCCCGGCTTCCATGTGCCCTTCGCCACCGCCATTCGTGAACAGGCCGGAATCGCCACCGGCGCCGTGGGACTGATCACCGAACCGGCGCAGGCCGAGCAGATCGTCGGCACCGGGCTTGCAGACCTGGTCTTCGTCGGTCGCGGCTTCCTGGACAATCCATACTGGGCCTTGCATGCTGCCCGCAAGCTCCGGGCGAACGCGGACTGGCCGGTCCAGTATGCACGGGCGGTTGGAGTCCCCCGTTCCTGAACTTATTGTGAGACAAGATGTCGGGCGGACACCGTCTCCTCCCCTCTCCGTTTTCCAACATGACACGCCTAGTCAACGACGAAATCGACATCCTCGCCGAACTGGTGCCCGCACCCGGCCCGCAGGTCATCGAGCTGGGCTGCGGCGCGGCGCGCATGGCACGGCAGATGCTGCAGCGCTGGCCCGGGCTGCGCTACGTGGGGCTGGAGGTGGACGCCATCCAGCACGCGCGCAACCTGCAGGACCCGCCCGCCGGCATGCGCTTCGTGGCCGCCGGCGCGCAGGACATCCCCTGCGAGGACG
>JADHED010002171.1_pt1 | contig 14305 bp, 12 predicted proteins | sample 8952041 | NCBI WGS metagenome assembly JADHED01 (sample SAMN16124423, study PRJNA663239) | bioreactor sludge metagenome | isolation source: sludge (control) | place: India:Bengaluru | collected 2018-09-08
CGCCAAAGGCGGGCTCTCCGTTCAACTTTTCAAAATGCTGTTTTGGACAAGAGTGGTTTTGTTTGAATTCTGCCGGGCCATAAGGAATCCACGGATTTTTCGGCATCCGCTTGACGCACGGGAAGCCGCATTGCAGGTTCGGTTCCTTCAACGGGAGAGTGGTGTTGCGCGTTGTTGTTACGATCTTGACCAGTGGGAGAGCGTCTTTCCCCTGCTTGCGGCGAAAGCCCCCCCTGCAGCAAGGACGCATGATATTGTTCTGGGCGTGACATTGAAATCGAACGGAGTGAGACGTTTTTACACCCGCAACACCAAAGACTTTCATGCGATTGGCTTCAGGGATCTTGTCAACCCGATAGACGTTCCTTGAACGGGGACGAATACCTTGTCCACCACCGCACTTCAGGTGCCCGTCCATTCCTGGAGTTTTTCCTCAAGACCATGCGACTTTTTGTCACCGGAAGCACCGGTTTTGTCGGTTCACACTTTGTCCGGGCCGCTCTTGCCGCCGGACATGAAGTGACAGCCCTGCGCTTTCCCGGCTCCCTGCCTTCTGTGCCAATTGAATGTCATGGGATGCCATCCGCCGGGCACCCATCATCTGTTGCAGGCAGCAAAGCAGTGCCTTCATCCCTGTCCTGGCTGGAGGGCACCTTGGATTCTGTTACCGACGGGGATCTTTCGGGGCATGATGCGTTCATCCATCTGGCGGCTTACGGGGTGAGTCCCCAGCCCTGCACTTGGGAGAAAGCGTTTCAGATCAACGTGCTCGACAGTATGGGAATTATGGAACGGTCCGTGGCATGTGGAATACAGAAGATTGTGGTTTGCGGGAGTTGCGTGGAATACGGGAAGAGTGCGGAACGCTACGAGAATATCCCAGCGGAGGCTCCTCTGGAACCCATCGGTCCCTATGCCGGTTCAAAAGCCGCGCAAAGCGTGGCGGCTTCCGCGCTTTGTCGTGAAAAAGGAGTGGAATTGGCAATCCTCCGTTTGTTCACCGTCTATGGCGAGGGTCAGCATCCCGACAATCTCTGGCCGTCTTTGAAAAGAGCCGCACTGGCCGGAGAAGATTTTCCCATGTCTCCCGGGGGACAGATCCGGGATTTCATCCCGGTCGAGGATGTCGCCCAGGCCTTCCTGCGGGAGGTGAACCGACAACCGGTACCCAACAACGAACAGCCCGGTGTTCGCATCGCGAACATCGGAACCGGTCATCCGCAAACCCTCCTCACATTCGCCGAACATTGGTGGAAGGAATGGGAAGCCAAAGGCAAACTTCTTCCCGGAGCCCTTCCCTACCGCGACAACGAAGTCATGCGCTACGTTCCGGAGGTGTCGCCATTGGTTGCTTTCAATGCCTGATGTCAACTATTTTTCGAAAAGGCGCATACAGGTTTCATTTTTATTCACGGGAATCTGGAATGCCACCTCAGATCCATGTTGCTCGAGATGATTTTGAGGACAAACCGAATCAGCACTGGAGGAAGATAGCTGTTGGACACCGTGATGCGTTGATGTTATGATGTCCGTGTGAGAACAACGCTTGATATTGATCCTGACATTCTTGAACTTGCCAAAGGGGTTGCACGTTCACAACAAGTGAGCATCGGGAAAGCAGTTTCAATGATGCTCAGGAAGAGATTGCAACCGGCTGGCTCCGAGCCTGCATTGGTCCGTAACGGACTACGCGTCATTGCGAGGCCACACACTGCCCAGCCTGTTTCAATGGAAATAGTAAACAAACTGCGTGACGAGATTTAGCCAATGTCCCGCCCCTTCCTGTTGGATGTCAATGTATTGATCGCTCTTTTTGATTCAGCCCATATTCACCATGTCCAGGCCCATGAATGGTTTTCCAGAAATGGATGCCGAGGTTGGGTGACTTGTCCGGTTACAGAGAACGGCCTGCTGCGAATTCTGTCTCATCCCTCATATCCCAACCTGCCGCTGTCAATAGCCGATCTCGCGGAACGCTTGGAGGAATTCAAGGGCAATTCAAAGAACCATAACTTTTGGAGTGAGCTCCATTCTCCGTCCTGCTGGCTGGCAAAACACAAATTGCCCATCGGTTCCAACCATGCCACAGATGCTTACCTTCTCATGCTGTGTAAGACCAACGACGGAACCTTGGCGACGTTTGATCATCGCATTCGCCACGACCTGATCGGCGAGGTTTCGCAGACAATTGTTCAGTATCTCCCGGTCTAAACGCAAATCCCCATCTTCGAGATTGCGCTGTGAAGAGCTGCTCTTTAAAGCTGTTTCCGAGATAAAAGGGATGTAGGGGATAAGCCTGGCGGTAGCTTTCAAACAGGAGGGGCAAATCAAATTCCGCAATTGAGACCAACCACGAAAAGCACAAAAAACACGAAATCAAACAGCAACAGTTAGAGATGGCCTGATGCTGGATTCCCCTGGCGGGGCGAGTCGGCGTGTTGGCATAACCATCTGAATGTTTGTGTCTTTCGTGATTTTCGTGGTTTCCATTGGGTTTTCCAGGGTAAAAGGAGCGGGATGAATAAAAAAAAATTCCAGGCGAAGCTGCGGCGGCTGGCGAAAGTACCGTGGCTCGGCGAGCACGAAAGAATCCTGTTCGCCATGAGCCTGAGCGCAACCCCCGACGAGCGGTGGCACCGTCACGAGAACTTCCTCCGCTCGCACGGTTTGTTCAAGCACTCCAGCAGGAAGGAATACGGTTTCAAATAGCCGGAATGGCCGCCGCGATTCTGCAGGGAGTTCCGGCCACCACAATCGATACCGACATCTGGGTTGAGATTCCGGAACGCCAGTTTGTCAGGCTTACGGGGATTGTCATCAAACAGGGAGGAACCATGCTGGCCCCGAGCGTTGCGGCACTTTCCGATGATTCTTCGGTCCATTTTTTGCCCCGCATTGACGGTATTGAAAGTTTTCCGGTGGAACTGAGACAGGCTCCCAAATTGAAGTGGAATGGACTTTGTGTGCCTGTCCTCCGCCTGGAGTCCATTCTCGCCAGCAAGAAGCACCTCCAGCGTCCCAAAGACATCGCCCACCTTCCACTCCTTGAGCAAACCCTCCGCCTGCGCGGCTTGAAATAGCGGAAAACAGCTCCGCATCTTTTTCCTTCCATGAAAATCCTTGTCACTGGTTCCTCCGGCCTTATTGGCTCCGAAGTGGCCCTTTTCCTTGCCAGGCAGGGGTGCCCCCCTTTGACAAAATGCAAACAGGAAAGCCTCTTATTTTAAATTATGACCACAATTTCCATTGAAATTCCCGATGTGCTGGCTGCACAGTTAGCCGAGGTTGCAAAAAGCCGTTGCCTCGCTCTCAACGATTTTATGCTGCTGGCTGCCACTGAAAAGTGGGCCAGATACGAAGAAGAGGATATTGAGCGGCAAGCGGTCGACGATTCAACTGAGAAAATGGCCGGAATGAGCAACGTTGGACAGTGAGTAGGATTTGTCGACAGTGCAAATCTGGGACAGTTTTGAGAGAATAGTTTCGCGGCAGCCTTTGCTCCTTGCTCAACTTTCCCCTGCATCATCCCTTTCATGACTCTTCATTGCAAATGCTAACCTCATGACGAACGGATTAGGAAACAAACTGGTTTTAGCCCTGGCAATTGTCGGGGGAATTATATTGGCTATTATTTTCGGCGTAATTCTCGGAGAAGGAAATATTTTGCTCGTTGGCCTTGGTGCAGCAGGATTGTGTGGCATTGCCTATGGCGTATTTTTGAATTCGAAATGGATTCCTCTGGCGTTTTTTTATGCGTGCTTGGGATTCAACATCAGACCGATCGGACCATCTCTTGCTCCACTGCACTTCACACTTCTGCTTCTCTCAGTCTTTTTGGCTGCAAATTTCTGGAGGAAGCGGCCGATGCTTTCGCGGGAGGCCGAAGTGAGATTGCACTTCGGTTTGTTTGAGGTTTGCTTTGTTATTTACACTGCCTACCTTGTTGTTCAAGCGGCTTTCAGTATGTTCTATCCCAACGAGCCGCTGGCAATGTCGTGGGGAAATCTTATCAAGCAATATGTCAGCATTTGGGGAACCTTTGCAATCGTCTGGTTTGGGCTTCGAATGGTGCGATTTGCGCATGTGCCAAGGAATATTATCCAATTCTGCATCTCCTCGCTAATCATTGGCTTGGCATTTAATATTTCTATAAAGATCTACGAACTTTATATTCTCGGAATGGGAAGTCCTGGGGAGGCGGTTGTTGATACTGACAGCGTTGCAAGTTTTTGGATTCCAGTCATAAATTTGACACCAAATTGGTATATTTTGCGCGGTCTGGGTCCTCTTGGGGTCGCTCTTGGAATTGCCGTTCTTGCCTGGCGGTTTACCCCCCCCCCCCCCATGCGATTAACCGCTGCTATATTGACTATGCTGGGTTTTGTCGGCTCCCTTCTCAGCATGGGGCGAGCCTCTCTTCTCCTTGGCTTGCTCTATTCGGTTATCATTTTGGTTTTGAGACGAAAGCCATTGCAACTCCTTTTTATTATTGGGATATCCATTCTTGGCATTGTCTCTGCCCGTATTCTTTATGATGTTGAACCGGATTGGGTCCCTCACGGTGTGCAGCGCTCGATTGCCATGATTCCAGGGATGGATCTGCCTGAAGCCTCATCCGATATTGAGAATTCCTCTTGGTGGCGAAAAGAATTGGCGGAGAGAGCCTTGAGGGAATGGCAGTATAACCGGAGGACGGTGTGGCTCGGTCGTGGCGTCTATGCCTTCACGGAAAGTGATGAGATTGCTTATAATCTGGATCCCGTGTGGGGTATTTTGGAAAGCTCATTAAAACGTGGTATCACCCACACCCTTGCAACCGACCTGCTTGTCACGACAGGGGCTGTCGGCTTTATTTTCTATTACATGACTTTGCTGGCTCTGCTTTATGGGACACTGAAGTTCCAGAAATCGCTGTCCGCGAACAAAGAACCGGAAGCGCTGCTCCTGTTGCTGTTGCTTGTTATGACATTTGTTGCGTTACCATTGGGATTTATCTCCAGCGGATTTTTTGATCTTCACTTGGCATTGTTCCTTTTGTTGGTCAGTGTGGCGGTCGCATCCAAACAGCAGAAGGGATCTACACAAACTGGTTCTTTTTCTTCCGCAAGACTCGACATCCAGTAAAAAGCATCTACCATTGATTCAAAGCTATATGATTCGCATTGCACAAATCGGGGTCGGCTACTGGGGTCCCAACCTCCTGCGCAGTTTGGCGGCCAGCAAGGATTGCGAGGTCTCCCTCGTCATTGATGCCTCCCCGGAACGTCGGGCCTTTGTCGGCTCTCTGTATCCCGCCATTCCCACCGGGGCCGATCCATCGAAGGTTTTCCAAAATCCCTCCATTGACGCCGTGGTTATCGCCACCCCGGCCAACACCCACTTCACGTTGGCCATGGCCGCCCTGCGCGCTGGCAAACATGTGCTGGTGGAAAAACCGATGGCAACCTCTGTGGAGGAAGTGGACCAGATTGGCACCCTGGCCGGTGAAAAAAAACTGGTCGCTATGGTGGGACATACCTTTCTTTTCAACTCGGCGGTGCGCTACCTCAAGAAGATCATCAATGCCGGCGAGTTGGGAGAGATTCGCTATATCTACAGCCAGCGCCTCAATCTCGGTCGCATCCGCTCCGATGTTGATGCTCTGTGGAACCTCGCTCCGCACGATATCAGCATCATCCAATACCTTCTGGGCAACCCCGAGCCTCTTTCAATCACCCGCACGGGAATGGATTTTATCCAGAAGGGCATTGATGACGTTGTTTTTCTCAATGTCGAGTATCCAGGAAAAATTCTTGCCCATGTTCATGTGAGCTGGCTCGACCCCCATAAGGTGCGTACCTTGACCGTGGTGGGTTCCAAGAAGATGGTCATCTACGACGATGTGGCCGACGACAAAATCGCCATCTACGACAAGGGGATTGATGTCGAGGCCCCGGCGAAACTGGGGCAAAACATGGACTACGACAAAGGGGTTCCCCTGAACTTTATCCACCGATCGGGCGACGTGTGCATGCCTGCTATTTCATGGAAAGAACCCCTCAAGACGGAGATCGCCCATTTTCTCTCATGTATTCAGAGCGGAGCAGATTGCCTTACGGGCCCGGGGCATGCACGGGAAGTGGTGAGAATTCTTTCTGCCTCAAATAAATAGTGAGGCACAGCAACGGCGTGACACTCTAAATTAAGATGAGCACAGTGACCATTCTGATCACAAGTGCCGGGACAGCATCTGCAGTTAGCGTCATCAAAGCGCTCAAGCGGCAGCGCGATCTGCCGGTTCGGATTGTTGCGGTGGATGCCGACAAAACTGCAGCGGGGCTGTGTCTCGCTGATGAGAGTGCAATTATCCCTCGCTCCTCCGATCCAACTTACATCTCAACACTGCGCGACCTTTGCCGTCAACTCGATGCAAGGGTGCTTATTCCAATTTATTCGAAGGAAATGGAAATTGTCTCCACCCATGCGGCGGATTTCGCAGATGCCGGGGTGAAAACTCTCCTGCCCCGGCCCGAGGTTATCCAACTCGCCAACGACAAGTATGCCATGGCGGAGTTTGTCCGGAGCATCGGCGTGGAAGCCCCGGAGTTTGTGGCGAACAACTCTTGGCTAGGCTTTCCGGTCATCGGCAAACGCAACCGGTCGAGCGGTTCTGAGGGACTTTGTCTCATTGAGAACGAGCGCGACTGGGATTATTGGACGGCAAAACATCCCTACTACCTGTTTCAGCGTTTTGTAAAAGGGACGGAGTATACGGTGGACGTCCTCTGTGATCATCAGTCTGAATGCCTTGTCTGCTCCCCGAGAAGCCGGCTTTTGGTCAAAGCCGGGCAGTCGGTGAAGGGCAGAACCGAGCGCAAACCCGAAATCGAAGAACTAACCCGCAAAATCTGCCGTGAAGTCAAAACAGTTGGCCCGGTAAACCTGCAGTTCATTGAAACACCGGACGGACTGTATTTTATCGAACTCAACCCGAGGCTGGCGGCCGGCGGGTTAATGCTGACCGTCATGGCCGGAGCCAACATTCCGGCCATGCTAATCCGTCTGGCGCTCGGCGAACACGTCGAACCGCTCATGTGCAAGGAAGATGTGCTGATGGTGCGATATTGGGAAGAATGCTTCACTAACGGCTAATTAAGTGAAAATGAACCACCAGGACGAAAAAGAGCGACTTAACAGCACGGGCGAAATCTACACGCGCGAAGCGGGGCAACTGAATCGAGATATTGCGAGCTACTATACCCTTAAAATTACTAAGCAATACTCAGATCGGGGGATTGCCGTTCAGTTGGGGCTTGGAGACGGATTTATAGCTAGCGCGATGGCACAAAATTTTGAGCGTTTTGTTGTGCTGGAGGGTTCATCAGCCGTCATTAACAGCGTCCAGAATCTTCCGGAAAAAATTGAAGTCGTTGAAACGCTATTTGAAGATTTTAGAGTGAATGATGTTTTCGATTGGGTCTTCGGTCACCATGTTCTTGAACACGTCCAAGACCCAGGAAAAATTGCTAGACTGGTTCTGAAGTGGCTCAAGCCAGGAGGGCATGCAATTTTTACTGTCCCAAATGCGGCCTCTCTTCATCGACGAATCGGTGTGGAAATGGGACTCCTATCTCGACTCGATGAACTGCATGAGCAGGATGTAGCACTTGGACACCGTCGGGTTTACTTTACCGAAGACCTGCAGAACCAAATTAAAGAGGCAGGGTTTGAGGTAATCGCGGCTAAAGGCTACATGCTCAAGCTTGTTTCCCAGCGACAAATGAAGGACTGGTCGCGTGACTTGCTTGACGCATGCTTTGCACTCAGCCTCAGTCTCTCACCTGAGATGTGTTCCAACATCTTCATTCTTGCGCAACGACCCAAATAAGGTAAAATGACCCTCTTGTTTGACCTCGACGGACCCATCTTGGATGTCTCAGAGAAATACTATCGTGTTTATTTCGACTTGGTTTGCGAACTCGGAGGTGAGCCGTTGGACAAACAAGATTACTGGAATCGCAAGCGCTCCCGAGTACCCGACTCGGAAACCCTCGAAGCCAGCAACATCGCTGGGGCCGATGTTGCCCGCTTCCGCCAACTGCGGAAGGATCGGATAGAAACCCGGGACTACTGGAAATTAGATCGTGTCTGGCCAGAGATGGTGGACACGATGGCAACCTCGCCACTCGGGGGCAAGCTGGTGCTAGTAACGCTCCGCAACCGCACCGATGTCCTTGAGGAGGAACTTGCAGCGCTCGGAATTCGTGACTGGTTTAAGGCTGTTCTCGCGACGGATGGCGATGCGGACGGTCCTGACCGGCACTCGGCTAAGGTGGGGATCGTGAGCAGGAAATTCGGCAATGTCTCAGGAGGTTGGTTCATCGGCGACACCGAAACCGATTTACGTGCCGGAAATGCCCTCGGTTTGCACAGAGCTGCAGTAACTTTTGGGATTCGCGAATCTGCTTTATTAGAAAAAGAAGATCCTGAGAAAATTTTCCACCACCCGTCCGAGATGACGCGTTGGCTTGAATCTTTGGCACATCCGACTATATGAAAATCCCATTCGTTGACCTCTACGCGCAGTATCTGACCATTAAACCCGAAATCGATGCCGCCATCGAATCAGTCATCCGCAACTCCTCATTCATCCGCAGTCCGCAAATTGATCAGTTTGAAGAAGAATTTTCTTCCACTGTCGGAGTCAAGCGCTGCGTCTCCTGCGCTAACGGCACCGATGCGCTCTACATCTGCATGGAAGGCCTCGGTATTCGGCCGGGTGATGAAGTCATCACCACGGCCCACTCGTGGATATCAACCTCAGAAACAATCACTCAGGCCGGGGGAAAAGTCGTTTTCTGTGATACCGACAACGAAACGTTCACGATCGATCCTGCACAGATTGCAGCCAAAATCACCCCGCGCACCGTAGGCATCATCCCGGTTCATCTCTACGGGCAACCAGCCGACATGGACCCCATTCTGGAAATCGCCTGCAAACACAACCTCTGGGTCATCGAAGATTGCGCCCAGGCCCATCTTGCGGAATACAAGGGTCGCCAAGTTGGGACAATGGGCCACGCCGCCACGTTCTCGTTTTATCCCGGAAAAAACCTTGGGGCCATGGGCGACGCCGGTTGCCTCGTCACCAATGACAACAAGCTGGCCGACTGGGCTTGTCTCTACGCCCGCCACGGTGGCAAGGGTGACCACCAAATTGAGGGCATCAACAGCCGCCTCGACGGGCTTCAGGCCGCGATTCTCTCTGTTAAGCTCCCTTATCTGCGAGACTGGACTGCCGGTCGCCGCGCCGTGGCCCAATATTACGATGAGGCATTGAACGGGAGCTGCCAAATCCGCACGCCAGCCGTCGCCGATGGGCGGACCCATGTCTATCACCTCTATGTCATCCGCACTCCCCACCGCGACGCCCTGCGAAAGCACTTGAACGAACAGGGTGTCAGCACTGTGCTCAACTATCCCAAAGCCCTGCCGTTCTATCCCGCCTATGCTTATCTGGGACACAAACCGGAGGATTTCCCCCGTGCGTATGCCAATCAGCAGACAATTCTGTCTCTCCCGATTTTTCCGGAGATGACAGAAGAGCAGCTTGAAGCAGTCCGCAAGGCGATTTGCGAGTTTCGTGGCTCTGCGGTGTAATCTGGAAGGCCGTGTTTACGAGGTCGGGGAAAGGAACTAAGTGTCGGGAATGCGCTCTGGTCCAAATTAATCTTCAGTGAAGCTTCTTCATAATTCGATTTGGAACACCGGTGGTTTTCTTGCGGCGTCTCTCGTGGCTTTTTTTAGTCTCCCGGTTATCGTTCGGGAGCTTGGTGTTGTCGAATTTGGGGCCTTTGGGATAATAACCGCAATGGTGACACCGCTGACTTTATCGAGTCTTGGAATGGGGGATGCAACCGTCAAATACGTGGCAGAGCACTGGTCGAGAGGTGAGACTGCAACGGCTGCGAAGTATTTTCAAACGACCCTCGCGATGTCGTTACTTATTGGAGTGGCTGGATCTCTGGTGCTTGCTTTGGTTGGCCCGGTTTTAAGCAATAAGTTTTTCGGGTTTGGCACCATCCCTGCGAGCGAAGTCAAAGCGAGTTTTTTGCTTGTCGGGCTGGGCTGGCTTTTTACCCAGGCCAGTTCGGTCCTCTCCGGGCTTCCAAAGGCACTGCAGCGATACGAGTTTTTTGCTTGTCGGGCTGGGCTGGCTTTTTACCCAGGCCAGTTCGGTCCTCTCCGGGCTTCCAAAGGCACTGCAGCGATACGAGTTTGTTGCAGGCGCATCGACACTGCTCTCCCTAGCAGGTTCGCTTCTGGGCATTCTTTTCGTGATCTTGGGTTGGGGCTTGGTGGGTTATGTGGCTGCGACGATTCTCGCCGCATTCATTGTGATGGTTTTCAATATGGCTGTTGCTTGGCGGCTTGGTGGGACCAAGTTTCTTTTGCCAAGATTGGACAGCCATCGTCTGTCTCAGTGCATGCACTTTGGAATATGGCAGACGATCGGAAATATAGGTGGCTTGGCAGCACTTCAGTCGGAAAGATATCTATTGGCGGCGTTTTTATCGCCATCGGCTGTGGGAGTTTACAATGTCGCTTGGCGTCTTGAACAGGTTGCTTATATTGTTATTGCGAAGCTTGCGGAGGTGCTCTTCCCTGCGTTCAGCTCCTTGTCGGACGCTCCGCTCAACCAGCGTGCGGGTATGGTGCTCCGCTCAAGTTGGATTCTCACCTCTCTGTCTGTTTGTGCACTCGCTCCCTTGGTTGTATTGGCTTCACCTGCACTACGGATCTGGATGGGAGACGACATTGCGCGTGATGGAACGCCAGTTCTTCAGACACTCGCCGTAGGTGGAATCCTTGGGAGCGCGACCAACACAAGTTACTATTATTTGCTTGGGATGGGGAAAACGAAATGGATCGCTCTTGTTTCTCTTTTGACCGGGGGGGCAACCATTGTTGTGGCATTGGCAGTCTTGCCACGATTTGGTCTTGCCGCAGCAGGTTGGTCTGGAGTAGCTGCCATGATTGTCCAGATTTTAGCCGTGAGCAGCATGCTTCGGGCTGTTTTCGGCAAGCATTGCTCCATCGGCTCGATATTCGGTTTTCTTTACAGTCCGGTCATCGTTGGGTTGGTCGCACTTGTGCTATTGTGGGTTGCGGGAGGAGTTCCGGCTTGCAAGACATGGCTAGGTCTGCTTGCCTGTTACGGAGGTGTTACAGTCGTAATAGCATTTGCCATTTATTTTTCCCATCTCATCCTGCCGGGCTGCCACGAACGGTCGAAAGACATTCGAAGGCTTTATGCTGCCATGGTGCCCGCTAATTTTACCTTGAACCGATAATGTGCGGAATTGCTGGAGTCATTAGCCGAGATCCACGAAGCGAGAACTTGCAAGAGGCATCTGCTATGATTTATTCCATTCGGCACAGGGGGCCTGACGGCCAAAGAACGTGGGGTTCCCCAAGCAGGTGCTGTGCACTGGCACATGCGCGCCTCGCCATCTTGGATACAACAGAGGCAGGCACGCAGCCGATGCACTCCCCTTGTGGACGGTTTAGTATTGTTTTCAACGGTGAGATTTACAACTTTGTTGAGATAAGGCTCGAGTTGGAAGGCCTTGGTGTTCGGTTCAGTAGCTTGAGTGATACCGAGGTTCTTTTGGCGGCCTTTATTCAATGGGGAGAGGGCTGCCTGTCGCGTCTCAACGGAATGTTTGCCTTTGCAATCTGGGATGAATTCCAGCAGTCCATGTTTTTGGCACGTGATCGGTTTGGGGTTAAACCCCTCCACTATGCGTTCAGGGCAGGGCTTTTTTACTTTGCCTCGGAACTCAAGGTCTTTCGATCGGTGCCAAACTTTCCCCTACAGATGGATTCGGAAATGCGTGGGAGGGTTCTTGTCGACCCATTTTCTGTGGAATCGACAGGCAGAACTCTCCTGCAGGGAGTTAGTCAACTCCCTGCGGGGCATTATGGTTGGCTTTCCAACGGAAGACTTCAAACTGTGAAATGGTGGAGTCTGGCTGACAATCTGCACGAAGTTCCATCGGATTTTAACGACCAGATCGAGGAGTGGAAAGCACTGTTCTTCGATGCACTCCGATTGCGTTTGCGAAGCGATGTGCCTGTTGGCACTGCCCTGAGCGGGGGGTTCGATTCGTCTGCCATCCTTTGTTCTCTGGCCTGTTTGATTCGCGAGGGCAGAGGGGGGGGAGCATATGCAGGCGCATTGCACAAGGCGTTCGTTGCCTCCTTTCCGGGGGAGGATAACGATGAATCCTTCGAGGCTAAGTCTGTTCTTGAGGAAACTGGTGTTGAGGGTGATTTTTTTGAACTTGGCAACGAAGATCCCACCGACACAATTGAGCAGGTGCTTACTGCCTTTGAAGGAATCTATATCACACCGCCCACTGCTGCTGGACGTATCTACCAGGAGCAGCGCAGGAGTGGAGTTGTTGTTTCGTTGGATGGTCACGGGGCTGATGAAATGATGGGAGCTTATTGGGGCACTTATAGTTCGCAACTTCAATATGCCCCGCCCTTTCTTGAAAACCCAGTTGCAAATATTAAAATTCTCGCTTCCTTCCTACGACACCTTCGTGCCGAGCAGAATCTCCCCGGAGCTTTGCTTCTCAAAGAGGGGATGCGCCAATTTTTTCGAAATCACCCCTCGTTGGAGTGGGTGCGAAAACGTTACCATTGTAAAGGGATCCGCCCCCTCTACTGTCGAAAATATTTCCCCCAGTGCAATTACTTGCAGGACAAAGAATGGGATTCTCGATCATCGCGGGAACAAGGACTTGCTCTTATGTTTCAACAGACAATTCTTCCCACTTTGCTTCGAAACTTTGACCGCATGTCCATGGCCCATGGAGTTGAAATTCGCATGCCGTTTCTTGACTGGCGACTTGTTGCTTTGACCTTTAGCATGCCGGATCAAAGCAAGTTCCACAACAATCTATCCAAGTGGGTTGCCCGTGAGGCGATGCTGGGCATCGTTCCGGAGAAAATTCGCCTTACCCCCAAAAAAGTTGGTTTTGGTTTTCCCCTTGCCAAATGGATGAATGGTTCTCTGGGGGAGTGGGCATTGGATATCGCCGAGAATGCCGTATCGCAACATGATCTTATTGATGTGCCAAAACTTCGAAGATCGTTGCGTGCGCGTAATCGAAATAGAACATGGGCGTCCGACAATGACACCATTCGGGTGTGGCTTTGCATAAATTTTTTATGGTTTGAAAATCGGTTTCTACGGGCGAACATAACGTAGATACGACAAAGCTTACCGACCCGTTCGTGAAACACAGACCTTCCATCATAAAGAATGCCGCTTGGAACATATTGCCTTCCATCGTCGGAATGGTTCTTCTTCTAGTTACAACTCCGATTTATCTTCGAACCATGGGGGAGAATAAATTTGGCCTCTATATGTTGCTGGCGGCGATTACCGCTCCGTTCGAAATCATGAATGCGGGAATCGCCCAGGCCACAGTCAAATATCTAGCTGAATGGCTGCCGCAATCGCGTTTCATGGAATCGATTGCCATGCTCAGGGTGAATCTGCTGTTCAACTCTGTCATGGGCGGGCTTGCCATTGTTTGCCTGTTCTATGCTTCACCTTGGCTTGCAGAGGTGGTGTTTAAAATTCCTGCGACTCTTCAGGAGGATGCCACTGCCAGTTTTCGGCTTGCCGGGCTCGTCTGGTTTGCAATGCAGATCACTCAATCCCTTGCAGGGCCGAGCATCGCAGTTCAAAACTTTCGTCTCCCCGCGATTGTTCAGACTGTTCGTCTGCTCTGCCTTTACACTGGTGGAATTATTGTCATTTTGTCATTTAATACTGTATCTTCGCTTCAACTTTGGTCGCTGCTCACCCTGTTAGCCACCTGCGGATTCTGGGGTTGGCATGTCAGCTTTCGTCTTGGGTTTCGTGCTGTTCTCCCAGGTTACGACAGACATGCCTTAGCGAAATCTTTTGGGTTTAGCTTTTGGCAAGTGTTAAACGCTTGCGCTGGAACAGCCAGTCAGCATGTCGATCGCATTCTTCTTGGCAGTATGCTTGGAACCGCATGCCTGGCCCCTTATGGAATCGCCGTAAGTATCCAACAGCGACTGGTTACGTTGGTATGGGCTGCCTTCGGAAGTATTTTCCCCGCAATTAGTGCCAGCAATAATAGCGAGATTACCCAGATTCGATTGCAGGAATCCCAGGCAATTGACCACGGAAATGTAATATTGATGGTTGGATGTTTGGGGTATATGTCACTTGCATTGTTTGCAAGAGACTTTACCAACATATGGCTTGGCGCTTCGC
>JADHED010002173.1_pt1 | contig 14296 bp, 13 predicted proteins | sample 8952041 | NCBI WGS metagenome assembly JADHED01 (sample SAMN16124423, study PRJNA663239) | bioreactor sludge metagenome | isolation source: sludge (control) | place: India:Bengaluru | collected 2018-09-08
CAACGTGCTGCTGGGCGAGGGCCGCGGCTTCGAGATCGCCCAGGGGCGCCTGGGCCCAGGGCGCATCCACCACTGCATGCGGCTGATCGGCGTGGCCGAGCGGGCGCTCGAACTCATGTGCCAGCGCGCCCTGAACCGCGTCGCCTTCCACCGCCCCGTGGCCGACCAGGGAGTGACGCGCGAGCGCATCGCCAACGCCCGCATCATGATCGACCAGGCGCGCTTTCTGGTGCTCAACGCCGCCTACATGATGGACACCGTGGGCAACAAGGTGGCGCAAAAAGAGATCGCCATGATCAAGGTGGCGGCGCCCACCATGGCTTGCCAGGTGATCGACTGGGCCATGCAGGTGCATGGTGGCGGCGGTGTGTCGGACGACTTTCCGCTCGCCGCAGCCTATGCGCAGGCCCGCACGCTGCGCTTTGCCGACGGCCCCGACGAAGTGCACCGCAACCAGATCGGCAAGATGGAACTGGCCCGCCACATGCGCTTGAACAAGCACTGAGGCGCCGCAATGTCTGATCGCCACCTTGCCCACTGGCCGCGCCTGCTGCCGCATCACCTGACGGTGCCCGCCACGCACCTGTACCGCAACGTCGAAGTGTCCGCCATGCGCTACCCGGACAAGCCGGCGCTGGTGTTCTACGACTCGGCCATCTCCTATGCGCGCCTGCAGGACGAGAGCGAGCGCCTGGCCGCTCACCTGCAGCAGTGCTGCGGCGTGCAGAAGGGCGATCGCGTGCTGCTGTACATGCAGAACAGCCCGCAATTCGTCATCGGCTACTACGCCATCCTGCGCGCCGACGCGGTGGTGGTGCCGGTGAACCCCATGAACCTGACCGAGGAGCTGCGCCACTACGTGCTGGACGCCGGCGCCAGCACCATCCTCGCGCCGCAGGACCTGTTCTCCCAGGTGCGCCCGCTGCTGCGCGAAGGCCTGGCCGCAGCCGCGCGCGACGCGCAGGCACCAGGCCTGCGCCACGCCGTGGTGGCGACCTACGCCGACTACCTCACCACGCCGACCGACCTGACCGTTCCCGGCTTCGTGAGCGCGCCGCGCGAGCCGGTCGATGAGCCCGGCGCCCTGGCCTGGGGCGACGTGCTGGCCGCCGGCCTGCGCCCCACGCCGATCACCGCCGGCCCCGACGATCTCGCCGTCATGCCCTACACCTCGGGCACCACGGGCCACCCGAAGGGGTGCATGCACACGCATCGCAGCGTCATGTACAACACCATCGCCGGCTGCATCTGGTTGGGATCGGCGCCCGACGGCGTGTCGCTGTCGGTGCTGCCGCTGTTTCATGTGACGGGGATGCAGGGCGGCATGAACAGCGCGTTGTTCCAGGGTTCGACCATCGTGCTGCTGCCGCGCTGGGACCGTGATGCAGCGGCGCAGCTCATACAGCGCTACCGCGTCACCAACACCCAGATGATCGTCACCATGGTGGTGGATCTGCTGTCCAACCCGCGCCTGGCCGAGTACGACCTGTCGAGTATCCGGCGCCTGAGCGGCGGCGGCGCTGCCATGCCGGAGGCCGTTGCCACCAAGCTCAAGGAGCTGTGCCAGATCGACTACATCGAGGGCTACGGCATGTCCGAGACCATGGCCGCCACGCATGTCAACCCACCCGACCGCCCCAGAAAGCAATGCCTGGGCATACCCATCTTCAACGTCGATGCGCGGGTGGTCGATGCCGCCACGTTCGCCGAGCTGCCCGCCGGCGAGGTGGGCGAAATCATGGTGCACGGCCCGCAGGTCATGCAGGGCTACTGGGGCCAGGCCGAGGCCACCGCCCAGGCCTTCGTCACCCTGGATGGCAAGCGCTTTCTGCGCACCGGCGACCTGGCGCGCACCGACGAGGATGGCTACTTTTATATGGTGGACAGGCTCAAGCGCATGATCAATGCCTCGGGCTACAAGGTCTGGCCCGCCGAGGTCGAGGCCCTGATGTATGCCCACCCGGCGATCCAGGAGGTCTGTGTCATCGCCGCGCAGGACGCGCGCCGCGGCGAGACCGTAAAAGCCGTGGTGGTGCTGCGCGATGCCTTCAAGGGCCAGGTGAGCGAGCAGGACATCGTGGACTGGGCCCATGGCCACATGGCCGCCTACAAGAGCCCGCGCCTGGTGTCCTTTGTGGACAGCCTGCCCAAGTCCGGCACCGGCAAGGTGCAGTGGCGCGCCCTGCAGGAACAGGAAGCGACGGCCCGCTGATTCAGCGCCCTCTATACTGGCTTCGGCTGGGACGGGGGCATTGGGGCAACGTGCGCCACGGCATCTGCGTGACCACACCCGTCCTTGCACCTTCAGCGGGAGGTTGGCATGAACAGGTTCCAGTTTTGTGCAATTCTCGTCGGCGGCGCGGCAATCGCTGCCCTGCCGCGGGCTGCATTCACCCAGACGGCAGCTGCTCAGCGGCTGGATACGCCACGTGCCATCGACATGGCAGGGCGGCTGCGCATGCTCTCGCAGCGCAGCACCAAGGCTTATTTGCAATGGGGGCAGGCCATTGCCAGCACCAGCGCGCGCTCCATGTTGCAGGAATCCGTGGGCCGCTACGACGTCCATCTGGCAACCCTCAAGACCTTCACACCCAACCCTGCGGTGCAAGCCAGTCTGCCGCAACTGCAGACGCTTTGGGAGCAATTCAAGGCATTGCTCGCGGGCGAGCCCAACCGCAACGGCGCAGCCGCGCTCTACGACGCCAATGAGGCGCTACAAAGTGCGGCCCACTATCTCACCGTGTCCTATGGCAACCCAAACGGCACGCCGGTGGAGCAGCTGATCGGTCTGGCCGGACGTCAGCGCATGCTGTCGCAGCGCCTGGCGAAGTTCTATTTCTACCGCACCTGGGATCTGCACGACGCGCCCGCCGACATGGAGATGCACCTCAGCCGTGCGCATTTCACCTCGGTGCTGACGCAACTGGAGAACTCGGGCCACGCAGCGCACGCCGTACGCGTCGCCGCCACACGCGTGCGCCGTGAGTGGGAGCCGTACCAGCAGGCACTGTTTGCCAGCAAGGAGATTGCCGCCATGCGCGCCAGCGCAGCGCGCGTGGCCGATGGCAGCGAGCGGGTGCTCGCTGCCTGCGAAGAAGTCGTAGCCCTGCTCCTGGCCCAGGCACAGGGCAGACCGACGTAAGCCGGCCTTGCCGACTCCCACGCCAGACACACCTGCCCACCCAGCTTCCCAACTCTTTCTGTCCGGACGCAATACAGTCCCGTCCACGAGTCTGCGGGCACGGCTTCAACCGCGAATGGCGCCGTTCACGGCGGATACCGCTCCTTCGCACAGATGGCATCGATCACGATCTGAACAATGCCGTGCCCAGACGCGAAGGAGTTGGACGCTGGATTACATGGCAGTCTCTATGGCCAGCACCTTGCCGCCCTGCACCGCCGCGCCGCGCACCTTGGTCACCGTGCCGCCCTGGGCATCCACGGTCAGCACGGTGCCGGGGTTCTCGGCCGGCGTCAGCGCCTTGTAGGCCGCATCCAGCTTGGCTTGAATGGCCTTGGCATCGGTGGTGGTGCCGGCCAGCTGCATGGCCTTGACGGTGGCATGCACGGCCGTGTAGTTCCACTGCGCCTCGGAGCCCGGCGTGCGGCCGGGATACACCTTGGAAAACCGCGACACGAAAACCTTGGACTCGGTCTTGCCATCCTCCACCACCGGCATCACGCCAATCGCGCCCTCCAGCATGGCGTAGCCACCGAGCACGCGCCCCATCTCGTCGAGCTTGGCCTGGTCCATGATGACAAAGCCGCCCTTGAAGCCCAGCTCGCGCGCCTGCTTGACCACCAGTGCCGTGGGCTCGGAGGCGCCGCCGATGAACAGCACATCGGGCTTTGCCGCCAGGGCCTTGCTCACGCCGCTGTAGAAATCGGTGGCGCGGTTGTAGCTCATGGGGTTCTCGGCAACCACCGTGCCGCCGAGCTTTTCCCAGCCTGGCTTGAAGGCCGCGGCCCAGGCCTTGGCGTAGTCGTGGTCGGCACCCACCATGGCCACCCTCTTGCCAAAGCGCTCCATCACGTACTTGGAGAACGGCTCAATGTAGCCGGTGTATTCGGGCGGAATGCGCAGCGTCAGCTTGTTGCCCTTGGCCGTGATCTGCGGCACCGAGCTGTACGCCAGCACGATGAAGCTGTTGCGCTCGTTGGTGGTCTGCAGTGCAAAGATGCCGCCGGAATGCGGCACCAAAATGGCAGCCGTCTTGTGCTGCTGCACCAGGCGCTGGGCGTTGATGGCGGTCTCGGACGGGTTGTACTTGTCGTCCAGCGCCACGATTTCAACCTTGACCTTCTTGCCGCCCACCTCGGGGTTGGCAGCATTGATCTCGGCCACGGCCATCTGCATGCCATCAAGCACATTCTTGCCATACTGCGCAGCGCCGCCCGACAGTGGGCCTGAGTAGCCAATCTTGACCACCTCCTGTGCCAGTGCGGGCCCGGCAGCAACTGCGGTGGCAGCCAGGGCCAGGGCCGTCAGCCGGCGGCGGGTGAAGCGAGGGAATGCTGTCATGGTTGTCTCCTGATGACGAGTGGAAAAATGTCAGGCGCCGATGTACGCCTTGCGAATCGAGTCATCGGCCAGCAAGTCGGCCGGCAAGCCCTCGCGCACGATGCGGCCGTTCTCCAGCACATAGGCGCGGTCGGCAATCTTCAGGGCCGCGTAGGCGTTCTGCTCGGCCAGCAGCACGGTGGTGCCTGCCTGGTTGATGCGCTGTATGACCTCGAACATCTGCTTGATGACCAGGGGCGCCAGGCCCAGCGAGGGCTCGTCGAGCAGCAGCGCCCTGGGCCGCCCCATCATGGCGCGGCCTATGGCCACCATCTGCTGCTGGCCGCCAGACAGGGAGCCGGCAGGGTCGTGTTGCTTTTCGCGCAGTATCGGGAACAGCTCAAACACCTCGTTCAGGATCGCCTGGCTGGGTGCGTTGTCACCACGGTGCACATAGGCGCCCAGCTCCAGGTTCTTGCGCACGCTCATCTGCGCAAACAGCTTGCGCCCCTCGGGGCATTGCACCAGGCCGGCCTGCACGATGGCCGACGGCTTCTTGCCCACCAGCTCCTGCCCTTGCCAGGTGATGGAGCCGCCCGCCGCCTTGTGGATGCCGCTGGCCGTGAGGAACAGCGAGCTCTTGCCCGCGCCATTGGCGCCCAGCAGCACCACCAGTTCGCCCTGATCGGCCTGCAGGCTCACCTTGTCCAGCGCCAGAAAACTGCCATACCTCAGCGAGACATCCTCAAACTTCAGCATGCTCGCTCCCCAGGTAGGCATCGATCACCGCAGGGTTGCGGCGGATCTCCTCGGGCGTGCCTTCGGCGATCTTCTCGCCGTAGCTCAGCACCAGGATCTTGTCGGCCAGGCTCATGATCATTCCCATCTTGTGCTCGATCAGCGCCACGGTGATGCCATGGCGCACCAGCTTGCGTATCAGCTCGGCCAGGCCCAGCGTCTCCTCCGGGTTGACGCCGCCGGCGGGCTCATCCAGCAGCATCAGCTTGGGGTCGGTGGCCAGGGCCAGGGCAAAGGCCACGCGCTTGCGCTCTTCCTGCGTGATGTCGCCGGCCATGCGCCCGGCGACTTGCGACAGTCCCACGAAGTCCAGCGCATCGCGCGCCTTCTCGCGACACACACGCTCTTCCTCGCGCAGGCGGCTGGAGCCGCGCAGCACATCCCACAGGCCCGAACGGGTACGCAGGCGGTGCCCGACGATGAGGTTGTCCAGCACCGTGGAGCGGTCGAACAGCGCCGTGGTCTGGAAGGTGCGCGCAATGCCCAGGCGCGCGACCTGATCGGGGCGCAGCGAAGTCACGTCCTGCCCGTTGAAGGTGATGGTGCCGCTGCTGGGCCGGTGCGTGGAGCTGATGAGGTTGAAGAACGTCGTCTTGCCAGCGCCGTTGGGGCCGATGATGGCGTTGATCTTGCCTGCTTCTATGGTGGTGCTGACGTCGTTCACAGCCGCCAGGCCACCGAATCTTTTCGTCAAATGTTCAATCTTGAGCATGGTGCCCGCCCTCCTGTGCGCTGCGTGCCTGACGGCGGGCCGACCACTGCAGGAAGCTGCCTACCACGCCATAGGGCAGGAAGATCACCAGCGCCACCAAAATCGGGCCGAAAACAATGAAGCGGTACTCCTGCAGAAACTGCAGCGACTGCGTAAGCCACGGCATGGCAATGGAGCCCAGCAGCGGCCCCAGCACCGTCCCCATGCCGCCCACCATGGCAAAAATCATCATGTCGAAGGTGTGGTGCACGCCCGCCATGTCCGGCCCGATGAAGCGCACGAAACCTGCATACAAACCGCCCGCGATACCTGCGTAGAAAACGCTGAGCATGAAGGCCAGCACCTTGTTGCGCATCAGGTTGATGCCCAGCGCCTCGGCCAGCTCATCGCTGTTGCGAATCGCAATGAAGGTACGCCCGAGCAAGGACTTGACGATGCGCCGCTTGGCCCACACCAGCAGCACCAGAAAGGCCAGCACGAAGTAGTACAGGCGCATCGGCGTATCAAAGCTCAGGGCGCCTATGGCCTCGGGCTCGGGTATGCCCATGATGCCCACCGTGCCGTGCGTCAGGCCGTCCCACTTCTCAATCACCAGGAACATGATGTAGCCCACGCACAGCGTGAAGATGGAGAAGTAGTGCCCCTTCAGGCGCAGCGACACCAACCCCAGAAAGTAACCCAGCACCACGCACACCACGCCGGACATCGCCAGCGACGCCCAGAACGTCCAGCCGTGATCCACCGTGAGAATGCCCACCGTGTAAGCGCCCACCGCCATGAAGCCGGCATGCGCCAGGTTGAGCTGGCCGGTGTAACCGGTGACCAGGTTCAGGCCCAGCGTGGCAATGGCAAAGATGAAGGCCGTGCTCATCACTGTCAGGTGGTAGTCGTTGCCCGCAATCCACGGAAAGGCAATACCCAGGGCCAGCAGCGCCCCCCAGGCCAGCTTGCTGTCAATCCACTTGTTCATGTCAGCGCCCCCTCTTCGCAAACAGGCCCTGGGGACGCATGGACAGAATGAACACCAGCAGCACGAAGGCAATGATGTCCTTGTAGTCGGTGGATATGTAGTAAGCGCCCAGGCTCTCGGCAAAGCCGATGATCAAACCGCCAAGCACGGCGCCGGGAATGCTGCCCATGCCCCCCAGAATGATGATCACGAAGGCCTTGGTGATCACCAGATGCCCCATGGCTGGATACACCAGGTTGATGGGCGCATACAGCGCGGCGGCCACGGCCGCGAGCGCGCCCGATATGGCAAAGGTCATCATCGCCACACGGTTGGCGTCTATGCCCACCAGCGACGCGCCCTCACGGTTCTGCGCCATGGCGACGATGGTCGATCCGGTGATGGTGCGCGTCAGAAACAGGTGCAGCGCCACCATCAGTGCAAACGCCGCTGCGATGATCAGCAGGCGCTGCGCCGGCACGCTCAGGCCGCCCAGATCCACGATGCTGGTGTAAGGCGTGGGCATGCGCTGAAAGTCCGCGCCCCACAGCGCCTGGGCGCCCGCCTCCAGGAACAGCAGCAGCCCGATGGAAGCAATTTTGGGGTGCAGCGGCGAGGCATTGCGCAGCGGGTTGAACACCAGCCGGTCGCTGACGATGCCCAGCACCGCCACCGTCACCGCCGCCAGCAGCATTGCCGCCCAGTAACCCCAGCTCCAGGCGACCATGGCCTGAAAGGCCACGAAGGCACCAATCATGTAGAAGCCACCGTGCGCAAAGTTGGGCACGTGCAGGATGCCGTACACCAGGGTCAGCCCCAGCGCCACCAGGCTGTAGATGCCGCCCAGGGTCAGCCCGTTGAGGATCTGCTGCATGAACATGTCCATCAGCAGCCCCCTCTGGCAAAGATTGTCGGGTTCCGTCTTTTCCGCATCGCGTCGCTCCTCAAAAGGTCACGCAGCCACTGATTGGCTCGCATTTCCAAGTTTGCGGGCGCAGCTTAGCGAGCGCACAACCGAGAGACGGATGCAGTTCTGCAATGCAGAACGACTTAGGGGTTAACACCCGGACTCCAGGCCACCCTGGAGTCACCTACACGACTCGTGCAGGTCGGGGCGGCCGTCCAAGGCGACGCCCAAAAGACAAAAGGTGCAACGAGTAGCGTTCTTACGCAGCCCGTTTCTGCGCCCACAGCCACATGGCGATGCCGGCCAGCACCATGGGAACGCACAGCCACTGGCCCATGCTCATGCCCAGCGACAACAGGCCCAGAAAACCGTCGGGTTCGCGGAAATACTCGGCAGTAAAGCGCAGCACGCCGTAGCCCACCAGAAAGGCCGCCGCCACCTCGCCCCGCTTGCGCGGGCGGCGCGCGTACAGCCACAGCAGCACGAACAGCAACAGGCCCTCCAGCAAGAACTGGTAGATCTGCGACGGGTGGCGCGCCAGCAGGGAGCCGCTTTGCGGAAACACCATGCCCCAGGGCAGATCCGGCGGCGCGAAGCGCCCCCACAGCTCGCCGTTGATGAAGTTGCCAATACGCCCCGCCGCCAGCCCGGTGGGCACGCAGGGCGCCACAAAATCGGCCACCTGCAGCCAGGGCCTGCGGCGCGAGCGCGCAAACCACAGCATGGATCCGATCACGCCGAGCAGGCCGCCATGAAAGCTCATGCCGCCCTGCCATACGTAGGCGATCTCCAGCGGGTGCGCCAGGTAGTAGCCCGGCTTGTAGAACAGGCAGTAGCCCAGCCGCCCGCCTATCACCACCCCCAGCACGCCCAGAAACAGGATGTCCTCGACATCCTTGCGCGACCAGGCCTGGTCACCCGTGAGCGAGGCATAGGGCTCGTGCCGCAGGCGGCGCAGCCCCAGCCACATGAACAGGCCAAAAGCGGCCAGATAGGTCAGGCCATACCAGTGAATGGCGACAGGCCCGATCTGCAGGGCCACGGGGTCGATATGCGGGTACATCAGCATGGCGGCGATTGTGCCGCAGGTGTATTGCGCGCCAATTTGAAGCGCGGCCCAAGGCGCGCGATACTACAGGGCAACAACAACCTACGAAAAGCAACACCATGCAAGGCCACCCCGCCGTCATCGACTGCCTCAAGGAACTGCTGCGCGGCGAACTGGCCGCGCGCGACCAGTACTTCATCCACTCGCGCCAATATGAGGATCAGGGCTTTGTGCGCCTGTACGAACGCCTCAATCACGAGATGCAGGAGGAGACTGATCACGCCGATGCCATCCTGCGCCGCATCCTGCTGCTGGAGGGCCAGCCCGACATGCGTCCCGACCCCTTCACGCCCGGCAATAGCGTCGAGGAAATGCTGCGCAAGGATCTGGACACCGAATACAGCGTTCGCAAGCACTTGAAGGCCGCCATCGCGCTGTGCGAGTCGCACCACGACTACGTGAGCCGCGACCTGCTGCTGGCCCAGCTGCGCGACACCGAGCAGGATCACGCCTACTGGCTGGAGCAGCAGCTCGGCCTGATCGCAAAGCTGGGGCTGCAGAATTACCTGCAAAGCCAAACATAAAAAATGGCTGCAGCGCTTACTGTACAAGCGCAAGCAGCTTTAATATTTATAGCAAACGTGGTGCCGCACGCCCGCGCTCGCCGCGTTGCGGTCAGGCATTCGGCACGTTGACCATGGTGGCCTGCATCAGCGCGACCAGCTTGTATTCAGGCCCGTCCCCGGCAAATGCGCGCACCTCGCCGGTACATACGCTCAGCATGCGCCCGGCGCTCTGCACCCGTCCCACGGCCAGAAAACGCGCACCTATCGCAGGGCGTGTGAAATTGGCCTTGAACTCCGCGGTGACCACCTCGCAGCCCGGCGGTGACCGGGTCAATGCCGCATAGCCGCAGGCGCTGTCCACGATGCTGGTGATGGCGCCGGCATGGACAAAGCCCTGCTGCTGCGACAGGTGGGCGGAAAACGGCAGCTCTATATGCACTTCGCCGTCCTGCACCCACACCAGGCGTGCGCCCAGAGTGGCCATCAGTTCCTGGGCATTGAAGCTGGCGGCAATGCGTTGATGAAGGTGGTTCATGGTGTGTCCATGGAAGGGGGCGTCATGACTTCACTGACCTTTATCGCGGCCGCCCATGATGTTGATGAAAAATCGAAGCAATTCAGCGTCCATCTCGGCCTTCAGCGCCTCTGGCGTATTGGGGCGCGCCGCGCCGGGGGTGTGCACGCTGGCGCGCCGGCGTGCGTCGGCCATGCGGTGCTCCTCGGCCACGGCATCACGCCCGGCATGGTCGGCCAGCACGCGCACGCCACGCGGGCCAATCTCGACAAAGCCGCCGAGCACCTTGACCTCCGCCGGGTCGCCCTGCACCGGCTCGTAGCGCAGCATGCCGGGCGCCAGCGCGGCCAGCGTGGGCGTGTGCTGGCGCAGCACGCCCAAGTGCCCGGCCGCCCCGGGCACATCGACATAGGTGACGTCGCCCGAGAACACCACCTTGCCCAGCGTCAGCACGTCCAGGTGAAACGAAGAAGAAGGGTCTGGCACGCTCATGGGCGGTCTCCTGAAAGCGCGTCGGCGCCTGCGGTGATCTCGATCAGCTCGCGCGTGATGGCCTCCTGGCGCGTCTTGTTGTACAGGCGCGTGAGGTCGCCGACGATGCGCGTGGCGTTGTCGGTGGCGGCCTTCATCGCCAACATGCGGGCGGCCTGCTCGCAGGCCATGTTCTCGGCCACGGCGCGGTAGATGGTGGACTCGACATAGCGGCGCAGCAGCAGGTCGATCACCTCGGCCGGATCGGGTTCGTAGAGATAGTCCACCCCGGCCACCGGATCAGCACCTTCGCGCTCGGGCGCCTTGATGAGCGCGGGATCGAAGGGCAACAGGCGCTCGATCCTCGGCTCGTGGTGAAGCATGTTGACGTAGTGGTTGGTGGCCACGTACAGCTCGTGGATGTCGCCTTCGATGAACTGGGTGAGCGGCACCGTGATGGCACCCAGCAGTTCCTCGGACTCCAGCAGGTCGCCAGGCACATTGGCCGCCTCGGCCACGATGCGCGCACCCGCGCGGCGCAGCGTGCCCAGCCCGCGTCCACCAATGACCGTGACCGACACCTCGCGCCCGGCGTCGCGCCACGACCGCAGCTGGCGCACGCAGTGCTGCAGCAGGCGCAGGTTGAGCGCGCCGCACAGCCCCTTGTCGGTGGTGATGACCAGCAGGCCCACGCCGCCCCCGGGCTTGCGCCGCATCAAAGGCGGCGGCTGGTACTCCGGGTTGACCACCACCAGGCGCGCCAGCACGGCCAACAACGCCTGCGAATACGGGCGAATGGCCTCGGCGCGTTCGCGTGTGCGGGCCATCTTGATGTAGGCGATACGCTGCATCGCCTCGGTGATGGATCGGGTCTTGGTGATGCTGCCGATCTGGCGTTTAACGTCGCGAAGCTGTGCCATGCGCACCATGATACGGCGGCGCGCACCGGCATGTGGAACACAGCTGGAGCTCTAGTACAGCGACACGGAGGTATCGGAACAAGATGAAAGCGATGGATTCGCGCCCAGGGCAAGGCGCAAACCGCAGCGATAGCCGTAGCTATCGCGAGGATTTGCAACGCCGCCATGGGGGCGAAGGCGCGCTTTCATGTTTCGATATTTCCGTGTTGCTGTACTAATCCCTCAGTCGTCCAGCAGCGACAGGTCGCGCACCGCGCCGGTGTCGGCGCTGGTGACCAGCTTGGCATAGGCCTTGAGCGCGCCGGACACCTTGCGCGGGCGGGCCTGTGCGGGCTTCCAGCCCAGGGCCGTCTGCTCGGCGCGGCGGCGCGCCAGTTCCTCGTCGCTGACCAGCACGTCGATGCTGCGGTTGGGGATGTCGATACGGATGCGGTCGCCGTTTCGCACCAGGCCGATGGCGCCGCCGGCCGCGGCCTCGGGCGAGCAGTGGCCGATCGACAGGCCCGAGGTGCCGCCCGAGAAGCGCCCATCGGTCAGCAGCGCGCAGGCCTTGCCCAGGCCCTTGCTCTTGATGTAGCTGGTGGGGTAGAGCATCTCCTGCATGCCGGGGCCGCCCTTGGGGCCTTCGTAGCGCACCACGACCACGTCGCCGGCCTTGACCTTGTCGGCCAGGATGTTGGCCACGGCCTCGTCCTGCGACTCGACCACATGCGCCGGGCCCTCGAACACCAGGATGGAGTCATCCACGCCCGCGGTCTTCACCACACAGCCCTTTTGCGCAATGTTGCCGGTGAGCACGGCCAGGCCGCCTTCCTTGCTGAAGGCGTGGTCGTAGGAGCGTATGCAGCCCTCGGCGCGATCCAGATCCAGGCTGGGCCAGCGGCTCGCCTGGCTGAAGGCCACCTGGGTAGGAATGCCGCCCGGGCCGGCCTTGTAGAAGGTATGCACCGCCTCGTCCTGCGTGCGGCAGATGTCCCATTGCGCAATCGCCTCGCCCAGCGTGGGCGCGTGCACGGTGGGCACATCGGTGTGCAGCCGCCCGGCGCGTTCCAGCTCGCCCAGGATGCCGAAGATGCCACCCGCGCGGTGCACGTCCTCGATGTGGTACTTGTCGGTATTGGGCGCCACCTTGCACAGCTGGGGCACGACGCGCGACAGGCAGTCGATGTCCTCCATGGTGAAAGGAATTTCGGCCTCCTGGGCGATCGCCAGCAGGTGCAGGATGGTGTTGGTGGAGCCGCCCATGGCAATGTCCAGCGTCATGGCGTTCTCGAACGCCTTGAAGCCCACGGCGCGCGGCAGGATGCGCTCGTTGTCCTGCTCGTAATACTCGCGCGCCAGCTCCACGATGCGCTGGCCGGCGCGCTTGAACAGCTGCTCGCGGTCGGCATGCGTGGCCAGCACCGTGCCATTGCCCGGCAGCGACAGGCCCAGCGCCTCGGTCAGGCAGTTCATCGAATTGGCGGTGAACATGCCCGAGCAGGAGCCGCAGGTGGGGCAGGCAGAGCGCTCGACCTCGGCCACTTCGGCGTCGCTGGCCTTGTCGTCGGCCGCCATCACCATGGCGTCGATCAAATCCAGCTTGCGGGTGAACGACACCGTGCCTTGCGCCGGCACGGCCAGTCGCACCTTACCGGCCTCCATGGGGCCGCCAGAGACGAAGATCACCGGAATGTTCAGGCGCATCGCCGCCATCAGCATGCCGGGGGTGATCTTGTCGCAGTTGCTGATACACACCATGGCGTCGGCGCAGTGCGCGTTGACCATGTATTCCACGCTGTCGGCAATGATGTCGCGGCTGGGCAGCGAGTACAGCATGCCGTCGTGGCCCATGGCAATGCCGTCATCGACCGCGATGGTGTTGAACTCCTTGGCCACGCCGCCGGCGGCCTCGATCTCGCGCGCCACGAGCTGGCCCAGATCCTTCAGGTGCACATGGCCGGGAACGAACTGGGTGAAGGAGTTGACCACCGCGATGATGGGTTTTTGAAAGTCGGCGTCCTTCATGCCGGTGGCGCGCCACAGGGCGCGGGCACCAGCCATGTTGCGGCCGTGGGTCGAGGTTTTGGAGCGGTAGGCGGGCATGGCGGTCGTGGGAAAGAGTGGCTTGAGGAAATTCTGCGGGCCGTGCGCTATTGGCGGGCCTGCACGCGCCACGGCGGGAACCTCTTGAGCCCCGCCATGGGCAAAACCGGTTGATTCTATGCCGCAGCGCAACTGGACAGCCGGCGCCCACGCGCCCACACTGACAGCCCAGCCACAGCGCGAGGACTGCCATGACCGCCCCCATGCCCCTCAACCGCCGCTCCGCCCACATCACCCAGGGCAAGGCGCGCGCGCCCAACCGCTCCATGTACTACGGCATGGGCTACACCGAGGCCGACTTCGACAAGCCCATGGTCGGCGTGGCCAACGGCCACAGCACCATCACGCCGTGCAACAGCGGGCTGCAAAAACTGGCCGACGCGGCCGTGGCGGGCATACGCGAGGCCGGCGGCAACGCGCAGACCTTTGGCACGCCCACCATCAGCGACGGCATGGCCATGGGCACCGAGGGCATGAAGTACAGCCTGGTCAGCCGCGAGGTGATCGCCGACTGCGTCGAGACCTGCGTGCAGGGCCAGTGGATGGACGGCTGCGTGGTGATCGGCGGCTGCGACAAGAACATGCCCGGCGGCATGATGGGCATGCTGCGCGCCAACGTGCCCAGCATCTACGTGTATGGCGGCACCATAGAGCCGGGCTGCCTGCACGGCTGCGACCTGAACATCATCAGCGTCTTCGAGGCCGTGGGCCAGAACGCCGCGGGCAAGATCAGCGACCAGGAACTCAAGGACATAGAGCGGCACGCCATCCCCGGCACCGGCTCCTGCGGCGGCATGTACACCGCCAACACCATGAGCAGCGCCT
>JADHED010002174.1_pt1 | contig 14282 bp, 13 predicted proteins | sample 8952041 | NCBI WGS metagenome assembly JADHED01 (sample SAMN16124423, study PRJNA663239) | bioreactor sludge metagenome | isolation source: sludge (control) | place: India:Bengaluru | collected 2018-09-08
GAGGTACTCGAGCACGCGCGAGCGCGCCCAGTAGATGTCGGTGCCGTCCTCGAAGACCACGTAGACGAACGAGAAGCCGAAGTCCGAGAAGCCGCGGATGGCCTTCACCCGCGGCGCGCCGAGCAGTCCGCTCACGATGGGGTACGTGACCTGATCCTCGACGATGTCCGGCGAGCGGTCCCACTTGGTGTAGACGATGACTTGCGTGTCCGAGAGGTCGGGCAGCGCGTCGAGGCGGATGGTCTGCAGGGTGTGCACGGCGTACGCGCAGGCCAGGGCCGTCAGCGTGAGCACCAGCAGGCGATTGCGCGCGCAGAACTCGATGATGCGCGGGATCACTGGTGGCCCTCCGCGTGGCCGCCCGTCGGCGTCTCGGCGCCGAAGCCGGCGAGCGCGGCGCGGATGCGGGACTCGCTGTCGAGCAGGAAGTTGGCCTTCACGACCACGTCGTCGCCGGTCTCGAGACCGCTCAGGATCTGCGCCTGGCCGCCCGCGCGGATGCCGACCTCGACCTCGCGCGGCGCGAACCGGCCCTCGCCCAGGGCCACGAAGACGAGCTGTCGCTCGCCCGTGTCGAGGATGGCGTCGTCCGGGACCACCAGGGCTTCGCCGCGGTCCACGGCCAGCGTCACGTTGGCGTACATGCCCGGCCGCAGCAGGCCGAAGTCGTTGGCGAAGACGACGCGCGCGGCCAGCGTGCGCGAGGCGTCGTCCAGGGTCGGGTAGACGTAGTCGATGCTGCCTTGCAGGACGACGCTCGGATCGTGCGGCAACCGCACCTCGACCGGCATTCCCGCGGCGACCAGGCTGGCCTCGTACTCGTAGAAGCGGGTCTCGATCCAGACCTCGGACAGGTCCGACACCTGGAAGAGCGCCATCCCCGGCGCCACCTGCATGCCCTCGTAAGCCATGCGCTCGGTGACGACGCCCGTCACCGGTGACGCCAGCGGCACGGCGCGGGCCACCTCACCGGACGCCTCGAGGCGCGCCACGAAGCTGTCGGCGACGTCAAAGAGGCGCAGGCGCTGGCGCGCCGACTCGGCGAGCAGGACGTCGCCCGCGGCGATCGCGCGCAGGAGCTCCGCCTGGCTCGCGACCAGTTCGGGCGAATAGATGGTCAACAACGGCTCGCCCTTGCTCACCGGCGTGCCGATGGCGCTCACCGTCAGCGTCTCGATCCAGCCCGTGATCCGTGTCTGCACGCTGCGCACGCGGTTCTCGTCGGCCGTGACCAGGCCGACGGCGCGGATCTCGGAGGTCATGGTCTCGACCGTCGCCGGCCGGGTGCGCACGCCCGCGAGGCGGATGGCGTCGTCGCTCAGCTCCAGCGCGGCCATGCCGGGCACGCCGGAGGCGCCGCCGCCCAACTGCGCCGCGAACTCGCCGGCGGGCACCAGATCCATGCCGCAGATGGGGCAGGCGCTCTTGTGGTCGTCGATGTAGGTGGGGTGCATGGGGCAGAGCCACTTCTCGGCCGCGGCCGCGGTGCCTGACGGTGGCGCCTCGCCGTGCGTCGCCTGGTCGTGGCCGCCGTCGCCGCAAGCCGCGAGGACCGTCAGCAGAGCGAGGAGCAGCAAGCGTTTCATCAACGGTCCTCCTGGAGGGCGGGATCGCGGCCCGCGAGCGCGCGCAGCGTGGCCCAGGCGGCGTAGCGGTCGGCCTCGCGCGCGGCCAGCATCGCGCGGGTCTCGGCGAGCTGGCGCAGGGCCATGATCAGTTCGGCGGTGTCGGTGGCGCCGGTCACGTAGTTCGCACGGGCGGACTCGGCGGCGAGGGTGGCCTGGGGCAGGATGTCGTCGCGCAGGCGAGCCGTCTGGCGGGCGGCGGCGTCGTAGCGCGCCCGCAGTCCCGCGAGCTCGGCGCCGGCCATGGCGAGAACGTCGCGCCGGTCGGCCGCGGCCATCGCGTGCTCGCGCCTGGCGGCCCGGGCCATGGCGTCCTGCTTGCGGCCTTGCCACAAGGGCAGTTCCACGCCCACGCGCGCGGTGACCATCGGCGGCAGCGCGTCGCGCCAGCCGTACTCGGCGCCCAGCACGATGTCGGGCGCCCCTTCGCGCTCTGCCGACTCGGCGCGCCGCAGGGCAGCGCTGATCCGAGCGTCCGCCGTGGCGACCTCGGCGAGGTCGGCGGGCTCGATGTCGGCGACGACGCCGTCGTCGACCGCGGGCAGCCCGGCCGCGAACGACGACCGGTCGACGGCCGCGGTGTCGAGGGCGGCCGCCAGTTCGGCGAGGTGCGCGGCGCAGAGGGCGGCGAGGTCGTCCAGGTCCGCCTCGAGGCGCGCGCGTTCGAGTTGCAGACCGACCACGTCGGACTGACGCGCGAGGCCGGTCTCGTAGCGCGCCCGGGCCGAGGGCAGCAGGAGTTCGAGCAGGGCCAGGGACTCGTGCAATGCCCGTTGCTCGGCGTCGATGGCGGTCTGCTGCGCGTAGGCCGCGCGCACCTCGGCTGCGAGCCGCCGCCGCGCCGCTTCGCGCTGCGCCGTGGCGATCTCGACCTGGGCCTCGGCCGCGGCCTGCCGGCGCCCTCGCTTGCCGGGCCAGGGAAAGGCCTGGCTGACCTCGATGGCAGCCTCGGCCATGGGGTCCTCGCCGATGCCGGCGCCGGGGTAGTTCTCGCCCCGCGCGCTGACGCCGATCATCGGATCGGGCAAGGCGCCATCGGCGGGCGCCCCCTCGCGGGCGGCCTCGATCCCCTCGGCGAGCGCGGCCAGACGCGGCGAGCGGACCAGGGCCAGCGCGACCAGCGAGTCGCTGACCGCGGCCGCCGCCGGATCGCCGCCCGCTGGCGCCGGCGCCAGTGGCGCGAGCGCGAGGTCTACTTGCTGCCCGTCGTCCCCACTCCGGCCTTCTTGTCGGGCGTCGAGAAGGCCGGCGCGAAAGTCGCCTCCTTCTCGCCGCCGCGCATCCCGGTCACGCGGATCATCGCCGAGACCTTGCTCAGGTCGACGCCGGTCAGATCCGCCGCGCCGAACAGGTGGTCCTGCACGTAGAGGACCATGCCGCCGCACAGTTCGCACTTGCCCGGGGCGAACCGCACCACCGCCGGATGCATCGGGCAGAAGTACGACGTCGGTTCGCCGGCCGCCGGTTCGCGCGCCTTCAGCGCGAGGTCCAGGATACGCCCGTCGGGCAGCTTCAACTTCGCCGTGCCGGTCGCCTTCTCGACATACGCCGGCGCCAGCTCATCCGTGTACAGGAACACCCGCACGCCCTGGGGTGTGAGCAGCGTCTCGAAGGCATGCGCCTCGGTGGTGGTGACGACGCCGCCGTGCAGGGGGGCGGTGGTGGGGGTCGCGGCAAATGCGGCCGCGGCCGCAAGGGAGACGACGACCGCCAGAATCAGATGTCGCATCGGATGTCCTCCGGGGTTTGATCACCGTCCCGAGAGTTCCGGGACGACCACCCCTCCCCGCGAGATTCGTGCCTGGCGTGGCGTCCTTCATAAATGACACGTATACAATATGTTATATCGATCGACGGCGTCCGGCCCAGAGTCGCGGATGGAGAATATTCTCCAAATTGAATAACAGGTGGAGAATCCTGGTGACACGCGGCGCGACGGATCCAGGTTCTTGATTGCCAACGAAATCGCCGACTTGCGCCGCCGCCGGTCCCTCGTGGTAGGATCTGCCTACCCCGCACGCGACCCGGAGGTCACCCCCTTGGATTCCATCCGCGAGATCTTCCGCATCGGGCACGGCCCGTCGAGCAGCCACACCATGGGACCGGCCCGGGCCGCCGAGCAGTTCCGCCAGCGGCACCCCGACGCGGCGCGGTTCACGGTGCAGCTGCGCGGCAGCCTCGCGGCCACCGGCCGCGGCCACCTCACCGACGTCATCCTGCTCGAGATCCTCGGCGCCGAGCGCACCACCCTCGACTTCCGGGCCGACGAGCCGCTGCCCCGTCACCCCAACGGCCTGATCTTCGACGCCGTCGACCGCGACGGCCGTCCGCTCGAGACCTGGACGGTCTACAGCGTCGGCGGCGGCGCCCTGCGCGACGAGGCCACCTGGGACGCACCGCGCCCGAGCATCTATCCGCTCACCTGCATGGACGACATCCTGCGCTGGGCGCGCGAGTCCGGCGGCAACTTCTGGGAGTTCGTCGAGACGCACGAGGGCCCCGAGATCTGGTCCTACCTGGACGACGTGTGGTCCGTCATGCAGGGCGCGATCGCGCGCGGACTCGAGGCCGAGGGCCTGCTGCCCGGCCCGCTCCACCTGCAGCGCAAGGCGAACAGCTACCTGGTCAAGTCGAGCAACGCGAATCTCTATCTCGGCGCCTCCGGCAAGGTCTTCGCCTACGCCCTGGCCGTGGCGGAGGAGAACGCGGCCGGCGGCCGCGTCGTCACGGCGCCGACCTGCGGCTCGTGCGGCGTGTTGCCGGCGACGCTGACTTTCCTGGCGGCCGAGCAGGGGTTCAGTCGTCCCCGCCTCCTGCGGGCCCTCGCCACCGCCGGCCTCGTCGGCAACCTGGTCAAGGAGAACGCGTCGATCTCCGGCGCCGAGGTCGGCTGCCAGGGCGAGATCGGCACCGCCTGCGCCATGGCGGCGGCCGCCGCCACGCAGTTGCTCGGCGGCTCCGTCACGCAGATCGAGTACGCCGCGGAGGCGGGCATCGAGCACCACCTCGGCCTCACCTGCGATCCGGTCGAGGGCTACGTCCAGATCCCCTGCATCGAGCGCAACGCGGTGTCCACCAGCCGCGCGTTGCAGTGCGCGTCGTTCGCCATCTTCTCCGACGGGCAGCACCGCGTCAGCTTCGACGAGGTGGTGCTGACCATGAAGGAGACCGGCCACGACATGAGCACGCGCTACAAGGAGACCTCGACCTCGGGCCTGGCGAAGAACTGGCAGCGCAGCGAGCGGGCAACCCCGGCCACCGGGACATCGTAATCTCCTGATCCACCCGCAGTCACCGGACAGGAGATCGCCATGACCACCTTCCTTCTCGCCCTGGGCCTCGCCCTCGGGCCCGTCGCCAGCACGACCGTCGACGACGCCCTGGCCTACCGCGACGACCTGCTGCGCCTGCGGGCCCTGATGGTCGCCGAGGACTACCCTCATGCCACGCCGCTGGCCCGATCGCTCGCCGAGCGGTTGCCGGAGGACGGCCAGCGCTGGCGGGTCCTCGCTGACTGCTGCTACCAGACCCGGGACTTCGCCGCCGCCGCCGAGGCCTACCGTCGCGCGGCCGACCTGGGCACGACGTTCCCCACCCTGGCGCTCTACAACGCCGCCTGCTGCGAGGCCCTGCTCGGCCGGCGGGACGACGCCGTGGCGACGCTGCGCCGCTGCCTGGCGCTCGGGTACGAGGAACGGGCCTTCCTGCTCGAGGACACCGACCTGACCGCGCTGCACGACCACCCCGCCTGGCCCGAGCTTGCCGGCCTGCTGCCGCCGGACGTGGTGGGACGCGACGCGGGCTGGGTTCACGACCTCGATTTCTGGTTCGGCGAGGTCCGCCGCTTGCATCCGGATCCTTTCGCCGCCACGTCGGAGGCCGAGTTCGCGGCGCGCGTGCAACGGCTGCGCGAACGCATCCCCGCGCTGACCGACGAGCAGGTGATGGTGGAGTTGCTGAAGCTCGCCGTGCTGCTCGGTGACGGGCATTCGGGCCTGCGGCCGCTGCCGGAGTCGCGCGTGCAGATGCGCCGCCTGCCCTTGCAGTTGTACGCCTTCGCCGACGGACTCTTCGTGATCGACGCCGACTCCGCCCACGCTTCGCTCATCGGCGCCGAGGTGCTCGCGATCGGCGCCCGGCCGGTGGCGGACCTCTGGCCGCGGCTCGTCGATCTGGTTCCGCGCGACAACGCCATGCGTCTGCTCCAGCAGGGCCCTTTCCTGCTGACGCTCACGGCGATCCTGCGCGACCTCGGTGCGATCGGCGACACCGAGACGGCCACCCTGCAGTTGCGCGAGCCCGGGGGAGGCGAGCGGGCCGCAGCGGTCGCGTCCGTGCCGCTGGGCCGGGTCAATTTCGAGCTGATCGCCTCGCGCCGGCCGGCCGCGCCGCCGCCGCCGCTCTACCTCGCGCGCGAGAACGAGGTGGCCTGGTTCGAGGCGATCGAGGGTGGCAAGACCCTGTTCGTCCAGTTCAACGTGGTGCGTGACGGCCCCGACGAGTCGGTCGCGGCGTTTGCCGATCGCCTGCGCGGCCATCTGGATGCGCATCCCGAATTGGACGCTCTCGTGCTGGACGTCCGGCACAACGGCGGCGGTAACAGCTTCCTCTACCCGCCCCTCGTCAAGGCCCTGATCCACTTCGAGCAGACCCGGCCCGACCCGCGACTATACGTGCTGATGGGACGACAGACCTTCAGCGCCTGCCAGAACTTCGTCACGGACCTCGACTGGTGGACCGGAGCGGCGTTCGTCGGCGAACCGAGCGGCTCGCGTCCCAACCAGATCGGCGAGAGCACCGCGAGCATCCTGCCGTACAGCGGCCTGCGCGCGGGCATCTCCTCGCGGTTCCACCAGGTCTCCTATCCCGGCGACGAGCGGGCCTGGATCGCGCCCGACCTGCCCGTGGCCCTGACGTCGGAGGACTACTTCGCCAACCGCGATCCGGTCCTGGACGCCGCGCTCGCCGACGCGCGGCGAAGTTCCCCTGTAACCGTCCGCGACCTCGCGCGTTGATCCAGCATGGCCATGACCGAGCAGGCATACCGCGATTTCGTGCAGGCCCAGCAGGACCGTGTCTTCAGTTACGCGTGGTACTTCCTGCGGCATCGCGAGGATGCCGAGGATGTCACCCAGGAGGCGTTCTTGCGCCTCTGGCGGCAGTATCCCGCCGGCGATGACGCCGGCCGCCAGGCCTGGCTGACGCGGGTGGTGCACAACCTGTGCGTCGACGCCGACCGCCGGCGCCGGGTGCGACGGGACCGCGTCCGCCTTGCGGACGAGGGCGAACTCGAGCGGCTCCCCGACCGGCGCGCCGGCGCGGGCGACCAGCTCGAGGCGGCTCAATCGCGGGACCGGCAGCGCGAGGCGGTGGCGCAGGCGCTGGCCGGGCTGCCGGCGCAGACCCGGGGGCTGATGCTCCTGCACTACTGGCAGGGCCTCAGCCTGCGGGAGATCGCCAGCTCGCTCGGCCTGAACGAGAGCACGGTGAAGGTGAGGGTGCACCGCGCCCGGCGGGCACTGCGGCAGGGACTCGACGGCCAGCTGGCCGCGGAGGTGGGCACGTGACGGACGACAAGCTTCGCGAAACCCTCGGGGAACTGCCCGTCGTCAAGTGTCCGCCGGACCTGGCGCGCCGCCTGGCGGCGATCCCCGACGAGCCGCGCCGGCGGCCCACCGTCCGCTGGTGGGTCTGGGCGACTCCCCTTGCGGCCGCGGCGGCCCTCGCCGCGGTGCTGATCGCCACGCGTCCCGCCCCGGCGCCGCGCTACACCGACGCCGAGGTGGCCGCCGCGCGGATCCAGGCGGTCGAGACCGTGTCCACGGCCATGACCTTGATCCAGAGAACGCAGAGAGAGGCGGTGAGCGAGGTGCTCGGCCGGCAAGTGCCGAACACCCTGCGCACATCCGTCCAGAAGGCCCTTCAGTTGTCCGAAGGAGGACAGGGATGAAGACGACAGTGACGATGATCGCCGCGCTCACGCTCCTGGTGTCCGTCGCCGCGGCGCAGGACGTGACCAAGATGCCCGGATACGTGGGCCTGAGCGAGATCAAGGTCCCCACGGAGGCCGCGGCGGTGCAGGAGATCGATCTCGGGCCCGACCTGCTCGCGGCCGCCTTCAAGTCGGACGAGCTGTCCGCCGGCGACGCCAAGACCATGGCGGAGGCCCTGGAGATGGTGAAATCGGTGCGGCTCATCTCCTTCGAGATGGCGGGCGAGACCGCGGTCGCCGCGCGCGCCCAGGTCGACGCCATGCAGAAGAAGCTCGAAAGCGCGAACTGGAAGCGCGTGGTGATGATGCGCGACAAGGAGGAGTACGTGGTGGTCAGCGTGTTGCACGGACCGAACTTCATCCAGGGCCTGATGGTGATGGCCGTGGAGCCGGACGAGGCGACGTTCGTGAACATCGTGGGCGAGCTGAACCTGAGCACCATGGCCCAGCTGGCGGGCGAACTGCATTCCCAGGAGATGGAGGCCGTGCTCAAGAATCTCGAATCGGGCGGCGGCAAGTAGCCGACCATCCGTGCGATCGGCGGCGGGGGGGCCCCCCGGCCCCCCCCCCCCCCGGGTGGGGCAAAATGGGGGCCCCCCCGCCCGTCCAAAAAAACCCCCGGGAATAAACCAGAAGAAGAATCGGGCGGCGGCAAGTAGCCGACCATCCGTGCGATCGGCGGCGGGCGGACCCCGTGGTTCCGCCCGCCGTTTTCTGGTACAATGTCGGGAAGCCCGCGATCGTCAACTTCACCCGGAGTCATGAACCATGAAGACCTTGATCCTGTGCCTCTGCGCCGTCGTCGCGATTGCCGGCGCGGCCGTCGCCGACCAGTTCGTCGAGACCTTCGACGGCGGCGGCAACGTCGGCGGCTGGACCTACTACGCGCCCGTCGAGACCATCGAGGACGACGGCGGCAACCCCGGCGCCTACCTGCGCGCCGAGGGCCTCGACACCTTCGCGCCGCAACCCCGCACCGCGGGAGATTCCGCCTTCACCGGCGACTACCGCGCCCTGAACGTCCAGAGCCTCGGCATCGACCTCGCGACCTTCTACGTCGACTTCTCCGCCGCCGACCGTCCCTGCGCGCTGATGCTGCACAGCGACAACGGCACCCCGGGCGACTTCGACGACGACTGGGCCGCCTACGCGCTCGGCCCCAACGTCCCCGAGCCCGGCGACGGCTGGCGGTCCTACGACTTCCCCGTCCCCTCCCAGGAGACGTCGTGGCCCGACGGCTGGTCGTCCGTCCAGTTCGGCCCGAACTCCCCGCCGCCCGACTGGAACGCCCTCATGGCCGACGTCGCCACGGTCGGCTACTTCTACGGCGACCCCACCTACTTCTTCATCTTCCAGATGTGGCAACTCGGCCTCGACAACCCCCGCATCACCTGGGGCGGCGTGGCCACCGAGTCCGCGACCTGGGGGGGGGTGAAGAGTTTATTCCGGTAGACGTAGAAAGAAACGAGCAACCGGCCGGTATTTCGTCGCGAGTGGCTCGTTTGCAATTGGTCTGGATCAGAATTTCCATTGACGCCGTCGATTTCGAGAGCTCATAGTCATTTCCCTCGGGGAGGGGGAATGAAGATTTGAGATACTGCCCTCTTCCTTTGCCTGGGGATGAATGCCTCATCAAGGGGGGAAGGGCGATGCCCCGGCAAGCGCGGTGCTGAACTTGGCAATCGGTATCGACCTCGAGAGTTGAACCATTCCCGGTGCAGAGTCCACGACGATTGGGTCCATCGCTACGCCGCTTTCGTTTGACAGCCGCGTCCAACCGTTCTCCTCCCCACCAAGCCAGCCAGAATCAGATCGTCGACGGCGGCAGCGGCGACGGCCAGCAGCAACCGCGCGACCTCGTCTTCGGACTGGGTGATCTGCAGGAGGATCTCGTGGCGGAGGTCCGCTGGCCGAATGGCTGGAGAATGGAGTTCGTCGTTCCTGGCAACCAGATCGGCCAGGTCGTCGACGTGGTCGCGGCGAAGGACATTCGGATTGACCCGGCAAGCATCGGCTTCTCGACGGTCGTTCACCCCGGTCCCGATGGGCCGCTAATCGACTGGGAGTTCACGTGGCGGACCAATTTCTGGACCCCGGCCATGGAAGACAAGATCCATCTGACACGTACCGGCGGCTCCTGTGGTTTTGCGGGAATCACCCTCCAGGATGCGCCCGAGGCGGGGATAAAGGCGGTCGTCGAATACAAGGTCATCGCGGGCGAACCGTGTTTCGAACATAGGTTGATCTGGTTGGATCAAGTATGCCACCCCGGTTGCCGCTGCCGATTCGTGGTCGAAAGCGGTCTGGGTGGAGGCCGCGACGTGGTGACGGAAGACCAGACCCCGTCGATCGTATTCAAGGTCTGTCCGAGTTCGAACTGAAGGGGGATGAGGCATGAATCAACTCCGTGTTTCTGTGTTTATGTTGAGCATCCTGACCCTCGGGCCTGTGATCGCTCATGCCGCAGAGCCGCCGCAAGTGCCAGCCATAGCGGGCGTTATGGGTTTGGATCTCGACGACGAGCCGGGTTGGCTGGCCGTTCGTATCGAGTTCCCGTCAACGTACGCATTGTCGGGAATTTTGTGGTACAATAATGACGGGACGGTCACGTACCCTGTCCTGCTCGCGGGTACAGGGTACGCACCAGGGCTCGGAAGCGTTGAGGAGATGGAGACCCTCGCCACGAACCTCAGCGGCCCCAGTTCCGGTTGGGGAGAACTGGAATTCTCGCAGCCGATCGCGGCAACCCAAGGGGGATTGTACCTCGTGTTCGCATTCCCGCTGGATAGGCAATACGCCTTCGTGGGCGAGGGTGGCGGCGCCGCCGTCGGTTACTGCGCGCCGGAGTCGGGTTGCTCCGGCTGGATCAGCGGCGATGGGCAGAGCTGGATGCGCCTGGGCAATGAAGCTGCCTTCGCCCTGGTGCCCGACCTTGTGCCGGTCGAAGACGGGATGCTCCTCAAGAGCCTTGGCGGTGACAGCCATGTGGCCATGGTGCCGGTCGTCGAGCCGTATCTCTCCGCCGGACCGAACCCCTTCAATCCCGCGACCGAGATCCGGTTCGGTCTGCCGCGAGACATGAAGATCGCGCTCGACGTCTATGATCTACGAGGGGCGCGAATCGCCGAGTTGATGCACGAGACGCTGCCGGCGGGTCACCATGTGGCGACGTGGACGGGTCGCGACGACACTGATCGGCCGGTCGCGAGCGGGGTGTACTTCGCCCGGCTCTCGGGCCAGGACATCAGTTTGTCGCAGAGGATGGTGTTGCTGAAGTGAAGTCGGCAATGGGCCAGGCTCACATGGATAGAGAAAGGCGAGGTGTGGACATGAAGGTCTTGGGGATTGGCCTGGCCGTCTGTCTTCTGATTACGGTGTTGGGAGTCCCAACAGCTCAGAGCCGCACCTGGCGTGTCGAGAAGGACGGCAGCGGCGACTTCACGGTGATCCAGCAGGCAGTCAACGCCGCGAGCAGCGGCGATGAGATCGAGATCGGCCCAGGCAGATACACGGACGTGACGGTGTTCAGTTGGGGCAAGGTGATGGTGTGGCTGGATGGGACTAAGAGCCTGACGTTCGTCGGCTCGGGTGCCGATCAGACGATCATCGGCCCCGAGGTGTTTCCCAATCCGTCGCCGTACGATGACTACGGCATCGCGTGTACATATGGTGGTGTTACCATTCATGTGGAGAACCTCCGAATCGAGAACCAGAGCTATTTTGGAATGTCGATGTTCAATTCCGCGGTCGAACTGATTGGTTGCGTCGTTGATCACTGTTATATCGGTGTGGATCTTATTCAGACCGTAACCAACGTCCGAATTCTTGATTGCCAGTTCATCGACGGGCCGTATCTCGCTTCCTCGTATGCCATTCATTCTCGCTCTCCACACGTGGAGGTTCGCGACGTCCTGATCGAGGGATACATCGGTGGGATGGATCAGGATTACACGGGATCCACGGACGTGGTGGTCGCCGATTGCGCATTCGATGGGCAATCCTTAGGGCTAGTTGGGATGAGTTTTCATTTTGGCGCCGGGGGGACGGTCGAGAGATGTCACTTCACGGGTTGGGTGAACTACGGTTTTCTCTTTAGCAATGCGGGGATCATTGTGTTTCGCGACAATGTCGTAGAGAATTGTCAGACCATAGGCGTCGGTATGAAAGGATGCCTGGATTTCTCAATGACCGGCAACATCATCGACCAGTGCCACACCTGCGTCAAGGTCAGCGAGTTGTGCGGCGTGCAGTCGATCCACAACAATCATTTCCTGCGGGACGAAAGCGCCGGCGGTTACTGGATCCGGACCTCCGAATGGTATTCGGGCCCGCCGGTGTATCTGGATTTCACCGACAACTACTGGGGAACGACGGATCCGCAGGAGATCTCGACGTGGATCCTCGACGGGTACGATTACCCGGAGTGCACGATGTATGTCGATTTCGAACCGATGGCGGACGGACCGGTAGCGACGCAGGGCGCGACCTGGGGAGGCGTCAAGGCGCTCTTTAGGGGTGTCGGTCCGTGACGTGACGAGCGCTTTTCCCGCTACTTCAGGTACGTGTAATCGTCGAACGCGCTCTCGTACATCTTCAGCACGTCGGCCGACTCGCGGGCGGTGATCTTGTTCTGGCTGACGGCGCGCTCGAGGGCGGTGCGCCAGCGCTCGACGAGGGCGCCCTTGTCGAACTGGACGTAGTTGAGGACCTGCTTCACCGAATCGCCGCGCACCACGTTGGCGAACTCCACCTGGCCGTTGACCTCCACGTGGACGGCGTTGGTGTCGCCGAACAGGTTGTGCAGGTCGCCGAGGATCTCCTGGTAGGCGCCGACGAGGAAGGCGGCGAAGGTGTAGCGCTCGCCGTCGCGCAGGTTGTGCGCCGGCAGGTAGCGCTTCACGTCGCGCAGGTCGGGGAAGCGGTCGATCTTGCCGTCCGAGTCGCAGGTGATGTCGGCGAGGACCACGCGCCGCGTCGGTTCCTCGTTGAGGCGGCTGATGGGCGTGATGGGGATGATCTGATCGACCGCCCAGCTGTCGGGGATCGACTGGAAGATCGACAGGTTGCAGAAGTAGGTGTCGGTGAGCATGGCCGGCAACTTCTGCAGGTCCTCGGGCACGTAGTGGAACTGGTGCGACATGCTGCTCATCGCGTTCAGGAGGGCCCAGTAGGTCTCGTCGCCGAGCGCGCGGTCCTCGATCGAGAGCAGGCCGAGGTTGAACTGCTGCAGGATGTCCTGCCGCAGCTCGATGGCGTCGTGCAGCGTCTCCAGGCAGTTCTTGGGCGTCAGTTCCTGCAGGAGCTGCGCCATGTTGAGGATCGACGGCGCCTCGGTGGCGGCCAGCACCTTCTGCGGGTCGCAGGGGTTGGAGAAGGTGTTGGCGATGCCCAGCACGTCGAAGACCAGCACCGAGTGGTAGGCCACCGTCGCGCGTCCGCTCTCGGTGACGATCACCGGGTGCGGCGTCTCGGCCTGGTCGCAGGCCTCCTGGATGATCCAGACCACGTCGCGCGCGTACTCCTCCATGGTATAGTTCATCGACGACTCGGACGACGTCTTGGACCCGTCGTAGTCGACCGCCAGGCCGCCGCCCACATCGATGAACTCCAGCTTCGGGCAGCGCTTCTGCAGCTGCACGTAGACCTGCGAGGCCTCGCGCAGGCCCACCTTGAGCGAAGAGATCGCCGTCAGCTGGCTGCCGATGTGGAAGTGCAGCAGGCGCACGCAGTCCAGCTTGTCGCGCTCGCGCAGGTAGTCCAGGGCCGCCACGATCTCGGGCACCGTCAGGCCGAACTTCGCCCGCTCGCCACCGCTGCGCTCCCAGCGTCCGGCCCCCTTGCCGGCGAGGCGCAGGCGGAAGCCGATCTCCGGTTCGACGCCCAGCTCGGCCGCGACCTCCAGCACCAGCGCGATCTCGGAGGGCTTCTCGATGACGATGATCGGACGGCGCCCGACCCGCTTGGCGAGCATGGCCAACTCGATGTAACGCCGATCCTTGTAGCCGTTGCAGATCAGCAGGGCGTCGGGCGTGTCCTGGATCGCGAGCACCGCGACCAGCTCGGGCTTGCTGCCCACCTCGAGGCCCATGGAGAACGGCCGGCCGGCCTCGGTGATCACGTCCACCACGTGGCGCACCTGGTTGACCTTGATCGGGAAGACGGGGCAGTAGCGCCCCTCGTACTTGTACTCGGTCATGGCGGCCTGGAAGGCGCCGCAGATCGCGCGCACCCGGTGGCGCAGGATGCCGTTGAACCGCAGCAGCAGCGGCAGCTTGATGTCGCGCTGGCGGGCCTGGTCGATGAGGTCGTGCAGGTCGATCGCCGGTCCCTGCGGGCCGTCGGGAGTGACCACGACGTTGCCGCGCTCGTTGACGCGGAAGTAGCCGGCGCCCCAGTTGGGGAAACCGTACAGCTGCTCGCTCTTGGCGATCGTCCAGGGCACCATGTCGCTCATCGTGGCTATCGTCTCCTCGTTCGCGGTCGGGGGGTGGGCATGCGAGCGGGATAATCTAACACATCGGCGGGCCGCGGTCAGGGGTCAGGTTGGAATAATCTCGCCGGGGAAGCCCGGCCGCCGGTGCGTATGCGACGACGGCCGGGCGGCTGCGGGCCTAGACATAATGGAACGGCTGGGTCCCTCGGGTATCGTGTGTTGGTCCGCGAAG
>JADHED010002176.1_pt1 | contig 14282 bp, 14 predicted proteins | sample 8952041 | NCBI WGS metagenome assembly JADHED01 (sample SAMN16124423, study PRJNA663239) | bioreactor sludge metagenome | isolation source: sludge (control) | place: India:Bengaluru | collected 2018-09-08
CCGCACGAGCCGGAACCCTAACCTATCATCTCTAGTTGAATCAGTAAAAAACTTGAACAAACCGACTCTAGAGAAATACCTTGGTTTCTTGGCAACCGTTGGCTCCAACGCCCCCTACATCGGTTTATTCGGAACGGTATTGGGTATTATGAAATCATTTAACGATATGGCTCAAACGACGGCCGGTGGCCAAGGATCGGTTATGGCCGGTATCTCGTCTGCATTGATTGCCACGGCCGCTGGTTTGTTAGCCGCAATTCCAGCCGTTCTTGCTTACAACTATTTTCAAAAGCAAGTTAAATACATCAACGAAACTTTAGATCTAGTTCAGCATGTAGTTGAGATTTCTCATTCAGAAAAAACGTCGGGCGGTCAACATGGCTAAGGCACAAAACTCAGATGCCGAAATTTCGGATATCAACATCGTTCCTCTGGTCGACATCATCCTTGTTGTTTTGATTATTTTCATGGTGACTTCGCAAGCGCAGAAACAAAGCCAGATGGAACTTAACCTTCCCGAATCTAGCTTTTCTGATAGCAAGAAATCAGAAGCACCAATTGCCATTTCCCTAAACAAATCGCACGAGATCTTTATCAATCAAAAACTAACAGATTTAAATGAACTCCAAGGTCAAATCGGCGCTGAACTAAACAAGAATCCCGAAATCAGCGCCATTGTTTCGGCTGACAAAGATTTAGATTACGGATTTGTCATTTCCGTAATGGACGTAGCCAAAACGGCCGGAGTTAAAGAACTCAGCGTAACGACAGTGGAGAATCCATGAAATATTTAATCGTACTCTTATTACCATTCCTATTATTGCCCGTTTTAGTTCTGGCAAATGAAGCCGATGTTCAGAAATTACTTTCTGAACGTGCGCAATTGGAGTCCATAAACTCGGAACTACAAAGCGAAATTCGCTCGGGAACCAGTGAAGCCGATCGCATCACTGAAAAGATTTTGACTCTTCAGGATGAAATCAAAGAAACAAAAAGAAAATTAGCGGAAGCTAAAATCAAGCGTACTCAGTTTCTATCTCACGTAAGCTCTAAGAAAGAGGCTCAATCGGTACCACTTTCAAAGACTGACTTAGAAAAAGGAATCGAAGCCTACGAAACTTTTGTTAAAAACGGAATTCCTTGGGATATTAAACAGCGTCTAGATAAAATCAAGGCCGTTAAAGCTGCGCTAGCTGCGAATAAAGAGCCCCTGAGTGAATCAACTCTTCAATGGAGCCAATTTCTAGAATCAGACCGCAAGCTAGCCGGGGAAACGCAAAAGAAGCTACGTCGTTTAACTATTGAAAATACAGATCAAGATGCCGCCATTTTTCGTATGGGTTTAACTAGCCTATACTACAAAACAGCGGCAGGTCAGACTGGAATTTTCTATCGTAAAGGGCAACGGCTTTTTCACCAGCAGATCAGTGACGAAACCATTAAAAGCAAAATTGTTAAACTAGTTGAATCTATAGATAGCAAAAACAGTGAACGCCTTCTCTCAGAATTAGTTCTTACTCCCGGTATGTTAGCCAAGGAGAATCTATGATTAAATATTTCCTGCCCCTTCTGATTTCCGCTTCCGTATTCGCTCAAGTCGACGTCTTTAAGCGTGAGCTAGAGTTTGTTTCAAGTCAAAGACAGACCTTGGAAAAACAGCTCAGCCAAATTAAAATCCAAAAGCAAAAGAAATCGGCGGATTTAAACCGACAACTCGATGAACTTCACGCGGAAAAAGCACGTTTGACTGTCGAGCTTGAAACAACTGAAAACGAAGCCGCTGAATATAGTCGGTTAGCTAAGAAACAAACTCAATCTCAATCCGCTTTAAATGATCGATTCCAATGGATTAAATCAAAGAACAACGAAATGAAGTACTTTGCGCCTGTCGCCTCCGACACGAAGGATGAATCTCTTACGGCAGCGCTCAACACCCAGGCAAAAACTATCGAATCTATGTCTCAGGTGTTTTCTGCATCTAAAAGTTACACGGATTTGAATCAGGCGCTACAAGAGGGATCTGTGTTTCATGTAGGACCGTTTGTTCGCTTTCTGAATAAGGATGGCAAATGGAGCGTACTTTCTCTTACAGATTCGGGCTACTACGCCGAAACATCAGAGTCTTCATTTGATTCGGTACCGACGGACACTCCGTTTGTGGCAGCGGCCTTTGTTCAATTGCCGTTTAATAAAATGCAGCCGATTTTGAAAGAAAAAAACATATTCAACCGTATCATGGATTTCCTACCTGGGATTTTCTTGGCTCTGGTATTTTTTGCCATTGGTTGGATCTTTATACAGCTAGCAAAGAGCTAAGATGAGTACACTTCTACGAACCCTTTTTGTTGCTGTCGTCTTTGTCGCTGGATTGACCTACCTGTTTTCCAATTCTAATGCCGTGGAAACAGAAACTGTCAAACCGACGGCGGCTCAACATAAAGTGAGCAAAGTAGAACTCCCGACACCTCCCGTAAAAGTGGAGCCACCTAAACGAGTAAAAAAAACAAGTACTGTAGAAAAACCGTCCGCGGTGTCATCATCGCCCTTTGCTGGTCTAAAATCATTTGGTTCTAGCGGCAGCGGTGGCGGTATAATTTCGCAGGCTGATCAACAGGCATCGGCCTCTAGTTCATTTGCGAGTTCCAAATCCTCACAAACGACGGATGTACAAATACTTTCTAAAACAGAACCTCAGTTTCCCGATTCTGCCAAAAGAAAAAATATTACTGGCTTTGTGCGATTGCAGATCACTATTGATCAAAGCTCGGCAATTAAATCCATCGATGTCTTAGAGGCTAATCCCGAAGGCTACTTTGAAGCGGCGGCCATGGATGCCGTAAAAAATTGGAAATTTGCAGCGGCTTACCAAAACGGAAATCCCATTGAGTCAACAATCAAACGAAGAATCGAATTTAAATTGGAATGAATATGAAATATATCACACTGCTTTTATTTCTTTGCCAGTTTTCTGTCGCAGAAACAGTCATTGATGCTCGCTATGATAACTACGATGGCGAAGCTCTAGTTTTAAAGCTTATTGAAGACAATCAATGGACTCTGGCTCAAAGCCTGTTCGAAAACGAAAAAGTGTCGTTTTTGAAAAACACCCCCGCCGACTACTACCTAATTAAAGGTCTTTTTAGCCAGCAGGCAGGGGCTACACGCGACAGTATCAGCTATTTCGAAACATCTCTTTCCATACGCTATACCCCACTAGCTTTGGAAAAGGTCATTTTAATTTATAGTCAAACGAGCCGCTTCGACGATGGGCTCCAGCTACTAGAGAAACATCAGAAAAATAGTCTAGGTAAAAACCTCTCCTCGGAAATCACATTTCTAAGAGCCGCCACGAAGAATTCTTCACAACTTAGCCGCGTTCTAATTTGGACAGAATTTCACTTAAACCACTCGTTTCAATTTCCGCTCTTCAAGTTCTACACAGAAACCCTTGTTAGAAATAAACTTTTAAATGAAGCCACAAAGTTAGTCGAATCAGCGCTCGACCAAAATAGAATCAAATCCGCAGACGAAGTATTAACACTCACAGAACTGTTCCTAGCAGAAGGCTTAGAAAAAGACGTTCATGGCATTTTGGAACGCGCCCGCCTTAAGTTTCCTAGTAATGACTTAATTAAACTTAATTTAGCTCAAGTCCTTTTCAAAAAAGACCTACACGTCAGCGCTCTAAATTTACTGTCTGAGCTAAAAACTGACGATGGGGTCTTAAATGTTCAGCTCGAACTCATGAACTTAATGCAGGTTAAAGCCTATTCTTTGTTTCATCGTATGCAGCTTCAGGATAGCAGTAGCCACCTAAAAAACTGGTTCGTTTATCTTATTAACAATGAAGATTGGGCCGGCCTATACGCGCTACATAGCCGCTACAAATCATCGACATGGAAAAACGATGAGTTCAACTACGCTATGGCCTACAGCTCACAGTTGGTGAAAGATATCGCACAGGCGCGGATTTATATTGAGCTCGTGACAAGTCCTAGCTTGAGTCAAAAAAAGGCTAGCCTGATAAAATCTCTTAATCTTTAGCACTCGGTTCTAAATTTTGTTTTAGAAAACCTCTCGACAGACATTTTATTATCGTCCTATGCTTTAAGGATGAAAACACTTATTTTACTTTCGATTGCTTTCGCAGGCTTCGCTCAGGGCCAAATATGCTCGCAACGCGCTCAGGACGTGGCATCTACAGTTCAAGAACCACACTTAAATGAATCCAGTGGCATGGCCTTTTCAAAACAGTACCTTAATCGTCTTTATCACATCAATGACTCGGGCTCAGAACCTGAGTTTTTCTTCACAGACGCGGATGGAAACAATTCACAACGCGTTCCCATCCGTCTTGGTTTTTTCCTAGACACTGAAGACATGACGGTTGGACCCTGTTTAGGCGAATCGAGCTGCATGGTTATTGGTGATATCGGCGATAATTTACGGTTTCGCCCGTCGATCCAATTCTACTTTTTCAAAGAATCTAACTTGTCTCAAAAAAACCTAGATCAGCTCAGAACGACGGGTTTAGATTTACAACCGGATCTTGTTCTTTCAGTTAGCTATCCCGATCGTTCGCACAACTCTGAAGGTTTTTATTTAGATAAAAATGACAATCTAACTCTGATCACTAAAGAGAAAAACGGCGCAACGGCGCAAATTTTCTTGTTAACAGCCGATCAAATTCGCCGTGCCGCTTTAGAGTATGTGAAAAAAGATTCACGTCCAACAGCAGGCAATCCAAAATTCAAATCAGTCGCTAAACTAGCGTTGAAACCCCTTCTCCCCCCTTCGTTTGCACCTATTAACACAGAAATCACGGGAGCCGCTTATAGTGAAGCTTCCGATACAGTCGCTATTCTTACCTATGATGGTGTTTTTGAATTCCCAACACCGAGCCTAACAAAACAGGCGCAAGACGCGTGGATCGCCGGAACTGACTACCTCTACACTCCCGTCCGGGCCGGCAATCAACAGGAAGCGATCAGTTACATTCCCGGCACGTCTGACCTGCTTATTTCATCTGAAATGGGTAACGGCGGATTGACTCCGCTTTTGAAATTACGCTGCGAAAAGTAAGTCTCACTGTCAAAAATTACGACAACCGGGTAGCCCTTACCTGGTTGTTAAAAAATCTAGAAATGCCTACCGGTCTGCTTTATATATAGTTAACAACATTTTGATTTGGGAGCTTTATGAAATACCTATTAAGCGTACTGTTTTTTGTACTCGGCGCCTACTCGGCACAAGCCCGCACTGATGTCGTTTGCCAATCCGACACGCAATTAACTCTAAAATTAGTGGATGTTCTGGCGTCCCCGGTCCAAATTAAGGCGATTCTAATCGGCAACAACACGGTGCCCAACGCTGAGTCAGAAGCCATGATTACTTATGTCAATGAAACACCTGAGTCTATTGTTGCTGAGTTTGTAAACCTAGAAACCGCGTCGGCATTTGATTTTGAGATGGGTAAAGAAAGCCTAAATTTTAAATCATTCATGTTATCTGTTCACGAGCTGGGCTCCCCAGGATCACAGCCACAATCTCATCAATTTTCATGCGAGACTCAGTTTACGTTTTGATCTTGCCTCGATGAAGTTCTAGTGCATAAAATGCCCCCTGTTTTCCATATTGCATTAAACGGGGGTATCTATGCGATTGAAGCCACTTTTTCTATTTCCATTATTCTTTGTTTTAGGTTTAGTCCTGGTTCAGTGCTCGACATCCAGCAAAAAGGATTCACCTGAAAACAACAAGATCGCTCCCCTTTCTAATCTAACCCGAGGCGAAGCCGACAAACGTTCCAAGTTAATATCAAAAACTCGCTACCATTTAACGTTTGATCTGGAAAACGATGCGACTGCTTATAACGCCACTGTCGAAATTGACTTCTCTTTGTCATCACAAACAACGACGTTCTTAGATTTCAAAGCCGGCGACGTCCAAACATTCACAATCAATGGAAAAACCAAGCCGGCTGTGTACGAAAACTACCGTATCCACTTAGCTAAAGACGATCTTCTTGTGGGTGACAACAAAGTCGTTATCGCGTTCAAACAGTCTTACTCAAAAAACGGACGCGGCATCTATCGCTTTCAAGATCCTGAAGACAAAAAAGTATATATATGGACAAAGCTTGAGCCATTTGACGCTAACCAAGTCTTTCCATGCTTTGACCAACCGGATTTAAAAGCTACGTTCGCGGCCGATATCACAGCTCCAAAAGACTGGAAAATTGTTTTCGCGACCCTTCCTACTCAACAAGTGAACAAAGATCAAAAAACGCAATGGACGTTCCCACCATCGCCACTTATGAGTTCTTATTTATTCTCGCTACATGCCGGTCATTACGAAGTTTGGCAGGATAAATATAAAAATATTCCGCTTCGCCTTTTCGTGCGTGCTTCACTAAAAAAATATGTGGATTACAAATACTGGTTTTCAACAACTAAAAAGGGATTCGCTTTCTTTGAAAAGGAATTCGATTATCCGTATCCATTTAAAAAATACGATCAATTGATGGTTCCTGAATTCAGCACAGGCGGCATGGAAAACGTAGCCGCAGTTAACTATAACGAACGTCACATTCAGCGCGGTCCTTCGAGCCAAGAAGAAATGGAGACACTAGCTAATATCATGTTGCACGAAATGGCGCATATGTGGTTTGGCGATCTAGTAACTATGCAATGGTGGGATGAATTGTGGTTAAACGAAAGTTTCGCTACATTCATGGCATTCAATGCCGTTTCAAAAGCTACTGACTACAAAGACGCTTGGATGTCATTTCAACGCCGCGGAAAAATGAGTGCCTATATCGAAGATCAATATCCAACAACCCATCCCATTAGCACCGACGTTCCGGATATCAACGCCACATTTAATCACTTCGATGCAATTACCTACAGCAAGGGCGCGTCTAGCTTGCGTCAGCTGTCATATTACTTAGGTGAGGATAACTTCAGAAAAGGTGTGCAGCAGTATTTTAAACAATATGCATTTACAAACACCACATTACCACAATTTATTGGTTCACTAGAAAAATCATCTAAAACAGATTTACGCACATGGAGTGTGGCTTGGCTTCGCAATGCGGGTTTAGATACTCTAAAAGTCACTCCAGAATGTATAGAAAACAAATTAACGCGCATCAAATTCGAACTAACACCGCCTGTAGCAACAGAGCGCCCGCGTCCTCACCGTGTTCCAATCACACTGTATTCATCAAATGGCGGCAGTTTAAAAACATGGTCTATCGACGACTGGAAAACAAATGGTGACAGTGAAACTCGCGAAATCACAAAGTCGATGCCATGCCCTGAATTTATTTTACCTAACACCAAAGATGTGGCCTACATTAAAATCGCTCTATCCCCAGAACAACTTCAATGGGCTCAAAAAAACCTGCACAAAATCACCAATGCACAAGCACGCGGCGTCTTCTTAAATCAAGCGTACTTAAACTTACGCGATGGCCGAGTCAAGATTGATGACTTTGTAAAACTCTTCTTTGCTCAATATGAAAAAGAAACTCACCCCGTTCTCGTTCAGCAATACTTTCCCTATTGGACTGATATCGCCTCGTATTTACCTCACCGTTCAAATGTTGAAATTACAGTAAGAAACACGGTGATTGATCAAATAGAAAAAGGATTCTGGAAACGTATCACTCAAACTAACGACCCTCTATGGAAGAAGACTCTATTTACAAACTGGTCTCGTCGTATTGAAACAGAAACCTCGCAAAATATTTTAGCCGACATACTGACTGGGAAACTGAGTGTAAAACCACTTGAGATCGACCAAGATATGCGTTGGATTATGCTTCAGCGCTTAGCCACTATGGGCCATCCAAAAACAGACGAAATGTTAGCTGCCGAAAAATTAAGAGACACTTCTGAAAACGGTTTCAAGGCCTTCCTAGCGGCCCAAGCATCTAAGCCGTCACTCCCCGGAAAAATGAAACTTCTTGAAGAAATGAATCGCCCAGATACTAACTGGAGCCTAGCTCGCAAACAAAGCATCATTTTTTCATTGTTCCCAGAAACGCCAAAACAAAATGATCTACGTGGCGAGTTTCGAGAACAGTTCTATAAAACAATGACGACGTTAAACAAACGGAACGAAGACCTTTCGTACAACAGAACGTACGCAAACTTAGCGCCTTCTAGTTGTGACAACGGTTTGATTCAAGAATTTGAAAACTACATTAATAGCCAAGAATGGAATGTAGTAACTAGAAAAGTTCTAGTGATTCAAAACGCAGAAAATAAGATCTGCGCACGTATTCAATCTAAGTAACTATGGAAGCCGTAGAAAAATTCTTTAAGTGCCCCTATTGCTTACAAAGAATTTCAATGATTTTGGAGCCTTCTGATGAAGGAGGCCCCCAGGTCTATATCGAAGACTGCGAAGTCTGCTGCAATCCCATCGAATTAACTTACGAAACTCACAGCGAAAAAATCATCAATTTTAGAACCTCGAAAGCCTATGAATAAGCTAGTCCGCTTCTTCGAAAGTGTATTTCTGCGCCGCCTGCTCTAGGCCGCCCACGTTGATAACATCTTTAAAGCCCATTTGTTTCATAATGCCTTCGGCTTGGCCGCTACGATTGCCTGAACGGCAGTATAATTGATAACCTTTATTCATATCTAATTTTTTGATTTCCTCTAAAAAATTAGGGGAATAAAAGTCGATATTCAATGAGTTTTGCGCGTGCCCCATCTGATATTCCGCCGCCGTTCTTACGTCAATAATTGTAATATTTTTTTCGCTCATATGTGTTCCTATTTAAAATTAATAATAAAATGCAGTTCCTACAAGCATAGTGAAAATGTGCTGAGTCTTTGCCACAACATCATACTTCTTTTGAATATACTGGCTCGATCGCCCGGTTCCACCAGTGTAATAACCACCAAATGTGTAGCCAATTCTTTTGCCCGCAATGAAGACAACATTGGCGCTAAAACCCATCATATCAACTTTGTCTTCTTGCTGTTGTGGCAAATTCACGTCGGGTGCTTTATGAGACGAAAAATTCGTAAAGAACCCCATACGTAGACGCAACCATTCCACCAACGCCCGCTCGTAACCCATTGAAACATTATAAATCGCCCGATGGTTAATCGTTCGACCTAATTGCTCATCTTCTAGATCAATATAACTGATTCCTTCATGAAGCGACACATCCCATGAAAATAAGCTGGCACTGTCAGGTCTGAACGTTGCTCCCACAGAAATTTTACCCGGTATAACGACTCGCGTAGCTTTGTCGGGATCATTTCGATTTTGCACAGATAGTAAGTTTGTCGTGGTATCAATTTGCGTGTTAGATTCAAACAATGTCGCTACGCCCGCGACTCTCATACCTTTTGGTCTGAGTGAGACACCGACACCCCATTCTTCATTGAGCTGATTAAAGTAACCAAACACAAACACTAGTGCATTTTCAGTGATCGTTTTTTCTTTGGTATACAATGTTGCGGTGGTCGTCGATTCGTAAACTAAATCTGTATTGGACTGAGTAAAATTCCGAGCTGTATAGTAGGCTGTAATGCCGATGGACTCAGTCGGCGAAATTTCACGCGATACACTGGGTCCCACCCATAACGACTCATCGATGTAGGTCAAGTTGCTCACGTTGTTGTCTTTTTTATACAAGTCCCCTTTATAACTGTCGTAATCAGGAACCAAAATCGATAACCCCAAAACAAACTCACCCAAGCGAACGACATTACCTGTAGACGCTGGCAACGATCTAAAGAAACCTTGATTTACTCTCAGCGACGCCTTCGAAAAATCATCTTCAGCACCGTATTTAGTATCAAATTTTTTATAGATACCCACCGCCGCCGAAAAAGAAGCACCATTAAGTCTAGCCAAAGTGGCCGGGTTATAGAACGCAGCCGAGGACGTATCGCCAACCAAAGCCGTCGCCGCACCAGCCAAGCCAGCCGCCTGATCCCCGAGTAAAATAGAATTATAATTCGAAAAAGCGCTCCAGCTATTTAGCCCAAACAATAGGCCGGAAAAAAGAGCTATTAAAAACATTTTCATCCTAGACAGAGTACAAGGCTTGTGAACAAAAAACAACGTTCCCTTTTAGAAACACTCTTAGACCGACGGTGCCAATTTCCACATTTTTAAAAAGAAGTTTTGGGGATTTTCTTTTTCTTTATTACTATAGAGACTTACCAAAAAGAGGAGATCTCTCATGAGTATTCCATTTATCGATTTAAAAACTCAGTACAACGCGATCAAGGACGATGTCCAAAAGCGCATCAATAAAGTTTTAGAAAGCGGTGCTTACATCAACGGCCCCGAAGTGGCCGAACTTGAAAAAAGACTTTGCGAACATACCGGCGCCAAATACACACTGGCCTGCGCATCAGGAACAGATGCCTTACTTATGCCAATGATGGGCCTAGGAATTGGCCAAGGTGATGAAGTTATTACGACCGCTTTTTCGTTTATTGCAACGGCAGAAACGATCGTGTTAGCCGGTGCCAAACCCGTATTCTGCGATATCGACCCTAAAACTTTCAATATTGATACAACAAAAATCGAAGCGCTTATCACTCCGAAAACTAAAGCGATTATGCCCGTTTCATTGTATGGCCAAGTTTCTGATATGGATGAAATCAATGCGATTGCTAAAAAGCATAATTTACACGTAATTGAAGATTTGGCTCAAAGCTATGGCGCCAAATACAAAGGCAAGCGGTCAGGTAACCTATCTATTGCGGCCGGCACTAGTTTTTATCCGGCTAAGCCCCTAGGCTGCTACGGTGATGGTGGAGCTGTTTTCACAAATGACGATAAACTCTATAAAGCGATGAAAGAAATCCGTGAGCATGGATCTGAATCTCGCTATTATCACACTCGCTTAGGCATCAACGGCCGTTTGGATACGATCCAATGCGCAGTTCTTCTTTCAAAAATGGATCGCTATGACTGGGAAGTAGAGCAAAGACAAAAAATTGCTAATTATTTCAACTCGAAATTGTCCCAAATCAAAGTAACCGGCTTTTCGACCCCATTTGTTCCCTCTGACAGAGATTGCGTATGGGCTCAGTACACAGTCATGGTTCCTAATCGCGCTGATTTCCAAAAGAAAATGCAAGAATTAGGTGTTCCAACCGTGGTTCACTATCCGCGCATTATGCCAGATCAACCTTGGTACAAAGAGAATTTGGCACCAAAAGGATCTTGGCCGCATTCGCAAAAAGCCGCAGATCATGTGGTCAGTTTGCCTATGTATCCAGATATGGACAGAGCGACACAAGATAAAATTATTGATAGTGTCATAAAAGTTATGTCATAAATGGCGGATGACGCCATTTAAAGACTTATCTAAACCTGTTAGTTTCAAATACAACGGTCGTACTTACACTTGGGGCTTGAAGAATCAATTCGTATTGTTCGCAGGCCCTGACATCATCGAAGATGAAGGCATGGTCCTAGAGACCGGCAAAGAAATTAAACGCATCACTCAAGAATTAAACATTCCTTGGATTTTAAAATGCTCTTACGATAAAGCAAACCGCCAAAGTGCGACTAGCTTCCGTGGACCTGGCGTAGATGCTGCCCTTAAATCTTTAGAAAAAATCAAAACAGCACTTGATGTTCCTTTGATCACAGATGTTCATGAAACAATTCAAGTCGAGCCAATGGCTCGCGTCGCTGACGTTATCCAAATTCCCGCATTCTTGTCTCGACAAACAGATCTCCTGGTAGCGGCCGCTCAAACGGGAAAAGTTATTCATATTAAAAAAGGGCAGTTCTTGGCACCATGGGATATGAAAGCGATTGCTAAAAAAGCAGTGAACGCGGGTAATTCAAATATTCTATTATGCGAACGCGGGACTACGTTCGGTTACAACCGCTTAATCAATGACATGACTGGTTTAGTAGAAATGCGTGACCTAGGCTTCCCAGTTGTAATGGATTGCACTCACTCAACACAACTACCGGGCGCCACAGGCGAAAGCAGTGGTGGTCGCGCCCACATGGTTCCCGTTTTAGCTCGTGCCGCGATGGCCGTTGGCGTAGATGGAATTTTCTTAGAAACACATCCTAATCCAGATGCAGCTCTTTGCGATGGGCCTACATCGTTACCCTTAAAAGATTTAGGCGGTTTGTTAAAAAATTTAAAAGCAATTCAAGCCACTCATCTAACTAGCTACGAGTAACCTATGAATTACAAAAATATCCTAAGCACAGCACTAAAAATACTGATCGCAGTTGGGATTATTTTTTGGTTAGTTCAACAAGATAAATTTAATGTCTCGCAACTAAAAGCATTTTTGGTTTGGGACTTTTTAGTTATCGCTATCTTGATTATGGCCGTGAATCTTTTCATGGTCAGCGAACGTTGGCGATTGTTGCTATCTACACAAAGCCTGCATCCTAAATCATTCGAGCTCTACAAGTTAACGTTGATCGGTATATTCTTTAACTTCGCAATGCCAGGCGGAGTCGGCGGCGATGTCGTCAAAGCCTACTATTTTTACAAAGATCATCCGAAATCCAAAGCAACCGCTATTTCATCAGTATTTGTGGACCGCTTACTTGGCCTTTATACTATTATCGTTATGGCGCTGATTGCGATGCTGATCGATATTCAACATGTATTCAATATAGAGGTCCTTAAAAATCTATTTTACATATTCACGTTTATTTTTGTCGGCTTTAATATTGGTCTATTTTGTCTATTTTCTAAAAACCCTACTGTAAGTACGACCGTTACTTCAATTATAAGCAAATTGCCTCTTAAAGAAAAATTTCAAAAACTATATGCTTCTGGTCAACTGTACGGAGCTCGAATACCGTTGCTTATTAAAGTTTTCTTTTTAAGCCTTATCAGCCAATCGACGGCAATTGCAATTATGGCACTCATTGGTCACTTCAGTGGCGTGGCCGCTGACGTTCCAATTTCGACCTACTTCTTAGTTACACCAATTGGTTTCATGGCGACCGCCATTCCAATTTCTCCAGCTGGAGTCGGTGTCGGACAAGCCGCATTCTTCTTCTTATTTAATCTTTACCTAGGTAAGACGACTGAATTAGGTCCAATTGCTATCACTGTTTACCAACTCCTAAATTTATTTTTTGGTCTAATCGGCGCCTATTTTTATTTGGTTAAAAGTAAGAAAAAGGATACCCTAGACACGATCGAAATGGAATTAATGAACAGTAAATAAAGAGGTATTGATGACTCTGATATTTAAGCAACTTTTTAATTTCTTAAAAATGTTGAACTCAGATACAGGACACAACCAACTAGCGGCAGGTTTGGCCTGTGGCTTAATTTTAGGTTTTGCTCCTTTTTTCTCGCTACAAACGGTTTTAGTACTCGCTTTGATTTTCGTATTTAGAATTCAAATGGGTGCGGCCTTCCTAGCTGCTTTCTTTTTTAAATTTGTCGCCTATTTGGCAGATCCTGTGACTCACGAATTGGGTAAAGCTGTTTTAGAAAATCCATCGCTTCGTGATTTATTTGTAGATATGTATAATATGCCCATCCTGCCATTTACGCGATTCAACAACTCGATCGTTATGGGTTCACTAGTACTATCTTTAATATTAGCTCCTTTCATGTTCTTTGTTTTCCGCGCTTTGATTATTAAGTATCGCATTTTAGTGGTTGATCGCTTCAAAAGCACAAAAGCATGGAAAGCATTCAAAGCAACTACAATCTACAACTGGTACTCTAAGTACGACGCGCTCTACGGATAGGAGTCATCAATGTCTGATTCAAGAACTACATCAACAACCGAAAAGCCGAAAAAGAGAAAAGGACCGATTCGTTGGGAAGCGATTATTCCATTTACGATCATCGTGATCCTGATTGGTCTATATTTTAAATTGTTCTTTGATTCTCACATGCGTAGCCTTGCCGAATTCGTCGGTTATCAAGCAACAGGCGCGGAAGTTAACGTCCATCAGCTGGAAACTAGCTTTACGAATGCATCAATTCGCATTGCCGGCATCGAAATGACGAATCCGGATAAACCGACTCACAACAATCTAAACATCGGCGAAATCCGTTTTTCATTATTATGGGACGCTTTACTGCGCATGAAGTTTGTCATAAATGAAGCCGCCATCGAAAATATTTCTTTTGATCAACCTAGGAAAAGCAAAGGTAAGGTCAAACCGCCTGAACCGGAAAAAGAAAATGCTTTAAAACAAGAAGCTGAAAAACTAAAAGACGAAGCCATTGAAAGCGCAAAAACAAAATACGACGACAATGTTTTTGGCAATATCGCGAACATGATGAC
>JADHED010002177.1_pt1 | contig 14278 bp, 14 predicted proteins | sample 8952041 | NCBI WGS metagenome assembly JADHED01 (sample SAMN16124423, study PRJNA663239) | bioreactor sludge metagenome | isolation source: sludge (control) | place: India:Bengaluru | collected 2018-09-08
CCGTCGCGTTCGGGAACATCGGCTCGCCGCAGTACGTCCAGTTCGCGGCGATCGGGGACACGACGAACGTCTCGGCGCGCGTCTGCACGGCCGCGCAGCCCGGGGAGGTGCTGATCTCGGAGGCGACCCGGCTGCGGCTGACGACGTCGAGGTTCGCGCTGGAGGCGCTCCCGCCCGTCGCGGTCAAGGGGAAGACGGAGCCGCTCCTCCTCCACCGGGCCCGCTGGTCCGCGCCCGAGGAGACGATGGAGATCGGCCGGCTCGCCTAGTCTCCGAAGCTGATCGCGAGGTCCCGGGCGGTCTTGATCGTGTCGCAGTCGAGCGGCACGGACTTCATCCGGCTCGTCGCCTCCTCGAGCGGGACGTAGTTCACCGTCGGCGGGGCGAGGGCGACCATGATGCCGCTCTGGCCCTCCTCGAGCGCCCGGACGGCGGCCGCGCCGAACCGGAGCGCGAGGAGGCGGTCGAAGGAAGAGGGCGTCCCGCCGCGCAGGAGGTGGCCGAGGACGACGGTCCGCACCTCGCGTCCCGTCAGCTCCTCGAGCCCCTTCATCACGCGCTCCCCGGCGCCCGCGAGCCGCTCCATCGCGCCCGCCTCGCGCGGGCCGAGCGTGGAGACCGTCCCCCCCTTCGGCTTCGCCCCCTCGGCGACGACGACGATGGCGTGGCGCTGGCCCGACTCCTCGGCGCGCCGCAGGTGTTCCGCCACCTTCTCGAGGTCGTACGGGATCTCGGGGATCAGGATGGCGTCGGCGTTCCCGGCGACGCCGGAGTCGAGGGCGATCCACCCGGCGTAGCGCCCCATCACCTCGACGACCATGATCCGGCGGTGCGCCTCGGCCGTGGAGTGGAGCCGGTCGATCGCCTCCGTCGCGAAGGAGCGCGCCGTGTCGAAGCCGAACGTGATGACGGTCCGGTCGAGGTCGTTGTCGATCGTCTTCGGGACGCCGACGACGCGGAGGCCCTTCTTCGCGAGGACGTTCGCGATCGCGAGCGAGCCGTCCCCCCCGATCGAGACGAGCGCGTCGATCTCGTGCAGGGCGAACGCGCGGACGAGCTCGTCGGTCCGGTCGACCTCGATCGTCGTCCCGTCGGGCTGGTGGACCGGGAAGTGCAGAGGGTTCCCGCGGTTCGTCGTCCCGAGAATCGTCCCGCCGAGCGAGGTGATCCCTTCCACCCGCGCCCGCGTGAGCGGGACGAGGCCGCCGTCGGGGAACTGCTCGGGGAAGAGGAGCCCGTTGTAGCCGTCGCGGATGCCGAAGCAGCGCCAGCCGCGGTTCAGGGCGGCGCTCACGACGCCGCAGATCACGGCGTTCAGGCCGGGGGCGTCGCCGCCCCCGGTGTTGATCGCGACGTTCCGGACTCGGGCCATCGTGCGTCCCCCTTCCCGCCCCAATGGCGGACGAATCGCGAGCTCAGGGAAGGTCAGGTCAGGTCGAGCGCCCTCCCGAGGTGCTCGGTGAGGACCTCCGCCCCCTCGAGCCCTACGGAGAGCCGGATCAGGCCGGGCGTGATCCCGCGGGCGAGCCGGTCCGCCTCGGGGACGACGGCGTGCGTCATCGAGGCCGGGTGCTGGATGTAGGTGATGCAGGAGCCGAGCGACACGGCGAGCTCCATCGGCGTGTCCTTGCGGCCGAAGTAGTTCATCACCGTCTCTCCGGCGGCGACGCCCCCTTTCACCTCGAAGGTCAGGATCGCCCCGCCGGAGCGCATCTGGCGGCGGACGAGGTCCGCCTGCGGGAAGTCCGGGAGTCCGGGATAGCCGACGGACGCGACCTTCGGATGCGTCGAGAGGAAGCGGGCGAGCTCGAGCGCGGTCGCGCTCTGCTGGGCCTCCCTCGGGGCGAGGCTCTGGACCGTCATGCCGTTCAGCCACGAGTCGAACGGGGAGGGCGTGGCGCCGACGTCCTTGTACCAGGGGAAGAAGTCGGTCTTCATGAACCGGAACGGCCCGAGGAGCGCGCCGCCGATCGACGTCGAGTGGCCGTTCACGAACTTCGTCAGGGAATGCATGACGAGGTCGGCGCCGAGGCGGAACGGCTGCTGGAGGTAGGGCGAGCAGAACGTGTTGTCGACGACGAGGAGGACTCCGCGCGGCTCCGTGAGGCGGGAGATCGCCTCGATGTCGGCGATCCGGAGAGTCGGGTTCTCGGGCGACTCCAGGAAGACCATCGCGACGTTCGGGTGCGCGTCGAGCGCGGCCTCGACGGCCGCGACGTTCCCCATGTCGCAGAAGACGGCCTCGACGCCGAACTTCCCGAGGCCGCGGAAGAGGCTGTCGGTGCAGCCGTAGACGTTCCCCGCCAGGACGGCGTCCCCGGCCCGGCAGACCGCGAGGGCGAGCGTCGAGATCGCCCCCATCCCCGAGCCGAAGATCAGGGCGCCGATCGTCGGCTCCTTCTCGTCCACCGCGAGCGCCTTCTCGATGACGTGGTGCGCCTCGAGCTGGAAGAGGACCCGCTCGAGGTACTCCGTCGTCGGGTTCCCGAGGCGGGTGTAGATCCGGGCGTAGGGGCGCTCGCCCCCCTTGGCCATGCCGAGGAAGCGGTCGGCGCCGTCGCGGACGTCCTTGAACGGGAACGTGGAGCGCTGGTGGATCGCGGGGAGGCCGGTGCCCGCGGCGAGGGTCCGGAAGACCCCCTCGTCGAGCTGCTTCACCTCGTCCCGCACCCAGCGGGTCTTCCGTTCGAGCCACCACTCCCACCATTCCCAGCGGGCCGATCCGAGAAGGGGCCTGGAGGTCGCGCACTCTGCAGTCAGCATGGGGCGATCTTAGAACGCGGAGCGATCGCCCGTCTCCGCGCGGAGAGCCCATCGCAGCTTCGCGGGCCGCGCGCGCGGGTTCGCCCGGACCTCCTCCGGACCCGGCCGAACCGGCTCGCGGGACCAGTCGGAGAAGACGCCGGCCCTCGCTCCGGCCTGGAACGCCTTCTTCACGAGCCGGTCCTCCCCGGAGTGGAACGTCAGGATCGCGACGCGCCCGCCGGGAGCGAGGCACGAAGGGAGCGCGGCCAGCAGGGCTCGGAGGGCGCCGAGCTCGTCGTTCACCTCGATCCGGAGGGCCTGGAACGTCCGTCTCACCGGGTCGTCCCCCTCCTCCTCGCGCACGCGCTCCGGCAACGTGGCGAGCGCCCGGCGGACGGCGTCCGCGAGGGCCGCGGTCGTGTCGACCGGTCCGATCCCGCGCGCGGCGACGACCTCTCGGGCGATCTCCGTCGCGATCCGCTCGTCGGCGTTCTCCTCGAGGAGGGCGGCGAGGCGCACCTCGGAAACGCGTGCGAGGAGCTGCGCCGCGGAGAGGCCTCGGTTCGGGTTCATCCGCATGTCGAGCGGCCCGTTCTCGCGGAACGTGAAGCCGCGCGCGGGATCGTCGAGCTGCATCGAGGAGACGCCGAGGTCGGCGAGGAGGAGGTCGACGGCTCCGAGCCCAACGGCCGCAAGGGCCTTCGGAAGCCCCGCGAAGCTCGATCGCAGGACGGTGAGGACGCCCTCGCCGAATCCGAGGCCGCGCAGACGCGCCTCGGTCCTCGGGAGCTCGACGGGGTCCGCGTCGAGTCCGACGAGCCGGCCGCCCGGGAGGAGGCGCGGCAGGAGCGCCGCGGCGTGGCCGCCCCAGCCGAGCGTCGCGTCGACGGCGACGAGGCCGGGCGCGGGTCGGAGCGCGTCGAGGACCTCCGCGACGAGGACGGGGCGGTGCGTCCCGGCCGGCGTCTTCCCCGAGGAGACGACCTTCGCGACGGTCTCGGGAAAGCGGGCCGGGTCGCGTTCCTTGTACTTCTCGCCGAACCGGCGCGGATTGCGTCCGGGATACCGCGGGCGTCGGCGGTGGGGAGCGTCTTCCACCCGCCGATTGTGCGACGGCCGCAGTCCGGTCCACCGCGAACGTCCGGGTGGGACCGGACGCCCGCGGCCACCCGGGCTACCTGGGGAGCTCGATCGCCGTCCCGACGGCGTCGGGGAGCGCCACGCCGAGGAGCTTCCCCACGGTCGGGGCGAAGTCGTACGGCGTCCGCTCGGCGTCGGAGACCCCCGCCGCGACGCCGCCGCCCCAGAAGACGAGCGGGACGTGCGTGTCGTAGGCGTACTGGGAGCCGTGAGTTCCCCCGCGCGCGTCGGGGTAGAGGATCACGCCGCGCCGCGGGACCAGGATCGCCTCGCCGGAGCGCTCCGGGTCGTAGTCGTTCAGGGCGAACCGGACGTCGCGGTCGCTCCGATCCCAGGCCGACTTCTGCGAGGCGAGGAGGACCGTCCGGAACTCCTCGTGCCAGAGGCGGGCGACGGCCCCGGGGAGGACCCGGTCGACGTCCTCCCTCGTCACGGCGCGCCCCGCCTCGCCGCACGGACCGGCGACGGTCCGCATCGCCGGCAGGGCCGGGAGGTTGTACTTCACGTCGAAGCCCTCGTTCCCGAAGATCGGGCGCGAGCCGGGCGGGAGGCAGAGCTCCTCGCAGACGTAGCGGTTGAGGCGCTCCTCGAAGTTCGTCACGGCGCCGCTCCCGGTCAGGACGCGGCCGCCCGTGAACGTCTTGTCGGCCCGCGCTTCCCGCTCGGGAATCGTCTGGAAGCCGTGGTCGGCGGAGAGCGCGAGGACGACCTTGCCGTCCGGGAACGTCCTCCCGAGCGTCTCGAGCAGGCGCCCGAGCTGGACGTCCAGCCGCCGGAGCGCGTCGAGGTTCTCCTCGGACTCGGCCCCGTACGCGTGGGACACGGTGTCCTGGCCCGAGAGCGAGAGGCAGAGGAGGTCGGGCTGCTCTTCGTGTCCGAGCTCGAGCTCCTTCGAGGCGAGGACCTCGAGCGCGAGGTCGATCGTCAGCTCGTCGATGAACGGGCTGTAGTAGAGGCCGTGGAAGTAGCCGTTCGTGGCGAGGGACATGTCCTTGTCCCATCCGAGGCCGTTCACGGGGATCTGGAACGGACGCATCTCGAACTCGGGGACCGGCCGGGCCGTCGCCGGCGACGGCGGCGGGAGGCAGGCGGGGTCCGCCATCTTCCGCCAGGCGAGCCCGATCCGCCGCGGGAGGTGCCCTCCGGCCCGCGTCCGGTTGTAGCGTTCGACGATCCCGGAGACGACGGCGCCTCCCGGCGAGCGGACGTCGTAGGCGGCAGAGCTGACGAAGCGTCCGGTCTTCTGGTCCCACCAGTAGACGGCGTGCTCCCGGCGCTTCCCGGCCATGAAGATCGCGCCGCGGTCCTTCCCCGAGAGCGAGACGACGCGTGCTCCGGGGTACTTCTCGAGGAGACGGTCCCCGAGCGTCGGCACCCGCAGGTTCGCCGGCCCGGGGCCGAAGCTCTCGGCCCCGGTCTCCGGGTCGACGTACGGCTGATCGGTGCAGTAGACGGGGCGGAGGGAGCCATCGGCGCGCGGCTGGAACCAGCGGTTCGCGACGATCCCGGTGACGCGGGGCGGGGCCCCCGTCCCGAGCGACGCATGCCCCGGCCCCGTCTCGGTGTTCAGGTGGCCGTAGTGCGCGTTCCTCTCGACGTGCCCCTCGTCGAGGAGCTGCTTCAGACCGGCGACGAAGTAGGGCCGGTAGTCGAGCAGGCGCTTCATCTGAACGCCGTCCACCGAGACGAGGACGGCGAGCCGCGGCGACCGGGCCGGGGGCGCGGAGGCTTCGCGGCGCGCGGCCTGGGCCAGCGCGAGGAACGAGACGACGAGCGAGAGCCCGAGAGCGAGCGTGGAGGCGCGGAGCTTCTTCATTCTGCTGGGACGGCCCCGGGGAGGGGGTCGCCGGGACGATTCTAAGCGCGCGTGCGGACCGGACCCGGGGCCGTGGCCCGCCGGGGCGTCCCCTCCCGAAAGCGCCGAACGTGTTGCTAAGATCACCGAAATTCACGGACAGCCTGAAGGAGCATTCGCGCCATGAGAACGCACGTGCAACCGTTTCGGATGACCAGCATCCTCGCCCTCGCCGCGCTCGTCGCGCTGCCGGCCTTCGCCGCCGGGAAGCGTTTCCAGGACGACGACGCCTCCCGCGAGAAGGACGAGCCCACGACCTGGCTCAAGGACTACGACAAGCTCGTCGAGGGGAAGGAGGCCGACTGGGTCTTCTTCGACGGCTACTCCGCCGGCAGCTACAAGAGCGTCGCCGTGAAGGAGTTCTCCGCGACGGAGAAGGACAAGGAGGCGCGCCACGCCGCCGAGTACGGCAAGGAGTACGCCGAGCAGTGGATCCAGGAGTCGAAGAAGCTCGGCTGGGAGGTCGTGAGCGGCGGGAAGGCCGACCTGACGATCGAGGGGAACGTCGCCCACGCCTGGGAGCCGAGCGGCGCGGCCCGCTTCTGGGGGGGCTGGTACGCGAACCCCGGCGCCGTTCAGGAGCTGATCGGGAAGGACTCCTCCGGGAAGATCGTCTTCCAGATCCGCCACAAGTCCCGCGGCTCCACGGTGAAGGACGCCATCGAGAACGGCCTCGAGGACGTCGTCAAGTCGCTCGAGAAGGGGAAGTGAGCCCCGGGGCGCCGGAGCGCGCCCGCGGGTGAGGAAAGCGGCGGCCTCGGCCGCCGCTTTCGCGTTCCCGGGCTGTCCGCCGCCTCAGATCAGCTGGTTCTGGTACGCGTAGACGACCGCTTCGAGCTTCGAATGGACGTTCAGCTTCCGGAGGATGTTCTGGATGTGGTTCCTCACGGTGACGTCGCTGATGAAGAGCTGCTCGCCCATCTCGTCGGTCTTCTTCCCCTCGGAGAGAAGGCGGAGGACCTCCTGCTCGCGCTTCGTCAGCGGCGAGGTCGACGGGCGCGGCGGGACGAGCGGCGCGAGGCTCGGGTGCTGGACGGGGCCGGAGAAGCGCTGGAAGAAGCCCCCCGGGTCGGGATGGGCTCCGTTCGTCTCGGCGAGGATGTGGACGAGCGTCGTCAGCTCCGGACGCTGGCCGGGGATCGAGAGGATCGAGCAGCGGAGCCGCTTCGGCCCGGCGTCGCGCGACTCGAGGACGATCTCGAAGGGCTGGATCGTCTCGCCCCGGTCGCGCATCCGGAGGATCGGGCACTCCCCGAAGCAGTAGCGGTTGCCGTAGACGTCCCGACCCGACATCGCCTGGTGACAGCTCCGCCCGAGGACGTCTGCGGCAGGGTAGCCGAGGAGCCTCTCCGCGCCGGTGTTCCAGAGGACGATTCGGTCCGAGGAGTCGATCGCGAAGACGGCCTTGCCGCTCTTGGAGAGGAGCTCGAGGAGGTCCTCGTGGCTGTCGGGCGCTTCCATTCCGGGGGCGGATTCTATCCTCGGACCTGATGCGAATGCACCAGGTTCAATCCCCATTTCTCATCAGGCGATGCATCACTCCGGCCAACTCGAGGTCGAGCGCCGTGACGCCGCCTGCGTCGTGCGTCGTGAGCACGACGGAGACGCGCGACCAGACGTTCGTCCACTCGGGGTGATGGTCCAGCTTCTCGGCGGCCAGCGCGACCCGCGTCATGAACGCGAACGCCTCCGGGAAATCGGCGAAGACGAACTCGCGGCGGAGAGCGCCGTCCGCATGGGTCCAGCCGGGAAGCGAGGCGAGGCGTTCGGCGATCTCGCCTTGGGAGAGCGGGGCGGGACGTGGCATCGGCTCCTCCGCGGGGCGCGGTGGCCCCGGCACGTAAACTCCTGAGTGTATGCGGATCGCCGTCGCCATGTCGGGCGGGGTCGACTCCTCGGTCGCGGCGCTCCTTCTCGCGAGGGAAGGTGCGGAGGTGGTCGGGGTCTCGATGCACCTCTGGGATCACGACCGCGAGGGCGGCGGGGCGGGCGAAGGCCGCTGCTGCACCCTCGACGACCTCCGCACCGCGCGCCGGGCCGCGGAGACGGTCGGCGTGCCGCACTACACGCTCGACCTCAGGGAGCGGTTCCTCGAGGCGGTCGTCCGCCCGTTCGTCGCGTCGTACCTGGAGGGCGAGACTCCCGTGCCGTGCCTCACCTGCAACACGGAGGTGAAGTTCGACGCCCTCTTCCGGAGGGCTCGGGCGCTCGGGTGCGAGGCCGTAGCCACGGGGCACTACGCGCGCCTCGAGCGCGACGCGGAAACGGGGGCGCTCCGGCTCCTGAAGGCCCGCGACGCGGCGAAGGACCAGACCTATTTCCTGTACGAGCTGACGCCCGAACAGCTCGCCGGAGCCCGGTTCCCGCTCGGCGATCTGACGAAGGCCGAAGTCCGGGAGCTCGCGCGCGAGGCGGGGCTCCCGAACTGGGACAAGCCCGATTCCCAGGAGATCTGCTTCGTCGCGGCCTCGGACGGCCCGGCCGGCTTCATCCGGCGGGAAGCGGCGAGCCTGGGGTTCGAGCTCCCGAGCCACCCGTCCGCCCTCCCCGGCGACGTCGTGAGGACGGACGGCACTCCCGTCGGAGGGCATCCGGGAACGCTCGGCTACACGGTGGGGCAGCGCCGGGGGCTGGGGGTGGCCGCGGGCGAGCCGCTCTACGTCGTCGGGATCCGCGCCGGGGAGCGGCGGCTCGTCCTCGGAAGCAGCGAGGAGCTCCTCTCGCGCGTGGTCCCGCTGCGGGATGTGAACCTTCAGGTCCCGCCGGCCGGGGATTCGTATCCCGTCCTCGCGCGGATTCGGTCCCGGCATCCGGACGTGCCGGCCCGGCTCGAGCTTCTCGACGGGGAGATCCGGCGCGGGGGCCGGGCGCGCCTAATCTTCGAGGAGCCGGTCCGCGCGGCCGCGCCGGGACAGTCGGCGGTCTTCTACGCCCCGGACCGGCCCGAGCTCCTGCTCGGCGGTGGCCGTATCGACCGCCTCGGGGGGGGCGCGGACCCGCGCGCCGGACGCGGCGTTTGGGGTTGCATGGAGGGGGGTACGGTGTAGCATCGGCCGGGGAAGGTGGAGGCCGCCGGGCGCGCGGGCCCGTGCGTGAGGTGTCCGAACGCCCGCCGACGTGATAAACTCTCGCGTCGTCCGCGTATGGCCAAGATCGCTTCCCCGCAAGTCGCCTCCCTCCTCAAGGACATTCGGACCGCTCTCGACGAGAGGGTGGACGAGAAGGCGCGCCCGGTGCCCGCCGCCAGGGGAGCGCTCAAAGTGATCGGCGTCCGCGCCGGCAGCGTCAAGGCCGTCGCCCGCGAGGTCGCGGTCCGGCACAAGGCGACGCTCGACTACCCCCTGGCTGCGGAGCTGCTCGAGGCGGCCGCCGCTCGGAAGGTGCGCGAGGAGATCCTCGTCGCCGTCGAGCTCCTGGACCGGTTCCGCAAGGAGTTCGAGCCGGCGCTCCTCGTCCGGATGGACAAGTGGAGCTCCGTCGCCGACGACCTGGACGTCGCCGAGGCCCTGGGCGAGAAAGTGGCCGCGTTCGTCCTCGCGCTCGACCCTTCGAAGATCACGACGATCCGAAAGTGGGCGCGGCTCCGGAGCGTCGGACGGAAGCGCCTCGCGCTCCTCGCCGCCGCGGGCCTCGTCTCCGAGGGGCGGCGCGACGCGGCTCTGGCGCTCGATCTCTGCGAGATCCTCCTGAACGAGGATCACCCGGTCCTGGTCCGGGAGGTCGCGAGCCTCCTCCGGACGACGACGAAGATCGACGCGAAAGCCGTCCAGGACTTCCTGTTCCGGCGCTCGATCGACGGGAACCCGGCCATCCTGCGGGCCGGCTCGGAGAACCTCGACGCCGCCCGCCGCGCCGCGCTCATCGCCAAGCTCGAGGCGCAGCAGGCCAGCCTCGGCGCCCTGGCCGCCGCCGGCCGCTGAGCCGGGGCGCCTCCCTCCTCACGCCCCATCCGCCCCGGCCCCCGGCCGGGAGCCGGAGCCCGACGGCGCCGCCTCCCGGTCCGTTCGAGCGACTATTTCGACGGATCGGCCTTGAATCGCTTCAGGAGCCAGGCCCGGACCTCGTCCTTCCCCTTCGCGCCGAGGGCCGCGGCCTCGCCGGCCTTCGTCACTTCCGCGACCTTGAGCGCCTCGTCGGAGACGACGAGAGCCGGGAACCCCTTCGCGGGGTCGATCCCGTAGCGCTCGAGGAGGGCCCGGTTCGGCGAGCCCGGTGCGACGTCGACGAAGACGGGGATGAACTGCTTGAAGAACGCCGAGAGAAAGGGCTCCTCGTAGATCGCGTCGTTCACGACCCGGCACGGAGCGCAGTCGTTCGTCCCGAAGTTGACGAGGAGGCGCCGGCCGGACTCTGTGGCGGCCTTCGAGGCGGCGTCGATCGCCAGTGCGCCGGCGCTCGTCGCGTCGTAGATCGGAAGGCCCTCCGGCACGGGCGGCTCGGCGGCGAGGGCCAGCGGCGCGGCGGCGAGGAGGAGGGCGGCGGCGAAGCGGGTGGTCGGTGTCATCGTTCCCTTTCCGAGCGCGGGCGTTCAGTTCGGCCGAATCGGAGAGTCGGCCCCGGGGCGCGGGGCCTCGAAGTCGACGCGGATCGGGCCGTAGCTCTTCTCGTAGACGGCGATGTTCTGCGCGAGGGCGTTGAGGAGCTGCTTGGCGTGGACGGGAGTGGTGAGGACCCGAGAGAGGATCCTCACGTCGTTCCGCCCCGGGACGGCCCGGGCGAAGTCGAAGACGAACTCGGCCGGGTTGTGGATGATGTTGACGAAGTTCGCGTAGACGCCGTTCGCGACGGAGTCGTCCATCGAGAACTGCAGGGCCGGCGGAACGGCCCCTTCGCCCTTGGGCGGGACTTCAGCCATTGAGACACCTCACGATGCGCATCGTCCGGGGATGCGCAAGAAGGGTGCCATTCTAGCCGTCCACCGGCGTGCACGCGGACCGGATCCCCGGGCCGGCGGCGATCGTAAGATCTGAAGATGCAGCGCAGGACCCGGGGCATGTCGGCATTTCCGTTCCTCGTCTCTCTCCTTCTCGGCACGCAGCCGGCGTCCGCGGCGGAACCCTCCGCGATCGCGGCCGCCGACGCCGCCTGGTCTCGCAGGGCGGCGGGCGCGTCGGGCGGTACGGCCTCCGAGCCCGCGGCCCGGGACGTCGTCGCGGCGGCCCGCGCCGCCGTGGCCGCCGATCCCGAGTCGGTCGGGGCCCGGTGGCGGCTGATGCGGGCGCTCTACTTCCTCGGGGAGCACGCCACGGCCGGCGAAGCGGCGAAGAAGGCGGTCTTCGAGGAAGGGAAGAAGGTCGGAGAGGAGACGCTCGCGCTCCTGCGCCGCGCGGCGGGCGCGGCCGCCGGAAGGGAGCTCTCGGACGCCTCGCCCGTCGCGCTCGCGCCTCGCCTGAAAGGGACGCCGGACGCGGTCCCCGCCTTCCTCTGGGCCGGCGTGAACTGGGGAAAGTGGGCGCTCGTCTTCGGGAAGGGGGCGGCGGCGCGCCAGGGGGCCGCCGCGAAGATCCGCGACTATGCCGCCGCCGTCGTGGCGCTCGATCCGGCCTGGGACGAAGGGGGCGGCTACCGGGTCCTCGGCCGCCTGCACCACCAGACGCCTTCGATTCCGTTCGTCACCGGCTGGGCCTCCCGCACCGAGGCGCTGGCCGCTCTCCGGCGAGCCGTCGAGATCGGACCGCGGAACTTCGTGAACCGCCTCTACCTCGCCGAGGCGATCTGGGACTACGAGAAGGGGAGGAGGGACGAGGCGCGCCGGATGCTGGAGGCGCTCGTCCGCGAGGCGCCGACGCCGGGTCTCGAGGTGGAGGCCGCCCGGGCGCAGGAAGACGCGCGCGCGCTCCTCGCCGGCTGGGCGGGAAAGGGACGGCGATGAAGGAGCGGATCCGGAGCGCGATGGCGCGCATCGTCGCCTCCGCGGAAAGCCGTCCGCAGCTCTCTGCCGTGGAGGCCGCCCCCCGGCCGCAGAAGAAGGAGATCATCGAGATCCTCCGGCTCTTCCAGGAGGTCGTCTACCCCGGGTACTTCGGAGACACGGTCCTCTACCGCGACAATCTCCGCGATCACCTCGGCGACGTCCTCTTCCGGATTCACCTGCGGCTCTCCGCGGAGGTCGAGAAGGCTCTGGAGGCGTCCGAGGGAAAGCCGGCGGCGCGCCGTCACGCGCGCGAGGTCGTCACGGAGCTGTTCGAGAGGCTGCCCGAGGTCGCGGACCGCGTCGCCGAGGACGTCCAGGCCGCGTTCGACGGCGATCCGGCCGCCCAGGGGTTCGACGAGCTGATCCTCGCCTACCCGGGCGTCAAGGCGATCTTCACGTACCGGATCGCGCACGAGCTGCACCGGATGGGGGTCCGGCTGATCCCCCGGGTGATGACGGAGTTCGCGCACAACGAGACGGGAGTGGACATCCACCCCGGCGCGGCGATCGGACGCTCGTTCTTCATCGACCACGGGACGGGCGTCGTCATCGGCGAGACGACGACGATCGGGGACCGGGTGAAGATCTACCAGGGGGTCACGCTCGGGGCGCTCTCGTTCCCGAAGAACGAGCACGGCGAGCTGATCCGCGGCGTCAAGCGCCATCCGACGGTGGAGGACGACGTCGTGATCTACGCGGGCGCGACGATTCTCGGTGGGGCGACCGTGATCGGGCGCGGCAGCGTCATCGGCGGGAGCGTCTGGCTGACGACTTCGGTGCCGGCTTTCACGAGGGTGACGCTCGCGGGGGATCAGCTCCGGTTCGAGCCGAGGACGCCGCCCGCGCGCGGCAAGGGGCCGGACGCGCCGGCCTGAGGCTCAGGCACCGGGCTCGAGGCGCTCGACTCTCGCCGCAGGAGCCGCGGCGAGGAGGGCCGAGACGGTCCGGCCGGTCCCTGGCACGACGAGGTCGGGCCGCAGGTCCGCGAGCGGCGCGAGGACGAATCGCCGACTCGCCATTCGAGGGTGCGGGAGGACGAGCCCGGGGAGGGCGAGGACGAGGTCCCCGTAGAGGAGAAGGTCGAGGTCGAGCGGCCGCGGACCTTCGCGGAGGAGGGTCCGCCTGCGGCCTGCTTCCGCCTCGAGACGCTGGAGAAGCGCGAGAAGCTCGAGAGGCGCGAGGCTCGTCCGCCCGACGGCGACGGCATTCAGGAAGTCGGGCTGGGGCGGACCGCCGATGGGGGCGGTCCTGTAGAGGGGCGACAGGACGAGGCCATCGACGCCGGATGCGAGCGCCAGGAGGGCCGTCTCGAACGCGAGCCCGGGGTCACCGACGTTCCCGCCGAGGCCGATGGCGACCTCGGCCGGCTCGTCAGTAGTCGTCTTCGCTCTCCGTGTCGCCCGCCTCGAGGCTCGGCCCTTCGCCGAGGGGAAGCTCCTCGTCGTCGAGGGTCGCCTTGGCGTTCGGGTCCTCGGGCTCCGCCCCGAGGTCGTCCTCGTCGCGGTTCCTCTCGAAGAGGTCCGGGTCTGCGAACTCGTCGCGCTTGGCGCGGCGGGCAGCGATCAGCGCGGCCGGCGACGTGTCGCGCGGCGGCGCGTCTTTCTGGTCGGCTCCGCACTTGGGGCAGAAGACGGGAGTTCTCTTCAGGTCGTAGAACTTCGTCCCGCAGCGGAAGCACTCGTGTTTCTGGCCGAGATCGGGCATTCGTTCCCTCAAAAAAAGACGCCGGAACATAGCATCGGGTCCGAGGTCGGTCAACGAGATCCGGAGACGTGGCACGCGCCGCTTACACTCGCCCTGTGAGCCGCTCCTTCGTCCCGCGCTCCCGGAGCTTCGCCGGTGCGGAGCGCACGTGCTGAGCTTCGAGCTCCTCTCCGCGGACGGGGCCGCGCGGCGCGGCCGCGTGACGCTCGACCACGGGACCGTCGAGACGCCCGCCTTCATGCCCGTCGGCACGGCCGGAACGGTGAAGGCGGTCCGGTGGAGCGACGTCTCCGCCGCCGGCGCCCAGATCGTCCTCGCGAACACGTATCACCTGATGCTCCGGCCCGGTGGGGAGCTGATCCGCGAGATGGGCGGTCTCCACGCGTTCGTCGGCTGGGAACGACCGATCCTGACCGACTCCGGAGGGTTCCAGGTGATGTCGCTCGCAGCGAACCGGAAGCTGACGGAGGAGGGAGTCCTCTTCCGGAGCCACCTCGACGGCAGCGCGCACCTCCTGACGCCGGAGCGGGCGGCCCAGCTCCAGCTCCGCGACTTCGGGGTCGACGTCGCGATGGCCCTCGACGAGTGCACCCCGTACCCGGCGACGCGGGGCGAGGCGGCCCGGTCGATGGAGCTGACGCACCGGTGGGCGCGCCGCGGGCGGGCGGCGTTCGTCTCGGAGCGCGGAGAGACCGGCCGGGGCGCGCAGTTCGGCATCGTTCAGGGGGGGATGTACGCGGACCTTCGCCGCGAGAGCGCCGCGGCCGTCGCCGCGGAAGGGTTCGAGGGGATCGCGTGCGGCGGCGTCTCGGTCGGGGAGCCGAAGGAGGAGATGCGCGCGATCGTCGAGGCCACCGGGCCGCTCCTGCCGCCGGAGCGGCCGAGGTACCTGATGGGCGTCGGGCACCCCGGCGACCTCC
>JADHED010002178.1_pt1 | contig 14278 bp, 11 predicted proteins | sample 8952041 | NCBI WGS metagenome assembly JADHED01 (sample SAMN16124423, study PRJNA663239) | bioreactor sludge metagenome | isolation source: sludge (control) | place: India:Bengaluru | collected 2018-09-08
CCTTCTCCATATTGTGAGGTTCGGGGACGGGCACAACGAGCAGCGCATGATGCAGGAGCAGATCGCCCGCCTCCCCGGGGCGAAGGACGTCGAAATAGTGCAGAGCATAAAAAAGGGAAAAATTCATGAAGAGATACTGAGCACCGGAGAAGAAAGTAAACCGGACCTTATTATCATGTCGAGGCACAGGGAGGGGATGTCCCTCTTTTCCCTTTTTCGCGGCATTACGGCGAAGGTGAGAAGAACGGCCCGCTGCTCCGTGCTTGTGGTAGGAGCTTGAACATATGCAGGAAAACGGCGAAAGATCGCAGGGGATACTGGAAAGGACCAAGCGCACGATCATAGGTTCCCCCCGGGACATCAAGGAGCCTTCGATATTCCATAAGCTGTCCCTGATACCGATCCTCGCATGGATCGGCCTCGGCGCGGACGGGCTTTCATCGTCATCCTACGGCCCGGAAGAGGCTTTCCGGACCCTCGGGCAGCACACGTACCTGGCCATTTTCCTCGCCATGGCAACGGCTTTCACGGTCATCATCATTTCCTATGCATACTCGAGGATCATCGAGCATTTTCCTCACGGCGGCGGCGGGTATATAGTGTCCACGCACACGATATCCAGGTCGGCGGGTGTCGTTTCAGGGTGTGCACTGCTCGTCGATTACATGCTGACCATAGCCGTCTCCCTCGTGTCCTGCGGCGATGCCCTGTTCAGCTTCCTTCCCCTTCATCTCCAGAAATACAAACTGACCTTCGTTGCGTTTCTCATCGTTGTTCTCGTCATCCTGAACCTGCGCGGGGTTAAGGAATCGGTCACGTTCCTGGCACCCATTTTCATCGTTTTTGTCATAACGCATGTCCTTCTGATCGGCTACGGCATTTTAACGCATGCCGGGCAAGTAGGTCCTCTGATGCACGACATCAACATAAACCTCCATTCCGGCCTCTCGACCATCGGGTTTGTCGGGGTCCTTGCTATTTCCCTCCGTGCTTTTTCCATGGGCGCCGGTACGTATACGGGTATCGAAGCAGTATCGAACGGTATGCAGATCATGCGGGAACCCCGGGTGCACACCGGCAAACGGACCATGGTCTACATGGCCTCGTCCCTCGCGATAACGGCAGGGGGCCTTCTCGTTTGCTATCTTCTTTTTAGGATCAAACCCGCGGAAGGCCAGACACTCAACGCCATACTTGCGGGAAGGGTCTTTCTCAACTGGCCTTTCGGCGGGGTTATCGCTCTTATTACGATCCTGTCCGAAGGCGCGCTTCTTATCGTTGCCGCGCAAACAGGCTTTATCGACGGCCCGCGCGTCATGTCGAACATGGCGATCGATTCCTGGCTTCCCCGTCGGTTCGCATCCCTGTCCGAGCGCCTGACCATGCAGGATGGAGTGGTACTCATGGGCGCGGCGGCTTTTGCGCTTCTCCTGTATACGAGAGGGTCGATCACGGCCCTCGTCATCATGTACTCGATAAACGTTTTTGTCACTTTCTCGCTCTCCCAGTTCGGCATGATCCGGTTTTTCCTGAAGAACAGGGGATCGGACGTTAAATGGAAGCGGCACATCGTTATTCACGTGATCGGCCTCATCCTCTGCCTCACCATTCTTTGCGTTACCGTCTACGAAAAGTTCGGGGAAGGGGGATGGGTCACCCTGCTCATAACATCCGCCATAATAGGGCTGTGCTATCTTATCCGGAGGCACTACACGAAGGTCAGGGACAGCGTGCGGCACCTTGAAGACATCCTCTCCGATATCCCGGCCGCGGAGCCCTTCAACAACGATCCCGTGAACCCCAGGGATATGACCGCCATACTGCTTGTCAGCAGTTTCAACGGGTTCGGGCTGCATACCCTGCTTTCCATAGTTCAGCATTTCCCGGGCATTTACAAGAATTTCATCTTCATATCGGTCGCCGAGGTGGACTCAGGATCTTTCAAAGGCCTTGCCGAAATGAAGGCCCTTCAGACGTCGGTGACAAAGGACCTTGAGAAGTATGTCAAGGTCACGAGGGCCCACGGGTTCCCTGCCGACTACCGGACGGAGATCGCGACTGATGTCATCGATTCCGTCACTGACCTTGTCGAGCAGGCAGCCAGGGAGTTTCAGCGGTCGACCGTGTTCACGGGCAAGCTGATATTCAAGAAGGAGAACCCGTTCCAGAGGGTCCTTCACAACGAAACGGCCCATTCCATACAGAGACGGCTCCAATGGAACGGTATCCCGACGGTCATCCTGCCGATCAGGGTCGATATTTGAGTATGAAACAACTGCTACATAATTGAGAAACCTTTAACCTCGCTGCCCTCCCGTGTGCCTGGGCGTGAGCTTCGGAGGGCGCAAGCCGCTCCTCGCGACACTCTGCCATGATCTTAAAGAACGCTTTACCATCTCAGGCTCGAGGTGCTGTGTCGAGGTTTTTGCCCAGTGGTCCATCCATTCTTTGCGCGCCTTTATGCTCTGCGGGTCCAATTTGGTTGTCGATGAATTTTTATGTTGCTTCATATCGGCCTCCCACAAAGTAAGTATACACCACTTTTGGGCTGCCGGCATGCCCGGCAGACCGCTGGTTGCCGATAATCTGCGGCATCGTGATCAGTTCAGGATACAGCTTGATGCTCCTGCGGGAAATAGCCCATGATTTCATAATGTTATACAGGTGATGTTCTACCGGGCAAGGGATATGTTCACAGCACCGGCAGCACCCTTCCTCCGCCGGTCCCTGGAGAACTACGAAAATCTTTACGGGGTGCCGTCAATAGATGATAAAATAACACGGTGAGCCCCCGTCGTGATGAAAGCCGGTGAAAGGTTGCGGCGGACCCCGGGGAAGGCACCGGAAGCTGACGAATGTAAGGCATAAGAGACCGTTCTGATAGAAAACACAGCGGAGGTAAAACTATGTCACGGAAGATCGCGGTTTTTGTGGGAAGCCTTCGGAAAGGATCATTCAACCGGAAGATGGCAAAGGTGCTTGCCGCACTGGCGCCGGAATCACTGGAGATGGAGATCGTAGAGATCGGCGGGCTGCCCCTGTACAATCAGGACTACGATGACGAAGGGAACCCCCCTCCCGAGTATGTCGCATTCAGGGAGCGCGTGAAACCGTTTGACGGCGTTCTGTTCGTGACGCCGGAATACAACCGGTCTGTTCCGGCCGTGCTCAAGAACGCACTGGACGTGGGATCGAGGCCTTTCGGCCAGAGCGTCTGGTCGGGGAAACCCGGGGCGGTAATGACTGTCTCCCCCGGGGCCATCGGCGGCTTCGGGGCCAACCACCACCTCAGACAATCCCTCGTGTTCCTGGACATCCCGACAATGCAGCAGCCCGAGGCCTACATAGGAGGGGCCGCCCAGCTTTTCGATGCCGATGGCGCCATAACGAACGAGGGAACCCGCGGATTCCTCACGACCTTCATGACGACATTCGCCGCATGGGTCGAAAGAAACTCCCGCTGACATTGCCGGTGCCGCTATCTATCATAAACTTCGCTCCTGTGCCCGATCCGGACCACAAGGACCACGAGTTCTTTTTCTCTTTTCTCAAAAATGATACGATAGTTGCCGACGCGGAGCCTGAAGTACTCCGTATTTGTCAGCCTGGTGATATTGTTCGCCAGGCCTGCGGGGTTGCTCGCTAAAATGAGCAGCTTCTCTTTGATGATCTTTTGGAACGGGATGTCGATCCTTCCAAGGTCCCGGGAGGCACTCCTCGTGAATCTCAGAGTATATCTGGCCTTAGATGCCAAGTTCTTTCCAGACCTTGTCCGCGTCGATTATTTCGTCTCTGCCTTCTTCAAGGTCCTTCATCCGCTTTCTGACAAGCTCCAGGTCCAGAAGGTCGAAATAGGCCGTTAAGGCCTTCTCAATGATCGCGCTCTTCTTCTCGCCGAGCTCGCCCGCTATCGCTTCCAATTCCCGCGAAATGTCCCGGTCCAGTGTTATATTATGCCGTGTTTGCATGCGTCACCTCTAATACACATGATTATACACCTATTGTATGTATTCGTCAATCCGTGATCTTATGGGGACTGATGCTGGAATCAGGGCGATATTTTTGGCAAACCACAAACATCCCGATCAATGTCAACGCTTCCCACGTGAACCCCGTCCTTTTTTTCTCATTTCTCTTCGGATCGAAGCCCTGAAATCTTGTGGACACAGTTCGTGATTTGTATTTTACTATATTTCATTATCAGTCGTTTCCTGGTTGGGTTTGTCTTGTTGCCCGCAATATCATTTTTAACCAATCAGAAGGCTGTTATGTGTAGATTTATATCGACTTCGTACGGGTATTCTTGATGCAGCAGGAAAAATGTACAGATGATAACCTATTGAAAACCGGAGGATACAGTATGCTGACAGAGGAAAGCAAACCTGTTGTCAATCAAAGGATAGTGCTGAGAGAGGAATCCGATGACTGGGCCATACTCTTTGACCCGGACACAAGCGGTACCTATGGCCTGAACCCGGTAGCCGTTTACATATGGAAGTGCCTTGACGGAAAGAATACGATAGCCGATATTGTCAGGAAGCTGGGCAAGGAGTGCAAAGATATGCCTGACGATGCCGTGAATCATGTAAAAGCATTTGTCGATGAACTTATTGAAAAGGGATATGCGGGATACGGGACATAAATTAACACTGAAAGCCGAAGGCCTGGATAGTTGCTCTATTATGAAACCAATCAAAACACCGAGATCTGTCGATATTGAAATAACCAATGATTGCAACCTCCGGTGCAAGTACTGCTACCACTTCACGGGCCCGGGGGATGTCAGGGAAGATGTCCCGACAGGTGAATGGCTCAGTTTTTTTGAGGAACTCGGGCGATGCGCCGTCATGGATGTATACATCGAAGGCGGAGAGCCGTTTTTCAGGGAGGACCTGAGGGAACTCATTGATGGAGTAGTAAAAAACAGGATGAGGTTCAAGCTGTTAAGCAACGGCACACTGATCACGGATGAGGCGGCTTCATACATAGCCTCAACAGGGCGTTGCGACAATGTCCAGGTGTCAATAGACGGCGGAAGCCCTCAGACACATGATCTGTCAAGAGGTAAGGGAAGCTTTCACAGGGCAGTTGCCGGTATAAACATTCTGCGGAAACATCAGATCCCCGTAGGAGCGCGGGTGACGATAAACAGGCATAATGTACGTGGCCTTGATGAGATAGCGAAATTCTTACTGGACGATATCGGGTTGCCTGCGTTTTCTACCAATTCGGCTGGCCCCATGGGACTGTGCCGGCAGAATCAGGAAGAGATGGGCCTTACCGTGGAGGACAGGCAGATAGCGATGGAGAGCCTTCTCAGGCTCAATAAGAAATACAACGGACGCATAAAAGCGCAGGCAGGCCCGCTGGCTGATGCGAGGCAGTGGAGGATGATGGAACAGGCCAGAAGAGAAGGCAGGGCGCAGCTGCCGAATTGTGGTTTTTTGAGCGGATGTGGCGGAGTAATGGACAAAATGGCAGTGAGAGCAGACGGTGTGATGACGCCATGCACCCAGATGAGCCATATAGAGCTCGGGAGGATCAACAGGGATGATTTAATGGAGGTATGGCAGCATCATCCGGAACTTAAAAGGCTCAGAGAGAGGGCGGCTATTCCCCTGAGCACGTTTGAGTTCTGCAAGGGATGTGAGTATATGCATTACTGTACGGGCAACTGTCCGGCCCTTGCCTATGCAACGCTTAAAGAAGATAACCATCCGAGCCCGGATGCATGTCTTAAGAGATTCCTTGAAGCAGGGGGTACAATACCGGAATGAAAGATGATCACGAAAAGGCGAAGGGGAGCAAGGATTACCCTTTACGCACGATATACTTCTACCTGACAGAGGGTTGCAACCTCTGCTGCCGTCATTGCTGGATATCCCCCAAATACCAGCCGGAGGGGACGACCTGTCCCTCCCTTGATTTTGACCTCTTCCGTTCCATTGTAAGACAGGGCAAATCGTTGGGGCTTCAAGGCGTGAAGTTGACGGGAGGAGAGCCGTTCTTTCATCCGGACATTCACGGCCTAATAGAGTATATCAGGGGAGAGGAACTCGGCCTGGACATCAACACGAACGGCACCCTCTGCACGCCTGAGCTTGCCCGGGAGATAAGCAAATGTAAAAGAGCCTTCGTTTCGGTAAGCCTTGACGGAGTAAACGCCGAAACTCATGAATATATACGGGGTGTGGATGGATGCTTTGAGGCAGCCCTTCAGGGCATACGAAATCTCGTTAAAGAAGGATTAAGGCCCCAGGTGATAATGACCATCATGAAGCGCAACAAAGACCAGCTGGAGGAAGTGGTAAGGCTGGCCGAATCATTGGGGGCCGGCTCTGTTAAATTCAATATCGTCCAGCCCATCGAAAGAGGAAGGGAGCTCCACGAGGCAGGAGATACCCTGGAGATCGGGGAGCTGATAGAGCTGGGCAGGCGGGTGGAAATGGAGCTCCCAAAAAAAACGCCCCTACCTCTTTTTTACGCCCACCCGGATGCGTTCAGACCGCTGAGCCGTATGCTGGGAAATGGCAGGAAGAGCCTTGGCGCCTGCAGGATCTTTGAGAAGATAGGAGTGCTGCCGAATGGGTCGTATGCCCTGTGCAGCATAGGGAGTATGGGGGAAAAAGTGAAAGAGCTTACCTTTGGAGACAGCAGGAAAGATTCTTTAGAAGACGTCTGGAAGAATACAGAGGTCTTGAAACAGATCAGAGAGGGATTGCCGAAAAAACTGGAAGGCATATGCGGAGATTGTCTGATGAAGGAAGTCTGCATGGGGGGCTGCCTGGCCCAGAGCTATTACCAGACGAAGAATCTCTGGTCGCCGTTCTGGTATTGTGAAGAGGCAAGAAAGAACGGACTCTTTCCGAAGTGCAGATTAAGGTGTACAATACCGGAATGAAAGATGATCACGAAGACGCGAAGGACGGCAGGGATTATCCTTTACGCGCGATATACTTCTATCTGACAGAGGGCTGCAACCTCTGCTGCCGTCATTGCTGGATATCCGCCACATACCAGCCTGATGGCAAGGCATCTTCCTTTCTTGATTTTGACCTTTTCCGTTCCATAGTAGGGCAGGGCAAATTACTGGGGCTTGAATATGTAAAGCTGACAGGAGGAGAGCCTCTCCTCCATCCGGACATTCACAGAATTCTGCGTTATATGAGGGGAGAGAAGCTCCGTTTTACCCTTGAGACAAACGGCACCCTCTGCACGCCTGAGCTTGCCCGGGAGATAAAGAAATGTAAAAGACCGTCTATTTCGGTAAGTCTTGACGGAGTAAACGCCGAAACTCATGAATATATACGGGGTGTGGATGGATGTTTTGAGGCAGCCCTTCAGGGCATACGAAATCTCGTTCAAGAAGGATTGAGGCCCCAGGTGATAATGACCATCATAAAACGTAATAAAGACCAGATAGAGGAGATGCTAAGGCTGGCCGAATCATTGGGGGCCGGCTCTGTAAAATTCAATATCGTCCAGCCCATCGAAAGAGGAAGGAAACTCCGTAAAACAGGAGATGCTCTGGATATTGAGGAGCTGATAGAGCTGGGCAGACGGATGGAAATGGAGCTCCCCCGGAAAACGTCCTTGCCTCTTTTTTACGCGCACCCGCATGCATTCAGACCGCTGAGCCGTATGCTGGGAAATGACAGGAAGAGCTCTGGCGCCTGCGGGATCTTTGAGAAGATAGGAGTGCTGCCGGATGGGTCGTATGCCCTGTGCGGTATAGGGAAGAGCGTCAAAGAGCTTACCTTTGGAGACAGCAGGAAAGATTCTTTAGAAGACGTCTGGAAGAATACAGAGGTCTTGAAACAGATCAGAGAGGGGTTGCCGAAAAAACTGGAAGGGATATGCGGAGATTGTCTCATGAAGGAAGTCTGCATGGGGGGCTGCCTGGCCCAGAGCTATTACCAGACGAAGCATCTCTGGTCGCCGTACTGGTATTGTGAGGAGGCAAGGAAGAAAGGACTCTTTCCGGAGCCCAGATTAAGGGGTAGATTGAAAACACACGCAACGAAAAAATGAAGCTTAAACTCTTCGCGATCTCTGTGCCCTTCAGGATGTTTTCTCCCTGAGGGGAGTTTGATGACAGGATAAGAAAAAGATTGCATACAGTGCATACGAGTGATATCCTGATCAATAAGATAGAAAGGAGGTGATGATAATGGCATGGGTAATTCCTCAGCTGGTGGATCTATCTGAACTGCTTGTGGAACACGGTACATGCGCGACTGCTACCTGGAGCGGCTGTCCTTGTATCAAAAACTAACAGCATTGATTGCTTCGTCCCCCGCCGGGTAATACGGTTTTTCGGTGCGCGGGTTGATTGCTGACGTGACCGGTCAGGATTGCGTCGGCGTGTTGGTCTATCGTGTGTATACGCGGGCCCTCAGTTTGAAGATCACTTTTCCAATTCGCTCCTGAAAAGATTCCCGATCTTCTCAAAATTTTTGTTCCTGATCGTTCTATCCTTTTCCAAGAAAGCCTCTTCGTAACTGACTGAATATTTTTCCAATAAAATATTATATAAAGTTGCCCTATCATAAAGCTCTTTGCTTATAATATTATTTTCATAATAAATTTTATTCATTTTATTATGCATATATAAAAATGAATCGAAAAGTTGATCTCTCGTTTGATGCCCGGTCCTGTAGTTGATCTGATATTTGAAGATTGGCATTTCAAAACTTTCCATATGTGATACGAAGGATTTGTTTATCAATGCATAACCGCATTTATCCGGAAAATCAAAAGCGAATGAACCGGGATCAATAAAGAGCAACTCGTTGTACTTTATGGAATTCTTTTCAATATTCCTTAATCCCTTAAAATAACTCTCTATAAAAGATAATGTTCTATCAATGCTTTCCCTGGTCTCTTTGGCTAAACCGGCCATAAACCACACCTGCATTGATAGATCATCAATACTGTTGATAACGTCCATGTTCATGATCAGGTCCCTGTTTGTATACTTCAATTGTTTATGAAAAGTGCGCACCTCCGCATCCATAGATTCAGGAGAAATATGAATGGTGCTTCCGGGAGCTTTTTCAGCAATGCTATAGATATCTTCCCTGGAATGAGGCGCGAAAAACTCTATGAGAAAACGGATACTTAATCTATTCCGTGCTATCTCGTCAAGTAAGATTGCCCAATTCTTCTTTCCCAGGGTAAAAAACGGGTCGTGTATCAGAAAGACGAGTTGCTCTTCTTGATGCTCTTTTGCCCTGTTAAATAAATGCTTCATGATAAATTCGACTGAATACACCCGGGCTTCTTTGTAGTTGCAAATATTCTTAAAAGCATACCTTGAACCCCCGCAGGTAATGCATTGAAGCGGGCATCCCCTCGCTGTCGGAATCGAACTCGTTGATTTGTCATTGTCCCGGACAAAATCAAAATCACTTAAGTAACGCTTCGGACCCTTTTTTACCAGGCCATTTTCCCGGTATGACAAATTCGGTATTTTAGAAAACTCCTTCTTATTTTTTATTTGCGTGATTAATTGTAACAGCGGAACACAGCCATCTCCGGAGATGAGAAAATCGATAAAAGAAAACGTCTTCATTATTTCATCTTTAAAATAACTGGCGGTTAGTCCTCCCACTACCGTGTAACTATCGGGATGGAATTGCTTCAACAATTGCAAGATCTGAATTGCGCCCTGGGAATAATTGAGCCAGTGCAGATCAACAGCAAAGAGATCAGCCTTTAAATTTGGTATGTCGGCTATTACTTTTTGTGGATACATTGTTTCGACCAGGTCACTGAGAATACTGCGGTCTTTCATGTGAAGATGCTTGAATTTGTCGATTAAGCTTTCCGGAACAGTATGCTTGAGATTGGCCAGGTTAACGATGTCTACAGAATAATCTGAATTAGTTTCAATAAAAGTTTTTATGGTATAAAAACCGAGCGGTTCAATGTTCCAGGCTTGCCCGATCGGGTATCTGCCAATATAATCGGACGACCCTACATGGGATAAATTCCAGGGCATGGGGAAAATGGCATACTTTTCCTTGTTGAAGACATAAGGCGGATGTATCAGGATAATATCACTATTATACTTGTTCATTCGAATCCCGTATGCGTGGCCATTTTAAAAATAAATTTCACTTTCATCGATACGATAATACGTTGATTGTCAGCAAACTGTTCCAAAGGAACGAAATGGTCAAGGTTCAATCATACAACAAGCGGCATGAAAATAAAATTCTTCTTGATCATTTCCCGACTTGCAGTTGATGGAGGTCGTGATATATTCCTTTTTGTCTTAGCAATTCATCATGGCTCCCCATCTCTGCAATTTCACCTTTATCAATGACGATTATTTTGTCTACATATCTTACAGTTGACAGCCTGTGAGCTATAATTATGGATGTGCGTCCCTTTATGAGCTTGCCGAGCGCATCTCGTATGAGAAGTTCTGTCTCTGTGTCCACACTGGATGTAGCCTCATCGAGGATCAATATTTTAGGGTTGAAGACCAATGCCCTTGCAAAGGAAATGAGTTGCTTCTGCCCGAGGGAGAGAGTGCTGCCCCTCTCCTGCACATCTTCGTTGTATCCCTTCGGCAGCTTTTCAATGAAGATATCGGCATTTACGTATCTTGCTGCCTCATAAACTTTCTCCAGGGGTATCCTGCTTTCTCTAAGTCGTATATTGTCTTCGATATCTCCTGCAAAGAGAAACGCATCCTGAAGGACCATACCGATCTGTTTTCTTAAATACAACTTGTCCATGCTCCTGATATCGATACCGTCAATAAGTATCCTCCCTTTCTGAACATCATAGAATCTTCCGATTAAATTAATGATCGATGTTTTGCCTGCGCCGGTGGCGCCCACAATGGCCACACTCTCGCCGGGTTTTAAATGAAAGTTGATCCCTTTGAGCACAGGATCTTCAGAATTATAGGAAAACCATACATCCCGGAATTCTATTTCACCTTTCACTTCCTCAAGGACAACAGGGTCGGGGGGATTGGGGATATCCTCCGGCGTATCCATTAGATTGAATATCCTTTCGGAGGACGCCATTGCCGACTGCAGCACATTGTATTTTTGGGACAGATCTTTTATTGGTTGAAAGAACCTCTGGACATACTGGATAAATGCGACAAGAACGCCCAGCTGTACCGCGCCTTTTATTGCCTCACCGCCTCCATACCAGATGATGATTCCAATGGCGACCGCTAAAAATATTTCTATGACAGGGAAATAAATGGCGTAGTATGTAAGAGATTTCAGCTGCTGATGCCAGTTTGTTTTGTTTATTGTGTCAAACCTCTTAAAGTTCTCTTCCGACCTGTTAAAAACCTGTACTGTGCCCATGCCCACAATATTTTCCTGCATGTAAGAATTGAGCCTTGCCAGATTGGCCCGCATATTTCTGTAGGCTTTTCTTGCTCTGTCTCTGTATAGTCTTGTTGCGTAAAGAAGAGGGATGATCACAATGAATGTCAGTGATGCCAACCGCCAATCCAGCAACAAGAGCACTATGACTATGCTTATAAGCGTAAGCATATCGCTTACCGTTTCGACAATTTGCTCGGCAAACAATTCATTAAGAGTTTCCACATCATCAACGACCCTCGTTACGATCCTGCCTGTGGGATTATGATTGAAGAATGAAAGGGACATCTTTTGGAGATGGGCAAATAGATCTGCCCTGATATCAAACATTATTTTCTGTCCGGAAAGCTGCATGATGTAGTCTTTCATGTATTCCAGTATGAAAGTGAAGAACAGTACGATGAGATAAGCGGTGACAATCAGATTCAGCCCTGTCCGGTTGCCTTTGAGGATGTAACTGTCTATCGCAACCTTAACGAGGTAAGGACCTGATAACTGAAGCATGGAAATTACTATAAGCAGAAGTACTGATGCGGCAATCTGTTTTATGTAAGGCCTGCAGTATGCCATGAACCTTTTCATCAAACGCAGATCGTAAGGCTTGCCGAGTATTTCATCTTCCCGGAGGTTCATGTTTATGTCATTCCTCTATAATTTCATTTTCCAGAAAGAGCTGTTTTTTATAAATACGGTTGTATAAACCGCTTCTTAAGATAAGTTCGTCATGGAGCCCGGTCTCTGTTATTCTGCCATCCTCCATGATCGCAATGGTATCTGCCTGTTTAATGGTTGAAATTCTGTGAGAGATTAAAATAATAGTGGAATGCTTGAACACGCTTTTGATGTTTGCACATACTCTTTCTTCCGTAGATGCGTCGAGATGTGAAAACGCATCGTCGAGTATAAGTATTTTCGGCTTTTTTATTATTGCCCTTGCAAGCGCTATCCTTTGTTTCTGTCCGCCGGACAGGGTTACCCCTCTTTCACCGATTACGGTATTCAGCCCTTGAGGAAGTACCTCCATTTCTCTGTCAAGACCGGCTATTACGGTCACCCTGTCAATGTCATCTTCAGAGATATTCGCCGCGCCGAAGACTATATTTTCTTTTATAGTATCTGAAAACAGAAATGGTTCCTGGTCGACATAACCGATAAGCTCCCTTAATAGTATAACAGGCATTTTTTTTATATCTGTTCCATCAATCAGAATTAAGCCGTCAGAGGGGTCATAGATCCTCGGTATAAGTCTAACGAGGGTGCTCTTGCCAGATCCCACGGGGCCTACGAGCGACAGCGAGCATCCCTCCCTGACCATCAGGTCAATGCCGGAGAGGGTACTCTTTGTACCGTCATATGAGAATGAGAGTGACCTGAATTCTATCTTTCCCTTGAACTTCTCTTTCATTCCGGCGATATATTCATATGATAGTTGCGGTTGTCCCTTGACAATCTCTGGTCTGTCGTAGATTTCAGGTTTTACAACCATGAATTCTTCGATCCTCTGCATGGAGGCAATTCCTCTTTGGAAAAAAGTGACCACGTAACCTACCGCGGCTATTGGCCATATAAGCATTGCCAGATATCCATTAAAGGCCACATAACTGCCCAGCGTCAGGTGCCCCAGTATGACTTCTTTGCCGCCAAGCCATAAGATGAGGGCGGTGGTGGCGCCTGTTGCGAAAGCCATGAACGGGAAAAATAGAGCCGATACTTTTGTGAGAGAAAGTCTTTTTCTTATAAGCTCCTGATTCAGTTTTTTAAACCTGTGCAATTCATTATCTTCCTGAGCGTATGCCTGAATGACCCTTATTCCTGCGGCATTTTCCTGCACCATTGAGCTTACCGCCGATACTTGTTCCTGAATGGATTCGAACCCCAGCTTTATCTTCCCGCTAAACCTCATTACTATAAAAGATACGACGATCATCGGCACGAGGGAGGCGACGGTGAGCCTGGCATTTATTAACGTCATCATGATAAGGCAGGCCGAGATCATTATGGCAGAATCAACGATCGTCACCAGCCCCACTCCGACAAGCTCCGTTACAGCCTGGAGGTCATTCGTGGACCGGGACATGATATCTCCGGTGCGCGTGTGCTGGAAGAACCCCTGGTGAAGCTTCTGAAGGTGCCGGAAGTAATCATTCCTTAAATCATAATCAAGATTTCGTGAGATGCCTAAAAGATGCCTTCTCCAGATATAGCGGAATACTGTCTGGACCCCAACCACAGCTATAATAAGAACCGAACATATTACAAGAGGGTTCGTTCCTGTCTGAAAAGGCAAATAAGGGGTTAGCCGGAATTCACTGCCGGGATTCCCGATATGGTCAATTGCAAGCTTGATGAACCACGGTGGTAAAAGGCCGAAGATATTGGATATAATGACGGCGAAAGTCCCGGAGATCAATTCATAGCGGTATTTTTGTATATACTGAAAGAGATTTCTTAATGGGGAGATATGGTCCAAACTCCAGGTCCTTCCATGGAAGGATATCATACTTGTGTTCATCTCGAAAAATTTACCTGCTGTTTGGGTTTTGCCTCCACAGACTTCCCTGATACATTGTGCCAGATTATGGCACCATCGCATCCCGCACAGCCCTCGGCCGCTCCTGCGCCCATCAGGACCGGAGGCAGACACAAGGCGAGGTCTTTTCGCCTTTCCCTGAAACCTGAAATCGTTTTTTTGTTGATGGCGGAGAGGGTGGGATTCGAACCCACGAATGACGTTGACTATCAACGGTCTACAGAGGGTAGCTGACGATTTACTGACGGTTCTTGCGGATGGTTGATATTGGCTGGTCTACAGAGACTATATTGTCTTGTTTGCGAAAAACCTCTACAACATTGAGTTTAGCGTACTTTTCGGTCTGCTCGATCTTGGTGTGTCCATACCACAATTTCAGGTCATAGGC
>JADHED010002180.1_pt1 | contig 14269 bp, 9 predicted proteins | sample 8952041 | NCBI WGS metagenome assembly JADHED01 (sample SAMN16124423, study PRJNA663239) | bioreactor sludge metagenome | isolation source: sludge (control) | place: India:Bengaluru | collected 2018-09-08
AGCCCGGGCCGCCCGCCGGCTTGCGATAGTCGAGCGGCGGTTTGCGGTCGCCGATCATCGCCTTGTACCGGAACCCTGGACCCTGGGACTTGGCCAGTTCGGCCTTGGCGGCGGCCACCAGGTCGGGGCGGGTGAAGACCTCCGCGCCCGTCAGGGCGAGGGTCTTGGCGGCGGCGACGGCGCCCTTCACCCCGATCGTGGAGCCGGCGGCGGCGGCGTTCTGCCAGCTGTGGCCCGGCGATCCGGGGACGAAGGTGGCGGTGCTGAGGCCGACGGTCGGCGTCACCCAGCTCACGTCCGCCACGTCGGTCGAGCCGGCGGAGTCGTCGGGCGCGTCGTAGGGCTGGATCCGCGCCACCGAGCCGAGGTCGCCGCCGCCGTTCGGCAGCGCCTTGGCCAGGGTTGCGGCGAACTCGGTCTCGGCCGGCGTCCAGGTCAGGCCGCCCACACGGCGCAGGTTGGCGTCCATCACCCGGCCGAGGGTGTGGTTGGGCAACATGCCGTAGACCCCGCCGGTGATCTCCCAGTCGACCTTCGTACCGGTCGCGAGCGCGGCGCCCCTGGCGGCGTCCTCGACGCGGCTCCAGACGGACTGCACGATCCGCGGGTCGACGTGGCGGACGTAGTAGTAGACCTCGGCGAAGTCGGGGACGACGTTCGGCGCCTTGCCGCCGCCGGTGATGACGTAGTGGATGCGGGTGCCGTCGGGCACGTGTTCGCGCAGCATGTTCGTCGCCGCGTCCATCAGCTCCACGCCGTCGAGGGCCGAGCGGCCCTGGTCGGGCGCGCCGGCGGCATGGCTGGAGACCCCGTGGAAGCGGAACTTGCCGCTGAGGTTGGCGCGCGACGGGTTCTGGGCGGCGCTGTTCTCGTTGCCGGGATGCCAGTGGAGCGCGACGTCGACGTCGCGGAACAGGCCGTCGCGGACCATGTAGGCCTTGGCCGAACCGCCTTCCTCGGCCGGCGTGCCGTAGACGCGCAGCTCGCCCGTGACGCCGTGCGCCTGCATCCAGGCCTTGAGGGCGATCGCGGCGTTGACCGAGGCGGCGCCGAACAGGTTGTGGCCGCAGCCGTGGCCGGCGTCCTGGCCGGGGATCGGCGAGCGGGTGGGCGTGGCCGCCTGGGCGAGGCCGGGCAGGGCGTCGTATTCGGCCAGGATCGCCACCACGGGCCCGTCCCCGTTGCGGAAGCTCGCCACGAAGGCGGTGGGCATCCCCGCCACGCCGGCCTCGACCTTGAAGCCGGTCGCCTTGAGCTGGTCCTGGAGCAGGGCCGAACTGCGGGTCTCCAGATAGCCCAGCTCGGCGAACTTCCAGATCTTCATCGCCGCGTCGGTCAGGGGCGCCTCGCGGGCCTGGACGTTGGCGAGCAGCTCGGACCGGTCGGCGTCGGTCAGGGGCGCGGCGGCGCCGGCGCCGGTCGCCAGGACTGAAAGCACACCCGCAACGGCAGCCAGATATCGGTACGCCACAGCATCAACCTCTCGAACCAAAGCAGCGGGGCACCATGGCGCCGCGGCCGGCCCGGACCAACTGCAAAGCCGCGCGGGGCGCGGGGGCGTGGCTTCGGTGGTCGCGGACAAGGCATGGCGGGCGCATCCACATGGAATTCGACGGTCGAGCTTGCGAAGGCGGGGCCGGCGATCCAGTAAGTCCGTCCGAGTCAAAGGGTTGGGGGTGGGGCATGGCGTCCTGGAAGATGGTCGAAGGGATGACGGCGGCCTGCGTCGCGGCGCTGGTCCTGGGTTCCGCGGCCGAGGCCGAAAGCGGCAGGGGCGCCGTCGCGATCATGGGCGCGACGGTCTTCGACGCCACCGGCGCCGCCCCCCGCCTCGCCAATGTGGTGGTCCGCGACGGGCGCATCGTGGCGGTGGGGCCCAAGGTGCGCGCGCCGCGCGGCGCACGGGTGATCGACGCCCGCGGCAAGGCGCTGCTGCCCGGCTTCTTCGACGTCCACACCCACTGGACGCCGGCCGGGGCGCCCGACGTGACGCCCCTGATCGCCACGGCCTATGTGTCGGCGGGCGTCACGACCGTGAACGACTTCCACCAGTCGCCGGAGAGCTGGGCGATCCGCCGCGACTGGCTGTCGACCCTGGCGACCCCGCACGTGAACATGACCGCCCGCATCTCCACGCCCGGCGGACACGGCGCGGACTGGGCGGACACGGCCACCACCAAATGGGTCAATACGCCGGAGGCGGCGCGCGCGGCGGTGCGCGACCTGCTTCCCTACAAGCCCGACGTCATCAAGGCGTTCGCCGACGGCTGGCGGTACGGCACGGCGCCGGACAACACCTCCATGGACGAGGGAACCCTCGCGGCCCTCGTGGACGAGGCGCACAAGAACGGCCTGAAGGTCGCCACCCATACGGTGACCGTGGGGCGGGGCGGCGTTGCGGGCCGGGCCAAGGTCGACATCATCGCCCACTCGCTGCAGGACCGGGAGGTCGATCCCGAGACCATCGCCGCGATCAAGGCGGCCGGCACGAGCTATGCGCCGACGCTGGCCGTGTACGAGCCGGTGAAGCCGGGCCAGAAGCCGCCCGAGGACCTGGACAGCCCCCGCTACCGCCAGTCGGTGCGCAAGTTCGGCTACGCCTTGCAGAACGTGAAGGCGCTGCACGACGCCGGTGTCCGCATCGTGCTGGGCACCGACGCCGGGATGCCCGGGACGCCGCACGGCGCCTCGACCCTGCGGGAGATGGAGCTGCTGGTGAAGGCGGGCCTGACGCCGACGGAGGCGCTGATCGCCGGCACCGCCGACAGCGCCCGTGCGCTGGGCGAGATCGACGACCGGGGCACCATCGAGCCGGGCAAGCGCGCCGACCTGGTGCTGGTTGACGGGACGCCCTGGACCGAGATCTCGGACGTGCGCCGGACGAGCCGGGTGCTGGTCGACGGACGCGAGGTGTTCGGCCCCGGCGTTCCGCTGCCGGCCGCCAACGCCCAGCGCGCGATGCCGGCGGTCGCGGCCAAGGCGCTGGTCGACGACTTCGAGCGCCCGGACGGCCGGACCAGCCTGGACACCCTGCGTACGGACGACATGGACGGCGGCATGGACCGAACGGTGCAGGTCAGCCAGGTGGTGGACCGCCTCGGCGGCGGCAAGGCGCTGGGGCTCTATGCCAGGATGGCGATGAAGGCCGACGCGCGCGCAGGGGTGATCCTGCCTTTGACCCGCGGCTCGGTGCAGCCCGCGGACGCCAGCCGCTTCAAGGGCGTGCGCTTCGAGGCCCGCGGCGACGGCGGGACCTACGAGGTGATGATCAACACCTTGAACGGCCGCTGGTCGCGCAGCTTCACGGCGGGGCCGGGCTGGACGACCATCGAAGCGCCCTTCGCCGAGCTGAAGCGGGCGCCCGGGCGTGGCGCCTCGACGGCCGCCTGGAACGGCAAGGACCTGGTCGAGGTCGAGGTGTCGGGAGCCCGGGACGGCGGCCGCAAGCTGTGGCTCGAGGTCGACAATGTGACATTCTACTGACAAGGGGTCTGCGGCGCGGCGGGAACCGCGGCGACGGATAGGTCAGCCTATTCCTACTGAGGGGGTTTCAAGTGCAGTTCGATGTTTCCTTGCGCAGCCTGATGCTGGGCACGACGGTCCTCGCCGGATTGGCGCTGGCGGGCTCCGCCACGGCCCAGACGGCGGCCAATGACGCCACCGTCGAAGAGCTCGTGGTGGTGGGCTCGCAGATCCAGGGCGCCAAGGTCACGGCCGCGCTGCCGGTGACGGTGGTGGGCGCCGACGAGCTTCGCGCGACGGCGGCCACGTCGGGCGACGACCTGTTCCGCTCGATCCCGCAGATGGGCGACGTGTCGTTCAACTCGGCCTACCTGCCGAACTCCTCGAACTCCGCGCGCGGCGACGTGGGCTCGGTGAACCTGCGCAACCTCGGGGTCGGCAATACGCTGGTGCTCGTCAACGGCCGCCGGGTGGTGGCCCACCCGACGAGCCGCGCCGACGAGAACCTCGTGCCGGTCCTGACCTACAACACCAACGCCATCCCGGTGTCGGGCTTGAAGCGGCTGGAAGTGCTGCGCGACGGCGCCGCGGCTCTCTACGGCGCCGACGCCGTGGCCGGGGTCGTGAACACGGTGCTGCAGGACAACTTCGACGGCCTGGAAGTCGAGGCCCAGTACGGCGCGGCCGAGGGCACGCACCTGCGCGAGGTCGAGTTCAACGTGCTGGCCGGCCGGAACTTCGAGCGCGGCAACGTCAGCCTGTTCCTCAACTACACCGACAAGACGGCCCTGCGGGCCTACGACCAGGACTACACCTCCTCGTCCGACCGCCGGCCCCTGTTCGCGGGCACGCGCTTCGACGGCGCCGCCGGCCTCGACGGCCGCGCCACGACCTCGCCCTGGGCTTCGCTGCAGACGGTGGGCAACGTCGCCGTCCGCCAGGGCACGAACCTGCTGACCTCGACCGCCGGAGCGTTCCACACCCAGCCGACCAGCTTCGCCGGCTGCCGCGTGGGCGTCGGGACGGGCGTCTGCATCGACGACGCCGCCCCCGCCACCAGCGGCGAGGATCGCGACCTGCGCTACGAGGCCGCGACCTTCAACACCTCGGTGATGCCCGACACCGAACGCTTCAACGGGTTCCTGACCGGCCACTGGAGCCTGACGGACGACGTCGAGGTGTTCGGCGAGGCCGGCTACTACAAGGCCAAGACGACCAGCGTGCAGGGCCCGACCGCGACCCTGACCTCGCTGCCCCTGACCATCCCGGCGTCGAACTACTACAACCCGTTCGGCCCCACGGTGTTCGCCAACGGCCAGGCCAACCCGAACCGGCTTCCCGGCATCACCGCCCCCGCTTCGGGCCTCGCCGTCACCCTGCGCTCGTACGCCTTCGTGGACGCCGGCCCGACGATCGTCGACGTCGACCTGACGCAGACGCGGTTCCTCACCGGCTTCCGGGGCGACGTCTCGGGCTTCAAGTGGGAGACGGCGGCCCTCTATTCGCAGGCCAAGGCGGTGGACAAGTCGGACGGCATCAGCGCCACGCTGCTGCAGCGCCAGCTCGGCCTGTCGACGCCCGACGCCTACAACCCGTTCAGCGGCGGCAGCCCGGCCAACCCCAGCGTGGGCGACGCCTCGCCCTCCAACGCCGCGGCGATCGACGCCATCCGGATCCGCACCACGCGGCGGTCCACGAGCTCGCTGGCCCTGGTCGACTTCAAGGTCTCCAAGGCCGACCTGTTCGCCGTCCCGGCCGGCTCCATCGGCTTCGCGGCCGGCCTGGAGTGGCGGCGTGAGACGCAGAAGGACGACCGGGACCCGCGCCTCGACGGCACGATCCAGTTCACCGACAGCGTCACGGGCATCGTCTACGGCAACGACCTGATCGGCTCGTCGCCGTCGCCGGACACCAAGGGCTCACGCAAGGTCTTTTCGGGCTATGCCGAACTCGCCGTGCCGGTGGTCTCGCCGGACATGAGCATCCCCTTCGTCCGCAACCTCGAGTTCCAGCTCGCGGGCCGCTTCGAGGACTTTTCCGACGTGGGCAGCGTCGCCAAGCCGAAGGTCGCCGGCGCCTGGGACATCGTCGACGGCCTGCGCATCCGCGGCTCCTGGGCCCAGGGCTTCAAGGCGCCGAACCTGGAGCAGATCAACGCTACCCTGGTGACGCGGTCGAACACCCGGACCGACTGGGTGCGCTGCGAAGCCGACCTGCGGGCGCGGCGGATCACCAGCTTCGCCGGCTGCTCGCGCTCCAACGCGACCACCGCGCGGCGGGCCGGCAATCCCGACCTGAAGCCGGAGGAGAGCGAAACCTGGGGCTTCGGCATCGTGGCCCAGCCCAAGTTCCTGCCGCCCGAGCTCGGCGCGTTCACGGTCACCGTCGACTACTGGAACGTGAAGCAGAAGGGGATCGTCGGCCTGTTCGGCGAAGGCAACGCCCTGATCCTGGACTACCTCGAGCGGGTGCAGGGTCGCAGCAACCCCAACGTGGTGCGCGCCGCGCCGACCGCCGACGACGTCGCGGCCTTCCAGGGCACGGGCCTCGCGCCCGTGGGCCAGGTGCTCTACGTCAACGACCAGTACCAGAACCTGCTGCCCCAGGAGGCCCGCGGCCTCGATATCGGGGTGATCTGGAACCTGAACACCGACCGCTACGGCGACATCTCGGTCAACTTCAACGCCGCCCACCTGATCAAGTTCTACCGCTCTCCTTCCCCGGACATCGCCGCCCTGATCGCGGCGCGCAGCGCGGGCACGATCAACGCCGGCACCACCATCACCGGCGGTGGCGACCTGATCCGTCAGAACGGGCGGCCGGAGTGGAAGTGGTCGGCCTCGGCGACGTGGCGCTACGAGCAGGTCACGGTCGGCCTCTTCACCCAGTACGTGGGCGACGTGGACGACACCGGCATCCGTGACGCGGCCGGCGATCCCTGGGTCGTCGACGATCAGATCACGGCGAACGCCTACGTGCAGTACCAGTTTGCCGGCGACGGCTGGGTGGGCGACACGCGCGTGCGGTTCGGCGTCCGCAACCTGACCGACGAGAAGCCGCCGCTGGCGACCAGCGGCTACCTCGGCGAGCTGTACCAGCCCTACAGCCGCTACTGGTACGCCAGCGTCCGCAAGGCGTTCTAGGGAACGGCGACGGCGCGCCGCGAGGACCGGGCCCGGCCTGGCTCTCGTGGCGGCGCTGCGTCCTGCGGCGCGCAGGGGCGACAATCCGCCGCTGGCGCGCCCGGGGCGGCGGTAACCAACGCGAATACCCGGCTGGTCCAACAAGGGCCATGAACTGGCGTGGGCGAGAATCGCTCGGAATCTTGCGGGAAATAACCGCCGAAGAACTCGGGCAGATCGTGCGCCAGCACGAGGCCTTCCTCATCGGGCGTCGGGGCGGCGTTCGCGCCGTCCGGCGCCTGGTCACCGCCCGACGCCTGCGTTGCGATCGCAAGGACCTGACGGACGCGGATTTCACAGGCGCGGACTTCTCCGGGACGACGTTCATCGCCACCCGCCTGCATCGGGCGAGCCTGCATTGCGCGAACCTGGCCAACACGAACTTCACCGGCGCTGACCTGACGCGGGCCGACCTGCGCGGCGCCAACCTCGCCGGCGCGACCCTGGCGAGCGCGATCCTGGACGAGGCGGACCTGCGGGCCGCCGTGCTGGTCGCCGCGGACGAGATCGTCGGCATGCGCGTCATCGGCGGCGCGGGCAGCCTGGCCGGCGCGCGCCTCAACGGCGCGGAACTCAGCGAGGCGACGGCCCACTCCGTCGACTTCAGCAACGCGACGCTGAAGGGTGCGCGGCTGCGCGGGGCCAACCTCAAGAATGCGAACTTCTCGAACGCGAACCTGGCGAACGTCGACCTGCAGGGGGCGCGGCTCGATGGCGCGGTGATCCAGGGGGCCATCCTGACGGGCGTCGACGTCCGAGGCCTCGGACTGCCGTCGTCGAAGCTCGAAGGCTGCGTGATGGATCCGAGCGCGGCCGCGGTCGCCGAGGCCGCGACGCTGCTCGAGGGCGTGCGCGCCATGGACCGATGGGCGCGCACCAGCGGCCGCGAGGGCTCGCCCACGCGGCTGGACGGAAAGGACCTGAGGCCGCTGGCGCCCCACCTCGCAGGCCTCTGGCTGCCGGGTCTTTCGGCGCGCAACGCCATGGGGATCGGGATGAGCTTCCGCGGGGCCCAGCTCGCCGGGGCGAGTTTCGACGGCGCCGACCTGCGCTCGGCCGACTTCTCGGAGGCCGACCTTCGCGGCGTCTCGTTCAAGGGCGCCAACCTGGCCCATGCCATGTTCGCGGGCTGCAGCTTCGGCGATCTTCCGCTGGTGAACGGCGGGGTGCGGCCGGTGGACTTCGACGGCGCGGTGCTCGCCGGCACCGGTCTGTCGGCCATGCTCGCGGCGCAGGCCGCCGTTCGCCGGCCGACGCCGCAGCCAGAGGTCGTCGAGATCTGAAGCCCACGCGTCCGTGGGTGAGATGGCCAGATCGGCCGCCCGCCCGCGAGGCCGGGCCCTGCGCGCTTTCCCGCCGCGAGCCCTCGTGTCGCGGGGTTGACCACGGTCAAGCCGCGCTGCGGCGGCGATCATTCTCCCGCGGCTGGGGCGGATGCAGGATGTGAACGTCCTCGAGGCGGAGCCGGAGCTATCCCCCCGGACCGCCCTATCGACGGATGGCCCCGCAGCGTCTGCGGGGCCGGACGCACCAAGGAGGTGACCCACGGTCTGTTGACATATGCCCCCTCCCACTCGGCCCCGCCTTCAACCCGCGGGGCCGTTCCTTTTTGGGGGCTGGGCGTGTCGGCGGCGGGGGGCTCCCGGGCGACCCCGGTAGCGCGGCGGCGGGGCGGGGTGGCTCACAGGCTCGCCCAGCAGCAGGGTGTCGGCGGCCGAGGGCGTGCTCACGCTGGTTTCGAGATCGCGCAGCAGGCCGTCTTCGATGGAATAGATCCAGCCGTGGATCGCCAGCGGCTGGCCGCGGCGCCAGGCGTCGCGGACGAACGGGTTCTGCGCGACACTGGTCACCTGCGCGCGGACGTTGCGCTCGCAGACCTCGTTCACCCGGGCGTCGAAGTCGGCGATGGCCTCCAGCGACGTGGCGTGCTGGCAGCACAGGGTCCGCACCGGCTGGAGCCAGTGGTCGATCAGGCCGAGGCGGGCGCCGGACATGGCGGCCCGGACGCCGCCGCAGCCATAGTGTCCGCAGACAATGACGTGGCGCACCTTCAGCACCTCGACCGCGAACTGGAGCACGGAGAGGAAGTTGGCGTCCTGCGGCGGGGTCAGGTTGGCGACGTTGCGGTGGACGAACAGCTCGCCCGGATCCAGGCCGACGATCTCGTTGGCCGGCACGCGGCTGTCGGAGCAGCCGATCCAGAGGTACTCGGGCGACTGCTGCGAAGCCAGGCGACGGAAGTATTCGGGATCCACCCGCGCCCGCGACGCGGCCCAGCGGATGTTGTTGTCGAGCAGGTCGTCGATCATGCGGGCGCCGGCTCCAGCACCAGCCCGCGGCGGGCGGCGAGGCGGCGGCTCATCCCGCCGAGGTCCTTGGTCGTCAGCCGCAGGCGCGCGATCGGCAGCACCACCGCGTTCTCCAGCGCCAGATGTCGCAGTTCCTGGCTGGAGAAGGCCTGCAGGGCCTTGCGGGCGGCGGGGTCCATGCCCGGCGCCGCCTGACGATCGAGCGAGTCCTCCAGCAACCGGCGGACCTCGGCCGCCTGCACCGCGTCGGCCTTGTGCTCGGCCGAGAGCAGGCCCAGCACGTTCTCGACGTCGTCTTCCGGCAGGGCCCGACGGCGCAGCAGGGGGAACAGGTCCTGCTCCTCGTCGATGATGTGCAGCGGCAGGTCAAAGCGGAGGAAGTTCACGAGCAGGCTGATCCGCTCGCCGTCGAAGACGTGGGCCAGGGCGACCTCGTTCACCAGCTTGCAGAACTGGCGGTGGCGGTAGTGCTCGGCGAAGAACCAGTCGAGCGGCTCCGACATCAGCTCGGTCGGCATGTCCTCGATCTCGGGGGTGCGCGAATGGTCCATGGCGGCCTCCTCGGGCCTGAGCGCTAGTACTTCAGCTCCAGGGTCAGCCAGACCTTGGTGCGGTCGGCGAAGCCGGGGCGCGCGCCGTCGAAGAACGCGGCCTTGGCCTCGGCGGTCAGCATGTCGGTGATCGGCGCCGCGGCCAGCAGGTCGAACTCCCGGCCGTAGCGGCGCGAGCCGTCGTCGTCGGTGAACTCGTGCGCCACCGCCATCAGCCGCAGCGGCTTGCCGCCGGGCCCCGGCTTGAGGGTCGTGCCGGCCTTGAGGTTGACGTCCCGGACGCCGCCGGCGGGAGTGTTCAGGAACACGTCGGCCCAGCCCTGGAAGGCGTGCAGCGTCGCGAGCGGCGTCGCAAAGCCGCGGCGGCCGTCGCCGTCGAGGCGTTCCATATTGATCGAGGCCCAGTGGGCGGGGCCCTTGAGGCCGGCGCTGAGGGCCAGGTAGCCGAGATCGAAGTCGCGCGGGCTGTTGCGGTAGTCGACCTGCTGGGCGACCTCGGCCTCGTAGGTCACGGACAGCCCCGGGCGCAGCGGCTTGGCGCCGGCGAGGCGCATGCCCCAGGTGGCGTTGGATTGCGTCGGCGCGTTCTCGAACGCCATCAGGTAGCCGTAGCCGGTGAGCTGGCCGATCGGCGTCTTCACGTCGGCCTGCAGGAGGTGGGTGTCGCTGTCCCACTCGCCCTGGGGATGGTCGTCGCCGAAGATGCGGTGGACGCGGTCGACGTAGGCGTAGGTGACTGCGACGTCCTTGTTGGGGCGGTAGACGGCCTTGACCGCGTCCATGGTCTGCTCGTTCTGCCGGAAGCCGACGTTCCCCACGAAGCGGGCGTTGCCGAGGACCAGGCGCTGCCGGCCGATCACCGCCTCGCCCTCTTTGCCCATCCACGAGATCTGGGCGCGGTTGAGTTCCGTGTCTTCGGGATCGGTGACCAGAGGGTAGCGGGTCTTGCCGTTGGTCGCGCTGTTGTAGTCGTCGACCAGGGCGGTGACGTTCTCGCCTTCGACCAGCGCCTTGAAGCCGTGCCAGGCCGGCGTCTCGTAGCCGAAGCGGGTGCGGAGCGTCAGGGCCTGGGCGTCCTTGCCGAAGCCGTCCTGGTCGACCGTCTCATAGCGCAGGCGCATGTCCAGGATGACGTCTCCCGGAGGGGCGTCGGCCAGCGCCGCCGCGGGCGCGGCCAGGAGGGAGACGAAGGCGCCACAGGCCAGGCGCTGGCGGAATGGGGTCACGCGGAGACTCTGCGGATAAGGGTGAAGGTCTGTTTGGCCGGAACCAGCTTGGAGCGCAGGACGGCCGCAAGGCAGGCGAGGGCGGGGTCCTCGGCGTCGCGGGCGGCGGAGATGAGGTTGGTCCAGCGCTCGTCGTTGGCGTCGGCGACGAAGTCGGCCATGGCCGACTGCACGAACTCGGGGACCGACGCGCCGGCAGCCTCGGCGGCGGACGAGAGGCGGCGGTGCAGGTCGGGATCCACCGCCTGCAGCCACGGCTGGAGGCGTCGAGCGGCGCCCGTGTCGCCGAGGAAGTCGCCGAGCGTGGCCGAACCCTCCCGAACGCGTCCGTCCTCGCTGAGCGTCAGGGCGACGCCGCGGCTCCGGGCGTCGGCCGCCAGGTCGGCCACGTAGCGGGCGGCGGCGGCGGTCCAGGCGCGGCTTTCGAGATGCAGGGCGATCCGGGCCTCGACCATGTCGAACGGCAGCTCGCGCCCTTCGACGCGGCGATCCAGGCGCAGCAGGTGCCAGCCGAAGCGCGAGCGCACCGGGGCCGAGATCTCGCCCGGCCGCAGCGCCGACAGCACGGCCTCCACCTCCGGGACGAGATCGCCGGGCCGAAGCTGGCCCAGGGAGCCGCCGAGGGCGCCCGACGAGCAGTCGGAATGGTCCTTGGCGAGTTCGCCGAAGGTGCAGGTTCCGGCCGCCAGGGTTTCGGCCAGGCACACGGCCGCCGCGCGCGCCGTGGCGACGTCGGTCTCCGTCTGGCCTCGCGGCTCGATGAGGATGTGCGAAGCCTCGAACAGCGGCGGCGTGCGGAAGCGGGTGCGCTCTGAGTCGTACACGCGGCGGCACTCGGCGGTCGTCGGGGTGGCGACCTCGACCTCCTCGTCGAGCACGGCGCGGACGAGGGCCTCCTCGGGCGTCTCCTCGCGGCCGTCGTCGTCGATTTCGGGCTGCGGCTCGATGCCGAGCTCCAGCGCGCGGTTCAGCAGCAGGGCGCGGATGGCCAGGGCATGGCCCGCGGCCGACCGGGCCTCGGCGGCCGAGGCGCCCGGATGGTTCTGGACCTCGCGGGCCAGCAGGGTTTCGGGGATCTCGACCCCGTCGAAGACGACCGTGCGCATGGCTATTCCGCCGCCTTCAGCTGTTCCGGCGCCGCGGAGGGGCGGACGGCCGGCGTGTTCGGATAGATCGGCGCGGCGGGCTCGGCGCGCCGCGGCAGGGCGCGGCGCGTGCGGACGAGCTGCCAGCCCCGGCGGTTCAGGTACCAGACCGGCGCCGAAAGCATGTGGACCAGGCGGGTGAAGGGGAACACCAGCAGGATGGTCAGGCCCAGCGCCAGGTGCGCCTTGAACACCCAGTGGGCGTCGGCGACGTAGTCGGCAGCGCCGGCGCGGAACGTGAAGATCCCCTGCGCCCAGTTCATGAACTTGACCATCTCGTGCCCGTCGCGGTGCTGCAGCGAAATCGGGATGGTCGAGAGGCCGAAGACGAGCTGGGTCACCAGGATGATCAGGATCGCCGTGTCGCCAAAGCTGGAGTTGGCCCGGATGCGCGGGTCGAACAGGCGGCGGTGCAGCAGGAGGGCGCCGCCGGCCAGGGCGAACACGCCGGCGATCCCGCCGGCGACGATGGCCAGCATCTGCTTGGCCCCGTGGCTGACGCCCAGGGCGTCCCAGACGGCGATCGGGGTCAGCAGGCCGACGAAGTGGCCGGCGAAGATCATCAGCACACCCAGGTGGAAGAGCACTGAGCCGGCCATCAGCTGCTTGCGGCGCAGGAGCTGGGAGGAGCCGGTCCGCCAGGTGTAGGGCTCGCGGTCGAACCGGATCACCGAGCCCAACGCCAGGGTGGCGAGGGCGATGTAGGGATAGACGCCGAAGACGATCTGGTTGAGGTCCATGGGGTGTGCCTCAGGCGTTCGCGCCGGCGCGGGGACGCGCGGGACGCGGATTGGCGTTCATGGCCTTCACGAGGGCGTCCGCCTTGGGGCAGCCGACATCGGAGGGGCCGAAGGTGACGGCGGTCTCGGCCCACAGCTTGTCCATGGCCTCGAGGTCGTCGGGGTTGTCGTCGGGCTCGGCCATCAGCGAGGCCAGGGCCTCGGAGTCGCCCGCGTCGGCGGCCAGGGCCGTCAGGGCGCCGAACACGGCCCGATAGGGGCTTTGGCGCTTGTGCAGGCGCTCGCCGATGGCCCGCAGCACGTGGGCCCCTTCGCCGAGCAGGGAGGCGGCCTCGTCGTCGGGCAGGGTGGAGAGGAACTCCAGGAACACCGGCAGATGATCCGGCAGCTCATTGGCCGAGAGCTCCAGGCCCTTGGAGCGATAGAGCTCCAGCAGGGCGACCATGGCCTGGCCGCGGTCGCGGCTTTCGCCGTGGACGTGCTCGTAGAGGTTCAGGGACAGGGACCGCGTCCGATCGAAGAGCCAGACGTAGCGTTCCTGGGTCTCGTAGAGGTCGGCGGCGCCGATGTCCTCGGCCAGCTTGACCAGCGAGCGGCGGATCGGCGCCGGGATGCGGGCATCGTCCTCCAGCGCGGCCGCGGCGGCGGGCAGCAGAGCGCGGGTGGCCTCGGTCGGATAGGTGAGCATGAGGGCGAGCGCCCGGTAGCTGAGCGACATGGCCTTACGCCTCCATCGGGGTGTCGGCGCGCGAGCGCTTCTTGGGGCCGAACAGGCCCAGTTCCGTGCGGCCGCCGGAGCAGCCGTTGCCGAAGGTGAAGCCGCAGGAGCCGCGCATGTCGTAGGCGTCCTCGACCACCTCGCGGTGCGTCGTCGGGATGACGAAGCGGTCCTCGTAGTTGGCGATGGCCATGTACCGGTACATGTCGTCCACCTGGGCCGCGGAGAGGCCGACGCGCTCGCAGATGCGATGGTCGATGCGGCCGTCCACGGTCTTGGCCCGCATGTAGCTGCGCATGGCGAGCATCCGCTCCAGCGCCTGGACGACCGGCGGCTCGTTGCCCGCGGTGAGCAGGTTGGCGAGGTACTTCACCGGGATGCGCAGCGACTTCACGTCGGGCATCTCGCCGTCCATCTCGAGCGCGCCGGCCGAGGCGGCCGACTGGATCGGCGACAGCGGCGGCACGTACCAGACCATCGGCAGGGTCCGGTATTCCGGGTGCAGCGGGAAGGCGACCTTCCAGTCGATCGCCATCTTGTAGACCGGGCTGTGACGCGCCGCCTCGAGCCAGGCTTCGGGCACGCCGTCGGCGCGGGCCTGGGCGATCACCTTCGGGTCGAAGGGGTCGAGGAACACGTCGAGCTGGGCCTGGTAGAGGTTCTTCTCGTCCGGCTCGGCGGCGGCGGCCTCGATCCGGTCGGCGTCATAAAGCAGGACGCCGAGGTAGCGGATCCGGCCCACGCAGGTCTCGGAGCAGACCGTCGGCTGACCCACCTCGATGCGCGGGAAGCAGAAGGTGCACTTCTCGGACTTACCGCTTTCCCAGTTGTAGTAGATCTTCTTGTAGGGGCAGGCCGAGACGCACATCCGCCAGCCGCGACACTTGTCCTGGTCGATCAGGACGATGCCGTCCTCCTCGCGCTTGTAGATCGCGC
>JADHED010002182.1_pt1 | contig 14251 bp, 13 predicted proteins | sample 8952041 | NCBI WGS metagenome assembly JADHED01 (sample SAMN16124423, study PRJNA663239) | bioreactor sludge metagenome | isolation source: sludge (control) | place: India:Bengaluru | collected 2018-09-08
GTGAAAGAGTTGATGACCGCGAACATGTTTGGCCCTGGTTCAATCTCCCAGGCCGCCTTGACCGCCTCGGTCTCGACTTTCCCAAGTCCAAACTGGCGACTCAGGCTTTCAATGGTTCCGAACGGGTTCGCCACTGGAGTTTGGGTCGAGATCAGCAGCTTTTCTTGGTGTCCCTGGGACTGACCGATCACTTGGTTCAAAGTTTCGGGAAAGTTTTCAAGTGCGCGGGTGGAAACATGCTTAAACCGAGAAACACCAACGGCTGTTTTTACGATCAAACCATTCGAGCAGACCATGCGGTACATGTAGGCTTCTATGCTAAGGGCAAGAACTCCCACTTCGCTGTTAGCGATGCTGATGCCTGGAACTATCTGATCCTTAACCGAGATCGAAAAGAATTTGTCATACTCAGGGACCTTCACAACGAGGATATTTTCATCCAGGCTGTACTGAACTTCCTGATCGGGCTTGAAACCCGACTCCAGCATCCGGTTCAGGACTGTGATGTGGTCTATGGCGCAGTACCTTTCGGTGAATAGGGCCCTGAGACGCCCTCCATCAAAACGGCAGAAGAAGGTCTCCCGGTTCTTGGCCTCTTCGGAGATCCAATAATTGATGTTGGTTGCGGCCAGATTTTCCGGGCAACGAGCGAGATAGGAATAGGGGACCTTCACGCGATTCGCGAGAAGTCGACCAGCGGTCTGACTGACCTCGATCGAAACCCCGTCAATCCAGGCACGGTTGAGGCTTTCGAACTCTATTTCCCTGACGGGTACTGTCTGGTCGAAATGGTTGACGGACATTTCTTGGACGAGGTTCATCACGTTTTCGAGTCTGGCAGTTGCTTTCATATTACAGTCTCCCTTCAGTGGTCGTTTGTTTGGTCATTCCGATTTTTGCCAATAAGCCGGTCTGCCTGCACTCGGAGATTGTTCTGGCACTCCGGGCAGATCGAATGCGTGACCGGTGGCAGTGTTTCATTCCAGCGTTCACATCTCTTGATGCCCATATGTTTCCGGCACCAGGCGCACTCGATGGTCAGTTCCAAATCCACCTCCTTTCAGAAACAGAAAGCCCCTGGGAGGCTATCCCAGAGGCTCATCTGCGGTTTTGGTATGTTGGGTTTTCAGCTAAGGATCGGTCTCGTCGTCCTGCTCGGTTTCTTGTTCCAACTCGCGGCGAATCCGCTCCCGTTCCTTTTCCTCTGCGGCAAACGATTCTGCCATGGCGGCGAGCAAAGCGATTTCCTCAGGGCCGATGTCGAAGCCGTCATCACAATCTCCCATTTACTTTCACCTCCTTTCCTTTAAATTGAACCCATCAACCAAGGCATGCCCGTTTGAACTGGCAATCCGTACACTGCCAGCCGGTCTGCCTGTAAAACACCCTCGCTTCGATGGCCTTCAGAACATGGTTGATGAGATGAATCAGGCGCTCGTATTCCTTCTCGGATCTGGAAACGAAATAGTGCTCGAAGGCCGGCTTCTTATTTTTGATCAGGACATCGTAGCGGACCAGGCAGGACGATTCGGTGGTGGCGAGGCGCATCTTCGAGAGGGCAAACGAATACACCGTGGCTTGAAGGTCGTATTCGAGTTTCAGGGAAGAGAACCGTTGAGAAGAGGTCTTGAGTTCAGCGATCAGGTAGGTGCCCTGGCTGTCCCGCTCGATCAGGTCGAAAATGCCGGTGAGCCTGACGGGAAGGTTTCCCCTGCCTGTGAATATGTCCGGCACCCCGATGGAAAAAGGCAGTTCAACCGCGGCTATCTCTTGGGGCTGGATCTGTGAGTGAAACAATCTGACAAACTCCACCCCCTGGTCGCGGACGGTCTGGACGGTCTCCCCGTCCTTGGCGGTGATCCCCACATCGGTGTTTTTGACGCTTTCATCGAAGTCGGTCATGAAGGCATCACAGATTTCATCGACAGGGGCGAAATTGTGAGCCTGCTTGAGATGAGTGTAAAAGACCTGAGCGGCCTTGTGAACGGCACGGCCCAGAATCAAAGCCATCGGTTTGGACTCATGCGGAGTTCCCCAGACGTAATTGTGCGCATACTTCATGGGGCAGAGCAGGTAATTATTCAGTTGCGAGTACGAGATGTGAAGCTGCGCGTCGATGTCCTCGCGTGTGACAAAAGTTAGCCTTTGAGCGTTCATGACTGTCTCCTTTCTGTAAGAAAACAGAAAGGGGAGTCAGACCCGCACCGGATCATCCTCCCCCTCCTGGCATTGGGATAATGTTCGTGCTATGCGCTCATCTGTTTCAGATGGTCGATAAAGGCACTGGCATCCTTCACAGTGAGATAAGCGAGCTTCGATCCGAAGGCCTTGAGCGCTTCCTGGTCAAGATCTTTCGAATTCAGTTTCAGGGTTTTGCCGAGATTGACGATATACCCCAGCTGTTTGTTCGTGATGCGGCCGCCGTCACCGTTTCCGTTGCCGCCTTTCCGTTCCCCATTGCCTTCGGGAGGACCGGGCTTCTGGTAGGGTTGCCTTGACCCCGAGCCACCGTTGTCAGGGCGGCCAGAAGGGGCCTTGTCGCCGTTGTAAAGATGCAGCCCCACACCGAGCATGGTGGCGCATTTTTTCAGGCAATCAGTTGCCGCCGCCTTGTAATCGTCGGCGATGCTGATGGGCTCCCCGGTGCTTTTCGCCCGAGTAATTTTGGATGAGCCGAACTGAGTCTTGACTACGTTGCCGGCCCGGAGCTCACCCAGCACGATGACCTCGTCGGTCTCTTTCAGCACCTCATGGCTGATGACGCTGAAAGACCACTCGGCCTCGAAGGAGTCGTTCAGTCTCTGAATGACGGCATGGCCCTCGATGTAATCCAAGGTTTTGCCAAAGTTGCCCTCCCGCTGTTTGATCTGGTTGGGTTCAAACGCTTTCTCCAGCAGTTCACGATTCATAATTTCTCCTTTGAGTTTTTGGATGGATTGAAAACATGAAGGCCCAGCCGACATCGGCCAGGCCTTCACTTGGGTTGGTTGTTTGTTCGGGCGCTAAAAGCGAGCGTAGGTGCCCTTGCTCAAGGCTTTCTCGGCTTCTTCGTGGCTGCGGTAATAGCTGCTCTCTCTGGAATACGGACCGCATTCAGGGCACCAGAAGCCGACGTAATAGCCGGCGGCACTCTTCTGGACGCCGATGTTCAGCTCCGTTCCGCACTCGTGGCAGGTAGTGCTGATGGAGTTCACGCATTCACCGGGTAGGGTCATTGGAATCACCTCCTTTCAAAACGAAAAAACCACTTGCCGCGCATGGCAAATGGTCCTCGTTGGAATTTCGCAACAATTCTTTTCAGCCTATCTCGTCATAGATCCTTTGGATGATACCGGCGTCGGCGAAGGAAAAATACCGCTCACCCCACATGGAAATGATGAGATGCTCGTGAACCTTGATCCCTATGATGTGGGCGGCTTTTATGATCCTGGCTGTGATGGACTCGTCTTCTCGGGAAGGGGAGATATCCTCGCTTGGGTGGTTGTGCGCCAGAATAATCGCCGTAGCGCTTGCCAATATTGCTGGCTTCAGCACCTCGCGGGGATGGACGTGCGCGAAGGAAACGGCACCAATTGAGACGATGTTCAAGCCGATAACCTCGTTCTTGTTGTTGAGCAGGGCCACGCAGAACTGCTCTCTGTCCGACTGGCCGCAGGTTTCGATGAGTTTGCGGATGATGGTCTGGGCTTCGCGGGAGTTGGACAGTTTGCTTTGCTCGAAGGGAAGGTCTTGGTCTCGAACAAGCATCACTCGATAAGCTGCGATGAACTTGGAAGCTGTGCGGTCTGATCCGACGGGCTCGAATAGGGACTGTTGGCTTGAGCCGGGAGATTTCTTTTTCAACTGGATCACCTCCTTTCTGTCTTGGGATTTGGGATGGCCGGAAACAGAAAAGGCGCGGCCAGGGAAATGACCACGCCTGTGCTGAACTAGATGAAGAGAATCGCTTAATGGTAAAAGGGCTACTCTTTCCTGGTTCTGCCATACATCATCGTGATGTCGAAATAGACCTCGCTGCCGTCTGAACATTGCAGGAGGTCAAAGACCCGAGATTTGTCCGTCATCAGGAATTGAGCGCCTGCCTGCTTTTTGAGAACGCTCAGCACATCCCTTTCATCCTCTACCCTCATCACAGCATAGGGTCTCTTCTTCGTTCCCTTTCCGGTCGCCAGGAGGCTCTTCAGGATTACCCGGCCTATAGCCTTCTCGCCCTCCGCCTCATTCTCCTTTTTTAGATCCAGATAGGCCTGGCTCATTATAAAATGCGCCAGGGGGCTCAGCAGCAGGTTGGGAAACGACCGCCAGAAGAGGTCGATTGCGGCTTGGGGCTCTCCCGCGCATAAAGCGGCCATCAGCATATCCAGTTCATTGGAATATGGCGCATAACGGTCAGAAGCGGCCACTTGCTGTCGAAGGGCCTGAAAGCCTTCAATTGACGGCTTCTTGAGAAACTCCAGAAAATTCTCTCTGGCAGATCGAGCCGGAGTGAACGGATTAACGGGTTCTCGGTGCAGGAACTTCTGAATCCAGGTTGGCATTTTCATGGTGTGTGGCTCCTCTCGACGCAAAAAGGGCGACCTCCTCGGATGGGAAGTCGCCCCTTATGCTTGGTTTTTGATTGTTGGGTCAAGCTGACGACGGTGTTGCTTCGAGTATCACCTCCTTTCTTGACTATCGGCTTCTGCCGTACAGTGGACAGAATGTCGGGTTGCGGAAAGAACCTCCTTATTCATTCTGGAGGATTCCGCACAAACGACCGCACAGACCGTCCAATCGTCTGTTTGCGAACTGGCCGGGCGGTATGGACGGTCCGGACGATCTTATCCGAGACTTTGAAAAAGAGCTGGATAGTTGAAGAGGGCAGGGGGGCTATAATAATTTTGGAAGCAAGGTGCGTGGCTCGTTACCCTTGGGTGCCGAACACAAAAACTTGGTCGGTTTCAAAAATGACGACCATCATGGGGCAGGGTGCGATTTGACTTACGAAACCAACAAATTCATCAGGTTGCGATTAGAGGACGAAACCTAAACCTGAGGTCATGCTTTTTTTATGAGATACCCTACTAACGCCGGGCATCAACGGCGGCGACGCGCTGCGGCATCCGCTGCATGGCGTTAAGCAGTCTATACTTGCTCGTTTTATAATACTGCACTTCTGAGTCGCAGGGCATTGCCCACCACCGAAACAGAGCTGAAGCTCATCGCCGCACCGGCAATGATTGGGCTTAGCAACAGCCCGAAAAACGGGTAAAGCAACCCCGCCGCCACCGGAATGCCCAGTGCGTTGTAGATGAACGCGAAAAGCAGGTTCTGCCTGATGTTTCGCAGCGTGGCGCGACTTAGGCGTATGGCCTTGGCAATGCCGCGAAGGTCGCCTTTCACGAGGGTGATGCCCGCGCTTTGCATGGCCACGTCGGTGCCGGTGCCCATTGCTATGCCGACCTCGGCTTCGCTTAGGGCTGGTGCGTCGTTGATTCCGTCACCGGCCATCGCGACGTGCTCTCCTTCCGCACGCAGCTTTTTCACGTGGCTGACTTTGCCAGCGGGTTCAATCTCCGCTTCCACCGCATCGAGGCCAAGGTCCTTCGCCACCACGGCAGCGGTGCGGCGGTTGTCGCCGGTAAGCATGACGAGTTTCAGCCCGAGCGCGTGGAGTTCGCGGATGGCTTCCGGTGTGGTGGATTTGATCGGGTCGGCCACAGCGAGGATTCCAGCCGGCTTGCCGTCAACGGCGACATAAATCACGGTCTTTCCTTCCTCCTGGAGTTTAACGGCCGACATTTCGAGCGGCCCCAAGTCGGAGATACCTTCGTCTCGCATGAAGGCAGGCTTGCCGATCATCACAGCGCGACCAGCGACGGTTCCTATCACACCGCCACCCGTCACTGACCGAAAGTCTTTCACGGCCTCAATGACGACGCCTTGTTCCTTCGCGCCCTGCACAATCGAAACCGCAAGCGGGTGTTCGCTACTTTGCTCAAGTGAGGAAGCAAGACGAAGGAACTCCTTCGCGTCGAGTCCGCCGGTCGGGAGGACATCCATCAGCTTGGGTTTGCCTTCGGTGAGGGTGCCCGTTTTGTCCACGACAAGCGTAGTGACCTTCTCCAACCGTTCAAGCGCTTCGGCACTTTTCACGAGCACACCGGCCTGCGCACCTCGTCCGACGCCGACCATGATGGACATGGGCGTAGCCAAGCCTAAAGCGCACGGGCAGGCGATGATGAGAACGGCTACGGCGTTAACGATGGCGTGCGCTATCTTTGGCTCCGGTCCAAGCCACATCCATAGGGCGAAGGTGAGCATTGAAATGATCAGCACGGCAGGCACGAAAATGCCAGCGACCTTGTCGGCCAGTCCCTGAATAGGAGCCCGGCTACGCTGGGCTTCGGCGACCATGTTCACGATCTGCCCGAGCAAGGTGTCGCTACCGACCCGCTCGGCGCGCATGACGAAACTCCCGGGGCCATTAACGGTGCCGCCCGTCACTTTGTCGCCGACCGTTTTTTCCACCGGGAGTGGTTCGCCGGTGATCATGGATTCCTCAACATTGGAATGGCCTTCCACGACCACGCCATCCACGGGCACCTTGTCACCGGGGACAACACGCAACTGGTCGCCGACTTGCACATGCTCGAGTGGAATTTCCTCATCGCCCTGCGGTGTGACCCTTCGCGCCGCAGGCGGTGCGAGATTAAGCAACGCTTTGATGGCGCTCCCTGTGCGGCTGCGGGCTCGTAGTTCAAGCATCTGACCCAGGAGCACGAGGACAATGATCACCGCAGCAGCCTCAAAATAGATCCCTACCTTTCCCTCGTGTCGCATTGTATGGGGGAAAAGGTCCGGCGCGAGCATCGCAACAGCGCTCGAAACGAACGCCGCGCCTACGCCGATGGAAATCAGCGTGAACATATTCAACTGACGCGTCACGAGGGAGCGCCAGCCACGGCGGAAAAACGACCAGCCCGCCCACCAGACCACGGGCGTGGTGAGTGCAAATTGCAGCCAGCGCGAAACGTGACTATCCGCCCAGGACTGCTTGGCCAGCGCGGGGATCAAGTGGGCCATCGCCAGAAAAAACACCGGCAACGTCAGCGCGGCGCCGATCCAAAAGCGCCTCGTCATGTTACGCAACTCGGTGTTCTCCCCTTCTTCTGCGCCTGTTGCCACCGTTTTCGGTTCCAGCGCCATGCCGCACTTGGGGCAATCACCGGGATGGTCCTGCTGCACCTCGGGGTGCATCGGACACGTGTAAAGCATTTTACCCGTCGCGGGCGCCACCCACGCCGGGGTGAGTTCCAATGGCATTTCGCATTTCGGACAATCGCCCGGTTTGTCCGACTCCACGCCGGGACACCTCGGGCAGAAATATTTCTTCGAGGTGGAAGGTTTCACCGTAGCAGCTTCGTGGTCGTGATCGAAATGGATGTGCTCCGAAGCGTCGTCCGGTTCAGGGGTGAAGTCTCTCGACCGCGGCTCTGTAACCCCAAGCGGCTTCGCCATTACGGTTGCGTTCGAGGTAGTTCCGGATGTTTGAGGACCAGACCTGCTACCGCTCACAGATCCGAGATCCCGGTCTCCGCCGCGCATGTCGTCTGCCTGTGACGCCTCCGCCGCAGGTTGTGTGACAAACTTCTGCCTGCAATGCTCGCTGCAAAAGAAAAACGTCTTCCCGCCACGTTCCGCGTGGAGACTAGACGTTTCAGTAACCGTCATGCCGCAAATGGGGTCTTTTGCCATAGCTCAGCTCTTCCCTTTGGTTGTGGTGTCACAGGTGCAGTCCAGCCAACCGTGTTTGCCGCGGTCGCGGCAGGTTGGCGTGAGGCGCTCCTTCAACTGTCGATTGGTCAGCCCCCAGCAAATCACCAAATAATCTTTTACAATTGATTGCCCGTTAGGGTCTTGTTACGCGATCCTTTAGAGGATGGCCGGTCGTTTAGAGGATGGCCGGTCGTTGTAAAATGCTTTGCTAAAAAATATGTATTCCCCCCGCATACGCAAATAAAAAACCAACGTTGCAATCTGCTCACACTGTATTAATCTTGCCCTACGGGTTCATCTAATCGATCAGGTTGCACATATTTAAAAAAACATCGGATAGGGCAGGTAATCCTATAATCAGCAGTTGCTGCTGAGGAAACGTACAGATTATGGACCAGAGCGCTGAGTTTCCAAAAAGCGGTAGGCTGTGATCCAATTGCAATAGGTCGATGTGCTTCATGGCTTGCGATACTTCATGATTCAACAAGAACTTTTAATAGATTACCGATACGGAGCAGCGAGGAACCAAAATATGGGGAAATAATAGAAAGGAGGAAAAAGATCAGGCAATTTTGAAGGACCCAGAGAAAAACGTTAAGAGTCTGTAAGTTATTTTTAAAAAGTAACTTTTCAATAAATGCATTTTTTGAGACAAGTTAATCTTTGTACAAATCATAGAATAAAAGGAGATTCCGAAAATGAAAAGACACGTTCTATCGCTTCTGGCAGCCTTACTGTTGATGGCTCCAATGATGGCACATGCAACCGACGGTATAGTCATGCAGAAAGGGAAAATGATGGTGATGAAAGATGGGCAGATCATGCCCATGGCCAAAGAGATGATGATGCCCAACGGTTCAAAGGTCATGAAAGACGGCACCGTCATGATGAGTAATGGCAAAAAAATGAAGATGACAGACGGCATGATGATGGACATGGATGGTAAAATGATGATGAAAGATTGTGCCATGATGAAAGATGGCAAGATGGTGATGATGAAAGACGGTAACATGATGCCGATGGATAAAGAAATGAGGATGTCGAACGGCACCAAGGTTATGACGGACGGTACCGTCATGATGAAAGATGGCAGGCAGATGAAGATGAAAGATGGCGACATGGTGAAGATGGATGGTTCTGTAATGACGATGAAAGATGGCATGATGATGAAAATGGGTGGAATGAAGTAAGATTTTAAATCGCAAAGTTTATAGTTCTTCGCATTGCGAGGGGATAGTCTCAAATTCGGTTAGCGGCGATATAACGCCCAGCTACATTGAGCGGGTGTGGGAGCTGGACGAGGTGCTGGGGGTTAAGATTATCGGAATGCCCGTCGAGGAACTGCTGTTCAAGTCAATATGGGCAAGGTGCAACATTTACTGTAATCTTTCCTTGGGAAGATTCCGGCAAACACATAAAAGATCAATTGGAGCGGTAAGGAGGCTTGGACTGCGTGCCTGCATCGAATCTTCGGTGGGGGTAGCTAAAACGGGGAGTTTGCCTTAGGAAAGGTGCAGTTTTGGGAGTGCGTAACCGCCAAGTCTTCGGCTCCCGCATTCCCAAGTTCGGCTATGACCGAATCGACCCATGTAGAGCTAATCTCATTCAGGGTGACGTTTGTTCTGGGCCGGCGATTATATTTGAGTGCGAAGATTATTGCAACCGGGCACACGTGGTGGTGAGCAGGCGATCTGCGGATCATAATAAGAGTTGGAAGCTGCCATACAGCAGACTAAAGGAGAGGCCATGAACGCTGCAACGAAGACAAAAAGATGGGTTGTGCAGCTGTAATCACACTGGCCTTTTTGGTTGCGGTGATGGCAGGCGCAACCGTTTTCGCCCATGGCGGCAAAGGTCACGGCTCCGGTGGTGATTTCACAAACCTTGAGGCACTGAAGAAGGCGACCGAACTTTACGACAAACTGGTTGCGTCCGAGAAGCTTGACGTCGGATGGGAGACCACCGTCGAGAAAGTCCAGATAGCTGAACGGCGGAAAGGGGCCGTGGTCGAGAAAGTGGTATCGTTCTCCCGCAGCGCCGGGGAGCCGAAAACCGTATACATTTTTTTCAAATCCAGCGGAGAATATGCCGGGTCTAATTTTACCGGTCAGTAACGCCGGGCCTGCCTGGCGGTTTCCCTGCAAACGTCTCAGGAAGAAAAAGTCGCGCAATGATTACGAAAAACGATAGAAGCCCTTGGCCGAAGTTGAGGCAGTTTCCGGTACCTGCAAAAGTGCTGGTGACCGCAATCCTTGGCTCAATGGCTATAGGGCTTGTGGGGGCTCTTGGCCAGATTCTCATCCACGATATCATCCCGACTTTCTATAGAGGTTCTCCTGCTGGGCACGCCGCACATTCAGCGCACGAACCTCCGGAAGTCGAACGAGGCGACTTGCTGGCAGATATGACTTTCAAGCCCGCTCCAGAAATTCCCCGGCCGATCTATGAGAGCGAACAATTCGTTTGGACTCTAAGATGGACCCATATTCACCTGTTTGGGATGAACATGATTTTCATCTTTGTGGGCATGGTGACCTCTTTTCTGGACCTGAGTTCCAAGGCGCGAGCCTGGTTGATCGTTCTGCCCTTCATCGGCATCCTGATCGATATCGCAAGCATGTGGCTGAAAGGCTATGTATCTCCGCATTTTTTCTGGCTGCACGTTCCAGGCGGTGGACTCTTCGGAATGATATTTGTTTTCGTGTTCGCCCGGGCGTTTTACGAAATGTGGGGACCAAGGGCCGTAAACGATGGCAGACAGTGATGAATGACTCGTGCCATTCTGGGGAAGGCGCAATGGTTAAAAACTCGCTATGTTGGGCCATTTTTTCTGTGGTTCTGATAGGCTGTGCCGGTGATCCGATCCGGGTACAGCTACCCCCGAACCACCCCGCCGACCGCCGTGCTCACGAGCCCGAATTCTGGACAATCCCGAATCCTTTCGCCGGTTCACCGGAAATTCCTTCTACCGAAACTCCTGCGGGCGAGCCCGCTGGGGCCAAGCCTGAGGAGGGGCCTTCTCACCACCACCACGGCCACCAATCCACCGGCGGAGGTCAGCCAATGCCGGAAGGCCAAAAGACTGCCGAGGGAGCCGGGCAGCCTCACCAGCAGGGGCATGGGCAGTGACGAGGAAAAACATACGTTTTCTCTGTGCTACGGCGCTGGGCATCCTCCTGGCAACGGGGTGCGCTCAGGTTCCGAAAAAGGGCGGATTCGACCAAGTCCAGGAGATGGTAAATGAGCGCATTGCTATGCGGCCGAGCTGGAAGCAGGAGGCCGTAGGGATTCGGCAGACCGAGGAGGCCCTCGACAAGCTTTTGGAAAACGAGCTGACTGCGGCGGGCGCGATTCAAATATCCCTGCTGAACAATGCCAGGCTTCAGGCGCGCTATGAGGAACTCGGCATCTCCCAGGCTGAGCTCATCCAAGCCGGTCTATTGAAGAATCCGACCGTCTTCGGGTCTGTCAGATTTCCCGCCAATTCACCCGGCGCAACCGAGTTGGAATTTGGATTGCTTCAAAATTTTCTCAATCTTCTGATGCTGCCTGCACGCCAGAAAATTGCAGCCGCGCAATTCGAGCAAGTTAAGGCCGAAGTGGCTCACGATGTGCTCCAGGTAACCGCCGAAACTGAGCGCGCATACTACGAGGCGCTTGGCGCGATTAACACTAAGAATCTTCGTTTCTCGGTCATGGAAGCAGCCCAGGCTTCATATGAATTTGCGACGCGGTTGTATGGAGCTGGCAATATCAGCGACTTGAGCCTTTCCATCGAGCGCAGCAGCTTCGAAGAAGCACTGATAGCGCTCGCCGAAAGCGAAACCCGCCTGCGAATGGCCAGGGAAAAGCTTACTAAACTGATGGGATTGTGGGGCGAGCGTACGAAATGGAGAATCCCTGACCAGCTTCCAGATATACCGCCCAATGAGGCCAGCCTGGATCAGCTCGAGACCCTGGCAATCCAGAATCGCTTGGATTTGGAGGCTGCAAGAAAGAAAATCGACACCCTGGCCCAGAGCCTGGGGACGAGCATCGCCTGGCGGTGGCTGGGGGATGCCGATGCCGGCGTCAGCGCCGAACGCGATACGGATCGCCATTGGGTGATCGGGCCTGAATTGGCACTTGAGCTGCCGATCTTCGATCAGCATCAGGCCAGGATCTCGCGGGGTGAGGCCATGTTGAGGCGAGAGATCAATCAACTGACGGCACTCGCTGTCGATATCCGGTCCGAGGTGAGGGAGCTGCGGGACAAGCTTGTCATGCAGCGGTACCTGATCGATCATTATAAGCGCGTAATTCTGCCTTTAAAGCAACGCATCGTTGCCCTCACCCTGGAAAAATACAATTACATGTTGGTTGGCACCTTCGATCTGCTGACTGCCAAGCAGCAGGAGTTCAACGCTTACGCCAAATATCTGGAGGAGGTCCGGGATTACTGGGTCATAAGATCGGATCTGGGCCGGGCACTGGGTGGGCGTCTGCCACAATAAAGGAGAAGTCCATGTTGACTCGACGTCAGTTGATCGTATCCACCCTCGCAGGCATGGCGAGCAGCTCGGTTGCTCTGAAAAGGGCAGTGGGTTCGACAGCGCACGAGCATCACCCAATGCCTTCGGAGGCAACCAGGCGGCATTCCCCATCGCGAGTGATCACTCCCAATGGGAGGACGTTGCCTTACAAGATGAAAAACGGCGTCAAGGAGTTTCATCTGACTGCCGAGCCAGTGATGCAGGAATTTGCACCGGGGATGAGCGTCAAATGCTGGGGATACAACGGTTCAACACCGGGGCCAACGATCGATGCGGTGGAAGGCGACCGGGTTCGCATCCTCGTAACCAACAAGCTGCCCGAGCACACCACCATTCACTGGCATGGTATCTTCCTGCCCAACGGCATGGACGGCGTGGGCGGTCTGAACCAGCCCCATATCAAACCGGGTGAAACCTATGTGTACGAGTTCACCCTGCGCCAGCATGGAACCTTCATGTATCATCCCCATGCCGACGAGATGTTGCAGTTGGCCGTCGGCATGATGGGCTTTTTCGTGATTCATCCAAAGGACCCCGAAGACCCGCGAATCGATAGAGACTTCGCGATCATGCTGCACACCTGGGCCGTGCACCCTGGCACCTATCGGCCGGACCCGGCGGTCATGCTGGATTTCAATATGTTTACCTTCAACAGCAAGATCTTTCCGGCAACCGACCACCTGATTGTCAAAACGGGCGACCGCGTGCGCATCCGGTTGGCCAATTTGAGCATGGATGAACATCCCATCCACATCCACGGTCACTCGATGTGGGTGACCGCGACGGACGGCGGCATGATCCCACCGAGCGCCCGTTGGCCGGAGACAACGATTCTTGTCCCGGTTGGAGCAACCCGCGACATGGAGTTCATCGCGGATGCTCCGGGCGACTGGGCGTTCCATTGCCACAAGTCGCACCACACCATGAATGCGATGGGGCACGAGATTCCCAATACCTTGGGAGTCGACCAGCGAAACCTGGAGGAAAAGATCAGAGCGCTGATCCCAGGTTACATGGCCATGGGCGAGACTGGGATGGCCGAACATGCCGCGCACATCGATCATATGACGGGGCCGAAGAATACGCTCCCCATGATGATGGGTAAAGGCCAGTTCGGCAACATCGAAATGGGCGGAATGTTTACTGTCATTAAAATACGCGACCGCCTAAGCAGCTACGATAAAGATCCGGGATGGTATTCCTATCCGAAGGGAACGGTCGCCTATCGGCTCGGTAGTTGAAAGCCTATCAATCCTGATGGTCCACTTCATGATTTCAGTGAAGAACAGGATCACATTTGCATGGGAGTGACACGCATATGGCTACGGACTATGAAACCACTTTTTATACCTGCTATCGGCAATGTGAATCCTCAAATGAGGAATGTGTGCGCTCGGCCGAGAGTCGAGAGAACTGCGCAGAAAACGACAATGTCTGCGTCAAAAAGTGCGATTATGTAAGAGGTTGGGATGGCCGGTTCTGGAGCTGAGGACTTATAGGGCCTGACTTTTTGGCTGGTGCCTTTATAAGTTTAGAAAGCGACAAACGTTTCCGACGCGGACGTTGCCACATTGACAAATACCAAATCAGAACCACTTTCTTTTTGTTAGGGGTTCTATTTCTCATAGGCGCTTTCTCTCTTGCTCCTTTTTCCTCTGTTGATTTCTGGGAACCCGATACCAACATCAATTGAAGGATTTCTGAAACAACCTTAAGCAGCACGTTTCAACTAAAAACCCTGCCTATAGAAAGGTGGTGGCATTATGTTTGCGAACCAAAACAGTTCAATAATAGTATTACCAATCATCAGGTTCATAATTTTTGCATCACTGATGGTCGCTGGAGTTTCTTTCGCCGAAACTGGAAGCGTCCGGATCAACAAGGAGGTCGCTAAAGACTTTGAAGTTTATAAATTCGATCCAAAATACGATTATTACTTCATGAATCTGAAAAATTCTCCA
>JADHED010002183.1_pt1 | contig 14250 bp, 10 predicted proteins | sample 8952041 | NCBI WGS metagenome assembly JADHED01 (sample SAMN16124423, study PRJNA663239) | bioreactor sludge metagenome | isolation source: sludge (control) | place: India:Bengaluru | collected 2018-09-08
CACGGCTTCGAGGGGACGCGAGGGCGCTGGCGCGCGCGGCGCGATCGTCTCGAAGAACGTCTGCAGCAACGCCGGCGAGAAGACGGTGCCCGCGTCGCCGAGCATGATCTGCGCGACGCGGTCGAGCGGCAGGCCCGCACGGTAGGGCCGGTGGCTGCGCAGCGCGTCGAAGACGTCGGCGATGTGCGTCATCTCGCTGGCCACGTTCACCTGCCAGCCTCTCGGCACGGTCGGGTAGCCGCCGCCGTCGTGGTGGATGTGGTGTTCGAAGGCCACCGCCACCGCCAGCTCGGGCACCCCGGGGGTCGACATCAGCATGCGCGCCCCGTCTTCGGGGTGGCGCCGGACCAGCTCCCGTTGCTGGTCGCTGAGGTGGCCTGGCGCGTTGAGCACCTCGACCGGCACCTTCAGCTTGCCGATGTCGTGCAGGATGGCCGCGATGCCGATGTCGCGGAGGACCGCCGGGCGGAAGCCGACGGCCTCGGCCAGCGCGATGGTGAGCAGCGCCACGTTGACGATGTGCGCCACGGTGTAGTCGTCGTGATTCCGCAGCTCGGCGAGTGGCAGCATGGCGCCGCCGTTCCGCTCGATGGCGCCCACCAGCGCCATGACCGTCATGTCCAGCGCGTCGAACTCGAGGGTGCGGTGGTCCATCACGCCACGCCAGAGGCGCCCGAGCGCCGAGCCGGCGTCTGGCAGCACCAGCGACGAACGGCCCTCGCCCCCCGACTCGCCCCGCCCCTCGTCGCCGGTGTCGACGGCCGACAGCCGGATGCGCGGCGACGACCCGAGTTCGACGGCGCCGTCCGCACCGCGGGAGATGGCGGCGAGGGCCTCGACGAACGACGCCAGCTCCGCCGGCGTGGCGCCCGGCCGCAGCGTCAGGCGGTGGAACCCGCGTGCGGCGAGCCAGGCGAAGAGGCCGCGCGACAGCGCGTCGCCCGACGACAGCGGCTGGCCGTCGAACACCACCCGCTGGTCGATGGCGTAGACGGAGATCTCCCCGGCGACGGTCGCGTCGCGGACCCCCTGGGCCACCCGCGCGAGCGACTCGATCACGCGGGGGTGGTCGGCCGGGTAGAGATGCCGCACGGCCACCGCGCCCTGCAAGTCGCGCAGCACCTGCCCCACCCGCTCGCTCACGCCGCCCTCCCACCGCCGAGCAGGCGGGCCAGCAGGCCACCCGGCGACCGGCGCCAGGCCTTCACGGCAGCGCGCCCCCGCACGTCGCCGGAGACGTCCAGCGCCTGGGCAATGGCGAGCGCCGTCGCGCGCGAGGCGGGATCGAAGCGGTGCTGGCGCACCTCCAGTGCCGTGCAGAGCGCGTGGCGTGCCTCCCCGTCGCCCATCGCCGCCAGCGTCCGGACCGCGCGCAGTTGCGCGGCGGTCGCCGACTCCGGCAAGCGGGCGCCGAGGAACGCCGCCAGCGGGCGCGCCCCGGCCCGCGGGCGGCGGGCGGCCTCGTCGATCGCCAGGTGCACGATTCGCGGCTCGGGGTCCTCGAGGCCCCTCCGCAGCAGCGCCTCCACACGCGTCGCGCCGATGGGCGCCTCCAGCAACAGCCGGAAGGCCTCGTGCCGCAGCATCGGATCGGCGTCCTCCAGGAAGAGCGCCGCGATGTCGATCAGCGCGGCGGCGCTGCCGCCAGCGGCCAGGGCCGAGAGCAGCGTGCGGGCCTGGCGTGGCGCCCGCCGATACGCCTCGGCGACGACCTGCCTGACCACGTCGCCGTCGAGCCAGCCCAGCGTCCTCGCCCGCCGCTGCCGCTCGGCGATGACGGCGGACTGCGCCACCGACGCGAGCAGCGCGCCGGCCAACACCCGCCCTCCCGCCCGCGCCACCAGCAGCAGGTCGGGTGACGGCTCGTCGGTGACGGCGTCGAGGCGCGCGAGCACCGCGTCCACCATCGCCGGCTGCTCGAACCATGCCGCCAGTGCCGTGGCCTTCTCGAGCACGGGCGGCGGCGAGGTGCCCGGATCGCCGAGCGCGACCGCCAACTCGGCCACCTGCGCGAGCACGTCGGCCTGCCATCCGCCAGTCCAGGCGGGCAGCTCCCGCGACAGGCGGTCGAGGCAGATGGCCTGGTCCGCCGGGTCCATGCCCGTGGTGCGCAGCAACTGCAGGGCGATCCGCGCGTTCTGGCGCGCCACCATGACCTCGTCGTCCGGCGCCACGTGCCTGGCGCAATCGTAGCCGCGGTGGCCCGGGCGGCTCGACGTGCCGATCTCGTCGAGCTGGCGCTGGTAGTCGTCCGGCGCGATGCCCGCCACGGCACCCGCTCGGGCCTCGAGCAGGTCGCCAAGCACCCTCGCGAGGTGCGCCCCGCCGAGGTACACGAGGTCGCGGGGCAGGCCGGCGCTCGCGCACGTCTGCTCGAAGGCGTCGGCCAGGACCGGCTCGGTCGCAGCCACGCTGGCCAGCTTCACCATGAACGACAGGAACTGCCTGGAACTGCCGCCGGCCGAGAGCCTGGCGCCCTGGATCACCTCGAGCACGAGGGCGCTGGGCAGCCGGTCGACGAGGCCAGCCAGCAGCTCGAGCCTGGCCGGGTCGTCGTCGGGCGCGACCGAGAGGAGCTGCGTGCGGAGGTCCACCGGCAGCGCGGCCACGAAGGCCACGAGCCTCGACTTCAGCGCGCCCTGCACGTCCTCGGGGAGCGCCGCGAGCCTGGTGCCCGCCAGCCCAAGTCGTGTCCCCAGTTCGCTGATGCCGGTGCCCTCGTGCCGCTCGATCGCCTCACGGACCAGGCGTGCCAGCTCGACGGGATCGAGACGCAGGCCGATTCGCGGGCCGTCCACCCAGTCTCCGGCCAGCTCCCGCGACAGCACGGTCCACGCCAGGTCAGAGGGCGAGTCGCTGGACGCCGACTCGGCTGCCTTCTCCCGGAACCTGACGGCCGCGAAGTCCACCCTGGTCACCACGGCGCCGTCGAAGATCGGCAGTTCCTGGGCGGACAGCAGGTCCTCGTCCCCGGCGAGCCACTCGAGGAGCCGGCCCGCCTCGTCGGGCGCAATGCGCGGCTCGATGCGCAGCGAGGAGAGGCCGCGGGCATTGAGCCGGGCCGACAGCCACGGCAGATCGAAGGGCTGGGCATCGCGCGGATCGAGACCGACGAAGACCCGCTCGGACGTGAAGCCGATCAGCACGTGCGGCGCGTCGATGCCGTGCAGCGCCTCCACGAGCGGCATGGTCGCGGACCGGATGCTGGGATGCCCGGGTGGGTAGATCGTGGCGCGCTGGATGGCCCGGGCCAACCGGGTGACCAGGTCGCGGGCGAGATGCGCGGGCAGCGCCCCGTCCGGCGTTGGCGGACAGGTCGAGGGGTCCGCATCGGGTGGAGCAAGGACGGCGCCCGACATGTCCTCCAGGGAATCGTCCGGGCTGGACCGTATCTTGAACGATGGCCTGGCCAATGGCCCGGCTCAGCAGTCGCACGCCTCCGGGCAGCAGCAGGACGCGCACGGGGTCTGCACCGAGCACCCGCAGGACACGACGCCGGCGCACGTGACGCAGCAGGTGGAGCACGGGCCCGCTTGCGAGGGTGCACCGTCGGTGAACGCCGCCACGGCATGCCGGAACTGGGCGTCGGTGACCGGGGTGACGCCCTCCCAGGTGATGTCGAGATCGACGCCCCGCCAGTCGAGCGGCACGGGCACGCCCGGCTGCAGGGTGAGCGGGGTGCCCTGTCGCAGGGTCTGCGGTTCACCGGCCGCCGACAGGCCCACCTCGAAGGGGACGACCTTGGGCGGCGCCCCGGTCACGGGCGTGAGGCCGAGCGTGGCCCCGCCTTCGAGCCTGATGGTGGCCATGCCGCCGTTGAGCACCTTCACGAGGATCGGAGACCGGCCGCCGACGCTCACGCGCAGGGTCACGGCGTGAGGCGACAACGGCACCGTTCCTGCCACGCGCGGGCTCGCCACGACGCCGGCTCCCATGGTCCCGAGAAGGAGACCTCCCGCCACCGCCACCGACACCTGCCGCGTCACCCCGTCGACCATGCGCTGCCCCCTGAGGCGGGACCGGCTCGAGCGCCGCCCCGTGCCGGGTGGAGCGTGCGGTACAGGTGAAAACTGAGACAAGCGACAAGATGCGACAACGGGGTCCTTTCGAGAGCGCCGGCAGGCTTGGCGCGAATTGGCGAATCGTCCCACCCCCGCATCGCACAGCTTGAATCCGGCACAGGGCCCTCCTACGATGAAGGGCCCATGTCGCTGCCGGACTTGCCGTCGGAGCGTCGCCTGTTGCGGGGGTGGAAGGAAATCGGCGCCTACCTGGGCGCCGCACCTCGCAGCGCGCAGCGGTACGCGGCGGAACTCGGCCTGCCCGTCCACCGTGCGGGCGCGTCGCGGGGCTCGGTGTCGGCGTACACCGACGAACTCGACGCGTGGGTGCGCCGCCGGAGTGACGGGCGCAAGGCGGCGTCCGACGACGACGACGCGACGGCGGCTGGGGATGCTCCCGGCGCCTCGCCGGCCGGGGCGGCGGCACCGGAGGTGTACGTGCCCTCGACAGGGCGCCGCTGGGCCATCCGCGCGGGACTCGTGCTGGCCGTCGCCGCGACGAGCGTGGCCATCTGGGCGACGCTGGGCCGGGACGGCGCGTTTCCCGCACGCGACGCCCGCGCCGGGTCCCTGGCAAGCGTCGCGCCCGGCGCCGGTCGCCGTGCCGATACCACCTACCGGCTCTGGGTGCGCTACCCGAACGGATCCACGGCCAGCCTCGGCACCTCGGAACGACATCCGGCCACGGTGCAGCTGGCCCCGGGCCAGGTCGTCGTCCTCCAGCCCACGCCGCGCGGCGATCGGCTCCGCATCGACGTGTACCAGCAGGAGGAATTGCTGGCGAGCGATGGCCAGCGCCAGCTCTTCGCCACCACGGAGCTTGGCCGGTCACCGGAGACGGCGCCGCAGCCCGTCACTTTCAACATGGAAGTCGGCACGCTGGAGCTGGCCTGGGTCGGCGGCGGCAAGTGACCGGCGAGCACGAGGTGGTCACGCCCCGCTGAACGCCTCCACGTCGAGCGCCACGTCGCGCGAGCGCGCGCCGTGCGTGAGCCATCCCACCGAGATGTAGTCCACCCCAGTGGCCGCCACTGCCGCGGCCGTCTCCGGCGTGATCCCGCCAGACGCCTCGAGCGTGGCACGTCCCTTCGCCTGCGCCACCGCCTCCACCAGCACCGGCACGGGCATGTTGTCGAGCAGCACGGCGTCCACGCCGGCCGCCAGCGCCTCCTCCAGCTGGTCGAGGGTGTCCACCTCCACCTCGATCTTCACCATCGGGCCGGCGAGCGCGCGCGCGCGTTCGACGGCCACGGCGATGCTGCCGGCCACGGCGAGGTGGTTGTCCTTGACCAGGATGCCGTCGGCCAGCCCGAACCGGTGGTTCACACCGCCGCCGGCCCGCACCGCGTACTTCTCGAGCGCCCGCAGGCCGGGCGTCGTCTTGCGCGTGCAGAGGACGCGCGCGCCGAAGGGCGCCACCAGCGCCACGAGATCGCGGGTGGCCGTGGCGATGCCGCACAGGCGCCCCAGCAGGTTGAGCGCCGTGCGTTCGGCGGTGAGCACCGCGCGGGCGGGGCCCTCGACGTCGGCCAGCACGGCGCCGGGCGCGGCATCCGCCCCGTCGGCCACGCGCCCCCGCACGCGCACCTCGGGATCGACCAGCCGGAACGCCGCGGCGGCGATGTCGATGCCGGCCACCCGTCCTTCTTCCCGCATCACGATCGACGCGCGACACCTGCGGCCGGCGGGGACGATGGCGTCGGTGGTGAGGTCGCCGGCGGTCCCGAGGTCCTCGGCGAGGGCGCGCTCGAGGAGCGGCAAGTACAGCAGCGGTGACAGCGGGGCGAGCGGCAGGGCGGCGGTCATGCGGCACTCCACACGGTGAGGCCCGAAGCGGCCGGGGGGCCGGCCAGCGCGGCGGGCGGGGAGACGAGACTCACCGTCAGGTCGGCGGCGAGTTGGACGAACTGGCGATGGCGCCACGCCTCGCGCGCGACGGGCCAGTCGGCGCGCCAGTGGCTGCCGCGGGATTCCTCGCGCGAGAGGGCGGCGGTGGCCACCAGCCGGCCCAGCAGGGCGAGGTCGCGGCCGCGGCGCGAGCGGGCGCCCTGTTCGCGGGCAGCGAGCCGGGCCACGGCATCGTCGAGGCCGGCCGCGGTCCGTTCCAGGCCCACCTGGTCCCACATGACCTGCCTGACTTCGGCGAGGTCGGCATCGAGGGCCGCGGCGGAGGCGCCCTGGTCCGTGGGCCACTCCCCGGCCGGGACGGGCGGCGCGAGCGCGGCCTGGACCGGCCCCGCGGGTGCGACCCGCGTGATGTCGCCCGCGACTTCGGCCCCGAAGACCAGGGCCTCGAGGAGCGAGTTGCTCGCCAGGCGGTTGGCGCCGTGCACGCCGGTGGAGGCCACTTCGCCGCAGGCCCAGAGCCCCGGGACCGACGTGCGGCCACGCAGGTCGGTGGCGACGCCGCCCATGTGGTAGTGCGCGGCAGGCGTGACGGGGATCGGCTGGCGGCGGGGGTCGAGGCCGTGCTGCCGGCACGCCTCGAACACGGCCGGGAACCGGTCGGGGAACGCCTCGCCCACGGCCGCGCGCGCGTCGAGCAGCACGCGGTGCCCTCCTGCCGCGTGGCGCCAGGCGGCGCGCGCCACGACGTCGCGGGGCGCGAGTTCGCCGTCGGGGTGCGCGGCCAGCACGAAGCGTCGGCCCTGCTCGTCCACGAGCGTGGCGCCGGCCCCGCGCAGCGCTTCGGTGACGAGCGGCAGCGGGTCGGCGCCCACGGCGAGCGCCGTCGGGTGGAACTGCACGAACTCCAGGTCGGCGAGCAGCGCGCCGGCGCGCGCCGCGAGCACCACCCCGTCGCCGGTGGCTTCGGGCGGGTTGGTGGTGTGGCGGTAGAGCTGTCCGCAGCCTCCCGTGGCCAGCACCACGGCCGGCGCGAGCACCACGGCGCGTGCGCCGCCCGGCGATCGCGTCCACGCGCCGAGGACGCGGCCGCCAGCGAGGCACAGCCGCTCCACCTCGGTCTCGTCGTGGACGGTGACGTGCGCGGCGGCCCGCACGGCCTCGGCGAGGGCGCGCACGAGTTCCCGTCCCGTGCCGTCGCCGTTGGCGTGCAGGATGCGCGGCCTGCCGTGCGCCGCCTCGCGGCCGAGCGCGAGGAGACCGCTTGCCGTGCGGTCGAAGCGGGTGCCGAGCGCGAGCAGCCGCCGCACGTGCACGGGCGCGCTCGACGTCAGCAGCGACACGGCGTCGTCGCGGCACAGGCCCGCCCCCGCGCCGAGGGTGTCGCGGGCGTGGTCGAAGGGCGAGTCGCCGGCGCCCACGGCGGCCGCCATCCCGCCTTGCGCCCAGGGGCTGTTGCCGCCCTCGCCGAAGCGCGTCTTCGTGACGAGGGCCACGCGCGCCCCGCGCGCCGCGAGGGCGCAGCTGAGCCCGGCCGCCCCGCTGCCGACGACGAGGACGTCGGCGACGTGGGTGGGGACCGTGGCGCTCATGCGCGGCCTCCCGTCGCCGGCGCCCGGCCGACGGCCAGCATGCGTTCGACGGCGCGGCGCGCGCGGGCGGCGACGCCGGCGTCGACGGTGACCTCCGTGCGCAGGTGCTCGAGGCTGTCGCGGATGTTGCCGAGCGTGATGCGCTTCATGTGCGGGCACAGGTGGCAGGGCCGCACGAACTCCACGTCGGGGTGCGCGACGGCGACGTTGTCGCTCATCGAGCACTCGGTGACCAGCAGCACGCGGCACGGCCGCGAGGCGGCGACGTCCTCCACCATGCCCGCCGTGGAGCCCACGTAGTCGGCCTCGGCCAGCACGTCGGGCGGGCACTCGGGGTGGGCGAGGATGCGGAGGTCGCGCACCGAGGCGCGGTAGTCGCGCAGCTGCGCGCCGGTGAAGCGCTCGTGCACCTCGCAGTGCCCGTGCCAGAGCACCACCTCGACGCGGGTGCGGCTGGCGACGTAGCGGCCGAGGTACTCGTCGGGCAGGAAGATCACCCGCGGCACGCCGAGCGACTCCACCACCTCGACGGCGTTGCCCGACGTGCAGCAGATGTCGCTCTCGGCCTTCACGGCCGCCGAGGTGTTGACGTAGGTGACCACCGGCGCGCCCGGATAGCGCTCGCGCAGCAGGCGGACGTCGGCGGCGGTGATCGAGTCGGCGAGCGAGCAGCCGGCCGCCGGGTCGGGGATGAGGACGGTGGCGTCGGGGTTGAGCAGCTTGGCGGTCTCGGCCATGAAGTGGACGCCGGCGAGCACGATGACGTCGGCGTCCACGTGGCGCGCGCGGGCGGCGAGCGCGAGGCTGTCGCCGGTGACGTCGGCGACGCCGTGGAAGATCTCCGGGGCCTGGTAGTTGTGGGCCAGCACGACGGCGCGGCGCACCCGCTTGAGCTCGGCGATGGCGTCCACGAGCGGGGCGTGCACGGCCCACTCGAGGTCGGGGATGACGCGGCGGAGGCGCGCGCGGGCGGCGGCGCTGGGCGGCGGGGCGGGGGTAGCGGGGGCGACAGTTATGTTCATCATGAGTATTTCCGGGTGCGAGGCGGCCTGGCGGCCGCGGCGGCCCACCGGGCGACGCCGCGCGATGGCCCCTGGCGACGCCACTTATGCTACGACTGAGCATAATAGATGTCAAGGGGCCGCGACCCGAGGCTCGAGCGCTGGGGCCGGGTCGCCCCCTTCGCGCGCCACCGGGCGCTCGACCCCGACCGGCCGCCCGCCCTACCCCGCCGTTCCCGCGTCGGGCACCCACAGCCCCGGGGCCCGGCGCTCGCGCAGCACCTCGTGCCGGAAGCGGAAGAGCTCTGCCGGCCGGCCGCCCGTGTGCTCGTCCACGACGCCCGTGCCCTCGACCAGGCCGTCGCGTTCCACCAGGCGCCGGAAGTTCTGCTTGTGCAGGCGCACGCCGGCGAGCGCCTCCACCAGCCGCTGCAGCCGCAGCAGCGTGAAGCTCGCGGGCAGCAGCTCGAAGACCACGGGGCGGTACTGCAGCTTGCCGCGGAGGCGCGCGAGCGCCGTCGCGACGATGCGGCGGTGATCGAGCGCCATCGGGCGGCCGAGGTGGACGTCGAGGGCCGGCGGGCGCGGCGGCGCCGTCCCGCCGGCGGCCACGGCGTCGCGCACCGCTTCCTCCACGAGGCCCGCCTCGTACAACAGCTCGTAGCGTTCGAGCACGCGCAACCGGTCCCAGGGCGCGCCCCCGAGGCCGAAGGTGAGGTCCACGCGTTCGCGGCGCGCGCGCCTGCGATCGGTGGTGTCCGCCGCGGCCGCCCACTGGCGCAGGGCCGGCCCGATGGCGCGGTCGATGGCTGGCGGGCGCCCGTCGCGCCAGTCCTCCCAGGGGAACAGCGCGTACCAGTTGCGCCACTGCGCCTGCGCCGCGCCCTCGACGTGGCTCTCGCGCACGAGCGCGAGGTAGGCCACGGAGATCTCGCGCGTGCCGGCCGCCTGGCCCGCGCGGTCGCGGTCGCCGAACGTGTAGAGCTGTTCCACGTAGCCGAGGTCGAGGCCGGCCTGCTGCTGCACCAGTTGCCGCATGCGCAGTTCGAGCGTGCGGTCCGCGACGGGGTCGAGCAGGCCGAACGGCAACGCCTCGCGTCGGGGGCGCTCGGGGCCGCCGGCAGCGCCGGCGGCGCCGGCGTGCACGGTGAGCAACCGGGGCTCCTCCCCCGTCACCGCCACGATGACGGCGTTGAGGCCGAGCACGAGGTGCCGCGTTGTCGCCGCCCGCCTGGCCATGGTCGTCAGGCGTTCGCCCCCGCGAGCACGCGGGCGAACACGTCGGAGTCGACGTTGCCGCCGGAGAGCACGAGGCCCACGCGCCGGCCCGCGAGGGACGCGCGCAGCCGCCAGGCGGCCGCAGCCGCCGCGCCCCCCGCGCCCTCTGCCGCGTTGTGCGTCGTCGCGAACAGCAGGCGCATGGCCGCCGCCACCTCCTCGTCGGTGACCTCGACGATGTCGTCCACGTGCGTGCGAATCACCTCGAGGGCGTCGGGGTCCGGCACGCGGCACGCCAGGCCGTCGGCGAGCGCGGTGGTGGCCGGCGCCTCCACCAGCCGTGCCTCACGCCACGAGCGCGCGTAGGCGGGCGCGTGCGCCGACACCACGCCGACGATGCGCGGGCGCGTGCGCCGCAGGGCCGCGCGGGCGCTGACGCAGGCGCTGATGCCGGAGCCCTGGCCAATGGGAACGAACACGACGTCGAGGTCCGGCACGGCCTGGAGGAACTCGAGCCAGTAGGTGGCGACGCCCTTCACCAGCGCGGGCGCGAAGGCCGGCACGAAGTGCAGTCCCTGGCTGGCGGCCGCCTCGCCGGCGCGCTCGCGCGCGGCCTGGAAGTCGTCGCCGGCTTCCACGAGCTCCACGCCGAGCGCGCGCATCGCCGCGTTCTTCTCGGGGCTGTTGCCGTGCGGGACGTACACGACGGCGCGCAGGCCGTGCAGGCGCGCGGCGAAGCCGATCGACTGGCCGTGGTTGCCGCGGGTCGCGCTGACGACGCCGGGGCAGGCGGGGTGGTGGCGGCGCAGTTCGTCGAAGTAGACGAGGCCGCCGCGCACCTTGAAGGCGCCCACCGGGGTGTGGTTCTCGTGCTTGAGCCAGGTGTCGACGCCGAGCGCCTCACAGAGCCGCGGCCATCGCCACTGCGGCGTCGGAGCCAGGTGCCGGTAGACGATCTCGGCGGCGCTCGCGAGCTCGGCGTGCGTGGGCAGCGTGAACATGGCGCTGCGCCACTGTATGCCACCCGCCGGCGCACCGGAAGGGCTGCTGGCGCGGGCGCGGGCCGGCAGGCCGGGCTCGCCGGGTTTGGCGGCGGGGGCAGGCTTGCGGTAAGCTTCCTGTTCGCGCAGGGGCGAGGCGGGTTGTCGAGGGCCTCCGCTCGCGCGCGCCCCCCTGAGGGCGCCCGTAGCTCAGCTGGATAGAGCGTCGGCCTCCGGAGCCGAAGGTCACAGGTTCGAATCCTGTCGGGCGTACCACTCCCTCGCTGTCGCTCGGCATCGGCACGCCCGCCAGGCGCTCGGCTTCAGCGCGCCTCCGGCCTCGCGGCCTCGGCGCCGCCCCCAACACCTTCGAGCCAGGTCAGGCACCGTCACCGCGTCCAGGAGGCACTCCGGAGCCGAAGCAAGGCGCGCCAGCGCCGCGTCAGGCTGGCACGAGCCTCCAACCGTTCGACGTCGGCGCCACCGAGCTCATGCTTACCCGCCGGCCGACGATTACCTCATCGTGGTGTGCTTCCGAAGTCCGTCTGCCACACTGCGGTACGCCGGCCTCGGGGCCGCCTTCGGCGCCGTGTTTCCCGTCGCGGCCACGCTGCTCGACGTCTACTGGCGCTCGCGGACGCTCACGCTGGACGGCATCCTCCAGGCACAGGCCGGCCAGCCGCTGCTCTGGATCATCGACACCGCACCGCTGTTTCTCGGCATCTTCGCGGCCTTCGCCGGATGCCGGCAGGACCTGCTGGTGCAGGTCAACGCGGAGCTCGAGCACCGCGTCGCCGAGCGGACGGCCGCGCTCGAGGCCGCCAAGGCGCAGGCCGAGGCGGGCACGCGTGCCAAGAGCGAGTTCCTGGCGACGATGAGCCACGAGATCCGCACGCCGATGAACGGTGTCATCGGCACCCTGGGTCTGCTCATCGACACGCCGCTGTCGTGCGACCAGCGCGACTACGCCGAGACGGCGCTGGCGTCCAGCGAAGCCCTGCTGACCATCCTCAACGACATCCTCGACCTGTCGCGCATCGAAGCGGCGCGGCTCACGCTGGAGCACTCCGAGTTCTCGCCCGAGCGGACGCTGGACGACGTGCTGCGCCTGCTCGACGGCCGGGCGCGTGCCAAGGGGCTGCGCCTCGCCAAGATCGTGTCGCCCTCCACGCCGGCGCTCGTGTGCGGCGACGCGTGCCGGCTGCGCCAGGTCCTCATCAACCTGGTGCAGAACGCCCTCAAGTTCACCGACCGCGGCAGCGTCACCGTCTCGCTCGCCGCGGCGGCGCACGAACAGGGCGGATCCATCCTGCAGTTCGACGTCGCCGACACGGGCGTCGGCATGTCGGACGACGTCTGCGCGAGGCTCTTCGAGCCCTTCACGCAGGCCGACAGTTCGACGACCAGGAAATACGGCGGTACCGGCCTGGGCCTCGCCATCTGCCGGCGACTGACCGACCTCATGGGGGGGCACATCCGGGTCGTGAGCCAGCCGGGCCGGGGCTCGACCTTCACGTTCACCGTGAAGGTGGACGAGGCGAGGGTGCAGGCGCTGCCGGCTTCGGCGCCGCCACCGTGCGCAGACACCGGGCCGAGCCCGTTGCGCTTCGAGGGCCGGCGCGCGCTCGTCGCCGAAGACGAGGCGGTCAACCGGAAGGTGGCGACACGGATGCTGGCCAAGCTCGGCTTCGCCGTCGACGTCGCCGTGAACGGCGTGGAGGCCGTGGCCGCCGGCGCCACGTCCCGGTACGACATCGTCCTGATGGATTGCCGAATGCCCGAGATGGACGGCTACGAGGCCACGCGCGAACTCCGCCGATGCCAGAACCCGCGGGTGCCCATCGTGGCCCTCACCGCCAGCGCCTGCAAGGACGACCGGGAGCGCTGTCTCGCGGCCGGCATGGACGACTTCCTCACCAAGCCCGTCACGCTGGCCAGCCTCGCCGACGTGGTCGGCCGCTGGGTCGAGCCGAGCGATCCCGCCAAGATCGACCACGACAGCGCGTGCGCCTGACCGTCGAAGGCCCCTGGGCCAGATTCGCCGGCCTCGGCGCCCAGTGCGAATCCTGTCGGACGCCAATCCCTCGTCATCGACGCCCAGCTTCGGGTAGGCTCGTCACATCGGCCCAACGCAAGGCGGCGAAGTGGCACGCCCGTCGATGAGCGTCGCGATCCTGATCCCGGCCGTGGCCTGCCTGCTGATGCTCCTGCCCTACCTTCCAGGGCGGTTCGACGCGTCGGCCGCGACGCTGTCGTTTCTCGCCAGGGTGGCCACCCTTGCGAGCCTGACGCTGACGCCCGTGGGCCTGGCCTGGCTGGTCAATCGCCTGAGAGCCAGGCTCTGGCGCCAACTCACGCTGGCGCTGGCCGGGCTCGCCGCGCTCGTGACCGCCGTCGCCGCCGTCGCCGTGAACCAGCTCGCCATGGGCGTGCTGATCGGCACGGGCGCCCTCCTGGGCCTGTGGCAGGCCCACCGGCGGTCGAACGCGCTGGACGCCAGCGGGCAGACGTCAGTCCCGGCCCTGCTCGTCGTCCTGCCGGTGTTCCTCGCCACGTTCCAGACCACCCTGCTGAGACCCGCCGCGGACTGGAGCCGCGACCGGGCCATCCGCCACAGCGCGCCACTCGTGGCCGCGATCGAGGCGTTCCGCGAACGCCGCGGGCACTACCCGCTGTCGCTGCACTCCCTGAATCGGGACGTCCCGACCGGGGTCGTCGGGATCGAGCGCTTCGGCTACGAGCCGAATGGCGAGGCCTACAACCTCTTCTTCGTGCGGTCCCACGTCGAACTCGACGCCTGGGAAGTGGTCATGTTCAACCCGCGCGACGAGCACCGCTTCGCGTCCCACGAGCTGGACGTCCTGCAGTACGACGGCGAGCAACTGGACCGCCGCCGCGGCGACCGCCGGCGCACCGAGTTGGCGCACCCACACTGGGTCTCCATCCTCTTCGACTGAGGGCGGGCTCGAGGTCGAGTCGCCAGGCCGGGCGTCCCGGCGACCATCGCGGCCATCCACGACCGACGCGTGGCGCCCGGTCTGGCCCCGCCCCTCCCGGCCGCCAGGCAGCCACTCGCCCGTCCTCACACCACCACCAACCGGCTTCCCGACGGTGTCGGCTCGAGTCGCCAGCGCACGGTCGCCAGCCGGTCCAGGAACCGCTGGTCGTGGCTCACCAGCAGCAGCGCGGCCCCACACCCGGCCAGCGCCTCCTCGAGGCACTCGATGGCCGGCAGGTCGAGGTGGTTCGTCGGCTCGTCCATCACGATGAGATGCGGCTCTCCGACGGCGCCCAGCGCCAGCAGCAGCTTGCGCACCTCCCCGGGACTGGCCTGCTGCGACTCCAGCAACCGCGGCGGCCTCGACCCGAGCGCGCTGACGATGGTGAGCACCCGCCCCTGCTGCGCGGGCGGCAGGGCGCGAAACGCCCGCAGCAGCGCGCGCGACTCCTCGGCCGACACCTCCTGCGGCAGGTACACGACCTTCTCGGGGCCGTTGCGCAACGCGGCCAGCAGGTGCCGGACCAGGGTGCTCTTGCCCGCCCCGTTCGGCCC
>JADHED010002185.1_pt1 | contig 14234 bp, 5 predicted proteins | sample 8952041 | NCBI WGS metagenome assembly JADHED01 (sample SAMN16124423, study PRJNA663239) | bioreactor sludge metagenome | isolation source: sludge (control) | place: India:Bengaluru | collected 2018-09-08
CCCGGCCGGGTCGGCGGCCGACCCGCCGCGCGCGGCCGCCCCGCCCGTGCTGATCTCGCGCCGCCTGGCCACGGTCGCGTGGCCCCCCGGCGACCAACCCCTCGTGCTGGCGCTGTTGCCGGATCCCCTGCCTGCCTACAACGGCGAGGCCCGTGTGCGCGGCGTCGGGCCGCCGCCCGCCTTCGACGGCCTCGCCTACGTGCTGCGCCGGTTGCCGCCGCCGCGCCCGCCCGATGCCGGTGCCCGGCCGATGCGGCTGGCGGCGCCAGGCGTCGAGGCGACGTGGGCGCACGCCTTCGACCGCACGTGGACGCGGCTGCGCGACCTCTACTACGCGAGCGGGCCGGCAGCCGCCGAGTGGCGCCGCCTGGCGGACCGGCATCGCCCGGCGGCGGTCGCCGCCACCGACGCCGACGCGTTCGAGCGGCGCGTGGACGAGATGATCGCCGCGCAGCCGCTGGTGAGGGCCCCTGTGTCCTCGGCGGGCGCGCTGGTGGTGTCGGGGCACCGGCTGGCGTCGGAGATTGGCGCGCGCGTCCTCGCGCGCGGGGGCAACGTCGCCGACGCCGCCGTGGCGGTGTCCTTCGCCCTGGGCGTGGTCGAGCCCGACGCGTCGGGCATCGGCGGCGACGGCATGGCCCTCGTCTGGCTCACGTCGATGGACGCGCCGGTGGCCGTGGACTTCAAGGACGAGGCGCCCGGGGCGGCTTCGCTCGACAACCCACGCCTGTTCCGCGACGGGCGGCTGGCGGCCGACGGCCCGGCGGCCGCGAACGTGCCCGGGGTCGTGGCCGGCATGGAGGCGATCCACCGGCGGTTCGGGAGCGGCAAGGTGCCGTGGCGCGACCTCGTGACGCCGTCCGCGGATCTCGCCGAGGACGGCATCACCGTCGACCCGCCGCTCGCGACGACGCTGGCCGAGGGGCGGGCGCTGCTCGCGAAGTACCCCGCGTCGGCGGCGGTGTGGCTGCCGGGCGGGCGCGTGCCGGTGGCCGGCGAGCGCGTGGTGAACCACGACCTGGCCCAGACGCTGCGCACCATCGCCAACGGCGGGGCGGAGGCGTTCTACCGCGGCGACATCGCGCGGCGCATCGCCGAGGACATGGCGGCCCACGGGGGCCTCATCACCGAGGCCGACCTGGCGCGCTACCGGGCGGTGGAGCGGGCCCCGCTGCGCGGCACGTTCCGCAACCACGCGGTGTACGGCGCGCCGCCGCCGGTGGCCTCGGGCGCGGCCCTCATCGAGGCGCTGCAGATCCTCGACCACTACGCGCCGCCCGCCCCGGGGCGCTATCACCGGCAGGCCGACGTGCTGCACTACGCCATCGAGGCCTGGAAGGCGCGCGAGCCGGTGGCCCGCATCGCGGACCCGGCGCTGTGGCCCGTGGACGTGGCGCGCCACCTCGCGCGCGACCACGCCGCGGCCCGTTTCGCGCGCATCGACCCGCGGCGCGCCGGGAGCCTGCCCGCGCTGCTGCCGGAGGAACCACCCCTGCTGGAGGAGCAGGGCGACCGGCTCGGCCGGGGCACGACCGCGTTCGTGGTGGCCGACGCGGCCGGCAACGTCGTGGTCGTCACCCAGACGCTCAGCACGTGGGGCGGCAGCTTCTACGTGTCGGATGGGCTCGGGTTCCTCTACAACAACCACCTGCGCGGCTACCGCACGGCGGGCGTGTACGGGCACCTGCTGCCGCACATGCGGTCCTCGTCCACGGCGCTGCCCACCCTGGTCTTCGACGAACGCGACGGCCGCCGCCAGCCGCGCCTGGCCATCGCGGCGGCGGGCAACGCCTGGATCCCGGCGTCGATCTACGGCGTGCTGTCGGCCGTGCTCGACGGCGGCCTGGGCATGCAGGCGGCCATCGAGGCGCCACGGTTCCTCGTGACGCGAGACCCCGCAGACGCCTCCGGGCGGCGGGCCCGCGTGCAGATCGAGGACCGGTTCGCGCGGCCGGTGCTCGACGACCTGGCGGCGCGGGGGCACCTGTTCCAGAAGATCGGCGGCAAGGGCGAGCTGCGCTTCGGGTTCGCAGCCGCCGTGCTCTTCGATCCCGCGCGCGGCGTCGTGCACGCCGGCACCGAACCCCGGCGTCCCTACGCTGCGGTGGTGACCGGCACCCGCAGGTAGGGGCCGGGCACGCCTGGCCCACCCCGGGGTCTAAAAGACCCCGGGCTACATCCTGAGATGCCGCCGCGGGTATTGAAACCCGCGGTGACCTGCACCACGGCCCGGGCACGCCTGGCCCACCCCGGGGTCGAAAAGACCCCGGGCCACATCCTGGGATGTCGCCGCGTGTACCGAGACCCGCGGTGACCTGCACCACGGCCCGGGCACGCCTGGTCCACCCCGGGGTCTCAAGACCCCGGGCTACATCTGAGGTGCCGCCGCGGATCTTGAGTCCCGCGGTGACCTGCACCACGGCCCGGGCACGCCTGGTCCACCCCGGGGTCTCAAGACCCCGGGCTACATCCTGGGATGTCGCCGCGGGTATTGAAACCCGCGGTGACCTGCACCGCAGCTCGATCTCCGCGTGGCCCGTCAGTGCACCGTCACCCGGTCGCGCGCGCCGAACAGCGCCGTGAAGAGTTGCTGCAGCAACTGCGGCCGGTCCGCGAGCAGGTCGTAGAGTTCCTCGCGCGCGAGGCGCAGGGCCGCGCCGCCGCGCAGCACGCGCGCCGCTCCCACGCTGCGCCCGGCGAGCGACTCGTAGAGGCCGATGGCGTCGCCGGCGTGGGCCGTCACCTGCGATCCGTCCGGGCGGTCCACCAGCACGTCGCCGTCCACGACGATGAGCAGGGCCGGCGGGGCGCCCTCGCCGCACAGGGTGACGCCCTGGGTGAGCGTGACGCGGTGGGCCGCGTCGGCCAGCGCCAGCAGGTCGTCGGTGCGGAACCGCGCGAAGGTGGAGATGCGCTGCAGCGCCATCACCTTCTCCACCGGCGTCAGCCCGTCGGCGGCGAGCGCGGCCACGGCGCCGCCGCCGCGCACCACCGCGGCGGTGGCCCGGAAGGCCGGCGCCTCGACGATGGTGCGGAAGAGGCCCTCGACGAGGTCGGCGTTCTCGGCGAGCAGCGTGCGGGCCTCCTCGACGGTGACGGCGAGGCACACGGTCCGGGTGGTCGTGCGCAGCGCGGCCTGCATCGGCGTGTTCTGCACCACCTCCTCGAAGGCGAGCGCGGTCCCCGGCCTGGCATCGGTCGTCGTGCCGTCGGCGGCCGTGATGGCGACCGTGCCGTCGAGCAGGAACTGGATCGTGTCGGGCGCCTGGCCCGGCGCGTACAGCAGGGTGCCCGCCTGGTGGCGCACCTGGCGGCCCGAGCCGGCGATGCGGAACAGCTCGTCCACCCAGGTCGTGGCGAAGATCGGCGAGGTGGCCAGCCGCGCCGCCACCTCGACGGCGGGCAGCGGCTCGTGCCACAGCGACCGGCGCCGCTCCTCGGGCATGCGGTGCGCCGCCAGCGCCCAGGACGCGGCCTCGAAGACGAACCAGTCGCTGGCGGCACGGTGCGCCAGCACGTGCTCGAGGTCGTCGGCGAGCGACCACACCTTCTGCTCGGCCACGAGCAGGATGGCCGAGGCGGCCACCACCTGGTCGTCGTCGTTGATCAGCTGCAGCAGCGTCTCCTCGGCGTCGCGCGGGCGGGAGGCGATGAGCACGTTGGCGCGGCGGACCCGTTCCTCGTCGGGCATGTCGTCGAGCAGCGGCATCACCAGCCGCCGCACGCCGCCCTCGAGCACGTTGTCGAGGTACTCGAGGGCGCTCGCGCGGGGTCGCGCGTCGCGTCCCTCGATGGCCGCGCGGGCCGCGTCCATGTCGGCGGGCGAGTAGAGCGTGGCGAGCAGGCGCCACACCCGGTCACGCGATCGCGCCATCTTGTCGCCCAGCGCGCGGTGGAGCAGCGCCGTCGCCGGCAGGCCGGCGCGGACGAAGAGGTTGTGGCGCAGGCTCAGCCACGTGTAGAACCGCTGGGCCTCGCGGCGCACGAGCGGCTCGAACACCTTCGCGTCCAGCGTCAGCGCCGGTTGCGCGCGGTGCAGGGTGTCGATGGCCTCGATCACCTTGAAGCGCAGGAAGCCGTCGCCGGCGCCCACGGCGCGGACGAGCGCGTCCATCGACGCCTGCACGGGGATGCGGGCGAGCGTGGCGGGGATGTGCCGCCGCACCCACAGGTCCTCCTCGGGGTCGGTGAGGAAGTGGGCGAGGGCCGGCACGACCTCCTCGCCGTAGCCCACGAGCACCTCGCGCGCGGCGCGCTTCAGGCGCCGGTGGCGCAGCAGGGCGATCAGCGTCGGGACGAAGCTGAAGTCGCCGGCCTTCAGCGCGCGCACGCTCGCCATGGCCTCCTCGGCCACGGCCGGGTCCTCGTCGTAGAGCAGCGGCACGAGCAGCTGCCGGACCCGCGGGTCGTCCACCTGGCGGATGGCCGCGGCCACGTCGCGGCGCGCGTCGGGGCGTGCCGGGTCGGACGCGAGCCGGGCGAGGGTGGCCTCGGCCAGGTCGATGTCCTCGCGCCGCGTCGAGTGCGCCAGCACGACGCTCGCCGTGGCCGCCAGGCGCGGGTCGTCGCCGTCCACCAGCGGGCGCACGAGGTCGGCGACGGGCGCCGACCGCATGTTGGCGAGGGCCGAGACGGCCGCCGCGCGCACGCCGGCGTCGGCGTCCTTCAGCATGCGCTGCACGTTGGGCAGCCAGCGTTCGACCACGGCCGGCGACGCGCCGGCCAGCGCCGCGAGCGCCCGGGCCCGTACGCGCGGCGACTCGTGGTAGAGCAGCAGCGGCGTGATCAGGTTGCGCTTGTCGAGCGACTCGAGGATGTCGATGGCGTAGACCACGCGCTGCTCGTCGGGGTCGGCGAGCTCGGCGATCAGCGTCTCCACGGTCTGGAGGTCGCCGACGCTGAGGCGGACGTCCTGCGGCGCGACGTCCTTGCGCTCGATGCTCTGGCGGAACGCGCGCAGGTAGCCGCGCTTGGCCACGAGCGCGGCCACGACCCACAGGGCGGTCATCGTGAGGCTGGCCCAGCTCAGCTGCTGCCACGTGAGGTTCAGCCCCCACGGCTGGATCAGCACGAGGATCAGCAGGCCCCCGACGCCCTTCGCCAGCCGGTCCATCGTCACGTCCACGAACGGCTTGGCGCGCGCCTTCAGGTCGGCCGGCAGCGGCAGGAACAGGATCTCGCGCGTGGTCTTGTCCACCGTGTAGCGCAGCGAGGTGTCGCTGATGCGGGCCGTCATCGGCGCCCACAGCGCCTTGTTGAACAGCATCACCAGCGCGGTGGCGCCCAGGCTCACCGGCAGGATCAGCAGCGCGAAGCCGATGCCGAGGAAGCGGTGGATGCGGCTGGTCAGCCACACCTGGACGACGAAGCCGATCAGCGACAGGTAGAGTTGGACGCTGCCGAGGATCTGCTCGAGGTCCGTGCCGCCCTTGGCGAACTCGGCGGCCGCCATGTTCAGCTGCTGCTCGATGATCGCCGCGCCGATGGCGGCGAAGCCGATGACGAGCGAGATGATCTGGAGGTGCCGCGAGGAGGCCAGCAGCCGGAACGCCTCCGACCACTGCACGCCGCCCTCCTCGCCCGTCTCGGTGACGCCCTCGAGCGAGAGGTCCTTCTCGCGCCGCATCACGAGGACGACGATGAAGGCGCAGAGCCCGAGGATGGCCGCGCTCACGAGCAGCAGGTTGGTGGGCCCGGTCACCGCCACCAGCGAGGTGAGCAGGAAGGACCCGGTCGCCCCGCCGAGGCTCGAGCCGCCGCCGATGAAGCCGAAGACGCGCTTGGCCTGCCGCGCGTCGTAGATCTCGTTGGCGAGCGTCCAGAACTGGCTGATGAGCAGGATGCCCATGATCAGCCCGAGGAAGTAGAAGCCCACCGACACCCACTCGCTGCCGGTCTGGAACAGGAACCAGAAGACGATGAGCAGGCCCGCGAGCACCGCCTGGGCCACGGGGATGACGGCCTTGCGCGGCAGCAGGCTCACGGCGCGCGAGTAGCCCGCCATGACGAGGCCGATGAGCACGCCCGCCGTGATGAGCACGTAGGGCAGGTTGTCGGCGCCGAGGCTGCGGATGAACTGCGACCGCGTCAGCGGCTTCAGGATGTTGTACGCCGTCATCGCCAGGAAGGAGTAGGCGAACATCAGCACGAGGCTGACCGCTTCGCTCTCCTGCACGTCGGCGATCGGGCGCAGTGCGCGCTGGATCAGGCGAGACATAGGCCGCAGGCTCCGGCGTCGCCGCGCGGCGGGCGCAGCCTGGCGACGCGCTGGTGGTGCATCGGGCGGCCCCCATCCTATGCCAAGGGCGGGAGGGCGGCAATCCGCCGGTCGCCCGTGCCGGGCCTCCGGTAAACTGTCCCCCCGATGATCGCCCGCGTGATGCGATGGCTCGACGTGCGGCCCGGCGAGGGCCGGGCGGTGGTCTTCGCCTCGCTCTACATCGCCATCGCGGTCGCCTCCTTCCTGCTGGCCAAGCCCATTCGCAACGGCCTGTTCCTGCAGGAGTTCGGCCCCTACAAGCTGGTCTACGCCTACGTCGGCGTGCCGCTGGTGCTGGCCGTCTTCGTCCCGCTCTACGAGGCCGTCGCGCGCCGCGTCGGCCAGCGCCTGGTCATCACCGGCAGCCTGGTCTTCCTCGCCGCCAACGTGGTGGCGTTCTGGTGGGGGTTCCGCACGTGGCAGGCGGGCTGGCTGGCCGCGGCCTTCTACGTGTGGGTGAACTGCTACGGCGTGATCGCCCCCGTGCAGGCGTGGAGCTTCGCCAACGCCGTCTTCGACACCCGCCAGGCGCGCCGCCTGTTCGGCGTGGTCGGCGCCGGCGCCTCGTTCGGCGCGGTCGTCGGCGGCCTGCTGGCGCGGCTGCTCGTCGGGCCGCTCGGCACCGTCAACCTGCTGCTCGTGCTGGCCGGGCTCATCGCCTCGGCGGCCGTCCTCGTCAACGTGGCCTGGGGCGTGCGGCAGCGGCAGGTGCGCGTCGCGAAGAAGCGGCAGGCGCCGGTGGGCGGGTCGCTCGCGCTCATCGCGCGCACGCGCTACCTGCGGTCGATGGCGGCCCTGGTCGTGATCGTGGCCATCGTCACCCAGTGGACCAGCTTCCAGTTCAACCTGGTGGTGGCCGAGCGCTTCGGCGGCGACGCCGACGCCATCACGCGGTTCCTCGGCGCGTTCAACCTGGCGATGGGGCTCGCCTCCTTCGCCACCCAGTTGCTGGTCACGGGGCCGCTGCTGCGGGCCTTCGGCCTGTCGGTGACGCTGCTGCTGTTGCCGGCGGCCATCGGCGGCGGCTCCCTGCTCACCGTGATCTGGCCGGGGCTGCTCGCCGTGCTGATCACCAACACCTTCGACCAGGGGATGCGCTTCTCGGTGGACAAGGCCAGCTTCGAGCTGCTCTACCTGCCGGTGAACCCCGAGGTGCGGTCGCGGGTGAAGGCGGCCATCGACCTGGTGATCAACCGCGTGGCCGACGGGCTCGGCGGCATCGCGCTCGGCCTGGCCACGCAGGGCTTCGCCGTGGGCACCCTCGTGCTGCCAGGGGCGCACCTCGGGCTGCGCGGGCTGGCGGCCATCAGCCTCGCCATGACGGGGCTCTGGGCGCTCGTGGCCTGGCAGCTGCGCCGGGGCTACGTGGACGCCATCCGCGACAGCATCCAGCAGCGCAAGCTGGTGGCGGCCGACACGCCGGCCCCGGTGCTCGACCGGCTGGCCACCGACGCGCTCGCCAGCAAGCTGCAGGCCGGCGACCCGGAGGAGATCCTCTACGCCCTCAGCCTGTTCGAGGCGCAGGCGGCCGGACGGCTCCACCCGGCCGTGCGGGGCCTGCTCGGCCACCCCTCGCCCGAGGTGCGGCGCCGCGCGCTCGCGCTGCTCGACGACGCGGGCGATGCCACGGTCGTGCCCGAGGTGCAGCACCTGCTGAAGGACCCCGACCCCGGCCTGCGCACCGACGCGCTCCTGTTCCTCGCCCATCACGCGCAGGTGGATCCGCTCCAGCAGATCCGCGCGGTGGACGACTTCCCCGACTACTCGATCCAGGCCGGGATGATCGGGTTCCTGTGCCGCCCCGGACCGCTGCAGAACGTCGAGGCCGCGCGCTTCATGCTCGACAACCTGATCGACCCGGCCGCCGGCGCCACCACGGGGTCACGCCTCGAGGCGGCGAAGCTGATCGCCTCGCTGCCCGTGCCGTGCGGCGCGCAGCTGCGGCGCCTGCTGGAGGACGAGGACCGGGAGGTGCGGCGCGCCGCGATCATCGCCGCCGGGCGGACGCGCGCGGAGGGGACGGCGGAGGCACTGGTGCGGGTGCTCGCCGACCCGGCCCTCGCTGGCGACGCGTCGGCGGCGCTCGCCGCGCTCGGCGGCGCGGCCGTGCCCGCCCTCGGGGCGGCGCTCGCCGACGAGGGGCTCGCCATCGACGCGCGCCGCGGCGTGCCACCGGTGCTCGCGGCCATCGGCGGCGACCAGGCGCAGCGCCTGCTGTACGAGCACCTGCTCGTGGGCGACGTGGTGCTGCGCTACCGGATGATCACCGCACTGGCGCGCCTGCAGCGGCAGCGGCCGGGCACGCCCGTCGACCGGCAGGCCGTCGAGGTGGTGCTGGCCGCGGAAATCGTGGGCCACTACCGCTCCTACCAGATCCTCGGCACCATCAGCGACGCGCTCGCCGAGGACGAGACGATGACCGGCGGGCTGGAGCAGTCGATTCGCCAGGAGCGCGCGCGGATCTTCGGCCTGCTCGGGCTGCTGACGGGCACTACCGACGTCGAGGTGGCCTACGACGCGCTGGGCGACGAGAGCGCGGCCGTGCGCGCCAACGCGCTCGAGCTGCTCGACAACGTGCTCAGCCCCGACCTGCGCCGCCTCGTGCTCCCGCTCGTGGACCCCCAGGTGTCGTTCGGCGAGCGGGTGGCGATCGCCAACCGCCTAGTCGGTGCCCGCGTGCAGACGCGCGAGGAGGCCGTGCAGGCGCTCATCGCGAGCGACGACCCGTGGCTGCGGTCCTGCGGCGTGTGGGCGGTGGGCGCGCTGCACCTCGACACGCTGGCCGGGGAACTCGATCGGCTCGCCACTGCCGGCGACCCGCTCATGCGCGAGACGGTGCGCGCGGCCCGGGAACGGCTGGGCGCCGAGCCGGTGGTGGTGGTGCCCGTCCCCGAGGAGTCGGTGGGCGCGGAAACCGGCATCTTCGACGTGCAGCGCGACGCCGGCGGGCTGGGATGAAACGGCCAGAGGGGGTGGGTTGATGCCAGTCTGGTCCCGACGCACCGCACTTGCGGCCGCGGCCGTCATGGCGGCTGCGGTCGGCCCCTTCACGCCGTCGCTGTTCGCTCAGTGGGCGGCCGACGACTTCCTGATCGTCGAGGGCTTCCTGCGCGAGTTCCCCACCTGGGCGTCGTTCCTTCGCGCGGCCTTCGTAGAGAACTTCGGTGCGACCGGAGGGCTTTATCGCCCCGTAGGGCACACGGCGCTGTACGCGGACCTGCGCGTTTTTGGCCCCGTGCCCTTGGCCCTCCACGCCACGAACATCCTGTGGCACGCCGCAGTGTGCGTGCTGGTCCTTGGACTGGCCAGGCGCCTGCTCACCGCCCCAGCGAGACTCGTTCCGCTCCTGTGCGCGGGCATCTACTTCGCCGCCTTCCCGCGACGGGTGGAGCCCGTGGCCTGGGTGTCGTGCCGTCCTGACCTCGTGGCCGCGACGCTAGGGTGTGCGGCGGTTCTGCAATGGCTGCGGGCGCGGGGCAACTGGGGACGGGTGGCCTCCGTGGGCCTGTGGACGGGGTCGTTGCTGGCCAAGGAGACAGCAGTGCTCTTGCCACTGGTCCTGCCGTTCGCTTCACCCGCCGGGCCGAGCGCACGCTCCTTCCTGCGGCTTTGGCCGTTCGCGGTGGCGGCTGGCCTCGTGGGGGTGATGCGGCGTGTGGTCCTCGGGGATTGGGTTGGGGGGGGGGGAACGCGCCGAGCCTCACCGCGACATCCCTCGTCAACGCTGTGAAACTGGTCGCCTACGCCACGTTACCCCCACTCGAGCCCCTCAACCGCGCGCTGCTCAACGATGGCGTGCATCGCATCACGCTCGTCCTGGTGGTGGTGTTCCTGGCCTGCGCTGCCGTCATCTGCTGGCGCGGCCGGAGCCACCGAGGCGTGCGAGCCGGGGGCGTGTGGCTGGCGGTGTCTGCGTTGCCGGTCATGGGCATCGCCCCGTCCCTGTCATCGATGATGCACGACAGGGTGCTCTACCTGCCGAGCATCGGCGTGGCCTTGGTGCTTGCCGGCTTGCTGGACCAGGGCCATCGCCGTTCCCGCGAGGTGGGTTCGGTGGCCTTGGCAGTTCTCATCGCGGCGATGGCCTTCACCACAGTGCTCTCCAACCACTGGCGTGTCGCGGGTCGAGAGACGGCGCGTCTCGTCGCCGGCCTCTCAGAAGCGCTTCGCCAGACCCGGCCGGAGTGCCTGGTGCGTGTCGCAGCGGTCCCCGACAACTACCGCGGTGCGTACATGCTTCGCAATGGCACGGTGGCCGCGTTGCGCCTGCGTGGAGTTCCCGCCGCCGATGCCAATCGGGTGCAGGTGTTGAGCCACTATTGGTGGCTGGACGTAGGTCACGTCCCGATCCGGGTCCGTGTGGCGGACCGCCGCGTGGAGATCGAAGGGGTGGAGGGCCGACCAGAAGTGGTCATGGCCTTTGGTGATGCGTTTCGCATCGGCAGAGTCGAGGCGGACCTGGCTTGGGACCGACACGCGCGGCACACGGCGGTACGGATAGAGCTTGCAGTAGCCGGGGCTGTCGTGGCGTCAGAGCCGGCCAACGCCTCACGCTTCGAGTTCGTTCAGGACTGCCCGTAGCGCGTCGACGCCGGCGGGCTGGGGTAGGGCGGGGTCGGGTCAGGCGCCCGTCGCGTCGTGGCGCCGGTCGGCCGCGGTCACCGGCACCGGGGCCTCCTCCTGCAGCAGGCCATCTTCCCGCAACAACTCGATGAAGGCCTCGGCCACCCTGGGGTCGAACTGCCGCCCGCTCTGTCGCCGGATCTCGGCCACGGCCTCGGCCACGGGCCACGCCTTCTTGTAGGGCCGGGCGTGCGTGAGCGCGTCGAAGACGTCGGCGACCGCGACGATGCGGCTCACCAGCGGGATCTCCTCGCCCCGGATCGCCGGGGAGTAGCCGCTGCCGTCCCAGTGCTCGTGGTGAGTGAGCGCGATCTGCTCGGCCAGCTGCAGCAGGGGATGACGCGAGCCCGAGAGGATGCGCGCCCCGACGTGGGTGTGGCTCTTGATGAGCTCGAACTCCTCGTCGGTGAGCCGGCCCAGCTTCAGCAGCACGCTGTCGGGCACCGCGATCTTGCCGAGGTCGTGCAGCGGCGCCGCCCGGCGGATGAGGTTCACGGCGTGGTCGGGCAGGCCGAGCTTGCGGGCGAGCCGCGCCGAGTACTCCCCGACCCGCTGCGTGTGCTCCTGCGTGGCGTCGTCGCGGAACTCGGCGGCCAGCGCGAGCCGCTCCAGGATCTCCACCTGGGCGTCTTCCAGCTCGCGCGTCCGCTGCTGCACCTTCATCTCGAGCAGGTCGTTCTGCTGCTGCAGGGCCAGGTACAGGAAGCGCGCCTCGAGCAGGTTCTTGATGCGCAGCAGCACCTCGGTGGTGTCGAAGGGCTTGGCGAGGAAGTCCTTCGCGCCCATCGACAGCGCCTTCTGCTTGGCCTCGGTGCTGATGTCGGCGGTGAGCACGAGGATGGGCAGGTAACTGCCCTCCGGCACGTGCGGGCGGATCTGCCCCAGCACGCCGAAACCGTCGAGGTACGGCATGTGGAGGTCGAGCAGCACCAGGTCGGGCTGGTGCTCCTCGAACAGGGCCAGGGCAGTGCGGGGATCGGTGGTGCTGACGAGCTGGTCGTACCCCGCCTTCCTCAGCATGCGCTCCAGGATGCGGACGTTGTTCTCCTGGTCGTCGACGATGAGGATGCAGCCGGCTTGCCGGTCGGTGTCGGCCATGGTCGGTCGCAACGCAGCCGGCCCTATTGTTGGCGAGTCCCTACGAAAGAGGCAAGCCTTTGTGAGACGCGCCTGTGACGTGCCCGCGCGGCGCGGGCCCGCCCGTCACGGCTGGGCTTGGCCCGGTGGCTCGTGATCGCCCGGCGGCGGCGCGCCCTGCTCGTCGGTCAGGAACCGTTGGTAGAGGAACGAGGCCACCAGCAGCAGCACGCCGAGGCCGATCACGCTGAGGATGCGGTAGACGCGATCGAGCTGCGCGAGGTCCACGAAGAAGACCTTGCCGATGGTGACGGCGAACAGCAGGATGGCGAGGTAGCGCGACAGCGCGTAGCGCCGGAGGATGCCGGCCAGCAGCAGGCCCACGGCGTACGCCGCCCACGCGATCGACAGCGTCACCTGCCGGGCGAGGTCGGCTGCGCCGGCCGCCATCGGCCCCGCCTCGACGGCCTGCTGCCACGCGAAGCGCCCGAACGTGCCGTTGATCTGCTCGGTGATCACCACCAGGCCCGTCATCGCCGCGGCCAGCACGCCGACGCCGATGGGCAGCTCGCTGCGGCCGGGCAGGTCGTCGCCGAGCGCGCGGTAGCGGCTCGCCACCCACAGCAGCAGGCCGGCCACGAGTACCAGCGAGAGGGCCGGCGCGTTCACCCAGGGCCGCATTGCGGTGGAGGCGGGCGCGGCCATCTGCTCGAGGCCGTGGCCGAGGGCGAGCGCGAGCAGCAGCCAGCCGCCGAGCCGCATCCACTGGCGCCGCTCGCGCAGCCCCAGCCACGCGAGCAGCGCGCCTTCCACGGCCCAGCCCACCGTCACCCACGCGCCGTCGAAGCGCAGCGCGATGGCCCCGGCCGCGCACGCCGCCGCGAGCGCGCCGTAGTGCAGCGGCGCGGCCTCGTGGCGCGGCCGCATGAAGAGGGCGAGCAGGCCGTAGAAGACGCCGACCAACGCCACCGTGGTCGACATCGCCAGCGTGTCCCACCGCGGGTGCATCGTCAGCAGGGCGGCGAGCAGGCCGAGGCCGTTGAGGTGCAGCAGCAGGACGTCGGTCGGCTCGAGGCGGGCACGGTCGCGCAGCAGCACCCGCACCTCGCTCATCAGGTGCAGGCCGAACACCGCGAGCACGGTGGTGCGCGCGCCACGCGGCGTGCGCTCCATCAGCCAGCCCACCATCGGGAGCCACACGGCCACCCACGTCGCCAGCCGCGCCCACGGGCGCGCGCCGTCGGCCGAGTAGAGGATGCCGGCGAGCGTGGCGACGATGAAGTAGACGAGCAGGTCGCGCGGGTGGCGGACGAGGTTGGCGAGCGAGCACAGGTGGTAGAGCGCCGGGGCGAGCACGCCGACGATGACGGCGACGCCCGACTGCAGTGGGTCGCTGCCGTCCCGGCCGGTGTCGTCGGCGGGCCAGGCGACGGCCGCGAGGAAGGCGGCGAGCCACAGCGTGAGGAAGCCCTGGACGACGAGGTGCGAGGCGTCGCGGTAGCCCGTGACGGCCCAGGCGCTGAAGCTCAGGGCGAGCAGCGTGAAGGCCGCGAGCGTGAGCAGCGGCCAGCCGTGGCGCCGCGCGAGCAGGGCCGAGCCGCCGACGAGCAGCGAGAGGTAGGCGAAGAGCGCGACGTAGGCGCCGCGGTCGCCGCCGACGAGGAACGGCGTGGCGAAGCCGCCCACGATCGCGGCCATCGCGATGGGCTGCGCCGAACGGCGGTCCGCGAGCGCCGCGGCCGCGGCCGTCACCACCGTCATCGCCGCGAAGGCGGAGCCGCGCTCGAGGAGCGCGTAGAGGTGCTGGGCCGCGTAGATCGCGACGTAGATCACCGCGAACCCGCCGCCCGAGAGCGTGTAGCCGAACAGCCGCAGGCCGGACGCGGCGAACCGCAGCCCGGCGGCCACGAGCACGGCCCCGCCGGCCGCGCTCAACCCGACGCGCATCGCCGGCGTGATCCACTGGCTGTCGAAGGCCAGCTTCACGATGTAGCTCGCCCCGAGCACGATCGCCGCGATGCCGGCGTAGAGCAGCCAGCGCTGGCCGATGCGCTGCTCGAGCGAGGGGTGCACGGTCACGTGGATGTGGGGCGCCGTCGGGCGAGGCGGCGCGGCCGGTGGCGGCGGTGGAGGTGGCGGCGGCGCCGCGGCCGCCGCTTCGGCCGGCGCCGGGCCTGCCGGCACCTCAATGGGCTGGGCGATGGAGGCTGCCGGGGCGACGGCGGTCGCATCGATCGGCTCGCCGGCTGCTGGCGCGGTCGCCCCGGGCGCGGAC
>JADHED010002165.1_pt1 | contig 14226 bp, 10 predicted proteins | sample 8952041 | NCBI WGS metagenome assembly JADHED01 (sample SAMN16124423, study PRJNA663239) | bioreactor sludge metagenome | isolation source: sludge (control) | place: India:Bengaluru | collected 2018-09-08
CTGACTCGAAATCAGGCGTACGTGCAAGCGTACCGTGGGTTCGAATCCCACCCTCTCCGCCAATATTGCATAAGGGCTTGCTGCCATTCATCGGGCAGCAAGCCTTTTTTGTTTCCATCGGCCGCACGCGCGCAGTTTGTCCTGCCATCATCTGGGCCGTAGACATCGGAGGGCGGCCTTGTTCCGAAGCGCAGGCGCAAACAACGTGGCAGGCACCGGGGCGGTGTTGCTCGGTGCCTCGTGCATCGCGGCGGCCTTGGGTGCCGCGGCGCATCATCCGCTCGCACCGGTACTGGCCCTGTCTCTGCTATCCGCGATCGCGGCCTGGACCGTGTCGCGGCCTGCCGATCTGTGGTGCGTGCTGCCGGCCCTGCTGCCTGTGGCCAGCTTCACGCCCTGGTCGGGCTGGTGGCTGGTGGATGGGTCCGACCTGCTGGTGCTGGGGGCCATGGGCGGGGCCTACCTGCGCTGGGGCGTGGATGCATGGCGCGGCCCTGCGGCGACGTTCGCCCGAACGCCGTCGGGCATGCACTGGATGTACGTGGTGTTGCCGCTGCTGCTGCTGCTGGGCGTGTGGCGCGGTCTGGACGATGCGCGCGGCGCCGCATCGTGGGCCACACTGCTCGCGCAGCTGTGGAGCCAGGGGCCCTACGGGGACTACGACTTGCCCAGTAATACGCTGCGCGTGGCCAAGAGCCTGGCGTGGGGGCTGCTCCTGATGCCCGTCCTGTACCGCTGGCCCCAGGGCGCGCCGCTGCGGTTGGCGCGGGGCATGGTCGCGGGGCTGCTTCTGGTCTGCGCCGGCGTGCTGTGGGAACGGGGCCTCTATGTGGGGTGGCTGGATTTCGGCACCAACTATCGGACCACGGCATGGTTCTGGGAAATGCACGTCGGAGGTGCAGCGATCGACGCCTACCTGGCCATGGCCCTGCCGTTCGCATGGTGGGCGGCCTGGTCCGCCCCCCATGGCTGGCGTTGGTACGCGGCGGCGGCGCTGGTGCTGCTGTCCACCTATGCGGTGCTCACGACATATTCCCGCGGCCTGTATCTGGCGGTGCTCATCACCGGGGTGGCCCTGGGCGCGTTGGTGCGCCGCTATCATTTCGACGCCCCGGATGACACGGCATGGCACCGCAAGGCAATGGTGTGGCTGCTGGCTGCGCTGGTCGTCGAAACCATGGGGGTCTGGCTCGGCGGGGCGTTCATGTCGGATCGCCTGGTCCGCTCGAACGTGGATCTGCATCAACGCATGGACCATTGGAAGCGTGGTGTGGGTCTGCTGCATACGCCCGGCCAATGGATTCTGGGACTGGGCGTGGGGCGCCTGCCGGCGCACTACAGCACGCAAACCACCGAAGGTGCGCTTGCAGGCCGGGTGCGCTGGCTGCAAAAGGCCGACGGAAGCACCGAAGCCTGGCTTTTCGGCCCCATGCGTCCCGGCGTTAAGGGTGAACTGGCGCTCGCGCAGCGCGTGGCGCTGGCGCCCGGCGGTGGCTACAAGGTTCGTCTGCGCGCGCACCTGGACTCTCCGGCATGGGTGAAGGTCCAGCTGTGCGAGCAGCATCTGCTGTATGTCTCTCGCTGCCAGCTTCGCACGCGCCAGTTGTCTGCCGACAGCAGGACCATCGATGGCTGGATGGAACTGCCCCTGCTCGGCCCTGCTTTTGAATCGAACGGCATCCTCTCCGCCTGGAGAGGGGGAGTGCTTTCCATCAAGGTCCTGCAGGCCAATGCGTCCATGCGCCTGGAGGGGGTGGAACTGATCGACCCTCAGGGCCGGCAGGTGCTCAGGAATCCGGTTTTCGCGCGCGGCCCGAGCCACTGGAGCAGCGTTGCGTACGAGAACTTCCTGCCCTGGCACATGGACAACCTGCTGCTGGAATTGCTGGTGGAGCGTGGCCTGCTCGGCCTGCTGGCATTGGCGGCAGTCGTCGTGTGGGCTCTCCTGCTGCTCGCGCATGGCATCAGGAGCCACAAACCGCTGGCCTTGATCGTGGGCGGTTCCATCGGCGCCGCTCTTCTGATAGGTGCAGTGGTAAGTATCATTGAAATTCCACGTGTATCCACTATGCTTTGGTTGTTGCTTGTCGTATCACCGTTGGTGCGGGGTTTCGGCGGAGAGAGATTTTTGTCTCTTATGTTTCACATCCGACGTTCGGATATTGCAGGGAACAGCAATGTTCAAGATTTTCAATCATTATTTCCGCCGGAGAACGATTCTGCAGGTCATCATGTATTCAATGGTGATCGTGAGCACCTTGATCGTTTCGCTGGCGCTGCAGGGCGGGATGGGGGTTTTCAATGGGGCAGTGATTTCCTCGGGAGTGATTCGCGGGGGGGTAATGGCCATCGGGATCATTGGTGTGAACTTCGCGCTCGGCCTGTACGATCGCCCCGGAAAGCTGACTATTGGCCAGGTGCGGGCCCGCGCCGTATTGTCTTTTGTCCTGTCCATGATCATCGCGGGCAGCATCCTGCTGCTTCTGCCGCTGCAGCCCCCTTATCAAAATGAGCAGACCCTGATCGCGCTGCTGCTTATTGTCGGTGGCATGCTGGTCATGCGTTTGCTTGGAAATGAAATGCTCCCTTCCTCATATACCCGGCAACGGGTATTGATTTATGGGACGGGAGGACGAGCATCCATTGTTGGGCAATCCTTGCTTGAAAATGATCCGAGCATCGAATTGATCGGATATTTTCGTGGGCCGCAGGAGAAGGGCCCTGTCATTCAAGGGCTGAACGTCATTTCTCCCGGGAAGACGCTGACCGACGTGGTGCGGGAGCAGCGCGTGAATGAGATCGTGGTGGCGCTGAGCGAGCGCCGGGGTGGCAGCATGCCGCTGCGGGAACTGCTCGACTGCAAGCTGCAAGGCATTCGCGTGATCGATCTGGCTACCCATTTCGAGCAGCTTCTGGGGCAGATCCATCTGGAGGCGGTGTCCGCAGGATGGCTGATTTTTGGGGATGGCTTCAAGCAAGGGCTTGTCCGCTCGGTCGTCAAGCGGCTGTTCGACATCCTGGGATCCGGCATTTTGCTGCTGCTGTCTTCCCCGGTGATGCTGGTGACGGCGCTCCTGATTTTCATCGAGAGTGGCAGGCCGATTTTCTACCGGCAGGAGCGCGTCGGGCTTAACGGGGATGTTTTCGATGTCATTAAATTCCGCAGCATGCGGCAGGACGCGGAGAAAGACGGAACGCCGCGCTGGGCAGGTGCCGGGGATACGCGGGTGACACGTGTCGGGAAAATCATTCGCAAGATGCGAATAGATGAATTGCCGCAGCTATTCTGCGTGCTCAAGGGGGATATGAGCCTGGTAGGGCCCAGGCCCGAGCGTCCTTATTTCGTGGAACGCCTTACGCTGGACATCCCATACTATGCCCTGCGGCACGGAATCAAGCCCGGGCTTACCGGATGGGCGCAGGTGCGCTACCACTACGGTGCGTCGATCAAGGATGCGGAGCAGAAACTGCAGTACGACTTGTACTACGTCAAGAATCACTCGTGGTTTCTGGATCTGATCATCCTGTTCGAGACCGTGGGTGTCGTCCTCACCGGCAAGGGCGCCCAGTAGGGCTGGTTTTGCCTTGGCTTGCGCCGTCCTGCAGGGTCAGGGGTGCGGGCGGGGAAGCAGCAATTGAAATTCAGCGCCTACGCCGCTGCTGCTGTTCACCTGGACCCGTCCACCATGGCGTTGCACCACGGTCTGCACCAGTGCCAGGCCCAGGCCCACGCCGCCCACGCCGGGATGGCTGCCTTCGTGCAGGCGCTTGAAGGGCTGAAATAGATTGCCCTGCAACTCCGGTGCGATGCCCGGGCCCTGGTCGCGCACGGATATCACCCAGTAGGCTCCCTCGGATGCCAGTGCGCAGCGGACCGTGCTGCCGGCAGGGCTGAACTTGATGGCGTTGCCTAGCACGTTGGCGATGGCGCGGCAGATCAGGCTGCGGTCGCCATGGCAGGGCGCGGCGTCGGGCAGGGTGGCCGTGTGCACCTCGACGCCATGTTCCTGCGCAGCGGCCCATGCGCCGTCCACGGCCTCCTCTAGGGCGGCCGCCAGGTCGAAGGGGGCGCTCTGGTAGGTCTGGGCCTGGGCGCCGGCCAGTTGCACGAAGCCCTGCGCCATGGCCAGCGAGGATCGGGCATAGCGCTCCATGCGCGCCAGCAGTTCCTGTTGCGGCAACTGCTCGGGGAATTCGCGGTGCATCTCGATCAGCGTGAGGATGGACGCAATCGGTGCGCGTATGTCGTGCGAGATGAAGTGCAGCGCCTGGTCGCGCTGCTGCTGGGCGCGGCGCATGTCGGTCAAGTCCACCAGGGTGACGAGCCAGATGGTGTTGCCGTCCTGGGTAAAAGGCTTGCACAGCATGAGCATGTCGCGTCCGTACGCATCCCGGCCTTCCTGCTGTGGCGGGATGGCGTCCATCTGCTCCCCATTCCGCGGCAGGAGGGGGGCGTTTCCATGGGGCTGCACGAGGCCGGCCAATAGGCGTCCGATCGCCTGGCCCTGCAGTGAGTATCGCGCCTGCACGTAGCGCTGCGCCGCCTCGTTGGCAAGGGTCACGTGGCCCTGGGCATCGCACACGAAGGTGGGCGAGGGCAGGTGCTGCAGGCTGTCGCTGACGAAATGGTGCAGTCTGCGCAGCCTGCGTGCGGCGTCTTCCACGGCGTGGATGCGCTGTTCGAGCACGTCGCCGCGCAGCAGTGGGCGCGGAGGCTCTTCGGGGAGGGGAGAGAGCCCGGCCTCTCGCAGTTCGCGCATCTCCAGCTGCAGGAAATACGCGGCCGCACTGAGCCTGCGCCAGCTCCACAAGGGGTACGCCATGGTCACGCCGACCATGGCCGGCGCGGCGGCAAGCTGCCATCCCCACAGTGTGGGCGCGAGCGCCGCAGCAGCCAGGGTGCCGATGAAAAGGGCGGTGCAGGACATCAGGCCGGCCAGCGGCCCCAGCAGCACGATGGCCAGCAGCGCCAGCACCGTGGGCGCGAGGTTGAAGCCCATCTCCCAGCCCCTGGGTGCTGGCCGGATGTGCGATTGCGCAAGCTCGGCATTGAGCGCATGGGCAATCATCTCCACCCCGGCAATGCGCTCCGCCTGCGACGCCATGGGCGCGGCGAACATGTCTCCCAGCCCGGTGGCGCTGGCCCCCACGAGGACGTATTTATCGCGCAGCGCACCGGCCGGCAGCCGGCCCTTGAGCACATCGATGTAGGCGTAGGTGGTGAATGCGGGCTGCCCCCGTGCAAAGCGCAGGATCTGCAGGTCCTGGCGTGCCCAGGGCCCGCCGGCGGGCGCCGCGTTGCCGCGGCAGTCCGGCAGATCCCGGCCTGCGGCGCACAGCATCGCCGTACTGAAATGAGGCCAGGGCGCGTCCTGCGGGCCTTCGGTGCGGTACAGGCTGCGTGCCACGCCGTCGGGGTCCACCTGGACCTGCACATGGCCCAGTTGGGCGGATGCGCGGCGCAGCAGCGCCAGCGGCGCATCGGCCGCGCTGCGCGAGCCAAGGTCGCGCCGGGCTACAGGCAGCACGGCGCGGCCGCTGCGCTCCAGTGCTCGGGCCAGCAGCAAGTCATCGCCTGGATAGTCGGCGTCTTCCTCGCCGAACAGGATATCCAGTCCCAGGGCGCGCGGCGATTGCGCGGAGATCTGCTCGATGAGCTGCGCATGCAGCGCGCGGCGCCAGGGCCAGCGGCCTATGGCTTCGATGCTGCGGTCGTCGATGGCGACGATGACGATGTCCGGATGCGCGGGAAGCGCGTTCAGGCGCATGCCTGCGTCCTGCACCAGATGGTCGATGCGGCGCAGCGTGCCGCTCGCGCACAGCCAGGCCACCAGGCACAGCAGGGCCAGCGACAGCATGACCCATTCGCGGCGCAGGTTGGCGCGGCCGCCGACCTCCGAGAAGGGCTTCATCTCATGGGGCCCGGGCGCAGGGCGGTGTCCCGTCGGCCGCTCAGGGGCGCGACAGCGGCTGCCCGTCGGAGGACGTCACGGGCAGGCCCGACTGCGTTTGCACGGCCGCCTGCACGCGCAGCAGGCGTGGCGTGGAGAAGCCGCTTTCCAGGCCCGAGGGGTCGCGCGTTTGTATGCGCACGAAGTACGCGCCCGGCGCCAGGCTGGTGGAGGCCCATGCGGGCGTGTCCAGGCGCTCGTCCACCAGCGGCGCGGCGAAGTCGTCGGTGGCCGCGACCTGCAGGCGATAGCTCTGGCCCGGTTTGCCGGGCCAGCGCAGTTGCAGGCCCGGGCCGTCGCCGCCGGACTGCAGGGCGGCGGCGCTGGGCGGGCTGGGGTTGTCGGCCACCGTGAAGGGCTGCCCCGGGGCGTAGGGGCCCTGGTCGCTGGCTCCGCCAGGCAGCTCGCGCACGCTGGCCGCGCGCCAGTAGTATTGGCCCGGCGCCAGCGCAGCCACCGGCGCGCTGCACTGCTGGGCGCTGGTTTTGTCCAGCAGCGGTGCCGCGAAGCCCGCATCGGCGGCCACTTGGATGCGGTAGCGTGCGACGCCGGCCACGGGGGTGCACAGCAGCTCGCCCTGTGCGCGCGATACCGTGCCACCCGGCGCCGGGCTCTGGTACAGCGGCGCAACCGGGTGCGCCTTGATGGTGAGCATGCGTTGCGCCACCTTGCCTGGCAGGCCGCTGTCGTCGACCGCGCGCACCGACAGGTGGTAGCTACCATCTTCGAGAGCCGGCAAGCGCACCTGGGGCGCGCCGAAGGTGCCGCTGCGCAGTGTCTCGGTGAAGTCCGCATCGCGTGCGACCTGCACCTGGTAGGCCACGGCGCTGGCCACCGGTGCAAGTGCGAGGGTGAGGAAGTCGGCGTCGTGCACGGAGGTCGGCAGGCCGGAGAGGTCGGGCGCCGGCAGCAGTGCGCGCGGCGTGCCGACCCGGCCATCGGCCGCCACGACCACGCCGTGGCCTGCGTCCAGCAGCGTCGCAGCCGTGGGCGCGGCGGCGAGCAGTGGCTCCACCGAGAGCGCGCCTGCGGTCACGGCCGCGAGCGTGCGCTCGTCCTGCGTCAGGGTGACGGCGAAGCGCGTGCCGCGCACGCTGGTCGATGCCTTGGGCGTGCGCACCTGGAAGCGCCGCGCGCCGTCGCGGCTGGGGGGCACGGAGGATTCCACGCTGCCGCGGCGCAGTTCCAGCACGGACTGGGCATCGCCCGCGCGGCCGCGCCGCCGCAGTTGCTGCAATTGCAGGTCGGTGTCCGCCTGCACGCGGATCAGCGTGCCGTCGGCCAGGCGTACGGTGACGAAAGAGTCCGGCGCCACCTGCAGGCGCGCGCCCTCATCCAGGGATTGGCCGGGCTGCAGCGGCGCGGCGCCGGCGCCTGCCGGGGGCGTGGCGCTCGCCTGTCCGTGCACGAAATCCACCTGGGCGGAGCCCGCGGGCAGCAGTTGGGCCGGGATGCGCAGCACCGAGCCCGGCCGCAGCCGGCGGGGGTCGGCCACGTGGTTGTGGGCCTGCAGTTGCGGCCACAGCCGCGGAGTGTCCAGGTAGCGTACGGACAGGGCCTCCAGCGTGTCACCCGGCCTCACCAGGTGTTCGAGGTCCTGTGTCGTGGCATATGCGCCGCAGTGGGCTGCTGCGGCCCAGATGGCCAGCGCCATGGGGGCTGCATGGCGTACCGGCGCCCGTCGTGCCTGTGAAGTGACCAAGTCGTGAATCTCCCTCGAAGCGTTGTCGCGCGGCATCCGGCCCTGGCGGACAGGGTGCATCCGCATGCATATTACCTACCGGGACGGGGCGCCGCCTTCGGGCGCTGCCTCGCCGGGGATCGGTTGGACGGTCTCGAAGCGGTATCCCACGCCGTAGACGGCGGTGATCATGTACCCGTTGGAAGGGCGCAGGTCCAGCAGGCTGCGCAGGCGCGAGATGTGCGTGTCCAGCGAGCGCGAGATGACCTCGGCGCTGTGGCCCCAGATGATTTCGCGCAGGTGGTCGCGCGAGAGCAGCCGCCCGATGTTCTGGAACAGGAATAGTGCCAGCTCGTATTCCCGTGCCTTGAGCTCCACGGGCACGCCATCCATCTCCAGGCTGCGCGTGGCGGGCAGGAAGCGGTAGCGGCCGAATTCCAGCACGCCCTCCCTGGCGCTGTTCGGGTAGGCGCGGCGCAGCAGCGCCTGTATGCGGGCCATGAGCTCGCCCACGCGCACGGGCTTGACCATGAAGTCGTCGGCGCCGCAGGCCAGGCCTTGCACGATGTCGCGCTCTTCCTGGCGGTTGGTGACGAATAGAATGGGCAGCTCGGCCCCCAGGTGCTGGCGCACCCAGTCCACGATCTCCGGGCCCTGGATGTCGGGCAGCTGCCAGTCCACGATCAGCAGATCGAAGGTCTCGCGCCGCAAATCCTTGAGCAGGGCTGCGCCCGTCGCGTAGGTGTGGCAGACATGGCCCATGTCTGCCAAGGCGCGGGTGAAGAGTTCGAGCTGGAGCGTATCGTCGTCCAATGCCGCAATGCGCATGGCACTCCTTGCAGGCGGGGGTATTGCGAATCTGGAAAACCGCCACCCGCGACCCCTTCGGGTGGTGGCTGATGAGCGGTCGTTAAAACGCGCCGATCGTAGATTCTAATAGTTTTTGACTTCCATTGGCCAGTGGGCAAGCGATGGAAGCTATCAATCCGGAGATGCGACGCTCCGCTCAGGTATTGGCGGTGTCGGCCAGCGCCTGCAGCGCGGCGGACACCTCGCCGGCGTCCACGCCTGCCACCGGTGCCAGCTGCGGCGCCAGGGCCTGCAGGGCGCCTGCCTCTTTCTGCAGGCGGGCGATGGCTTGGCCGGCGTCGCGCGGCGCGGCGAAGCCGGTGCTCTGCAGCAGCAGCCGGCCGTCGGCTGCCACGAGCTTGAAGTAGAACTTACCGTCCGCCTCGCGGTACTGCTTGAACGCGGGCAAGGCGGCCTTGCCGGCTTTCTGCGCGCCCTGGGCCTGGGGCTGCGCCGCGCTCAGGGGGCGCAGGCCCACGGCGGCACGCAGCGTCTGCAGGAAGGGGCGGGCGATGGCGCGGGCGCGCCCGGCGCCGATCTGCAGCGCTGCCTCGACCTTCTCGGGGTGGGCCATCAGGTCGTCGTAGCGCGCGCGCATGGGGGCGATCTCGCGGTCGATGCACTCGAACAGCATCTGCTTGGCGTCGCCCCAGGCGATGCCGTCGGCATATGCGCGGCGCATGGCGGCGGTCTGCTCGGGCGTGGCGAAGGCCTGGTAGATCTGGAACAGGGCCGAGCCCTCCGTTTCCTTGGGCTCGCCCGGCGCGCGCGAGTCGGTGACGATGGAGCCTATGAGCTTCCTGAGCTGCGCGGGCGCGCAGAACAGCGGGATGGTGTTGTCGTAGCTCTTGCTCATCTTGCGCCCGTCCAGGCCGAGCAGCGTGGCCACGTTGTCCTCGATGGCGGCCTCGGGCAGCGTGAAGTGCTCGCCGTACAGGTGGTTGAAGCTGGCGGCCATGTCGCGCGCCATCTCGATGTGCTGGATCTGGTCACGGCCCACGGGCACCCGGTGGGCGTTGAACAGCAGGATGTCGGCCGCCATCAGCACGGGGTACATGAACAGGCCGGCGGTGACGCCGTCGTCGCTTTCGCGCCCGGCCTCGGCGTTCTTGTCCTGCGCGGCCTTGTAGGCGTGGGCGCGGTTGAGCAGGCCCTTGCCGGTCACGCAGGTCAGGAACCACGTCAGCTCGGGGATCTCGGGGATGTCCGACTGGCGGTAGAACGTGACCCGCTCGGGGTCCAGCCCCGCAGCCAGCCAGCTGGCGGCGATCTCCAGCGTGGAGCGGTGCACGCGCTCGGGCTCCTGGCACTTGATGAGCGCGTGGTAGTCGGCCAGGAAGTAGAAGTTCTCCACCCCGGGTTCGCGGGTGGCGGCGATGGCCGGGCGCATCATGCCCGCGTAGTTGCCCAGGTGCGGGGTGCCGGAGGGCGTGATGCCGGTGAGGAAGCGCGTGGTGGTCATGGGAAGGCGTATCAGCGAAGCAGCGCGATGAACGGCGCGATCAGCAGGTCGATGGCGCTGTAGCCCAGCGACATCAGCGGGCGCAGCCACAGCTGGCCCACGATGCCTGCGACGACCAGCGCCAGCACGATGAAGAAGCCGTAAGGCTCGACGCGCGCGATGAAGTGGGCCTGCTTCCAGGGCAGCAGGCCGACGAGAATGCGGCCGCCGTCGAGCGGCGGCAGCGGAAACAGGTTGAAGGCCCACATCACCAGGTTCACGGCGATGCCGGCGCGGGCCATCTCGATGAAGAAGCGCTCCTGCGTGCCCATGCCCACGAGCACCACCAGCAGCAGCGCCCAGGCGATGGCCTGTGCGAAGTTGGACGCGGGGCCCGCCAGCGCCACCCAGACCATGTCGCGCTTGGGGTTGCGCAGGTGGTGGAAGTTCACCGGCACGGGCTTGGCATAGCCGAACAGGAAGTTGCCCGAGGTGGCGAAATACAGCAGCAGCGGCATCAGCACGGTGCCTACGGGGTCTATGTGCTTGAGCGGGTTGAGCGTGACGCGCCCCAGCATGGCGGCGGTGTTGTCGCCGAAATGCCGGGCCGTGTAGCCGTGGGCTGCCTCGTGCACCGTGATGGAGAACAGCACGGGCAGGGCGTAGATGAGTACGGTCTGGATGAGATTGGAGAGGTCCACGGCACGGATTGTGTCAGACGCCGTGAATGAGGGAGTTCACGTAGGCGGAGCGGTCAAAGTCTTGTTAGGATTGTCAACTGTTGCAAATTGAAACCTAAATATAAGGAGACACACCGTGATGGGTTTCGACCGGTGGACGATTGGAGCGCGCCTGACGCTGGCGTTCGGCTCGGTGGTGCTGTGGGTGGGCGCGCTCATGGCCGTGGCCCTGTGGGGGCTGGCGCAGCCGGGCGGCGCGGGCGCGGCGGCCGTGCCCTGGGTGTGGGCGCTGGGCGTGCTGGCGGTCCTGGTGGCGGCGGTCTCGTGGCTTTCGCTGCGCAGCGGCATCGTGCGGCCGCTGGCCCAGGCGATCCTGATTGCCGAGACCGTAGCCGCGGGCGACCTGAGCCAGGAGTTCAGCACGGAGCTGCAGGGCGATTTCGGCCGCCTGCTGAGCGCGCTGGGCACCATGGAGGACACGCTGACCGAGCTGGTCGGGCGCATCAAGCAGTCGGCCGACGCCATCGGCGTGTCCGCCGGCGAGATCGACGCGGGCAACGGCGACCTGTCGCGCCGCACCGAGGAGCAGGTGGGGGCGCTCACGCAGACCGCGGCCAGCATGGAGCAGCTCACCGCCACGGTGCGCCAGAACGCCGAGCGTGCGCGCTCGGCCAGCAGCCTGGCGGTAGATGCCTCGAGCACGGCAGGCCGCGGCGGCGCCGTGGTGGGCGAGGTGGTGCAGACCATGGACGCCATCAGCGCCAGCTCGCGCAAGATCGTGGACATCATCCAGGTTATCGAGGGCATCGCGTTCCAGACCAACATCCTGGCGCTCAACGCGGCGGTGGAGGCCGCGCGCGCGGGCGAGCAGGGCCGGGGCTTCGCCGTGGTGGCCAGCGAGGTGCGCAACCTGGCGCAGCGCAGCGCCGTGGCTGCGCGCGAGATCAAGAGCCTGATCCAGGAGTCTGTGCAGCAGGTGCAGGCCGGCGCGGGCCTTGTGGGCCAGGCGGGCGAGACCATGCAGGAGATCGTGCACTCCGTTGGCCAGGTCAGCAGCCTGCTGGGGGATATCTCTCATGCGCTGAGCGAGCAGAGCGAGGGCATTGCCCACGTCAACCAGGCCGTGGCCCACATGGATGGCGCCACGCAGCACAACGCCGCCCTGGTGCAGCAGGCCACGCAGGCCGCCGCCGCCTTGAACGAGCGGGCCGGCGACCTGCAGCAGGCCGTGGGCGCCTTCAAGCTGGACGATGAGACCGCGGGCGGCGTGGCCGCGAACATGCCGAACATGCCCTTGCGCCTCGCGGCCTGACGAGTTTCTTCAAAAAATGTAGCTGCAAGCGCTTGATGGACGGGCGCTTTCAGCCTTTTTATTGCAAACGCTGCGCGGCGCCGTCAGAGGCCGAGCGCCTGCAGGCTGCCGCGCCCCTCGCGCACCACGACGGGGTCGCCGCCGGTGCTCATGGGCGTGAGGTCCAGCACCGTCGTGGGCTCCAGCGGGCAGGCGCCGGCGTCGATGATGCCGTCGATCTGCTTCTCGTAGCGCTCGCGGATCTCCTGCGGGTCGTTCAGCGGCTCGGTCTCGCCGGCGGGGATCAGCGTCGTCGCCAGCAGCGGCGTGCCATGCAGCTCCAGCAGCATCTGCAGGCCCTTGCGGTCGGGCACGCGCAGGCCGATGGTCTTGCGCTGCGGGTGGCTCACGCGCCGCGGCACTTCCTTGGTGGCGTCGAGGAGGAAGGTATAGGGCCCGGGCGTGGCGAGCTTGAGCAGCCGGTACTGGCGGTTGTCCACGTGGGCGTAGCTGGCCAGCTCCGACAGGTCGCGGCACAGCAGCGTGAGGTGGTGCTTGTCGTTGATCTGGCGCACGCGGCGGATGCGGTCCACGGCGTCTTTGTCGTCCAGGCGGCAGACCAGCGCATAGCTGGAGTCCGTGGGCACGGCCAGTATGCCGCCGCCCGACAGCAGAGCGGCCGCCTGCTTGAGAAGGCGCGGCTGGGGGTTGTCGGCATAGATATCGAAGTATTGGGCCATGGTGCTCAGACTGCGACGGGGCGTTGGGGCGCGCGCAGGATCTGGTGGTCCAGCAGTTCCCACACGGGCGTGAGGTGTGCCGGCAGGTCGGGCAGAGTGCCGATGTCGGTGTGCGATTCGTAGGGGCTATGGAAGTCGCTGCCGCGCGATGCGGCCAGGCTGAACTCCTGGGCCATGGCGGCATAGGTGCGGTATTCGGCGCTCGTGTGGCTGCCCGTCACCACCTCCACGCCCTGGCCTCCGTGCTGCCTGAATTCGGAGAAAAGCGCGTATTCCTCGTTGGCCGTGAAGCGGTAGCGCGCCGGGTGGGCGATCACGGCCACGCCGCCGGCGTCGCGGATCCAGCGCACCGCATGGCCCAGCGTGGCCCAGCGGTGCGGCACGTAGCCGGGCTTGCCCTCGGTCAGGTACTTGCGGAACACCTCGCCCATGTCGCGGCAAACGCCGGTTTCCACGAGGTAGCGCGCGAAGTGCGTGCGCGAGATCAGCTCAGGGTTCTCCACGTAGCACAGGGCGCCCTCGTAGGTGCCGGCGATGCCCGCCTGGGCGAGCTGCCGGGCGATCTCGCGGGCGCGCTCGCCGCGCCCCCCGCGCGTGGCCGCGAGCCCCTGGGCCAGCCGGGCATCGTCGGCGTCGAAGCCCAGGCCCACGATGTGCACCGTGGTGTTGGCGAAGGTGACGGAAATCTCGGTGCCCGTGAGGTAGTCCATGCCCAGCGCGTGCGCGGCGGCCGCGGCGCGGTGCTGGCCGCCGATCTCGTCGTGGTCGGTCAGGGCCCACAGCTGCACACCGTTGGCGTGCGCGCGCGCGGCGAGCTGCTCGGGCGTGAGGGTGCCGTCGGACACCACGGAATGGCAATGCAGGTCAGCGTTCAGGGATTGGGGCACCGGGTCATTGTAGGACGCATGCCTGGCGCGGGTGGCGCGCCGGCCTGTTGCCCCTGCCTGCGCCAGAGATGTAACAATAGTTCAAAAATGACGCTTGGTCGCCGAAAATGTTTCCGATTGCAAGAAGTTGGGCAATCTTTCGGCCGTCACGTGATGAAAGTCTTCCTGTCATGAATCTCAACCATTTGCCCGTTGCCCGCAGACTGTGGGCCCTCGTCCTGGGGCTGACGACCTCCCTTCTGCTGCTGTCGGGCGGCCTGCTGGCCTACATGGCGCATCTGGACGACGACGTCCTGCGCACCGTCCAGGCCAACGAGGACAGCATCAGCCTGACCCTGCGCTGGAAGGGCCTGACCGCTGTGGCCGTGGACCAGTCCGTGAATGCGCTGTCCTCGGCCGACGAGCCCCTGGCGGCGCGCCTGCAGCAGAAGACCAGGGAGAGCATAGAGGCCATCAACGCCGTGCAGAAGCGGATCGAGGCCACGGCCTCCTCGGACGAGGACAAGGCCCAGCTCGAACGCGTGGCGCAGGCGCGCAGGCAGGTGCTGGACATACTCTCCGAAGGGTCCAGGCTGCGGGCCGCGGGGGACTTCGCCGGCGCACTGAGCCTGGTGGACGGCAAGTTCACCCCCGCCGTGGCGCGCTACGTCGGGGAGCAGGAGGCCTATCTGCAGCTGCAGGAGCGCCAGCGCGACGCGGCCAAGGA
>JADHED010002187.1_pt1 | contig 14222 bp, 16 predicted proteins | sample 8952041 | NCBI WGS metagenome assembly JADHED01 (sample SAMN16124423, study PRJNA663239) | bioreactor sludge metagenome | isolation source: sludge (control) | place: India:Bengaluru | collected 2018-09-08
CGTCCTTGATGCCGGTGACGAACTCCACGTCGAGTTCGTGTTTCGAGAGGCGGGTGGCCACTGGACTCCTCCTGCGGAGCTGAAGGTGGTTCGACCTGCTGCAGCACTGGCGCGAATGGGTACGTGAGGCCCGAGTCGTCGACGCAGGGGGCTCTATGCCGACGCGCCTCGCCTCAGGCTGGTGCCCTCGTACTTGCCAATCGTTGCTCCAGCCGTGTGACAGCCGCGGTCACGGACGGTCCATCGAGCCGGCCGCCGCACACCTCAGCAGTTCCCGAGCCCGCGCAGGCGATCACCTGCAGGTCCGTGCCGCGGTGAGTCACCACGTTGGCCTCGGCCTGCGAGAGTGCCGGGGGGACGACGGGATCAGTCATGTGTCTCGAAAGAACAGAGGCCAGCAGTGACGGGAACCCGGCACTCGGCAGACCGCGGGGCCGGTCGAAGCAAAAGGCTCGCCTAGTCGCACGGCCAGGCGCGAAACAGCGGGTCGCTGTCGCCGGTAGCCAGGTAGCGGGCGACTTCCTCCTCGACGGAAGGCATGGGCGACTACGGTAACACTGCGGCCTCCGGGCCAGGCACCGCGTCGCGTGGAGACGTCGTTGGCGAGAGCGGCGATCGACCGGCAGTCCGCAGTGGTGCGGTTGTCTGGGAAACAGACGACGAACCAGTGACCGGCTGTCATCCGTGACCCCACCTGTCCCACCCCCCGCGCACGATGCTCCTGCGGGCCGGATAGACCACGCGGAAGGGAGAGTCGGAACAGCCGGCTCGCGTGACGGACCGCGGAGGAGTGCCGGCCGATGGGGGACTGTCGGCCGATGCCGGGTGGCACCTGAAGCTGAGGCACTCCACTGTCGCGTGATCGCGTTTCGCAATTGACTGGGCCGTTCGGGTCTGCGGTCTGCTGTCGCGGTGGCCGATGAGTAATGCAGGTCCAGCGAGGGCCTGACCCGCACGGGAGGAGACGCACAGTGTTCTGCACCAACTGCGGTACCAAAGTGAACCCGGGGTTGAAGTTCTGCACCAACTGCGGCGGCGCGTTGTCACCCGACGCGCTGGACCCGAAGGTCGTCCCTTCAGCCGCTGTGAGTCACGAAGGCGCGCAGGTGGAGGAACGAGCTGTAACCAAGCCGGCCACAACGTCGACATCGATTGCCCCGGTGCCCTCGACAGCCTCATCTTTGCCCGATGGGCACGTTCCCTTCCCGGCAAGCAGCGCAGCGACTCCGCCTGCGCCCATCGTGGCCTCGTCTCCAGCTACGCCAAGCGCACCCCCACCCGTAGAGCGAACGACGCTTCGGGAGGAGTCTGTGGGTCCTTCGTTCGTGGCCCCAGAGAGCCCTCGGCGTTCGTCGCCCGCTCTGTGGATGCTTGTCGTGCTGGCCTTGGTTGCCGGAGCCGCGGGTGCGTACTGGTTCACCTCGTCATCTGGGCGCGTGGAGAAGGACGCGTCAGTGGCATCGGAGTTCGCGGCGGGAGCGCAAACAACGCCGGCTGTGGCAACTGGGCAGCCGGTGGAGGCTCCTGCGATGCCGCCCGAGGCCGAATCCGCCGCTTCGACGTCGGCATCGATCGGCGACAGCGCGTCTGGCGAGCGGGAGGGACGCCTGGCCGTGGTGGGTAGCCTGAGCGAAGTGCTCGCTGCGGCGGACCCCGCCAGAGTGGACAGCTTCATCGGGGAGATCGAGTCTCTTGCCCCCGCTACCCCCGGAAACAGGGCCGAGGCGCGGCGGCTGAACGAGGCGGGCCTCGCCGCATTGCGCGCGACGAGGATCGACGAGGCTGTGTCCCTGTTCGAGAGTGCAGTGGCTGCGGACCTGAGCGACCCTGAGGTGGCTGGCAACTTCGCCGACAGTCTGATGCGGGCCGGGCGTTGGAGCGAAGCGCTGCGGGCAGCCGAGGCCTCGCTGGCATTGGGTCCGACGCGTCCCTCGGCGTGGGGCAGCCTCGGACTGATCTACGCGAAGCTGGACCGCGGCGAGTTGGCAGTGGCCAGCTTGGTGACCAGCCACCGCTTGTCGAAGGACCCCGCACGCACGGAACGCGTGTTCGCCAACCTGGCTGCGAACGACGACGATCCAAAGGTCAGGATGGCGATGCAGGAGGTGCTGCAGCGGATTGGCGGGGCGCGGTAGCCAGGCGGCGCGTCCGTCTCGGCGGCTTTGGGCAGATGTCTGCGCCTCGGCTTCGCGCCGAGGATGGAGTGTCGAAGCGAGCGGAGAATCCCGCGATCCAGCCCTGGGCTGGTTGGGAGGAGGACGGAGAATGGCCAGGTGTTCATTCTGTGGGAGTCAGACAAGGGCCGGCGGAGGTTGCAGCAAGAGCCCCACCCGCGCGCACGTCGTCATCGAACCTGGACGGTGCGCCTACTGTGGCTTGCAGACGAGAGGCGGTGGCGGCTGTAGCAAGAGTCCGTGTGGTGTGCACGCGACCGTCTTCCCGGACAGGTGCACATACTGCGGCATCCAGACCCGCGCGGGAGGCGGCTGCAGCAAGAGCCCTACCAAGACTCACGTCGTCGGCATGCTCGCGTAGCCGCACCGTCGGTCGAGGGCCTGCGATGTCGCACTCCGACGGGCAGGTCCCGTGACGCACTCGGACGAGGTGTCGCCCGGCCCCGTCTACGTTGTCGACTGCTGCCTCAAGGGTGCTGAACACGGGCGTGCAGTGACCGGAGGGCCACAGCTCGACCGCATCGTCAACAACAACGCGCGCCGCGTGGCCCAAATGCTCGAGCGCGAGGAAGAGGTCCCGCTTGGAAGCAGAACTCGGGGCAGGGCCTGACTGCTTGCGAGGTACTCGCCGGCCTCTCAAGAGAGACCCGTGCTACGCATCGACCGGTGAGAATCGACACTCTGGATGTAATCAGTCGGGGTATGAAGAACGATCGGCCTATCAAAGGGACGAGCCGTGGCGGCCAGGGTGAAGGTCGACGCTATCCAGCTGGAGGGGCGGGCGAATGAAGGTAAGGGGAATGACGGCAACGTCGCTCGGGGAAGTAGCAGCTGTCTTTCTCGGGAGTCCCTTGGAGCGTGAGGTTCCACTCGAGGGACTGAAGCTCGACCTCTACCATCCCGAACTGCGCTTCGCCTACGAGTATGACGGCCCGGAGCACTACTGCGAGGTCGGCCACATTGAGCGAGATGTGAAGAAGGACGAGGTCTGCAGGGCTCGGGGCATCACATTGCGACGGTGGCCCTACTATTTCCAGTTGACGAAAGACGTTGCCCGCCACTTTTGGCCAGACCAATACACGGAAGAGCGATTCAAGCGTGCGATCACGTTGGCATACGGTGCTCGCAACGAGTCGGAAGTTCTGGCGCCTGGCCTCCACGACTCGAGGAACACTCCCGCGAACTTCGTGTTCAGGGGGGCTACTCGGTTCTTGCGGGAGATCAACGACGCCCCTGCCAGCGTTCGCTCCCAGGTAGTTCGGTCCTTTCAAATCTACCTGGGCCGTCTCGGACCCGGCCGCGAGTGGCTCCTGCTGCCGGAACAAGACGATAGGTTCAAGCAATTCATGTCGCACGAGCCGATTGAGTCTCACCTGACCTGCCAGTTCCCGAACGCACTGAAGGTGACAGCAGGAGTGGCAGCCACAGGGCGCGTTCGTTCTATCACGAGAAGGTCGCAGGCGCGGAATCACCTATCTGAATGACGCAGGTCGCGGGCCAGGTCTGGAAGTCCGTGCGGCAGGAGCCTTGACGATGTTCTGTTACAACTGCGGCAGCCAACAGGAAGACAGCGCGAAGTTCTGCGGGGCGTGCGGCGCGAAGCTGGTCGGAGTCGCGCCTGCGCCCACAACTGACGCTCCATCCCCGGCGCAACCGACGAAGTCGCCTCGCACCAAGGAGCCTCCGCCAGCATCTGCGCCCAGCCAGCCAACCGCGGCGCCACTTCAGGCATCGCCAGCGGGAGCGCTCTCAGTGGAGAGTTGGACCGTCAGCGCGCAGCCGCCGGACAGCGACGGAGACAGCCGCTTCGAGGCGAAGGCCGTCGTCATCTACGAGGGTGATGAACCGGCACATCTGGCTCGCCTGCGCTGGGTGGCGTTCGACCCGAACGCCCAGATCCCAACCGCGCATGGCGAGACCGACGTCACGCAGGACATCGACGATGGCGACGACATCGAGCTGGAAGCCTCGAGCTACGCCAAGTTGCCCGCGGGCACTCCGGCGGACGCCTGTCGAGTCGAAGCGCAGGTCCTGGTGTTTCCGGGGACGCGAGAGCCGCTCCTGAAGGCGCCCCTGCCGGATGCGGGCGTGATCGGCGAGCGTCCGGAGCGCGTCATCGGCGGTGGCGCTTCGCTCGTCGCCTGGAGCCTCGCGTGCACGGAGAGCAGCGATGAGAGCGCGTCCTACGCGCTGAGACTGGTGGTGCGCAACGACGGTCAGAAAGCGCTGGCGGCGTTGACGGCCCGGGCACGCGTGCACAGCCGCAAGGACGAGTTGTGGGTGACGGAGTTCCTGCAGGCGCAAACACTGGCGCCCGGGGAGCAGCGCACCCTGGACACGACCCTCTGGGTATCGGCTCGCGCGCGTGCTCGGAAGGGCGCCACCGTCGAGGTGGTCGCGATTGCCTCCACGTCCCCGATCGTATTCACGCTGCCGGCTGTCGCGCCCGCGGTAGTTGCCAGCATGGAAGAAGGCGACCCGGCGGAGGAGGGCGAGGAAGCGTCTTCTGGTGCTGGGTCACTTGCAGTCGATGGCGGAGGTGGCGGCCGCGGAGATCACTTGCTGACCCGAATAGTCGCCGAGTTTCGCAGGGACCCAGGGAACAAGCTCCTCATTGGTGCCGACGACCTGCTGGCTTGGTGCGCCAGCGAAATGGGCCGGTCTGTGAGCGCCGCGGAACTGTGTGCGGCGGTTGAGAGCATTCAGAGGGGAGACGCCGACGACTCTCAGGAGCAGATTGTCGATGCCGCCACCAGCTTGTGCCACCAGGCAGCGGACCGTTGCTTCGGGGGACAGACCGGCCCTGAGGAGTGGGAGGAGGTCGACATCTCGACAGACTGGTGCAATCACGACGGCGGTAACCCTCAGGAGCTTTATGTCGTCGTCCGACCCTCGTGACCGGCATGGGAGATCGAACGAGGACCGCTGGCTGCCGTTGCTGATCGATTCTCTGGTAGGCGACCCGGCCAATGTGCCTGGCAGTATTCAAGAGGTAAGCAATGTTCTGTTTCAGCTGCGGCAGCAAACAGGAAGACAACGCGAAGTTCTGCGGGGCGTGCGGCGCGAAGCTGGCCGGTGTCGCGCCTGCCGCTGCGAACTGCTGGCGGTAGTAGGCAATTGGGCCCGTGTCTGGGAGGAGACCGATGCGGGAGACCGATCCGACGTGCCGCGGGGCATCTCAAGGTGCGCTGTTGTGCGTGAAGCTGGCGGGTGTGCTTTGAACCTCGGCCGGAAACGACGTCCAGCCCTCCTGATCGCGGCGCAACAGGATGCTGTAGCTGCCGGGTGATGCCTCCCTCAGGTCGAGACTGACCTCCAGCGAAGTAAGGAACTCGCGCAGGGCACCAATCCCTGAATCCGACGCTACAGTCCGTTTGTCCGCCCCCACCACCCGCACCTCGTACTCCCCAGCCTCCGACCCCACCGGCAACAGCAGCGTCAGCCTCACCTTCGCCCGCGGCAACACGAGCGGCGGCAGTTCCTCCGCCGGCGCGTCGCTCCGCGTGACGCTGTACTTGCGCAGGTCGAGCGTGACCTCCACGGGCTCCGCTTCGGCGACGATCTGTTCGGGGACAGGCGTGGGTGCGGACTGGCGGTCGCCATAAAGGATCCACGCCACGAGCCCTACGGCGACGACCAAGACAGCGGCGGCCGCGGCCGGCCGCCAGGAGCGTGACGGGCGCGGGTCGTCCGCCGGCCGCATGCCCTCCGCCTGCTGGATCGCCCGCATCTCGCGGTAGCATGTCAGTGCTCGCGTAAGACCGCGCGATTCTGGACCGAAGTCGAGGACCGGTGTCCTGTGACACGGTCGTCGGCGTAGCCGACGATAGCGGCGTGTTGCCACGGGCGGGTGGCCGGGTCCGGGGGCGCCGGTCTGTGGCGCCGCGCGAAGCGCGCGGAGCGCGGTCTGGGCGCGGAGCCCTGGACGCGGCCGCGTGGCCGTGGCGCTCTCCGGGGGAGTTGAGTAAGGTAGGCGGTCGAGCGACGTGACGGCGAGGGCCCGGAGTTGGCGCTCCGGACCCTCTTGACCGATCCGACGCTGCGACGAGCCGAATCAGCCCGGTTCATTCTGCCACCGTCGCACGTCTGAGGATCGGGTCGTGGCGCGCTGCGCTGCGACGCCGTGGACTCGGCCCTCCTCCTGCGGTCGTGTCGGGCCTGCGCCCGACCGTTCACCCTCTGCCCGTCCTGTGATCGCGGGCACGCGTACTGTTCCGCCCCGTGCCGGACCGGCGCGCGGCACGCCTCGCTACGCGCGGCCCGACGCCGGCATCAGCAGAGTCCCGAGGGCCGGCTTGATCACCGCGATCACCAGCGGGCCTATCGCGCGCGTCGCCGCGTGATGGATCAGGGTTCCCCCGTGCCCGTGCCGCCGCCCACACTCCCCGCCGACGGGCTGCCGGCGCCGCCGACCCCACCGCTGGCCGGGGGGTGGCGATGTCTGGTCTGCAGCCGCCAAAGCGGGTGGCTCCTTCCACCGCACGGGCGGCGCCGGCGGGCGTCCAGGGAGCGCCCGTATGATCACGCCGGAGCAACGCGCCGAGATTCGTCGGCTGTATTACGCCGAGCACTGGAAAGTCGGCACCATCGCCACCCAGCTCGGGGTGCACCATGACACCGTCCTCGCCGCGATCAATCGGGCCAGCGTCCTGACCCGTGGCGGCCGGTGCCGCGCGACCGCCCTCGACCCGTACCTGCCGTTCGTCCGCGACACGTTGGCGCAGTATCCGCGGCTGCGCGCCACGCGGCTGCACGAGATGCTGCGGCACCGCGGGTACCCCGGTTCCGCCGTGCAGGTGCGGCGCGCGGTGCGTCGCCTGCGGCCCGCGCCGCCCAGTGAGGCCTACTTGCGGCTCGCCACGCTCCCAGGCGAGGTCGCGCAAGTGGACTGGGGCAGCTTCGGCACGATCCGGATCGGTCGCGGTGTTCGGGCGCTGTCCGCGTTCGTGATGGTGCTCGGGTACTCGCGCGCGATCCACGCCGTGTTCACGCTGGACCAGACGCTGGAGAGCTTCCTGCGGGGGCACGTCGAGGCGTTCGCGGCGCTGGGCGGATCGGCCCGCACGCTGGTCTACGACAATCTCAAGAGCGCCGTCCTCGATCGCCAGGGCAGTGCGGTGCACTTCCACCCGCGGCTGCTCGAGCTCGCGGGGCACTATCACTTTGCGCCGCGTCCGTGTACACCGGCGCGCGCGAATGAGAAGGGCAAGGTCGAGCGGCAGATCCAGTACCTGCGCCACGCCTTCTTCGCCGCCCGCCCCTTTCGCGACCTGGACGACCTGCATCAGCAATTCGTCACGTGGCGCGACACGGTCGCCCATCAGCGCCGCCATCCCGATCAGCGCGACCACACCGTCGCCGCCGTCTTGGCCGAGGAGCAGCGTCTGCTGCTCCCCTTGCCGGCGCATCCCTTCGAGACGACCGTCGTGAAACCGGTCCGCGCCGGCAAGCAGCCCTACGTCAGCTTCGACCGCAATCGCTACTCCCTGCCGCACACGCTGGTCCACCACCCCGTCACGTTGCTGGCGGATCCCACCACGGTGCGGATCATCGACGGGACCACGGAGGTCGCCCGCCACGTCCGCAGCTACGACACCGGCGCCATCGTGGAAGACGCCGCGCATGTCGCGGCCCTCAGCGCCGCCAAGACCGCGGCGCGGCCGGTCACCACCCGCGAGCGCCTGCGGCAGGCCATCCCGGAGATCGACCGGCTCTTCACGCAGTGGGCGACGCACGGGGATGCCGGCGTCTCGCAGCTCCGGCGGCTCGCGGGCTTGCTCGACGACTACGGCGCGGCCGCCCTGGCGGCCGCCGTGGCCGAAGCGCTCACGCGCGAGGCCCCCAGTGCCGCCACCATCGCGCACGTCCTCGATCACCAGCGCCGTCGCCGCGGCCGCGTGCCCGTCCTCCCGCTCCCGTTGCCCCATCACCCCGGCGTGCAGGACCTCGCCGTCCAGCCCCATGCCTTGGAGACCTACGATGCCCTCACCCCCCCCGAGTCCGACCCCGACGCTGAGTAGTCAGCTCCGGCGCCTCGGGCTCACCCGCGTGGCCGACGACCTCAATGACGTACTCGCGCGGGCCACCAAAGAGCGGTGGACGCCGACGGCCCTGCTCGAAGCCGTGGTCACCGCGGAGATCGACGACCGCGCCCGGCGGAGTCTCGAGCGCCGCTTCAAGCGCGCCCGCCTCGGGCGCTTCAAGCCCATGGCCGACTTCGAGTGGGACTGGCCCAAGGAGATCGACCGGCGCTTGGTCGAGCGCGTGCTCACGCTCGACTTCGTCGGCGACGCCGAGAATCTCGTCCTCGTGGGGGCCCAGGGCCTCGGCAAGACCATGATCGCCAAGAACGTCGTGCACCAGGCGATCCTGCAGGGGCACTCCGCCCTCTTTACGACCGCGGCCGATCTGTTGCTGGATCTGAATGGGCAGGAGACCGCGCGGGGCCTCGACCGGCGGCTGCGGCATTACACTCGGCCCCACCTGCTCGCCATCGACGAGATCGGCTACCTCGCCTACGACGCCCACGCCGCCGATCTCCTGTTTCAAATCGTGACGCGCCGCTACGAGCAGAAGGCCATCGTCTTAACGACCAATCTCGCCTTCCGCGACTGGCACACGATCTTCCCCAACGCCGCCTGTGCCGTCGGCCTCATCGATCGTCTCACCCACCACAGCACGATCGTGAAGGTCACCGGCGAGAGCTATCGCCTCCGCGAAGCAGAACGCGCCCAGAAGGCGCGCCGCAGCGCCGCCAAGTAGTCGCCGTCGGTGGCCCTCGCGGGTCACCGACTTCGGTTCAGATTTCCGCGGTTCTCAGAGAACGCGGACAGTAGCAGGGCGAGCACTGCGACACGTGCTCGCGGATCGGGTCGCCGACGGGCACCTAGCGGCGCGCGAGCGCGATCAGGGCCTCCCGGGGCGGGCAGCCCTCGCGCGTGGGATTGGGATGGGCGCCGCCGAGCAGCAGGTCGATCTCGTGCTCGGCCTGGCACCTCCCGCCGTCACGATGGACGTCATTGGCCATCGGGCGTCTCGGACGTGGACTCCCTGCCGGACTGCTGGGCGCGGCCCGTCCCGCGGGGCCGGCCCATGGGCTTGCTGGTCGTGCGCTTGCGGTCGATCCCGAGCGAGGCCCGGACCTTCGCCTTCGCCCGCGAGATGAGTGTATCCACGGCCGAGGCCGACATGCCGCGATGCCGGCCGATCTCCTCACTCGAGTAGCCGGCGCCCTTCCACGTGATGACGACCCGCTCCTCGGGCGTGAACTGCGCCATCACCTCGCGCAGCAGGATCTCCTGCTCGATCTGTGCTGCCGGCTGAGAACGCGTTTGCGGAGGTCTTCTCTGACGCGACTGGCGCGCCGTTCACCGACATCTCGCCAGTCCACCGAGGCATTCCGGTCGTCAGAACGAGCGGACGCTCACCAGCCCAGTAATCCGGCATGAGAAACAGACCACCGCTCGCCCCCCTGCGCACGCCTTCGCCGTGTGCTGGCCAGAATGCGCGAGGGGCGGCGCGGTCCCGGGGACCGCTGAGCAGGCGGTGCACCTGCGCATGTTGTCGCCGCGCGACGGAGGCTCGGTGCTCGTGGACGGGCGTGCTCCTGCTGACGCTGATGGTTTCAGGCTCCGCCCGGGCTCAGCCCGCCCAGAGCCCGCCGCCTCAGCCGGCTGCGTCGCCCGTGTCTGGCTGGGAAGTCAAGGTCGAAGACCGCGCTCGCGTGCCTGTTGGCACCGACGCCACAGCACCGGTCGTCTTCCGGGGCTGGCTGTTCGACGGTCGCGGTCGCTGGGCTAATGGCCGTGGTCTGCCGTGGGATGTCGATCGCACTGCACCAGCGGGGAGTTCTACCGGACTGACGCCGTCGTTGACGGCCCTGGGGCCGTGGTGGGCGTTCGAACTGCGAGGGTCTCGAAAGGGTCCCGCCGGCCTGCTGTTGTCTGCCAGGGCAGGCGCGATCAGCGGGGGGCGCGCGACGCCGACGAACTCACCCGCCGCAGGCGACTCCGTCGTTTCCTCCCACTTGGCCGACTCCCTCGACCCGGGTGCCAGACAGACCATCTGGCATGCGGGTGTCGCCGTCGAGCGTGGCTTCAAGCTCGGCGCCGCCGACCTCACGTTCTTTGGCGAGGCGCTCCTGGAGGGTGGGTCTGGGCCAGCGGGCTGCCGGAGCCGACCCGACAGATGCGGGAAGAAGCTCGATGCGCCTGTCAAAGTCACTACCGGAATCAAGGTAGGGTTCTGAAGTCCCAGGGAGGCGTTGTAGCCATACGGTCCCTGTGCTGTCAACGCCGTCAGCACATGCCCAGCGTGCTCGGCATCGACGTCGCGCGAGACATGACGCGGGACATCGCCGACCTCGCGTGCTCGCGGCTGGTCATCGACCTGCGCGGCAACACCGGGGGTCGCATCGGCTGCCTGTGCCTGATGAGCCACCCGTGTCCCGACCGCCGCAGGGTGGGCTACTCCGTGACACGCGACGTCGCGAAGAAGGGCTACGACAAGGAGCGGCTGCCCTAGTTCGACGGCATCCCGTCCTCGAAGTGGGGCATCCTGCCTGCCGCTGGCGCTGAAGTTCGGGTTCGCCGGCAGGTCCGTCGCGGTCTTCACCGAGGCACTCGGGCCGAAGGCGTTCCACAGCCGGGTCGCGATGCTCGTGAACGAGCACTCGGCCAGCGCCGCGGAGATGGTAGTGGCGTTCGCCTCGGGGTACAAGCTCGTACTCTCGTCGGCACGGAGACGGCTGGCCGCCTGGTGGCCACCGGCGCGTTCAGTTCAAGGTTCGGTTCGCAGAGGCGACGACAGGCAGTCGTCTGGTGCGGTGTGTGCGACCGCCGCGGGGCCACTTGTTGCGTAGGCGCGGCTCCTAACTCTAGCTTAACAAGACTATAGCTGAACTAAGGCCAACGTCAGTCTGCCGTAGCGGTCTGGTCAGGGCGACACCGATCCACCTTGGCACATAATCATCGACGCGACGAGTAGCATACCTAGGAAGAACTTCAGCCGTGTTCCGAAACCACTGCGGCCGGCAAACAACTCAGCGAGACCGACGCCAATGATGGCCGGGGCAATGCCGACTGTCGCCAGCCCCACGCCGAGGGTGAAAAAGATGCCCGCGTATGCGGCCTGTAAGAACGTTAACCTGTCGCCAGCGAGCAGCAGCGTTAGGCTCGACGACACCACGAACAGGAAGACCAGGCCGCCCACAGTCCACAGCGGCTCCTTCGCTGAGAACTCAGTTCGGTGGCTTTCGGAACGTAGAAGGCGTTCGAACAGGGCCGCCACCACCAACAGGGACGCTCCCATTGTTGCGAGAAGCGTCAGGCCGGTGAATATCACGGTACCCAAGAGAACCGCCAACAAGCCAGCCTCGGGCGGCAGTAGAATGCGCAGAACGCATGCCACCGCTGCCATGTGTAGCGCGAGAGAGCAATAGAGTGCGAATTGGTCTGCGTGGTTCTTGGTCATTGGTGCCCGCGGCCTCGAGTGGAAGCCAACCTCCGTGCCTGATCATCGGTTGGCCAGCACCGTTCCGTTTTCACGTATCCATTCGACGACCTGTCGAAGCACGTTCTTCGCTTGGTTTCGATAAGTGCGGAGACGAACCCCGGCCATCCCGTCGATATCAAGCCGGTAGGACGATCCCCTGACCGCCAGACGGGCACCAAGGTACTTGGCACGAATCGGAACAAGCGTGCCGGTGGCCGTATTCGGACCAGTGGCTACAACGGTCCCCGTTCGCGCCCCGATGTCAACCAGGCCGCGATCAGTGACCTCCAGAATCAACTGAGCCTTCGACGGGTCGTCGACAAGTGTGATGGCAAGCCGAAACTCTTGGGCATTCAGGTATTCCTCCCGGAGGTCCTTGTAGCTGTCCGCAAACCGTTGGGTGGCACCGGACACAAATCCCTCAGAGCTTGGGATCGGGCCGAGGAAGACCGTTACCGGAACGCTGTTGGAAGGTGCCTGCGAGGCAGCCAGTGCGATGGCGAGTAGGGCGACCGCGACAACCATGCGTCGTAACTCCGAGGGCGGCCCGAGTGAGCAAGCGAAGGTAGCAGTCTGCTGGTGATGGGAGCCCCGCTGCTCACTGTACGAGCAGAGAATACACTTGCCATTCCTCGACGGCCCGTCGAACGGCGAGCCGATGGGCACCACGTGCGGCAAGGTGTAGTTCTAGGTCGACGCCGAGCCGCACAACGAAATCCCGGATGTCGGCGACGTCTCCGGCCGACGCCAGTACCTGTCCATCCGCCCCCACCACCCTCACCTCGTACTCCCCAGCCTCCGATCCCACCGGCAACAGCAGCGTCAGCCGCACCTTCGCCCGCGGCAGCACCAGCGGCGGCAGATCCTCCGCCGCCGCGTCGCTGCGCGTGACGCTGTACTTGCGGAGGTCGAGCGTCATCTCCACCGGCTCAGCGTCGGCGACGACCTGTTCAGGAGCTGGAGCAGGCGAGGGCTGGCGGTTGCCGTAGACCTGCCACGCGACGAGGCCGGCGGCGACGACCAGGACCGCCGCCGCCGCGGCCGGCCACCAGGATCGTGACGCGCGCGGCTCGTCAGCCGGCCGGATGCCCTCGGCTTGCTGGATCGCCCGCAACTCGCGGTAGCAGGGCGAGCACTGCGACACGTGCTCGCCGACCGGGTCACCGACGGGCACCTGGCGGCGCGCGAGTGCGATCAAGGCCTCCCTTGGCGGACAGCCTTCGCGCGTGGGATTGGGGTGGGCGCCGCCGAGCAGCAGGTCGATCTCGTGCTCGGCCTGGAACCTCGGCCCGCCGTCACGCTGCACGTCATTGGCCATCGGGCGTCTCGGACGTGGACTCCCTGCCGGACTGCTGGGCGCGGCCCGTCCCGCGGGGCCGGCCCATGGGCTTGCTGGTCGTGCGCTTGCGGTCGATCCCGAGCGAGGCCCGGACCTTCGCCTTCGCCCGCGAGATGAGTGTATCCACGGCCGCCGCCGACATGCCACGCTGCCGGCCAATCTCCTCGCTCGAGTAGCCGGCGCCCTTCCACGTGATGACGACCCGCTCCTCGGGCGTGAGCTGCGCCATCACCTCGCGCAGCAGGATCTCCTGCTCGATCTGTTCGGCCGTCCCGGTCGAGGCCTCCAGGGCGCCGAGTACCACCTCGCTGTGCTCCGGCGACAGCGCGCGCTCGGACACCTTGTTGGCGCCCTGCCGGAACCACGTCACCGTGGCGTGGCGGAGCGCGGCGAACGCGTAGGCGTAGATCTTCTCGACGGGACCCGCGCGGCGTTCACGCTCAGCGATGCGCCGCGCGGCCTCGTCGAGGACCTCCGCGCGCACCAGGTCGTCCCGGAGCGCCGGGTACCGCTGCTGGAACCGCGGGAGCAGCCGCCTCAGCGCGCTGTCGATGTGCGGCGCGAGCGGCTCCCCGCGACCATCCACCAGCCTGGGCTTGGGCACGTCCTCCATGACTCCCCCTGAACACGGCCACCGCACGCGACATGCGCGGGTGTGGGGTCACGTCACCAGTCCACCGAATCGCCGGCGGGGAGAAGAACGGCGCTGTAAGTTTTCGGTCCCACCCTGCGTCTATTCCGGTAAGGGAACGCCAGACGCGCGATGCGTCACAGAGAGGACCGACGATCACGGAGCGAGTCGTTGTCAGGGCAGCGTGCCGGCTGGCGCGCAACCTCGAAGCTGTGTGGACCCCATCTTCCGCCCTGTCCCCGGGCCTGTCAACGATCACGCGCGACCGATCGCGCGTGAATCGCTCGTTCGAGGATCGCCCTTCGGACACGTGATTGGCGTGTTTCTCATCGGCTCCGTCCCGCTCGCGTGCGCGCTGCCGGCGGCGATCGTCCTGGGTCGCCGGCAGCCCACGCGATGACCCCGGCCCCCGTGTGCCCGGTCGCCGCCAACCCGTCTCCGGAGGTGCTCGATGCCCGACTGTGCCCGTTCGTTCCCACGCCGGCTCGCCCGTGTGACGTGGGTCACACTGGTCCTGCTGGCCGTGCCCACCCTGGCCCTCGCGCAGCAGTCCCCCTGGGAGCGCGCGGCGGCCAACCTCGAGGCC
>JADHED010002188.1_pt1 | contig 14203 bp, 28 predicted proteins | sample 8952041 | NCBI WGS metagenome assembly JADHED01 (sample SAMN16124423, study PRJNA663239) | bioreactor sludge metagenome | isolation source: sludge (control) | place: India:Bengaluru | collected 2018-09-08
CCATAGCTCTTGCTCCAGATAGCGCCACAACGCGGCGACCTCGGCCGCGGCCTTCCCCGAAGGCTCCAATTCGTTCACCGCCCGTCCGTCGATCAGCGCGGCATGGTAGGCGGCCCGGGCGTGTAGGATCACGGGCGCCAGCGGCAGGCCGTAGCCCTGCAGGGCCGCTGTAGCCTCCTGCACTATGCCGGCCTCGACCGTGCCCCGAGCTGGGGGCGCTTGATTGATCAGGATGCGGCCCGGCGTCCTAGCGCGGTTCACAGTGTCCACCGTGCCCGCGACGGCTCGCAGATCCAGTATCGAGGGCTTGCAGACGATCAGCGCCAGGTCGGCGCACGTCGCCGCCTCCAGAGCGTCAGCTTCCGCGCTGGGGCGGGTGTCCACTACCAGCAGCTCGACGCCGGCGGCCTTCGCGGCCTTCACGACGGGGGCCAGCCCGCCCGGGTCTACTTCCACCAGCTCGGGGGCGTCCGCTTCGCGCGAGCGCCACCAGTCGGCGGCCGACCGTTGCGGGTCCATATCCACGAGGGCCACGCGCCGGCCGGTCGCCGCAGCCGTGACGGCCAGGTGAAGGGCGACGGTCGTTTTCCCCGCCCCGCCCTTTCGCGAGAGTACGGCTAGGGTTTTCACTTCGGCATCCGCCTAACCAACTCGTCTTCTAGGGCTAGCGTCGCCCTGGCGATGGGCTCCAGCGGATTTGCTCTGCAGTAGTTTTCTAGCCACGCCTGCAGCGACGCGCTGGAGGGTGCGGGGTGCAGAAAGTCGCCTCTCGTTGCCGTCGCCCGGCTAAGGAACCCAAGCATCCACGAGAAGGTGTTGTCGTGAAGCTCGCGGGTCTGCGCCATCCAATCGGCGCAGCTAATGCCAGCTCCAGCCCCGCGAATTTCCTCCGCTGCGCCAGGTGACGCCCACAGCAGGGCCGCTGCGGTAAGGCCGCCAATTCTCAGGGACCTAATTGCCGCCCTCATCGTTGGCGCTCCCGCTGCAGAAGCTCGGCCTCCAGTTCGCTGGCCGCCGTCGTTATTTTGTCCAGGGGGTGGGCGGCGCAGTAGGCGTCCAGCCATGCGCTCACGGACGCTTGGTCTACTTCGGCGAGCAGATCGGCGTTGTTGGCGATGGCCCCGCGGGACAAGAAGCCGAGCGCCCAATTAAGGAGCACCGCCTTCCGTAAGTCGTCATGTGCGGCGTACTTCGGCCACGCACCGCAGCTAAGGTTCCCCATCCACTTCATGTGAACGGGATTCGATTGCGCCGCCGCCGGCCCAGCTATCAGCGCCGCGGCGGCTAGGGTCGCGGCTAGCCTCATAGCCCCTGCCCTCCCCCGCTTCGGGTTAATCGGCTCTTACCGTCTCGCCATCGTGATATTTTGCCACCAGGGCGTCAGGCGACTTTTGGGGGCTCCGATAACGCCACCGCCTGGCGCGCTGCGGCGCAGTCCCTCCCCTCGCCCCTCGGGCGGGTTGCTATTCGCGGCTACTTTAGCTCAGCGGCCCGCGCCAGGCCCCCGCCCCGCGCGCGCGATACGTGCCGCAAAACAGGCTTTCCCGACCCGAAGGCCAGAACAGGCAATTAGGGCGCTCAGCGAAACCGCAGGCCGAAAGCCTTCCCGGGCGCCCTAACCCTCGGGAGCCTTGGCTATGAGCCTTTACGATCTGGCCGCGCTCGGCGCGCTGGCCGCCCTCCTTCGCGCGCTCGCGTCGCTTGTCGGCGCTGCGGCAAAGCTGGTCCGCGCTCTCCGCTCTAAGCGGTAGCTCGCCACCTCGATTTGTTGCCACCAGCAATTGACGGGCTGGAGCTGGAGGCATAGCGTAACAATCCGTCAAACGGACGATTGGACTTGAAACACATGACCGCCGGCCCCGCCTTTGTCGCCTACTTCCGCGTTTCGACGCAGGCCCAAGGCCGCAGCGGGCTCGGCATCGAGGCGCAGCGCGAACAGGTCGCCCGCTACCTGGCGCGATCCGGCGGCCAGGTGGTCGCGGAGTTTGTGGAAGTCGAAAGTGGGAAGCGGAATGACCGCCCCGAGCTGGCCAAGGCCCTGGCCGCCTGCCGCGCCCGTGGAGCCGTCCTGATCATTGCGAAGCTAGACCGCCTCGCCCGTAACGCGCGGTTCCTCTTGTCAGTGGTGGAAGGGGTAGGGGAGGCCGGCGTTGCGTTCTGCGATCTGCCCGACCTTCCGGCCGGTCCGGTTGGCAAGTTCATGGTGACGATGCTTGCCGCGGTCGCAGAGCTGGAGGCGGGCATGATCAGTCAGCGGACCACGGCCGCCCTGCAGGCCGCGAAGGCTAGGGGAGTGAAGCTTGGGAATCCGCAGCTTCGCGCCGGGACGCCAGAGGCGGCCAAGGTCGCCAGTGACGCCGCGAAGGCCAAGGCGCAGGCCCGGGCCGCCGACGTCCTGCCCTATATCGAGGCCGCACAGCGGGCCGGGGCTACGTCGCTCGCGCAGATCGCACAGGCTCTAGAGGCGAGGGGAGTCCGCACGCCCCGGGGTGGCCAGCGGTGGGCGCCGGCGCAGGTCGCGAGGGTCCTAAAGGCCGCGGCCTAGGCCGTGGGTTGCTTGCGGGGCCGACCGCCCTTCGCGCCATTGCGCCTGGCGGCTTCGGCCTTCGCTTCGGATCTGACTGCGCCGCCGCGCGAGCCCAGCTCGGCCGCCATGAAGCGCGCGGAGCCGGTGCGCCCCTCCAGCAAGCCGGGAACGTAGACGTCAGCGTCTACCGTGGGGAAGTGCAGGCCATAGCCCGAAGGGGAGATTTCGACGTGCGCCAGGTCGTCGGCCGTGGCGTCCTGCAGGCCCTCAAGCGCCTTCGGCGGCACCAGCAACGCAATGCCGCCGGATAGCTCGATCTGCAGGCGGCCGTCGTCCTGCCGAAACCGGACGGAAACCGCGCGGGGAGTGCTGGCCAGCCGCGCCCGGGCGGCGTCGTCAGCGCGCTGTAGCTCAGTAGCCATGTATCTGCCTCCAGGCCTCGCGCAACTCGGTTTGGTGCATGATCAGAGTTGCCCTGATCTGGCGCACCCGCCGATCCGAGAAGCCGTAGTTTTCGAGCAAGTCCACTTGGGACGTCTCGACGCTAAACCGCGCCTCGCAGCCGTCGCCGATGACGTGAACATGCGCGGGGGCGTGATCGTTCGGATAGACCACCACGCGCAAGCCGTCGAAGCGAAGGACCGTAGGCACGGGGAGGCTTATACCAAAACCCAAGCGGTCGGGATAGGGGCAGGGCTATCGAACCGGACTCCGCGCCGGCAAGTCGTGACGGCAGGCTTTCGGCATCTGAAACCACTGGAGCCGCCCGAACAATGAGCCCGCTTGAAGTCCTGGCCAGCGTCTACCGCGTCGCCTTCCTGGCCTACGTAGGAGCGCACGCGGCGCATTTGGTTTGGCAATGGATGGCGTGACAGTCTGCGCCCATGCCATCGCGCCACTATGGCGCCAAAAAAGGGAAGCCCCCGCACGGCATGGCCGGCGGGGGCTGGCGGCTGGGGGGTGGCGCTGGTGGAGCAACGCCAGGGCCTACCGGAGAGAAGGCGGCAAGCCCGCCCCGCCGCGTGGCGAGCGGGCGGGGCTACCGCTTGCCGAAGGGGAGCCGCCAACGGCGGCGGGGTGGATCCGATACCGGAGGGCAGTACGCAGGGCCGGCGTCTGCGCCACGGGCCACCACAGCGTCAGCAAGCCGGTAGACAGCTTCTGCCGTCTCAACGTGGCCTTCCGTTATCACCAGGCCTGCCGCAGCGTGGGCCAGCAGCTCGCGAAGGAACGCGGCGCGGGAAGCCTCGGGGCAGTCCTCAACAGCGCGGGCGATCAGGGTTGCAGCGTCCATTTCAGCGGCCCTCCTGATCGGAGACGCTGGCCAGGATCACCCGGCCAACCGCCGCCATTTCGAGGGCGCGAGGCGTCAGGTGGGAAGGCAAGCCGCCGCCGTCGATAGGGTAGACGTTCCCCGCGTCGTCAGCCTTCGCGGCCAGGCCTTCGCCCAGCTCACGCCATGCCTTGATCAGCCGGCCCCTGGCCTTCGGGGACAGCTCGCGAAGGGCGTAGATCACGAGGGCGCTGGCGACTCTCTGCGGATCGGCCGGGGGCAGGACCGGGGCAGGGGTAGGGGCTTCCGACATTACCGGGCCTCCGCTTTGACCAGGGCCACCACGCGAAGGCGCAGCGCACCGGTAAGAGCCGCGTCCAACTCGCGCAGATCGGGCGGGCAGGGGACCGGGCGGCCAAACCAAACGAGGCCGCCAGCTTCGGGCGCCGCCGTGCCACCAGCGGCCCGATAGTCGGCCAGCCAGCGCGCGGCGCGTTCGTCCAAGGTCGGGGCGCTCATGCTCAACGCCCCATCATCGAAGTACCGTAACCCAGCTCACGCGCCCGGACTTCCCCAAGCGGCCCGCGAAGGCTGCGGCGGATCGGGCTTTGCAGCATTGAGCGCAGGGCGAGCGTAGGGCCGGCGACCACGGGGACGGCTTGGCGCTTGAACCAAGCCCAGGACTGCCGCAGGGCGTCGGCGAACGTCTTGACGCGGCAACCCGGCACCGAGCGGTTGCGGAAGATGTACCAAGCCTTGGCCATCACTTCGCGGAGGTAAGTGGAGCGGTTCACGTTGTGGGTCCGTTAGGGTTAACTTGCACAAGCGTATAACCTCACCTTGCACGCTTGTGCAAGCTTCTTTTCACACCCGTATAAGCATGATATTTCACAGCCGTGAAACTGGAGGCCGCCCGCATGGCGAAGCTAACCGGGGCTGCCTGCAGGGCAGGCCGTGCCCTTCTCAAGTGGTCAATGCGCGACCTGGCCGACGCTTCCGGCGTCTCGCTCCCCACAATCCTTAAGCTGGAGAACGACGGGACAGTCAGCGCCGACACGGCCGGTAAGATCGAGGCCACCTTTGCAGCGCAGGGCGTCGAGATAACCAACGGGGACGGCACCGGGGCGAGACTGCGCTTCCCCACGGCCGAAACCTGACAGCTCGCCACCGAACCACCATGGCGCCAGAAAATCAGGGCTAGCCTTGCTCGCGCACCTGATCACCACGACGGGCGACGCCCTGCCGGCGGTCCAGCTCCCCGCCGTTCCGCGGATCGGGGAAACGCTGGCCCTTCCGCATATCAGCGCCGACCTATGGCGGGTCCGCCGCGTCCATTGGCCCATAGGGGAGGGTGGGGCGTGCGAAGCCGTCGAGCTGCACCTAGCCCGCGCCGCAATCGAGCCCGAAGGATAGGCGAGGCTATCCGCATGGGCTTCACCGTTGAGAACCCCGCCCGCAATCGCACCGTTGAGCTATGCGCCCGGCTTTGCTGGCGGGTCGTCTTCGCGTGCGAGAACCGGCATGGGGGCGAAATTCTATCCGCCGACCTGGCGGCCCGCTTTCCCCCGGAAACAACCCTTGAAGCCATCGCCGAACGGCTGGTTTGCTCGCGATGCGGGAGCCGGAAGGGAAGCCTAGACATTCGGCAGGACGCCGCAGCCTCGGCCGCTCGGGACGTCGCCGCCTTTGAAGCGAAGCAACGTGACAAGGGGTAGGATAGCCCTGGCGTTCGGCGCTGCGATCCTGGCGACGCCGGCCGCTGCGGACCCTTGCCGCCTCATTCCCGACCGCGGCCCCGTGCCTCCCCAGCTCGCACCAGGTCGGCCGTTTTCCGGCCCCGTGGTCTACGTGGGAGACGGGGACAGCCTTTGCGTTGATGTCGGCCGCGGCTTCCCCGCGGTTGAAAGCGCGGGCGGCGCGTCGTGGGTAGAGGTGCGCCTAGCAGACTTCTACGCCCCCGAGCTGGCCGAACCGGGCGGCCCCGAGGCTCGCGACGCCCTGGCCAGGATCGCGAAGGGTAGGCGCGTTGAGTGTGTCGCTGGCCGCCGCACCTATGACCGCGTTGCGGCCTCCTGCACCCTGCGGGGCGTCAGCCTCGGGGACTTGATGCGGCGGGCAGGAATCCGAGAAGGCGGGCGGGGGCGGTAGCAAGGCCTCACGCTATCACGGCGCCAGAAATTATCGCGCCCGTTACCACCCGTATTTACGGGGCGAGCAAGATGGGGTCAGGAGGGCCAGGAACGGCCCCAGGGCGGCCGTTAGCGGTTGCCGCGACCGATTGCGCCCGACGCACCTACAAGGCCCCCAGCGCGCGAATTTTCGGGGTCACTCGGTAGGATTTGGGGGAGTAGTGCCTACAGCTCGAATAGGTAGACCAGCAGCCCACCGGAACCGCCCGCGCCGGAAGTCGAGCCGGCCGTAGCCCGGCCACCGCCACCAGCGCCACGCGCGCCGCCTGCGGTACTGTCACCGCCGCCCGCGCCATAGGTCAGCCCTTCAAGGTAGCTGGCGAAGCCGGCTGCGCCGCCACCGCCGCCCAGGTTCACGCCACCGGAGCCCCCAGCGCCGCCGCTATCAGCACCCGTGCCCCCGGCGCTTCCCGTCGCACCGCCCGAAGCTCCAGCGCCACCCGCACCCCCGAGCGCGCCGACCATCTGCCCCGTGATCTGGTAGCCGCCGCCCGACGTCGCGCCCACCTGGCCGCCACCGCCACCGAGGGCGCGGCCGATCAGCCCGTCAGGGAACGTGATGACGGTATCGCCGCCCGGGTTGCCGTTGCCACTCCCTACAGCCGCCCCGCCCGCCCCGATGCTGTAGGCGAGGCGCTGGCCTGGCGTGGCGATCATCGAGCGCCGGAAAGCGCCGCCCGCTGCGCCACCACCAGCCCCGCCGGCGCCCGACGTGTCATAGCGCCCCGATCCGCCACCAGCCCACGCGAACAGCTCAAAGGCGGTCATGCGCTGAAAGACGATTGTGTCACTAGCCGCAGCGTTGAGGTCCACCACCCGATAGAGCCGGGGCGCGTTGCGAGCGCGCTTCGTCGGCATCCCAAGCGGAGCGGCCCAGCCGCCGCCAACGCCACCCATCACGCCATAGGGATTGCGGGCCAATGTCAGGCCTCCCGGTTATCCGGGTGGAGGGGGTGCGCCGGATTGAGGGGCGGAACCTGCGACCACCCTTCCGGCCCGCCGTCCGGGGCTGCAGCCTCGATTGCGCGGCGCCCTTCCTCGCTATCCTCCCAAGCTCCAGCCTCGGCCACCTGGCGCGCCTCATCCTCGGGGGACAGCGTGAGAGGGTCCGCAAAGGCTTCGGCCTGAACAACGGCCAGCGCCCGGGCGGCGTAGTCCGCAAGGCCGTGCCAAACGAGGTGGGGGGCGAGCCCCAGGCCTTCGGCCAGGTCGTCAGCTATCCGGTCAATCGCCTCCAGCGCCTCAGGCTTGTGACGGGCGATCATGCCTAGCAGGGCGTCCCCGACCATGTTGCCGGCGACGGCGCCCAACCACACGGGCGGCGCGGAATCCAAAGCCGCTTGCTCGGCCTCGGAAAGCGGCTCGCCGCGCCAGGACTTCGCGTAGGCGTTATGGCGCAGCATCGGGACCGGATCGGCCACATTCCAGGCGGCCGACGTCACAGCGCCGCCCTCCCGCAGATACCAATGCCCGCCCGTTTGATCGGTCATGCGGCTAACTTCTCAGGTCGCGAAGGCTGGGGCTATGCAGGGCCGGTATTACGCGCTCCCGCTCCTGTTTCCGCCTGTTGAAACAGCGACGCGGCTAGGCGTCCGTCATCTCCCGCGCGGCCCGCCGCAGATCGCGGACCATCGCCCGAAGGGCCACCATTTCCAGCGTGTGCAGCCCGTTCCGATAGTTGCCATTCGCCTTACCGCGGGGCGCGCCCGGGTTAGTCCCGCCGTGCATCCGGCAACGCTTCCGGCCCGCGACCGCCGGGGACTGACAGGGCGTCCCCTTCCGCGTTTTCGCTCCACACCGGGGGGCAGAGTTCGCCGCCAAAGTGGGCGAGCTGGGGCGCTGTGTGGGATTGCTCGGGGTTTCCGAGTTGGCCACCCCCTCCCCCGTAGGCCGCGGCGACCTTGGCCCCAGGCCCGAAGGCGGCGGGGCCGTTGACGTAGACGTATCGGATTTCATGGGTTTGCTTCCCGCCGGATCGCAGTTTCGCGAGGGTTTCGACGTGCGCCGCCATCGTGCGGCTTAGCTTGGTGGCCATGTTCGTATAGGCGGCGGCTGCATCCACATGCTTGCCGGCGTTGAGGCGGGCACGCTGCATCAGATCCAGGCTCGCCGTGTGGGTCGCGACGATCTGCAGCCCTATGGCGGCCTCCAGCTCGTCGGCGGGCGCTATCGCCCCCATGAGGGCTAGCCCCGCCTCATAGTGGCGCGTCGTGATGTCCTCGCCCGCGATCATCGCGTTAGCGAGCTGGTGGAGGCTTTGGTCTGTGAACCCCTCCGAGCGCGTGCCGAAGGTCTCCCGCAGAAACGCCGTAGCCCCGGCCCCGTCGCTATGGGGCAGCTCCAGACTGACGCAGCGATCCTTGACGCTGGCCACCGTGATCTTTGCACGGGCCGGCCGCGCGGCTTGGGCCTCCTTCGCCGCCTCTATCGCCAGGCGCTCGGCTTCGGTCGGGTCGCGCCGGGGCTTAGGTTCGTCTTTCGGCTTTCGCTTCGTCGCCACGGTCAAAACTCCCCGTCGAAGCGCGAAGCGGTCGGGGCTGGAGCGCGCCGGCGGGACTCTCGAAGGGTGCGACGGCGGGGCGCTTCGGCTTCCTCCCGGGCCAGGCGCCCCAGGACGTCCCTAAGCGCCCCGACTTGCTCAATGGGAATGATCACCGGCCGCCCGACGACGGTTAGCGCCGCTGTGTGCGTCGCCAGCGGCTCGAGAACGTCAATCTGCACGACGGGGCGACCGTTGCGGGTGGCGGGGCGCAGGCGGATTTGTTCGGAGCGCGTGCCCGGGAAAATGTGCGATCGGGGGATGGCGTCAGACACCTTGGCTTCCTTTCAGGAGGTCGGCCACCAGGCCGCGCAAAAGGTCGGAGACGGCCACCCCCTGCGCCCCGGCCAGGCGCGAAAGGCTGCGGTCGTCGGCGGCCGAAAGCTTGAAGGTCCGCGCCACCAGCTCGGGAGCGGTTGGCGCTGGGGCCTCGGCGATGCGTCGGCCGTGGGCGCTCAACTCACGGAACGGCACAGCCCAGCAGGGGGCGAGCGCGGCCAGATCCGATACCGGAAGCGTTCGCCGCAGCTCAGCCGCGCCCTTGAACGTGTGGCCGCCATCTGACAGCCGCCACGCGGCTACGCCCTCGGCCTCGGCGGGCGGGGCGTATGGCGGCTCTACGGGGGCGATGTGGCGCCCTTCCACGGTCCAGGCCGCCCGGAAGCGGTCGGGGCTACCGTGAAGGTAGAGGGTCAGAAACCGATGTTGAGCGGGGGATAGGCTCACAGCGCCGCCGCCTCCCCGCCCCCAGCCTTGGGGGCCAACTCCCATCGGATCGTTCGGCAACGGCCGCTTTCGCCCTTGGCGAAGGTCCCCGAGGGCCGCAGCTCCCCCAGCTTGTGCATTTGAGTGCAGCGCGCCCGGATGGACGTCAGCAGCACCCTATGGCCGCGAGCGGTAAGGGCCGCCGTGATTTCCTCGGGGCTCGCCGCTCCAGCCTCGGCGATCACCTGGCGCGCTAGGTCCGCCTGGCGCGGAGCCTTCGCCCTCACCGCTTCCGCAGCCTCCCGGCTGGTGGAGCCGGTAGCCGACCGGCGGAAGCCGGGGCGCTTGGGGTAGGTGTCGCCGTCGCTCAACGGTCAGCCCCCAGCTTCGGCCGGGGCCGGGACTTGCACGCCGTGGGCTTGGAGCCCGGCTAGCAGCATCCGGCGGCAGATTTCGGCTTCATTGGCGTGCGTCCTGGCCGCCTCGCGCGCCACCGCTTCGGCGACAGGCTGCGAAACCCGAAAGTTGAGGGACGCGGGATAGTAGGTCGTGCGCGACATGGCCTTGGCCTCCTTTGTTGCGATCACGCTTTCACGGTTTCTTGCCACCACGCTACGCGCGGCTCGGGCGGGGTTTGGGGTCATCTGCTAGCTGGCCTCCCTCAAAGCGTTGAGGACGCCGGCCGCGATCTGGCGAGCGGCCAGCACGTCCAGCCAGGCCAGGCGCTCAGCCGCGGCCCGGGGCAACTCGCCGTCATGTTCGCGGATCGCGGCCCGCTCATCGAAAAGGGCCGCTTCGTCCAGCGACAGGAAACGAGTTGAGGGGCGCCCAGCTCGGGCGACAGGACCGACGCCCTTAAGGGGCTGGTCCCGTCCCCCTTCGCCCCGAAGGTCGGAGTTCCGCGAAGGACAGGGGACAGAATTGATTTTGTCCCGCTCCCCGTCAGTCCCCCGGCTTTCGACGCGAGGGATAGACGTCACCGAGGAACCTTGCACGGTCGGGGGGACCGACGCGGGACGGCAGGGGGACAGCGGGACAACCCTAAAGGGTTTTGTCCCGTCCGTCCCGCTATCTGCCGCCCCTTCGCCGCCCTGGCGGGCGTCGAGTCCGACCCCAGGACCATGCTCTAGGCGTTCCGAGGATTTGGGGGACAGAATTGATTTTGTCCCGCTTTGTCCCTTGTCCCGGTCGTGGGTCATTGAGCGCCCCCAACCTTCGCGTTGAAGTCCCAGACCATGCCCTTTTCTGTCCGCAGGACACGGCTCGCTAGCAGCCGCTCAAATGCCCGGGCGAAGGCCTTCTTTCGGCTTTCCTGCCACCGTTGGCGGGAGGCCTTCGCTTCGGCCTCGGTAGCGTCGGCCGGGACTTCCGCTTCCCCGCCCCCCACGCCAATCTCATAGGACAGCGCCCGAAGGTCATTGAGCGTGACCGCCTGCACCCCTTCGGCGCCCTCAGCAAACACCCGCTGCGGCCGATCCATGATCAGGCGATTGAAGGCGGTAAGGATCAGGTTGCCCGCTTCGTCAGCCTTCGTTGGCTTCCGGCCAGCCTTGGAACCTGACGGCGCGTCGGTTTCCTCGATCACGCAGCTAGAGATTTCGTCCCCGTCGCTATCGTGCCCCAGGACCACGCGGCGCAGCTCGAACGCGAAGCGGTCGCCGCTTTCCCCGTCCTTCACCTTCACCACGGAACCCACGCGGGTAGCGCCCTCGGGGCTTTCGAGCATGATCAGGCCGTCAGCGTTGGCCAGTAGGCCAGACCAGCCGCGGAGCCCGCGGGTTTCGTCCTTCCCCGTGTGGGCGATCATCAGCACGAGAAGCCCTTTCTCGGCCGCCATCGTCTGGAGGGCGTGCAGCACCGGGCTCATATCGGCCGCGCTATTTTCGTCCGCGCCCGGGATGCTGGCGCTAAGGGTGTCGATGGCGACCACCCCCAGCTCAAACCCGCGCTCGGTCATGCCTTCGCGCGCTTGCTCAATCACGGCCGACAGATCGGCCACGTCGTCAGCGTCGCGAAGGTTCGGGGCCTGGCCGATGAATTGGAAAGCGCCGCCCAGCTCGCCGATTTTCGAGCGGAGGGCCTTGATACGCTTCCGCACCCCGTGGGCGCCTTCAGCGGCGATGTAGAGCGTCCCCGCCGGCACGCTCTTGCGGCCAAGCACGGGCTCGCCGCGGCAGACCTTGGCCAGCGCGTCGAGGGTCCAAAACGATTTGCCCGACATGCTGGGGCCGCCGACAAAGCAGAGGCCGCTACGGGGCCACAGGCCTTTGACGCGCTCCAGGGCTTCGCCCGGCTCCAGCGTGTCGAAGTCCTCCAGCACAAAGCGCGAGGGGCGCTTTGGGAAGGCCTCAAACTCTACGCCAGGCAGGGCGCGCACGTTGTCCACCGCCTCGCTCATTGGATCTGGCCTTTCAGGGCGTCATTCCAGTCCTGCCCCTCGGGGGCGGCGTTGATCATCACGTCACAGCGACGCGAGGCGCGTTCGGCGCACGCTCGCGCTGCAGTCACCCCCTCCCCGCTATCGTCGCGGTCGGCGGCAATGATCAGGGTTGAGACGCCGGCGGGGGGCGTGAACCGGCGCAGGCCTGACGTCGAAAGCGCGGCCCAGGTGGGAGCGCCGGAAAGGTCCCGATAGCTCAAGGCCGTTTCGATCCCCTCGGCGACGGCTAGAACCCCATCGGCCGGAAGCGGGGCGAGCTGCACCACAGCCCCGGCCAGGTCGCCGAACATGCGCCGGGGCGCGCGAAGGTTGGCCTTGCCCGATCCGTCCGGCAGCAGGGCCGTAAGGTGGAGCCCGGCGGGCTTGCCGTCTGGCGTGGTCGCCAGCGCCACCATTGCCGGCCTCGGAGGCGGCGGGGGCTTGTCGCCCTCCTGCACCGTCCAGGGGTAGGACATGGGCGCCGCAGGATGAAAGCGGATCGCCGCAGGGACCGCCCCCCTGATCCCTCGCGCGTCGCGAAGGTAGGTCGCCACGGGGGAGCCCTCGGCCGGGAGCGTTTCGCGCCACAGCTCGCCGCAGAACGCCACCTTGCGGGCGCGCTCCTGGCGCTCGGCTTCCTCGCGCTTGCGACGCTCAGCGGGGGTTTCCTGCCGCACCTGGCCGGGCTCCAGCCCGAGATAGGCCCAGGCCTCGGCCGCCTTCACTTCCGTGAAAGCGTGCCACAGCAACCGCCGGCCGCCGTCCACCAGGCGCAGCGAAAGGCTGCGGTCGCGGCGGCTATGGCCGGGAGCAGGGACAAGGGCGGCGTTACCGCCTTGGTAGAGGTCGCCGCCTAGACGGGCGACGATGGCGCGAAGGTCAGGGACGTCTTGCGTATCGAGGGCCAAGGGACCGCCTCAGGTGAACGCCGGCAACCGGCGGCCCGTGAGGCGAAGGGCGAAACGCAAATTGAGTCGGCAGGCTGGCGGTCGGCCTTGACGGGCGGCAACGCAGCATGGTCTACCGGTCCTCGCGTTTCGCCGCTTCACCGTTCGGGCTCGTCCGGTCGGCGGCAGATGAGAGAAGCACCCCCGTTCGGCGGCAACCGGGCGGGGGTTTTGCTTTTCGGGACCGGCAAGTCCCTCGAAGCCCCTCGCCACCAGCTCGCCGCGATCCACCAGATCACGAGTAACAGCCGCTTTGATCAATGCGGCGAGCCGGTCACCACCGCGCACGGGCGCGGGATAGCCGCGACACTCCCCTGATTCCGCGGGATCGCCGAACAAGGCGACAAGGCGGGACCGGGCTCGGGTCGCGTTTACCTTAGCAAGCAGGTCCCATGGCTCGGCTGCGTCGTCAATGAGCCCTCCACACTCTTGCACAGGCAAAACGCTATAATTTGGGGATGAGCGGCCTACCGGCCCACAACATATGGGCTTTTCGGCCGCGCTAGCGGTTTGTTGCCACCGTGATTGATCGCAATCACGCCACCGCCAGAAACCTAATCTTGCGCCCGTGCCCCGACTTCCCATGCCGCCACCGTGCGCCGCTTCGGGGAACGGCTACATGCGCCAGCGGTATTACCTTGCGCGCATAAGCGTGCGCGGGAGCGTCAGCCGCCCGGCTGGGGGCACGGGAAGGCCTGGCGGTAGGCCTCACGCATGACTTCGGCCGCGGGCTGGTCCCAGGTGGCCGGGTTGTCGCGAATGTGGCGGATCGCAATTTCCGTCATCTGAAAGGCGCTCACCTTCGGGCGCGTACAGGCCTCGCCCGCTTTCGCGGAGGCATCGGCCACGCCCCAGGCGTAGCCCTTACAGACCGCCCGAAAACCCACTTCCTCGGAGCTGCAAAACTCCCGATGCATCTGCCCCGCCGTGATCGGGGCCAAGCGTTCCTCGGCCGCAGCCGGCGTGGCCTGCAGGACGATGGCGGCCAGGGCAAAGGCCGCGATGTGGCGCGTTGCGCTCATTCCCCACCCCCGACCTTTACGCCCTTGCGCGCCAGGTGCGCCGATGTGGCCTCTAGGATCAGATCGTGTATCGAGACGACGGAGCCGCGGGCGTCGGTTTCATCCTCTGCCAGCCGGCGAAGGGCGCGGCGCAGGTCGCCAGGAATCCGAAGGGTCATGCCGTAAACCCGCGTGTCGGCCGGGCGCTTCGGCGGCCGGCCGCGGGCTCGCTTCGGCGCAGGCTCGGGCACCGGAGCCGCCGCCACCTTCGGGGCTTCCCCCTCCCCCACCGCCGGGGCCGCCTTCGTGTTCTTGAGGGCGTCGAAACTCAGCGCCGCGCGCTTGGCCATAGCTCTTGCTCCAGATAGCGCCACAGCTCGGAGACTTCGGCGGCAGCCTTCCCCGAGGGCTCAAGTTCATTGACCGCCCGTCCGTCGATCAGGGCCGCATGATACGCCGCGCGAGCGTGCAGGATCACAGGCGCGAGGGGCAGGCCGTAACCCTCAAGGGCCGACCTCGCCTCTTGCACAATCGCGGCCTCTACCGCTCCCCGAGCTGGGGGCGCTTGATTGATCAGGATGCGGCCCGGCGTCCTAGCGCGGT
>JADHED010002189.1_pt1 | contig 14202 bp, 11 predicted proteins | sample 8952041 | NCBI WGS metagenome assembly JADHED01 (sample SAMN16124423, study PRJNA663239) | bioreactor sludge metagenome | isolation source: sludge (control) | place: India:Bengaluru | collected 2018-09-08
AAATAATTTAATTTTCATTTTGTGTTTATTTTAAATCTTATAGTAGTAACTTATAAAATTTGAATAGTGATATCAAGTATATTAATAAGTGAAGGTTGAATTTTCTTTTAGTTCTTTTTTAAGCAAAAAAGAATAATTCTCATTAGAGACTTCAATGCAGCCAAATGATTCAAAAACAGGGGTTTTCATCTGTATATCAAACAAGTTAAATTTATTTTTAGTGAGAATATCATAAAGTTTTAGCACACAAACTTTTGAAGCGTTGTTTTTAATATGAAACATAGACTCACCGAAAAAAGCTGATCTAAAGGCAACGCCATACAGACCACCGACTAACTTGCCCTCAAAATAAGCTTCGACACTATGAGCAAAACCTTTATTGTAGAGTTCAAGATAAAGTTTAACAATTTCATTTGTTATCCATGTATCGCCATGAAGCTGCGAGCAATTCTTAATTACAGAATAGAAATCTTTATCAACTTCTATTTGAAAGATTTGTTTATGAACAACCTGTTTGAGAGAACGGGAGACATTAAGTTGATTTTTGTTTAAAGGTAATATTGCGCGGGGGGTATAATTAAACCAGCTAACGAGTCCATCATCATCACCGAGAGGAAAATAGCCGTTTGAGTAAGCATAAAGTACATCTTTGTAAGTTAAAGAATCGGGTTCAATAGTTGTACCCAAGTAATTATAAGGCATATAAGGAAACTATTCCCGCCCGTTCATGAGTAGATCCAAAACTTTTCCCGCTATGAAATCAGCAAGGTCGTTAATATCTTTTGGATTATTTTCGAATGAAGGCATTGCCGGAGCGATTTTTCCGCCAGCATCGAGAATTTTAATCATGTTACCGAGTTGAATTTTATTAACCGGTGTTTCACGAGGGACAACAATAAGTGGTTTGGAATACGACATAGCATAATCCGCACATTTAACGATTAGATTCTGACATTCGCCGTTAGCTATCTGTGAGACGTAACTCATAGCACACGGAACAACAATCACTCCGAACGCATTAAAAGAGGAAGAGAATATTTCCGATTTCAGGTCAAGATTGCTATGAAAAGAAACAGAACACTTATTGATTATCAGCTCAGGGAAAAAACTTTGGATGTTACTCTGTGTAAGTTCCATGCCGCACTCTCTTGTTAAGGTGTAATGTCCATATTCCGTAATAATCAACGCAACATTAAAGTTATTTACAATCAAGGCACGAAGTGTTCTTATGGCATAAATAGCACCACTTGTTCCAGTAATACCAAGAATAACATTTTTACCTGCACCCTTAAAAGATTTGACTAATGGTTTTGTTTCCGTTTTAGGAACTGCAATATCGGGGTTTTCCAGTTGATCCATTATGTATATATTTTATTTATAAATACAATTATCAACAAAATAACAAATATTGTGATTATGAAAAATATAAAATTAGCGAATATGAAAATCTGGCTTAGAATAAACACGATTCCAAGCAGTATTGAGATGAGAAGCTGCAAATATTTTGAGGTGTTGTTGAATTTTGACGGAGGTACAGAAAAAGGGAAATGCCTCTCAAACTTTGCAAATACAGTGTTAATGAGTACTATAAAGAGAAATATATACAAGAAATTAAACACAATATCTACGCTTTGTACTTTAAACATGATGATCGCGCTGCACAGAAATAACACGGGGAATAAGAAGTTAATATAAATAAATTTTAAGCTTCCGTTATTAAAAACATAACGACTATTAACAGGAAGAGCAGCGTAAAGAGAAGAAATGTTTTCATCTTCATCAAAGCCTATAACAAGATTAGACAGTAATATTCTTGATGATATAATGAAGGTCATAGAAATTGCAGGGCTTAAGACAAGCAGGCTAGTATTTGTCATTATTGAAAGAAACAACATTTCATTCATACCGCTGAAGACAGTAATTATGGTTGCCACTATGGGTAAAAGCAACAAGGGTATTAATCTAAGCCTAAGCACACTTGTATTTCGAAGATGATTTTTAAACAGTTTGTAAGAAGCCGCTTCAAGATTACTACGAAGATATACACTAAGAAACCAGTCAATGTTCAAAGACGAGAATCTTCTTTCCTTTGATTGTGAGCCGAGAGTATTTATTAAACCGGATATGCGATAATAATTATGCTTAAGAAAAATGTAAATAAAAACAAAAAGAAGAAAAGTGAGAATAATAAATATTAAAAAATAATAAATATTGTAGAAGCTAAGCAAAAGGTAATACTGAGGAAGATATTTTATATAATTTAAATTGAGAAGGTCGGCAGCATTATCAGCAGAATATTTATTCATGCTAAATATAAAAGCTACAAAAAGAATCTGCATGATGAATATAAGTATCCGGTTTTTTGTTTTTGATCTTATGATAATTATGCTGTTTACCAGGAAAATAAAACCGATAACAAAATAAGAGAAAAGAAAAGAGATTAGGACAAACAACAAGGATTCCGAAATGCTGTAGTTGTAAAAAAATACATAAACAGCGGGCGGAAACGAGACAACGAGCGGATATACAGAAAGATATATAAATGCAGAAAAGATCTTTGAAACGAAAACATTTTCCTCTTTAATGGGCAAACCTGCCAGCACGAGAGCATGTTTCGGGGAAAAGAATAAATCGGTATAATCCGAGACAACCACAAAACCGAGAAGAAATAGGTTTATTGTTAATGAAGAAAATATAAATGCGTTTATATCAAACTTCTGATAATTGCTCAGAGAAATCATGGTATTAATAAACAAATAAGTGATGATCATACCAGCTATTTTTCTTAAACCTGAATCCTCAGAATTTCTATAATCCAGCTTGAGAAAAACCTTAGATAGAATTATGTTATTTCGACTGAACATTCTTTCTATATTCTTTTACAGCGTTCAGATGCTCGCTGTAAGTTGTCGAAAAAGTATGTCCTCCCTTACCTGTTGCAACGAAGAAAAGGTAGTTGTGCTTTTCGGGATTTAGAGCTGATTCTATTGATTTTATACCGGGACTATTGATAGGACCGGGGGGCAAGCCATAATTTAAATAAGTATTATAGGGGGATTTAATTTTCAAATCTTCGTTAAGCAGTCTTTGTTTAGGACCATCGGGCAAAGCATACTGAACTGTCGGGTCTGCTTCAAGCCTCATGCGTTTTAGCAGCCGGTTCGTATAAACACCCGCCACGGTAGGCATTTCAGATTCGAGCTGTGTTTCTCCCTGAACAATTGAGGCAAGGGTTATAATTTTAAGAAGTTTGTCGGGTTTATTCTTAAATCCGTATTTTTCTACTTTTATTACCCGCTTATAGAACTCATTGAATAATTCATAAACAATCTCTTTAGGAGTAATATCAAAGTTAAATATGTAGGTATCGGGAAATAAAAAACCCTCCAAGTTTTGGACTTTCCCTTTTAGACCAAGAATATTTATGAGTGAATCGTTCCGAGTCTCTTTTATAAAATCAATCTCGTTATAATTAAACTTTTTTGAATATATCTTACCAATCTGGCGAATGCTCATCCCTTCGGGTATTGTGATTTTAACAGTGAACTTTAAGGATGGGTCTACAAGAACATCCAAAAGTTCAAGGTTATTAAGCCCTGGTTTAATTATAAACGATTTAGAAATAATCTTATCGTCTTTTCCCTGAATCTTAGCTGCTACTTTAAACCAAAATGCACTTTTGATAATACTATCCTGTTCGAGACTTTCTGCAATAACGTTAAAAGGTGTACCCGGTTTGATGCGAAAAGTTTTATCTTCCGAGAATGTATTGACCTGATAATTAATTTTATAAGTTAAGAAAAGTGCGAAAAGAATGGCAAGAACAAATAATGATGAAAGAATCCAGAATAAACTATTAAGAGACAAATCGCGTAAATTTTTGACGTTAAAAATCATTATTTGCCTGAGGTACTATTCCCGTTATTTATTAGTGAAATCACCTCGTTTAGCTGTACTTTTATTTTTTGATCAGAGGGGTTTAAGGTTAAATATTTTTCAAGATATTTTTTTGATTCTTCGTACTGTTTATTTGTTTTGTATAAAATACCAAGCTGAAGCAGTGCGTCTTTGTAATCGGGGAAAATCTCAACCGCCCTGAGAAGATAAGCCTCACCATTTTTAGGATCGTTACTCATTAGACTTACGATTCCTAAATAAAAATAAGTAAGCGAGGAATTAGGGTCTGTCTGCAGGGTTCTATTCAGAAGCTGGGCAGAGTTTTGCAATTGCTGTGGATTTCTTGATGATAACCTGTTTTGTACTTCCATAATGATACTGTTAGACATCTTTGAAAGGATGTTAGTACTATTAGGTGTATATTTGAAAATCTCCATAATTTCCATGGGAGAAATTTCTTGAGTCGTAAAAAGCGGGGTTTGATTAACGACCCTATACCACTCACGAAGGAATGCGACGTAAGTAACTCCGTTTTTATTTAGATACTGTTTCATTTCTTCGACATAATTCGCATCGGAAATTTTAGTTATAAGTTCGGGGGTAACGAGTCCTGCAACGTCAACAATTTTTCTTTTGCTGTAAAATCCTATGGCGCCGACATCGTGAGTAGCTATTATATCGTTTTCGCCTGTATTAGCAGCAATCCATTTTGCAGCTTCAACCTGTCTATCATTAATATATTTGCATTCATCTATATAATTATTTTTGTTTTCAAGATAATTATTAAATGAAAAAGCAGATATAACTAATAATAATATTATAGTACCGTAGACAGCAACAGTACGGTTTTTAAGAAAACCTCCAAATGCTTTAAACATATCCTTAAACCCTGTTGATGAAACAATAATCATAAGCGGAATAACCGGCATTAGATATCTTCCAAATCTATGGGCATAAGGGAGTTTATACCAGTAAATAAACACAAACGCTGCGATGAATACTAAATAAAGGAAATTACCATTGTATTTCTTTTTGAATAAGTCAGCAAGCGTGAAATAAAGACCTGCAAAGAACCCAATGATTATAATACCATAAGAACCTTTTGTGAAATAATCCCAAACTTCAAACTTTAGAAACTCTGCACGACTTCTAAATTCAGGTGCATAATAAGTCAGTTTTGCATTGTAAGTGTTTGGAAGCAAAGAACCTGAAAGAGTAAGGTTCATTATGAAATAAATTACAAGAAAAACAACGGCAATAACACCGATCTTAATAAAATCCTGCTTTGTAAACAGTTTAATTGCCGTATTTGATTTTGACAAATGATTTAGCAGCATATAATCAACGGCAAGAGCTCCGATGAAGGCAACACCATCGGGACGAGTCCACATGATAAGGGATAAGAATATTCCAAAGGGGATAACATCCCTCTTGCGGTAGAAATATGCTGTTGCAACAAGAACAAAGATAAACATCGTCGTTTCCATCCCGCTGACGGAAACAAAATTCATCCATTTATCAACAATAAATATTGCTGTTGCCAATAAAGCGTAGATATTTTCTTTAGCAAATTCGAATGAGGCGAGTTTATAAAAGAAGGCTGAAGAAAGTACAAAGAAAGTAATCCCCAAAACATAGCTTAGAATCATCTCGTTTGAAGTAACAAAGAATCCGGCAGAGAGGAGTAAAGTATATATCGGGGAGGTAGAACCTGCTGTTGCCATTTCATTTTTGAAATAAGAAAAGCTACCGTAATCAACAAGATTCTTTGCAAAAGTCAGATGAATCCAAGGATCATCAAGAGGGAAACCCAGAATGTTGTTTGCTACACTGGCGGAATAAATATAAATAAATGAAAGAAGAAAACTTATAACTGCAATACCTGCATAGATTGCGATCCTCAGTGATTGATTAGGTTCAAATATATACGAAGTGTCAAAAGACACTTTTGTTTTCACCTGTTGTTTTTGTTTTTTAGACTTAGCCATTTAACTTGTTATCTTTCAGAAATAAACAATAAAAATATCAAATTTGAGAAGTATATTCAATTAGAATGGTCTGTCACCCCTATAACGAGTTTGTGCAGAAAGAATTGACTTTCTGATTCTAATACTTTTCGGAGTCACTTCAACCATTTCGTCATCATTTATAAATTCTATTGCACGCTCCAGTGTAAGCGGAATTACGGGGGTAAGGATGATGCTTTCGTCTTTGCTTGATGCTCTCATGTTGGAAAGCTTTTTAGGCTTGCATGCATTAACATTTAAGTCGTTATCGCGGTTGTGTTCCCCTACTACCATCCCTTCATAAACTGCCTCTCCGGGCTTTACAAAGAGTACTCCACGCGGCTCAAGGTTGAAAAGTGCATATCCGGTTGTTTCGCCCTGCCTGTCTGAAACCAATGAACCCGTAAGGCGTACGGGATAATCACCACGGTATTCTTCATAACCCTGCAGATAGCTGTTCATAATTCCTGTACCCTTTGTATCCGTAAGAAACTCATTTCTATAGCCTATTAAACCACGTGAAGGAATTGAGAATTCAATGCGAACTCTCCCCTGGCTGTGATTGACAAGATTTATCATCCTGCCTTTTCGTTGAGATAATTTATCAGTAACAATGCCGGTAAAGGACTCGCCGCAATCAACGAAAAGGTGCTCGATGGGTTCGAGCTTTTTACCGTCTTTATTTTTGTATATAACGTTAGGCCTTCCAACACTGAGTTCGTACCCTTCTCTGCGAAGTGTTTCAATTAAAATAGCCATTTGAAATTCACCACGACCTTTTACAACAAAACTATCAGTGGTTTCACTCTCTTCGATTTTTAAAGCAACATTGCTTTGTGTTTCTTTAAAGAGCCTTTCTTTAAGCTTTGCAGACTGAACATACTTCCCTTCTCTTCCCGAAAAAGGAGACGTATTAATTCCGAACATCATTGAAATAGTAGGTTCATCAACAGCAAGTCGCTTAAGAGCTTTTGGTGCATCCTGATTACAAATTGTGTCGCCTATGTGTACATCATCAATTCCCGCAACAACTATTATATCACCCGCATCAGCAGACTCTACTTCTTTAAGTGAGAGCCCCGAGTAAGCCTGAAGTTTTGTAACTCTAAGCGGAATAGCCGCACCATCTTCATTAATGCAAACAAGTTTATCATTACACACAGCTTTACCGTTTACCACCTTTCCTACAGCAAGTCTTCCTACATAGTCAGAATAATCCAAATCGGCAACGAGCATTTGAAACGGTTCTTCGGGATTAAAAGCCGGCGGCGGAATTTCTTTTATAATTTCTTCAAATAGAGGAAGTAAGCTGTCACCTTCATCCTCAAGTTTATGTTTAGCTATTCCTTCCTTACCGATTGCATAAAGAACCGGAAATTCAATCTGTTCTTCAGTTGCATCAAGGTCCAGAAAGAGACCATAAATTTCATCAAGGACTTCTACAGTACGCGCATCCTTTCTATCTATTTTATTAATTACGACAATGATTTTCTTTTTAGAATCGAGCGCTTTCTTCAAAACAAAACGAGTTTGCGGAAGAGGTCCTTCAGAGGCATCAACAAGCAAAATAGCGCCGTCAACCATCATAAGAGCACGCTCCACTTCGCCGCCAAAGTCAGCATGTCCGGGAGTATCAAGAATATTAATTTTAATATCACGCCAGAAGACAGAACAGTTTTTAGCAGCGATAGTTATTCCGCGTTCGCGTTCAAGGTCCATGGAATCCATAACACGGTCTTCAACGTCTTGATTAGCCCGGAACATACCGCTTTGCTTAAACATAAAATCGACAAGTGTAGTTTTGCCATGGTCAACGTGTGCAATAATAGCAATATTTCGTATTTTATTATTAAATTTTAGGTTTTTATTCATCTATTTGATTAAATTAGAGTGCAAAATACTCTTTTAAAGTCTGATAAAACAGGGAGAAAAAGTGCAGAAAATAGTTGATTTGTTAACTATAAATATTTTAAAATTATATCGGGGATTCCACATTTGCATTTTTAATGTTTTAGCCGAAATCCCCGATATACTTACCGCTTCGTGTTCCGTGCGGCCACCTTAGCGGATTTTTACTTTTAATACGTCAATTAAAAGTAACCTTAACAGATGCTTTGTTTTGATTTGATTTCAAATTCGGATACACGTAATAGGTTCCTCGTTTAAGTTGGTAACCTATTGCATCTTCCATTGAATCGAAATTCTGTACAAGCACACCATAGCTATCTGCAATCCAAAACCCTTTATTGCTACCTGTTACTTTTATTATAGTAGCATTTGAAGACAAAGTAATTCCCTCACAACTAAGCTCTGCGTTTTTGCCCGCTGTACCTTTTGTTTGTTCACCATAGACTGTTTGCTGAGAATAGGCATCTAATGAAAGAAACAAAAATAGTAAAACAAAACAAGTGAATAAGGTCTTTGTTAGAGTTTTCATTTTCAATAAATTAAGGTTTATGAAAAATGTTAAATCTTATACTAAATACTCATAATTTGATTGTAAAAAAAGGCATAATTTAATCCACCCCAAAGTTAAATAATGCAATGCAAGTCTTTTTAAACATCTTCCATTCTGAATAGAATTACTTTAATGAAATATATAGTTTGAATAAAATTTAACGCTTATGCCGATTGAAAAAGCTTACTTTGTAGCAGACCTTCATGGAAAAAAATCGAGATGTGACAAATTATGTGAGTTTATATACGAAGACACACCCGAGCTTGTGCTAATTGGGTGGGATATACTTCCATCTGTCATTTAAATATTGAGCAATGAAAATAAAAATGGAGATTTTCTCGAAGATTATTTAAAATTAAAGATTACAAAATTAAGAGATAAGTTGGGAAAAAGCTTTCCAACTATTCTTGTAATTGAAGGCAATGATGATCCAAAGATTTTTGAGAGAAAATATATAGAGTTTGAGGAAATTGGTCTCTGGAAATATATTAACCAAAGGATTTATAAATACAGGGAGTATGATATTGCCGGTTATGCCTACGTACCCCCTACACCGTTTCTTTTGAAGGACTGGGAAAAATATGATGTTTCAAGGTTTGTTGATGTGGGATGCGTATCACCTGAAGAGGGATTCAGGTCTGAAAAGAAAGAGCAGCACATAATCAGACATGAAACAATAGCTGAAGACCTTGAGAAACTTGCCGAAGGAATAGATTTTAAAAGGTCTATTTTTCTTTTTCACTCACCGCCATACAACACAAAGCTCGACAGGATTAACACAAGCGGGAAAATGGTTGACCACGTGCAGCCAGATGACCATGTTGGCAGCATTGCAATACATAGATTTATTCAGAGAAATCAGCCGCTTCTGACACTTCATGGTCACATACACGAATCAACGAGCATCACAGGTGAGTGGCATGATACAATAGGGAGGACTTATTGTATAAATGCATCGACGAATAAAAGCGAACTATCAGTTGTTCGCTTTTCAATAATAGATGACACAATAAAAGCAGAATGTTTATTAATATAAACTCCTGAAAGAGAATCTATTCTGCTGTTTTCATTTTCAATTCACGCGCCGGGTCAGTTACAGCATTAATCTTAACAGCGTAACTATTTTTATTTTCTATATCTTTGTCGGTAATGATGTGTAAGTCCAGTAATGACTCTATTTCGTAACCTGTTTTTAGATAATTCATTTCAGCAAGGCATTTACCCCAGCCCTCAAACCAGATCTCAAGTTCTTTTCTTTGTTCTTCAGTGCCGCGAAAATGCACCATCATATCGATATCACTTCCATATCCTGCTGTTGCGTTTTTAGTACTACCAAATACGTAACAGGCAACCACCCCGAACCTTTTGGGGTCAATTTCAGATGCAATCTTTTCCGCCATTCTAAGGCGCCATTTCCAATGAACATCTGTACGCTTTTCTTCGACGTCGCTTGGAACGATGTATTGTTCTCCTGTATCGGTTGGAGTTGCAATATAAGCCAAAGCTTCATCAAGGTCAGCATTAAGAAGTATCTTTAATATTTTACCCTCGCATCTTTTCTTGACATCTATAACTTTAATGGTATCGCTAAGGTGTTCATATTCGGGTAATATTTCCTTTAGAATGTTTGAAGAGTTCTTGAGAAAATTTTCATTAAAAATAATATTCTCTTCATCAGGATAGAGCGGTATGTATTTAATAGATGCTTCAACAAGGTCCTGAAAGAAATGTGTACCGAAAGAAAGGTCGGGAACGTAGTTGCCCTTCTTCTTTGCAATTTCAATCAGAACGGAGGTATTGTTAATGTCAGAGTAAGACACATTAACACCAAGTTTAATATCGCCGCGGCTACCCCATCTGCCGGGACCCATTAGAATGAACTGACGTTTCGGCAGTATTTTATTCAGCTTACCCACGGCTCTTCCGACTTCCTGAAGAGTTTTCAATTCGGAAATACTGTCATAGGAATCCGGGTCAACGTAAACGACATGGGTTATATCGGCAATGCGTCCATTAGATATGTGCTTGTTTGCGGTGAATACAATCTGTTCAGAGGGTATATCCTTTGGAATAGGAGACGGCGTAGTTTTTCCGAAAGCACTTTGTGTTCTGCATTGCAAGAGATAAAAATTGTCTCCGTCAGAGGCAAATTCAATATCTACAGGATATCCGATACACGTTTTAAGTGTATTTAAAATGGTGTTAATATCTTTAACGAAAGATGTGTTGTTTATAAGGTTATCAAACGTAGCAATAGAATTATCGCATTCTTCCTGATAGTCAACTAAGAAGGTTTTCTTCAACTGCCCGTCTTTATAAACGGAAAATATTTTATCGGCTGCGGGATATTCGTTTCCGTATTCTTTAAGCAAGTCTCGAATATCGATGGATTCGAATACACCGGATTCGAGATTAATTGCGTCAACCTTGTTTGGAGAGTATTTTAATACTTCTTCCGCGGTAATATTAACCCTAAGTCCGGGAACTCCGGGAGCAACAAGAACCGGGTAATCGTCTCCAATGCGGTCAACAGCCCTTGTGCCGAGACCGGGAACGAGTCTCAGCAAACCATCTTCCCTTTTTATTCTTGGAGACCACCTGAACTCATTATGGCTAAAGGCAACACCTGCAAAAGCGGGCAGATAATATTTCCCGACTTTTCTTCCTACAACTTCCTGAACGATGATTCCCATTTGTTCATTATAGTCTAGCAATCCACGTTCCGCACGGTATTCTATGGGGTCTGTGTTAAAGATAGAAGCATAAACTTCGGCAATAGCAGAAGTAAGTTCTTCCAAACGTTTCAGCTTTGAGCCCTGATTTGCGATAAAAAGGCTTTTGTACTTTCCTGAGAACGAGGAGCCTACTCCGTCTTCAAGCAGTGTCGAGCTTCTGATTACAAGCGGAACCTCGTCGAAATTATCGAGCATAGTCGAAAGGCTCTTAATCATATCAGAGGAGAAGCTTGAATTTTTGAATAGTTGTACTATATAAGGATACTCCTGTCTGATAATTTCGAAGTCTTTGTATTTTTGTTCAAAAACCTCTTCGAGATTATTGTAATGTATAAAATCCATCACTCCGTCAGAGGCAATAAAGTAAGTTTTTGGAAGTCTAATCTTCTCGAATAATTCCGGGACCTCCTCTTTAAGAATGTTAGATGCAAGGAAAAGCCCTGATGTCTTGCCTCCGAGCTTGCCGTGGCTGTTTGCTGTAAAGATAATATTCTTGAATATTTCATCGAAGTCATGAATGGAAATATATTTTTTAGCAACCGCAATAAAGGTCAGGCTATCAGAAAGAAATCTTCTGGTAAGCGAAACCCGCAGACTCTTGTCAAGCTCACTCACAAGTTTTGTATATTCGGGAAAATTACTTATATAGCGGCGAAGTGCGTCGTAGATTTCATTTAGGGAAGACCCCTGGTCTTCAAGCTTTCCGAGCAGGTTACTTGACTTTTCTTCCTGAATCCATTTTTCAAGCCGAGAAAGAACCTCATCTTCGCTTAAATGTTCAGAAGCGATACGAAACACTTCGTCCGTGATTTCACGGAATTTAAGTTTTGCAAGGGGTTTATTATCATCTATACTGTTATCTGAATCTTCATTGAACTGTTCCCCGTTTTCTTTTAAAAGGTTACCGGCTTCGCTGATTCCGCTCCAGTAAAGGAGGTTCATCATTTTTCTTGCGATTAGAATATAAAGGTTTCTATCTGTTTCTTTAAGCAGGTCAACGATAGTTTTCCATTTCTTTTCGCTTGCACTTTCAATAATAGCATTTTCATTATTGCCGTAAGTGGAAAAGAGTGTTTTAAGGTTTTTGTGGAAAATATACTGTCCAATCTTACTTGATATGGTATCAAGAAGTTTGCGTTCTTCTTTCATGAAAGGACCTTCATCGGAATCTGAGAATTCTGACTTGTAGAACACCTTAATGTAGCCGTCGAGTTTCTTGTCAATATAAATATCCGACACTTGAAACCACTTCGACTCGGAAAAATTTCTTGAAGTGTAATTAAGGTCATCATGATGAATCAAGACGCTCGTCTGTTCGGGATACTGCCAACCGGTAAGAATAATATCGGGCAGAGCAGCAAGAACCTGTTTAAGGGGGAGGTCAAAATCTTTGAGAGTTTCTTCTATGTTATAGATGCAATTTAGTTCTTTGGCTCTTTCTTTTAAGTCATTGAGAATATTTTCTATTGAGACTTGTTTACTCATTTTAAGATAACCCCCTTTGCAATTCTGCCGTCAACTTTAATTATTAAAGGTTTTTTAAGTTTAATATGTTTAGTAAAGGTTAGTTCATGTTTGGTTTCTGAATCTAAAGTCCAAGACCAATCAATGTTTTCAACCCTATCAGATTTAATAGAGAAATATAGCACCTGAAAACTATTAATGTTATGAAAAAAGTGAGAACCCTGGCTTAGTTCAACATTAAAATTAGGTAGCATAGCTTCGATGATAACTTTAGCGTTTGAAATTTGCGCCCATTCAACGGGGATTCCCAGCCATTCATCGGAGCTTCCCCATCTGCCGAAACCGACTAAAAGATATTTACGGTTTTCCGTTTTCATAATCTTGTTTATTGACTCAAGTTCCAGAGCAATATCTTTTGAGCGGGCTATATCGAAAACTTCCGGTTTTAAAAATACAACATCATCTAAAAAGTCTACCACGCCATTCCCAAGCACAAAGTTCGAATTAAAAAGTGATTCTGTAAACTCATGTTCCTCAATGTTCACTGTCTCGTTTGTAACGGTCATAGGTCTAACCTGCAGAAAACCAAATCGAGGAAGGATTTTCCGATCATCACTAATATTGACAGCGAATTCAATCTCTACAGCAGCCTCCAAGGCTTCTTCGCTGACTTTCAATAATTTTTTAATCAGAGGATTTAATGAAATAATGTTCAGGTCGAGTATAGGATTGAAGTTTATTATTCTTGGTCCGTTTATGCTTATACCCGGTTTTATTCTATCGGAGCCCGCATCATAAGTAGAGCATACAAGATCGAGTGTTCCGTCTATTTCTGCTTCATTAATATCTGTGTGTACCATATACTCTTCTTCGCTGACAGGGTCGTATAGGCATGATTTACTCATATTTACAGCCCAGAACTTTCTTTGAGTATTATCCATCAGGGCACGTATTGAACTAAACGGAGGTGATACATTCGGGTAAGCGGGGGAGAACGTCCATGAAACGCTTCCGTCAACAATAGTTTTGCCAAGGCCAAGAGCAAGATTTACCACTCCCTCCTCTGGTTTGGACTTGCCCGTAGTGTAGAAATTATAAGAGCGTGCAACACCCGAAATCATGGGGTAGAATTTATCGCCGTATCTATTACCCACAACTTCCTGAATGATGACTGCCATCTTTTCGTCTTTGGGACGTTTATAAACGGAAGCCATGTAGTCTTTTGCTTTCTTAAAGAAAGTAGAGGCATAAACGAGTTTTACGGCTTCTATCAGACGCTTAAACCTTGTATCTTCGTCGAGCTGGTTGTTGGAAATCATCTTAGTTGCATAAATACCCGCAAATGGTTCATCGACAGCGTCTTCGAACAAGCTGGAAGAGCGCACAGCCAAAGGAGTTGACAGATTTGAAACTATTGAGCGAAGGTCACCGACGAGATTAACGGGAAGCTCTGCTTTCTGGAACTTGTGTGCAATGTAAGTATCGGAATCGTCTGAGTAAACAACGTCGTACAGGTTGTTTAATACCATGAATTCATCAAAGAAATCGGTAGCAATTACGACAAGCAGGGGAATTTTGACAACTAAATCTGTAAACTCATTGATTTCGTTTTTTTAGATAATATTATTTTTAATAAAATACA
>JADHED010002190.1_pt1 | contig 14200 bp, 11 predicted proteins | sample 8952041 | NCBI WGS metagenome assembly JADHED01 (sample SAMN16124423, study PRJNA663239) | bioreactor sludge metagenome | isolation source: sludge (control) | place: India:Bengaluru | collected 2018-09-08
GCCTGCGCGCTGGACTTTGCGCCGCCCAAGGTCACGGTGGTGCTGGACAAGGCCAGCAGAGACACCAGCACCGCGTATTAGCACGCCTTCTCGGTGCGGTCCTTGTCCAGCTCTTTTCAAGAAGTCTTCGTTCTTCTTTAGGTGGCCATTTCATCGCTCTCGTTCTTCATCTCAAACATGATGGAAACGATCTCGGTGAGGATGTCGGCATACCCCGCCACGTCGATCTTGAAGAATTAGGGATGTCCCGCATAACCCTCGCGAGGGTTATGCGGGACATCCTTAGCTGCAGTGGGGGCAGATGATTTCACGCATGGCGCGTACCGTGTGTGTCGTATTTCGTTGGGTGGGGAGCATAGGGCCGGGCTCGCAGCTGTGCATTGCGAACAAGGCGATCGCAGCTAGCGCCCCGATGTCTAGCCAGCCCATGACAGCAACCCATAAATAAACATCTAAGGCATTGTATTTATTAAACTTTCGGTAAAAAATACAAAAACAAGAAAATATACCGAGATGCTCGAACTCAGCCCTGCCATCACCCGCCAGTACATCGACGCCGTGGCCTTGTTCGATGCACTGGCCGAAGCCACCGAAGAAGCCGCCCAGGTGCGCGGGGGGATGTACTGGCACGCGGGGCCAGCGTCGGCGCCGCAAGCGCAATACCTCGTTCGCACGTCACCCGCCGGGGCCGAAACCAGCCTGGGCCCGCGCAAGCCGGAGACGCAGGCCATCTACGACAAATTCATGCAACGCAAACAGGCCAGCGCCGAACGGCTCACCGGCCTGAAAGCCGCACTAGACCAGCAACAGCGCCTGAACCGTGCCCTGCGGGTAGGCAGGGTAGAACCGCTGGTGGTGGCGTTACTCAACCGCCTGGCCAGCACCCACCTGAGCGAGCACTTTCGGGTGGTGGGCACCCACGCCCTCTACGCCTACGAGGCCGCGGCCGGGGTGCGACTGGAGGCCGGCGCACTCGCCACCCGCGACATCGATTTGCTGTGGGACACCCGCAAACGCATCATCTTTTCTACCCAACTTGCCAGGGTAGACAGCTCCATGCTGGGCGTGCTGAAAAAAGTGGACCCCACGTTCCGCATCAGGCAAAGCCAAAAGTACACCGCCGTGAACAAAGACGGCTTTGAGGTGGACATCATCCGCCGCGAGCGCACCGACGACGACCCCCACCCCATCAAACTCAGCGACGCCGACGAAGACTTCTGGGTGGCCCAGGCCCGCCGAGCCAGCGTGCTGCTGGACTCACCGGGCTTCTCTGCCGTCATCGTCGCCACCAACGGCACCATGGCTCGCATGAACACGGTGCACCCGGCCACGTTTGTGGCGTTCAAACGGTGGATAGCAGGGCAACCCGACCGCGACCCGCTGAAGCGGCGGCGGGACGTGTTGCAGGCCGATGCGGTGCAGGTGCTGTTGGACCAGTATTTGCCGAAGGTTTAAGGGCCAAATCTGGCTCTGGCGCTTTACAAAAAGGCGCTGGCAGCTATGGATTTATGAGCAACAAAGCAGATCCCTTGGCCTCGATCAAGGCAATCGCGTCGCGCTCTTCCCGCTCAACTAGATACAGCAGCTGCTCGAACTCGCCATGCGCACTTACTTGAGGATGTCGGCATAGCCGGTCTCGCCGATCTGCCTTAGCGTGCTACATTGTAGCTCTCATCTCAATGGCGCCGCGCGGCGACCAGAAAATTGATAGATATGGCGATTAAACCTACCACAACGATACGAATCGACCTAGAAGTCAAGAAACGCGCTAGTGAAGTGTTCGACGAGATTGGCATCGGCATGTCAGCGGCGATAAATACATTTCTCAAAGCGGTGGTTCGCGAGGGAAACATGCCCTTCGACATAAAGTTAGAACGCCCAAAATTTGGTTCAAAACCCGGGAATGCCACGCTCAATCATGCGTTCATCGTCAAGAAGGATGAGTTCTACACGCAATACGAAGACGTGGCTCGGGAGATGATGAAATATCCGGGGCAGTTAAATGGCAAAACTGTTCTTTGCAACTGCGATGATCCATTTGAATCAGCCTTCTTTCGGTATTTTGTGCTGCATTTCGATGAACTTGGGCTGGCTGGTCTGACATCCACTTGCTACGCTGGCTCTTCGATGGCCGGGCGCGAATATCCGCTTGATGGAGGAACAGGAGCTTATAAGGCGGTAGTAACCGAAGTGCCCGGCGTGTCGCTCACAAGACCAGACGGTTCGCTCGACTTAGAGTCTTTGTTCGCAATGTCAGGCAACTCTCTCACCCATCTCGATGGTGATGGTGATTTCCGATCCGAGGAGTGCGAGGCTCTACTTGAGGAAGCAGACATTGTGGCGACTAATCCACCCTTCAGCCTCTTTCGCGAATATATGAATCAGTTGGAGCGTTATAAAAAGGATTTCATTATTCTTGGAAATATGAACGCGGTGACCTACAGGGAAGTGTTCCCGCTCTTTCGTGACAATAAAGTGTGGTACGGCGAATCCATACGTTCTGGAGATAGAAAATTTTATGTACCCGACAGCTACCCACTAAATGCAGCCGGCTGCGGTGTGGACGAGAGAGGGCGGCGCTTTATTCGGGTGAAAGGCGTGCGGTGGTTAACTAACTTACACAGCGGCAAGCGACATGAGCCAATCGATTTGACCTGTAGTTACACACCAGATGAATATCCACGATATGAAAACTACGACGCCATTGAAGTTGGGCGCACTCAAAATATACCCGCAGATTACGACGGAATTATGGGTGTACCGATCACTTTCCTTGACAGATACTGTCCGGACCAGTTCGAGATCATCATGCTTGCCAACGGTAATGCTCGGACTAACGTAGATTCTAAGACGCTTGCGGCGGTAGATTATCGGCAGCACCCTTCAGACAAGGGTGGCGTTGGCATCATTAACGGTAAGCGCGTATATGCGCGAATCCTTATCCGCAGAAAATCGTCATGATCCCTATGCGCGTCCCTTGCACATATCAAGGTGGTAAGCAGCGGGTGGCTGGGCAAATTGTAGATATTCTTCTCGCAGCTGCTCCAGGGCCAAAATCGCATTTCTACGACCTGTGCTGCGGGTCGGGCGCGGTTTCCATCGAACTGGTTAACAGAGGTGTCCACCCATCACGCATCACAATGCTCGATCTCAGTTCGTGGGGTTCATTCTGGTCTGCCGTAGGGGCTGGGACGTTCAACATGGAAGTTTTTAATCAACTGTTATCGACTTTACCGGTTGATAAGCGCGAGATTAAGGCTCACATGACCGCACTGTCGGCGCTTCCAGTGCGAGACCATGAAGTGGAACTTTATCCAATACTTCAAGCTTGCTCCTTTGGAGGAAAACAAATTTGGCTCGAAGGCGAGCGTTGGGCGAATGCATTCTTTCGAGATTATTGGGAACCAACCGCTACTAGCGTACGCCGCAGCCCCGCCAATCCAATGCAGCCTTCTCCGGCAGAACTGAGTCGTCGCGTTAATGCTCTGATAAAAGGAATGCGAGAAGTAACATGTCTCAAAAATGACATCACCACGCTGCTCAGCGAACGTATACCCACTGATGCGGTCGCTTATATAGATCCGCCCTATAAAGGCACGACGGGATACGCTTTCGGTTTCGATGTTACGGCATTCGCTGCTCGTTACCGGGCGGTAAATCCGGGCCCGCTTTTTGTATCCGAAGGAGTGCCACTAACTGACGACGCGCTAATGCTTGCGTTCGGCGGCGCCAAGGGTGGGATCAGCGGAACAAAGAAGGGCAAACATCAAGAATGGCTGAGTCGTTTTTAGAGCAAACCAAACCTCTTCGCACCAGTTGTAGAACCGTTGCGAGCCAATATACGCGACGCTTCCATGAAAATTTCTAGTTGATTCTCCGGAAATACAGACATAAAGTAGTAATCATTTTGCACTTTGGTGAAGGTTACGATCTTATGCTGCATGTAGTACCCATCACTTTTGGATCTAAAAGCTTCAGTAATCCTCTCACCTGCAGAAGATACCCCCTTGATCTGGAGTCGCCACGTGCCATTGGCATTCGCCCCTTCAGGGAACAAAATCCTGTTACCCATGTAATCCACTCCCTCAAAATTAATGCATAAGTCTTTGGAAACTTCGATATCAGTCGGATTTATACCAAAGAATTCAACCCCACCGCGCATGAATCCAGGGGTTTCAAGTTCAAATTTTGTGCCCACTGGATCGCCGCGCTCGACAAGGGATCGCATTGATAGATCAAGGATATTTCTCGACCCCCCAGTCATGGCGCGGGTCTCAAACCAGATGGTCTGCTCTTCGTTATCTTGAGACGCAGAAACAGGTATCACTGGAAGAGATGGCACCACCACCTGTTTTAATGACAAGAGCTGAGGTGGCTTTGCTGGGACACCATTCCCAAAAAGAGTTTTCAGGGTGGTCGGCACTTCCGAAGACTTGGCTTTAAGCACTCGCTGGGCCACTTCTTTAACAAGATAACCGTTATCGAGGAGCAGATCTAAATCAGCCTGCTTCTTGATCGGCATGAAAGAGCTCCCAAGTGAGGCCAATCCACCGATTAACTCGTCAACTCCCTTTTGAACTGCTAGCCCGCCCTCGCCCGACCCGAGCACAGGAATAAGTAATGAGCTTTCAAAGTTGGTCCATAGACCACCGTAGGTCAGATTCTGTGAACCAACAATCAGTAGCCCCTTTTCACTCCCGACAAACTGATAGATTTTCGAGTGGAATGTCTGCCATTTTTCAGAGTGCACAACGTTCAACGAATCGGAATGAAGAAGCAAGACTGTTAGGGCTTCGTATGATGTACCCCCGAGGTCAACTCCAACATAAACATTAACCTTACCACCTCTTTTTCTGAACCTCGCGAGCGCATCCTTGATTCTAAGAACGCCACTATTTTTGGCAAAGGCGACAATGATATTCAGAGTTTGGTAGTCTGTCGTATCCAGTAACGCGATCAAACGATTTCCAAGCTGCCCGGTAAAAGGCTGGTTCAATAATTCCACTCAACTCTCCTTAGTTATCTGACACCGAAATGAACTGAAGCATCCAATTACGCCCGTTTCGGGACGAAGTTTTGAAATCGTGCCAGGGTCACGGCGACATTCACATTTATCGCCAAAAATTACCGCACCCAACTGCTGCGACAACCAACCTCTGTGTAGCCCTGGTCGCCGCCACATACAACACCCGCGCCGCCTCCCTGCGCACCTGCACTTCGGCTTCTGACATCACCTGCGCGCCCTCTACCGCATTGGTAGCCTCTGCCCCCAGCCGCTCCACCCCCGGTATCGCCACCACGGGGAATTCCAGCCCCTTGCTGACCTTCATGGTCATGACCTTCACGCTGTTGGCCAGCGGGTCATAGTCGCCAGGCCCCAGGCGGTTCTGCACAGGCACACCACGTTTGGCGAGGGTGCTAGCGCACAGGTCGCGCGCTTTGGCGTCGCGGCACAGCACGGCCATGTCGCCCCAGGCAAAGCCGTCCGCATGTGCGCCTTGCAGCAGCTCGGCAATCTTGGCGGCCTGTTCGGGCAGGGTGGGCAGGTGGATGACGATGGGCTCGGGGCCGTCGCGGCCGCAGCTCACGGGTTTGACGAGGGGGATGCCGTCGTCGTCGCGGTCTTCGGCGGTGAGCAGGTCGCCCGCGATGGCGTTGGCGGTTTGCAAAATTTGCCGCGTGTTGCGGTAGTTGATCTTGAGGATGGTGGTGCGCCCTTGCGCCTGTATGCCCACGCTTTTGAAGCTGAAGTTCTTTTTGCGGCCGCGCTCGTAGATGCTTTGCGCGTCGTCATACAGCACCAGCAGGCTGTTGGTGGTGGGGTCCACCATTTGGGTGACGAGCTTGAGCCATTCGGGCGCAAAGTCGTGGCCTTCGTCGATGAGCACGGCCAGGTATTGGCCGGTGGGGATGTGGCCCCGGTCCACGCCGGTGATGACGCGCTGGACCATGTCGGTCATCTTGGCGTCCGTGCTCTGGTTGTCTGAGGGCAAGGTCTGCCCGTAGGCCACCAGTTGGGCGCGGGCCCATTTGTGGAAGTGGACGCAGTGCACGCGCTCGCTCAGGCCCTTGGCGGCCATGGTGGCGGCGAGTTTGACGGCCAGCGGCTCGTTGTAGCAGAGCACCAGCACGGGCTTGCCTGCGGCGTGGGCGCGGGCCAGGTATTCGGCGCGGTAGCCCAGGATCATGGTTTTGCCAGAGCCCGCCACGCCGTGGATGACGCGGTGGCCGTCGCCCAGGCTGCGGGCCAGTTGTTCTTGCTGCAGGTCCATCACGCGCAGCATGTCGGGCACTTCGGCCTGCATGTCGGCCTCGTCGAACAGGCTGGCTTGCTCGGGGATGCGCACCTGCGGAAAGAGAATCCAGCGCACGCGGTCGATCTGCGGCAGGGTGAGCGTGTGGTAGCGCTCGTAGGGGAACATCTCCCACAGACGGCTCTGGAAAGTCTCGGGCTCCACGCTGTCGGTCATCTCGTCGCTGCAGATGACGCGGTGGGGCGCAATGGCCTGGCCCAGCTGCGCTTCGGTGAACTGTTTGCGCGTGATGTTGGGCAGCACCACGCCGTAGCTCCAGGCAAACACCACTTCGCCCTGGCGGCGGCCATCGGGGTGCACTAGGCGCTTGTCGGCGCGCAGGGCGTCGAGCACCGTATGCGCATAGTTGCGGGCCTGGGCGAAGGGGGACTGGATGGTTTTGGGCTCGCCGCTGGTGGAATCCAGAATGGTCCAGTCTTCCTTGTCGGCCTGCACGATGGTGCTCAGGCGGAAGTCTTTCACTTCCAGAATCAACAAGCCCCGGCTGGGGTGCAGCACGATGAAGTCGGGGTGCAGTTGCTGCGGGCCTACGGGTACGTCGTACCAAAGCAGGTAGTCGTCGTCGAGCTTGTCTTCCAGTCTCTCGGCCAAGCGCTTTTCTCCACTGGTCATGCGTGCCCAGCATGCACTCCTCGCCGGTATCAATGTCGCCATGCCGCCAGTTGCCCCCTATGTTGTGCGCTGCATATCTTTGTATGCAGTTGTGAATGCACTTTAGGGGGTGTGGTGGTGGGGCGCAACTTTTCGATGCCAAGCGTTTTGGCGAGTGCCGGTTGAGTGGGCCTCTGCAAAGAGACTTGCTCAACCAAGAACATTCAAACCAAATCGGCCTGTAGCGCTTATCCAATAAGCGCAAACAGCTATCAATTTCATACCAATCAACTTACGGCACCCTGGCCCTCGGCGTGCACTGGCGCCGCCCTGCAAGTCCCTGCAGTGCCGTCAGGTAAATTGCCCCGCATGCCGAACACCTCTTCGCCCCCCTCTGCCGCCGCCCCGGCCTCCCTCATCGATTCCCGCCAGGCCGCGTGGCGCCTGCTGACCACGCTGGGCCTGGTGGTGCTGGGCAACAGCAGCATGTATGTGGTGTCGGTGGTGCTGCCCGCCGTACAGGCCGAGTTTGGCGTGGGCCGTGCGGATGCGTCGCTGCCCTACACGCTGATGATGGTGTGCCTGGGGCTGGGCGGCATCTGGACCGGGCGCATGGCCGACCGGCATGGGCTGATGCCGGTGCTGGGCGTGGGCGCGGTGGCCGTGTGTGGCGGGTTTGTGTGGGCGGGGCTGTCGGGCAGCATCTGGGGGTTTGGGCTGGCCCACGGACTGATGGGGCTGATTGGCAGCTCGGCCACGTTTGCGCCGCTGATGGCCGACACCGCGCTGTGGTGGAACAAGCGGCGCGGCATTGCGGTGGCGATCTGCGCCAGCGGCAACTACATTGCGGGCGCGCTGTGGCCGCCCATCGTGCAGCACGGCATCGAGCTGATCGGTTGGCGCCACACCTATGTGCTGCTGGGCCTGGTGTGTGGTGTGGGCATGCTGCTGCTGGCACTGCGCATGCGCCAGCGCGCGCCCATGGTGCAGATGGACGCAGCCCCTGCACCGGCCGCACCGGCGCAAGGTGCGGCAGCTGGTGTGGCGCCGACGGCGCTACTGCTCGACCGCAGCCGCCCGTTTGGCCTGCGTCCGTTGCATGCGCAGCTGTTGCTGTGTGTGGCAGGTGTGGCCTGCTGCGTGGCCATGGCGATGCCGCAGGTGCACATCGTGGCCTATTGCACTGACCTGGGTTTTGGCGCGGCGCGCGGGGCCGAGATGCTGTCGCTGATGCTGGCGTGTGGCATCGTCAGCCGCCTGGTGTCGGGCGTGATCTGCGACCGCATTGGCGGCGTGCGCACGCTGCTGCTGGGCTCGGCATTGCAGGGCGTGGGGCTGGCGCTGTTTCTGCCGTTTGACGGGCTGGTGCCGCTGTACGTCATCTCAGCGATGTTCGGGCTGTTCCAGGGCGGCATCGTGCCCGCCTACGCCATCATCATCCGCGAGTACTTTGCCCCGCAGGAGGCCGGCGCGCGCGTGGGCGCAGTGATCATGGCCACATTGATCGGCATGGCGCTGGGGGGCTGGATGTCAGGCTGGATCTTTGACCTGACGGGCAGCTACCGCGCGGCGTTTTTGAACGGCATGGCGTGGAACCTGCTGAACCTGTCGATCGTGGGCTGGCTGTTCTGGCGTGTGCGCCAACAGCGCGCTGTGACAGCGCGGCCGCAGCACAGCCCGGTGTAAGCCGGGCAGGCGCCACCAGCTGGCGCCATCGGCGGCTCAGGCCGCCTGCAGGTAGCGCCCTGCCAGTTCCTTCTGCGCGGCAGCGTCAACACCCAGCACGTCGACCAGATACGCCTGCAGCCCGCCAAAGTCGTTGTCCACCATGTGCAGGGCAGCATCCAGAAACTCTTCTTGCACGCGCCACAGCACGCGCAGCACTTCTTCCGGCGCGTGGCTGCCCATGCCGGGCGGGCGCTGGTACAGCGCGTTGGTGAGCAGGTAGTCGTGCATCACCACATCGCGCGGCACGCCCAGCGTCAGCAGGATGAGGGCGGCGGCAAAGCCGGTGCGGTCTTTGCCTGCGGTGCAGTGGAAAACGGTGGGCGTATCGCTGGCCAGCAGCAGGCGGAACAGCTCGGCAAAACGCGGCGCGTTGTCGTGCACAAAGCCCCGGTAGGTGTCCTGCATCAGGCCCACGGCGTCTTGGGCGGTGAGCTGGCGGCCGGTGCGCTGCAGCTCCAGCGCGCGTTGCACCACGGTGGGCTCGATGTGCAGCGGGTGGTAGGCCACGCCGGGCAGCGCATAGGCATACGCGGCGCTTTCGGCCCGGCCCCGAAAGTCCACCGCGCGTGCGACGCCCAGGTCGGCCAGCAGGGCCTGGTCTTCGGGCGTCAGGCCTGCCAGGTGGTCGGAGCGGAAGATGCGGCGCCATTTCACGGCCTGCCCACCATGGCCCACATAGCCGCCGAGATCACGGAAGTTGGTGGCGCCTGCGAGAGGGAGGGATCGGGTGGGAGTGTGCGCTTGCTGCATGGTGCGTGGTACGGAGATGCGATGGGTGGGTGGGGTGCTGAGCCACCAAGGATAGACCGGCGGTGCGTCAGGCACATGTCGCACGGGTGGCTGGTTCGGCCACTGGCTGTTGCAGTGTGCAGAATCTGGCCATGCAGCGTTTCGTGCCCGTTCCCCCTGATCTGCAACCGTGGCTGATGGCTGCGGTGGTGGTTGATACCCCTGCGACGCTGGCGCAGTCGCATTTCCCGGCGATGGTGTCGAGCATGCTGGTGGTGCGGTTGGCGGGGCAGGTGCATTGCCGGGGCGCGCTGGTGCCACCTTCGGCATGGATCAGCGCCAGCACCACGCCCACCGTGTACGAGCACGGTGGGCCTGTGCAAGCAGTGGGGCTGGTGCTGCAACCCGGGGCCGCAGCGGCGCTGTTTGCCGCCGCGCTGGGGCAGGTCAACACTTTGCGCCCGATGGCGGAGTTGGCGGGCCCGAGGTGGGCCGAAGTCGAATGCGCTGTGAGGGGCGCGGCGGATGATGGCGCGCGGCTGGAGGTGTTGTGCCAGTTTGTCCGGCAAAACTTTGCACCGCCGTCGCCCTGTGAATCGCGACGGCTGCAGGGGCTGGCCTTGCTGGCTGCGATGGGCCATCGCATGGGCCTGGGCCAGCGGCAATTCGAACGGCGCTTTGTGGCGCACTGGGGCATGGCGCCCAAGCAGTTTGAGGTGATTGCGCGCATGAACAGCGCGCTGGGGCATGCGCTTGACACGCCAGACCGTGCTGTTTCAGTGGCAGAGCTAGCGGCCGACGAAGGCTATTACGACCAGTCGCACATGGGGCGCGATGTGCGCAGGCTGGCGGGCCATCCGTTGCGGGCTTTGGTGCAAGGCGCGCGCACCCCTGTCAGTGCGCAATGGCCCTTGAAGGTGGGTGTGCAGGCGCAGCAGGCGCTGGCACACCCCCAAAGCGATCAGGAATCTGCCCGCAGGCGCTGAGCCAGGTACAGCGGCATGGCGAACGCCAGGCCCAGGCCCCAGCAGGCGGCGATGCAGGCCCAGCGCCACGCGCCCAGGGCTCGGTCTGCGGCAACCCAGGCGGTGAAGGCCCCAGCCGCCAGGTACACATCCAGGGTGATGGCCGTGGTCAGCGGGTTGGCAAAGGCATCGCGCCAGAAAACGCCTGGCATCACGCTGCCCCCCGCCATGAAATACACCGCATTGAAATACCAGGGGACGGCGAGGCCGACAAGAGCCAGCAGAAGAAAAAAGGTGCGAAGGTACCGGTGGTCGTGCATCGTTGCGGTCGACCTCTCACAGAGAAAGGCCTTGGAAGGTGATCAATGCACTGATTGAATCCCAGCGCCCTGTGGAGAGCTAGGAAAAAAGCGACATGCCCGCAGGCGCCCGCCGTGAAACTATTGCGCGCTGGGGAGCGAGATGACGGCGCCGTCCACCAGCTGCTCCTGGGCCCCCTTGGGGCAAGGCTGGTCGGTGTAGGTCGTGCGGCCGTCTTTCACACACTTGCGCGGTTGCGGCGCAGCGGGGGTTGAGGCTCCGTTGCGCGCGGGCTGCGCCTGGGCGGGCCGCTTGTCAGGCGGCAGGGTCTCGGGGCCCGGGCGGGTGATTTTTTTCCACATCTGTTCGGACCACGGCCCTGCCTGCGGCAGCCAGGCATCGCGCGTCCACCACGCAGCGGCGGCGGCAGCAACCACCAAGACCGCGATGGCGGTGAGGACGGTGCGTTCAGTGCGGCTGCGCATACGGATGCGGTGAGAGCGCCTGTGAAAGGTCCGTCAGCGTGTGCGCTCGCGCGTCACGTTCACGTCGATGTCACCAAACACGGTCACGCCGCTCGCGCCCTGGGGCTGCTGCTGGCTGGCCGGGTCGCTGGAGCGTGCGGAGCCTGCGGTGGTGCACCCGCCCAGCGCAGCGGCAACCGCGAGGGCCACCAGCGCGCTGCGGCAGACGCGGCCCGCCATCGACGCGGTAGGTGCCCTGTTCAGCGACTTCATCATTCGCCGCCCAGGTGGTTGCCCAGAATGCCCGCCAGCTCAAACATGCCCGCGCTGTCCTTGCCAAACACGGCGCGCAGCTTGTCGTCGGCGATGATGGTGCGCTTGTCCTTGGGGTCCTGCAGGTTGTGGGCCTTGATGTATTCCCACATCTTCTTGACGGCCTCGGGGCGTGCCACCGGCTCGGTGCCGATGACGGCGGCCAGGGCGGCGCTGGGGGCCTTGCCTGCGGCGGCCTTGCGGGGTGCCTTGGCCGCGGCGGTCTTGGTGGCCGGGGCTTTCTTGGCGGCGGCAGGTTTTGAGGTTTTTTTGGCTGCAGCGCTTGTCCTGCTTGTGCCAGCAGCTCCTGTTTTTGCAGCAGCACCTGGCCGCGGCGGGAACTTGCTCGGCGCGAACTCGAAGTTGACCTTGCCCGCCTCCTTGTCCCACGCCAGGTGGGCCTTGAAGTTGCGGCGCGTGCGCATGCTCACGAACTTGTCGAGCAGGTCGGTCTTGCCGGTCTCCAGCAGCTTGTGCATCTGCTCGCGTTCCACGGGCTGCTGCAGGATGATCTTGCCGCTCTTGAAGGTGCAGCTGGGCGTGGGCTGCGCGGCCGTGGGCACCGCCTTGCTGCACACGTAGTTGCTGCCGTGCTCGTGCACTTCCGATCCGCAGATGGGGCAGGCGCCCAGCGAGGCGTCTTCAAACTCCACCAGCTCGCCCGATTCTTCGGCATTCTTGTCGTCGCCAAAGTCGAATTCGAGCTTGTAGTTGTGCGCCTCGTCGTCGTACTTGATGACGATTTCGGACGTGAACGGCCAGCCCGCCTTGGAGCGGAAGCCCTCCAGCGGGCCGATCTTTTTGTCGCGCAGCAGCTGCTCGGCCTCGGCCGTTTCAAACGTGCGGCCGGCGGGCGACTTGCCGAAGCTGAAGCCGCAGCCCTCCCCGCCGGCTTGACCGGCGGCTCCTGGTCCAGCCGGCTTGCCCACGCAGGCATAGCGGCGGTAGTTTTCCTTCACCACGCCACCGCAGTTGGGGCAAGGGGATTCGAGCGTGGCGTAGTCGCCGGGGATGGTGTCGCGGTCATATTCCTTGGCCTTCTTCACCATGCGCTCGGTCATGGCGGCAATTTCTTGCATGAAGGCTTCGCGGCTGAGCTGGCCCTTTTCCATCTGCGAGAGCTTGTATTCCCACTCGCCTGTGAGTTCGGCGCGGCAGAGTTCTTCCACCTCCAGCCCGCGCAGCAGCGTCATGAGCTGGAACGCCTTGGCCGTGGGGATGATCTCGCGGCCTTCGCGCAGCATGTACTTTTCGGTCAGCAGGCCTTCGATAATGGCCGCGCGCGTGGCAGGCGTGCCCAGGCCTTTTTCCTGCATGGCTTCGCGCAGCTCGTCGTCGTCGATCTGCTTGCCGGCGCTTTCCATGGCGCCGAGCAGCGTGGCTTCGGAGTAGCGGGCGGGCGGCTTGGTCTTGAGGCCCTTGGGATCGACCTGCAGGGTGTTGACCATTTCACCGGGCTTCACAGGCACCAAGTTCTGGCCCTTGTCGCCGTCCTTGCCGCCTTCGACTTCGTCAGCCGCTTCCTTGCCATAGATGGCGAGCCAGCCGGGCTTGACCAGCACCTTGCCTTCGGTCTTGAAGCTATGGGGGGCCACCGTGGAAATGCGGGTGGTCACGGTGTATTCAGCGCTGGGGAAGAACACCGCCATGAAGCGGCGCACGACCAGGTCGTACAGCTTTTGCTCGGCCTCGCTCAGGCCCGATGGCGCTTGCGTGGTGGGGATGATGGCAAAGTGATCGCTGACCTTGCTGTTGTCAAAGATGCGCTTGGACGGGCGGATGTAGTTATTGTTCAGCGCGGTGAGCGCGTGCGGTGCCAGGTGGCGCATGCCGCTGTCGGCCAGCATTTCAAACGTTTGCTTGGCCACGGGCAAATAGTCTTCGGGTAACGCGCGCGAATCGGTACGCGGGTAGGTCAGGGCCTTGTGGCGTTCGTACAGGCTTTGCGCCAGGGCCAGCGTGGTCTTGGCACTGAAGCCAAACTTGCCGTTGGCCTCGCGCTGCAGGCTGGTCAGGTCAAACAGCAGGGGCGATGCCTGGGTGGTGGGCTTGCTCTCTTCGGTGACGGTGGCCTGCTTGCCGCGCACGGCGTTGGCAATCGCTTGTGCCTCGGCGGCAGACCACACGCGGTCGGCCTTGGCTTCGGGGTCCTCGCCCTTCTTCCACTTGGGGTCGAACCACTTGGCGGGGTATTCACCGGCCTGAGCGCCAAAGGTGGCGTGGATTTCCCAGTAGTCGCGGCTCACGAACTTGCGGATTTTTTCCTCGCGCTCCACCACCAGCGACAGCGTGGGCGTCTGCACCCGGCCCACGGTGGTCAAGAAGAAACCGCCGTCGCGCGAGTTGAATGCCGTCATGGCGCGCGTGCCGTTGATGCCGACCAGCCAGTCGGCCTCGGAGCGGCTGCGTGCCGCGCTGGCCAGGCCCGCCATCTGCTGCTCAGAGCGCAGGGCGTTGAAGCCGTCGCGGATGGCCTGGGGCGTCATGGACTGCAACCACAGGCGCTTGACCGGTTTGCCCAGGGGCTTGGCGCCGCCAGCGTATTGCTCGATCAGACGGAAGATCAGTTCACCCTCACGGCCCGCGTCACAGGCGTTGATGAGTTCGGTCACGTCCTTGCGCTTGGCCTGTTTGACCACCGCGTTCAAGCGGCTCTTGGTCTTGTCCACGGGCTTCAGGTCAAAGTACGGCGGGATCACGGGCAGGTGCGCAAAGCTCCACTTGCCGCGCTTCACGTCGAATTGCTCGGGGGCCTGGATCTCTACCAGGTGGCCCACGGCGCTGGTGACGACATAGC
>JADHED010002137.1_pt1 | contig 14187 bp, 13 predicted proteins | sample 8952041 | NCBI WGS metagenome assembly JADHED01 (sample SAMN16124423, study PRJNA663239) | bioreactor sludge metagenome | isolation source: sludge (control) | place: India:Bengaluru | collected 2018-09-08
GCGGAGGCTGCTCCTCACGCCATCGCGGACATCGTCCGCACGACGATCTCCCCCGCTTCCGCGACGTCGGCGTCGTCGACGTCGAGGTGCGTCACGAAGCGGAGGAGCCAGGGCGACTCGTCGAGCGCCAGGACCCCCGCCTCGGCGAGCCGCCGCGCGACCTCGGCGGCCTTCGTCCCCGTGAGACGCGTCGAGGCGAAGACCATGTTCGTCTCCACGCGCGCGAGGTCGACGGAGAGTCCGGGCGCCTTCGCGATCGCCTCCGCGAGCGTCCGGCAGCGGCGGTGGTCGTCGGCGAGGCGCGCGACGTTCTCCTTCAGCGCGAAGAGCCCCGCGGCCGCGAGGATCCCCGCCTGGCGCATCCCGCCGCCGAGGAGCTTCCGGGCGCGCCGGGCCCTCTTCACGAAGTCCGCGGGGCCGACGAGGACCGACCCGACCGGCGCGCCGAGCCCCTTCGAGAGGCAGACGCTCACCGAGTCGAACGGGGCCGCGAGCTCCGGGAGCGGCCGCCCGCTCGCGACCGCCGCGTTGCAGACGCGCGCCCCGTCGAGGTGGAGGACGAGGCCGTGCCGGTCGCAGAAGGCCCGGACCGCGAGGACCCCGCGCGGGTCGAGGACCCGGCCGCCGCAGTGGTTGTGCGCGTTCTCGAGGGCGACGAGGCGCGTCCGCGCGTTGTGCGGGTCCTCCCCGCTGTGGACGAAGTCTTCCATCGCCTCCGGGTCGAGCATCCCGTCGTCGGACGCGAAGCTCCGCGTCTGGAGCGAGCCGAGGACTGCCGCGCCCGCCTGCTCGTAGAGGAGGACGTGGCTCTGCTCGTGGACGAAGACCTCGTCGCCGCGCTCGGTCCAGGCGAGGAGCGCCGCCTGGTTCGACATCGTCCCCGAGGGGACGAAGAGCCCCGCGGCCTTCCCGAAGAGCGCCGCGGCGTGCTCCTCGAGCGCCCTCACCGTCGGATCGTCGCCGAAGACGTCGTCGCCGACGACGGCTTCCGCCATCGCGCGGCGCATCGCGGCCGAGGGCCGCGTCACCGTGTCGCTCCTCAGGTCGATCGTCCGCATCGCCGGGGCCCTCCGCTTCGGGCGACGGTACACCCGTCCGTCGCGGGGGGCGGGCCGCGGGCTCAGGCGCCTTCGGGCATCGCCGCCATCGCGATGACGGAGAAGTGCCGACGTCTCGGAAGCCTTCCACGTCCAGCCGAACAGGCCGCCGTAGAACGCCTTCGCGCCGGCGGGGTCCTTCGTCACGAGCTCCGTCCAGCAGAGCGTGTGGTCCTCGCCCACGAGCTGCGCGCCGATGTGCCCGCGCGCCTCCCAGAGCGCGAAGACGACCCCCTCCGGGTCGGCGACGACCGCCATCCGGCCGACCCCTTCCACGTCGAACGGCCCGTGGCAGACCTTCCCGCCGAGCTCCGTCGCCCTCGCGGCCGACGCGTCGGACGAGGCCGTCGAGACGTAGGTCATGAAGTGGGACGGCACCTTCTGCTCGAGCTCGGGCCCGCTCAGCGTCCGGAGGGCGGCGACGTCCTTGCCGCGCAGCTTCAGGAGCGTGTAGGCGCCGCCCGCCGTCGGGACGTCGACGGCCTCCCAGCCGAAGAGGCCGGCGTAGAACGCCTTCGCCTTCGCGGCGTCGGGGGTGGCGAGCTCGGGCCAGCAGAACGAACCGGGCAGCAGCTCCGTGCGCTCGGACATGGGGGACCCTCCTTTCGAAGTGCGCGAATGCTAGACGAACGGGCGCCGGAAGTCGCCCCGTCCGCGCCCGCGCTCTCCGGACGACGCCCCGGGGTCGGTTTCCTCCGACGCCCCCTCTCGTTCTACGCTTGCCGCCGGAGGCTCCCATGGCCGAAGGCAAGCTCCCCCTCGCCGCGTTCGTCGACGCCGCCCGCGGGACCGTTCCCGCGGACCTCGTCTTCCGGAACGCGCGCGTCGTCAACGTCCTGACGGGCGAGATCCACGAGGAGACGGTCGGCGTCTCCGGCGACCGCGTCCTCGGTTTCGGTCCGTACCGCGCGGCCGACCCGGCGAACGAGATCGACCTCCGGGGCGCGTTCCTCGCGCCGGCCTTCTGGGACGCTCACATCCACGTCGAGTCGACGATGACGACGCCCCCCGTCTTCGCGCGGCTCGCGGCGGCGCACGGCACGGCCGCCGTCGTCACCGACCCGCACGAGATCGCGAACGTGCGCGGCGCCGAGGGGCTCGAGTCCTTCCTCGCGTCGGCCGAGGGGCTTCCCGTGGAGTTCCACGTCATGCTCCCCTCGTGTGTCCCGGCGACGCACCTGGAGACCGCCGGCGCGGCCCTCGGGGCGGAGGAGCTCGCCGCCTTCTACGGGAGGAAGTACGTCCTCGGCCTCGCCGAGATGATGAACGTCCCCGGCTTCCTCTTCGGCGACCCGGGCGTCCGGGCGAAGGTGGAGGACGCCGCCTCCCGGGGCCTCCCGATCGACGGCCACTCGCCGCTCCTGACGGGCCTCGACCTGAACGCCTACGTCGGCGCCGGCATTCGGACCGACCACGAGTGCCTCGGCCGCGAGGAGGCGGCGGAGAAGTCCCGGCGCGGGATGTCGATCTGGATCCGCGAGGGAACGGCCGCGAAGAACCTCGACGACCTCCTCCCGCTCGTGACTGCCGCCAGTTCCGAGCGCTTCGCGTTCGCGACGGACGACCGCCACCCGTGGGACCTCCTCGCCCACGGCCACGTCGACCACCACGTGAGGCGGGCCATCGCCCTCGGCCTCGACCCGGTCCTCGCGTTCCGTCTCGCTTCTCTCTCGGCCGCGCGGCACTACGGCTTCCGCGACCGCGGCGCGATCGCCCCCGGCTACCGCGCCGACCTGATCACGTTCGAGAGCCTCGACGACGTCCGCCCCGACCTCGTCGTCCTCGGCGGCCGGCGCGTCGCCCGGGGCGGGCGGCTCCTCGTCGAGGTCCCGTCGCGCGGAATCTCCGAAGGGCCGTCGTTCCGCGTGGACGGGTTCGACGCGTCGCGCCTCCGCCTGCCCGCGACCCCCGGCGCGCACGTCCGCGTCATCGAGGTCCACCCCGGCTCCCTCGCGACCGGCTCCGGCAGCGCCGCCGCGCTCGTCGTCGACGGCTCGGCCGCCGCCGACCCCTCGCGCGACCTCGCGAAGCTCGCCGTCGTCGAGAGGCACCGCGGCACCGGAAACGTCGGCGTCTCCTTCGCGCGCGGATTCGGCCTCGCGCGCGGGGCGATCGCCTCCTCCGTCGCTCACGACTCGCACAACGTCGTCGTCGCCGGCTGCGACGACGCCTCCATGGAGACCGCGGTTCGCCGCGCCGCCGAGATCGGCGGCGGCATCGTCGTCGCGCACGGGGCCCGGGTCCTCGCCGAGGTTCCGCTCCCCGTCGCCGGCCTCATGTCGAACGCCTCCCTCGAGGAGGTCGACGCCGCCGAGAGGAGGGCGAACGAGGCGACGCGCGCGCTCGGCACCGCCGTCGACCACCCCTTCATGACGCTCGCCTTCCTCGCCCTCCCCGTGATCCCCGAGCTGAAGCTCACGGACAGGGGGCTCGTCGACGTGGCGCAGTTCCGTCACGTGTCGCCGCTCGCGTGAGGCGCGGGGAAGGCCCCGGGTCCGAGGCCGCTCCGGCCGGAGGCCGACCCCGACCCGGGGTCACCCGACTCGGTGTCAGGCGTGAAATCGTGTATTTCTGCGAAATACACGATTTCACGCCTGGCACCGGTGATGACCCCGTGGACCGATTCGAGACGGGCCGCGCCGGCGGGGCCCCCCGCGGAGCCTTCGCGTGACGGCCGTCGGCGTCCTCGCGTTCCTCTCGGTCAAGCTCGTCGCCTACGCGGCGTGGTGCCGGCTGGGCCTCGCCCTCCTCGCGCCGGACCGCCCCGCGTCGCCGCTGCGACGCGCGGGATTCCTCGCCGTCGTCCGCCTGGCGCTCGGCTTTCTCCTCGGGTGGCTCTTCCTCTTCGGCCTCGCCGTGGTCGCCCCGGCGCAGAACCGCCTCGGAGTCCCGCCCGTCGCCCTTCTCGCCGGCTCCGCCCTCCTCCGCTTCCTGGAGTGGTCGTTCGTCGGCGCGCTCGCCGCCGGGCGCGCACGCTCGGCGCGGGCCGTCCTGCTCGGCCGGAGCGGGAAGGAGCACCTCTGGCGCGTCGGCGGCGTCGCCCTCTCGTTCGCAACCGACCTCGCAGGGCTCCTCGGCGCAGGCGCCCTCGGACTCGTCCCGTGCTGACGTCCGCCCCGCGCGACGCGGGCGATTCACGAAGGAGGCTCCCATGAAAACCGTCCGTCACTCGATCACCATCCGCGCGCCCCGCGAGGCCGTCTGGGACGCGATGCTCGGGCCGGAGACCTACAGGGCCTGGACCGCTCCGTTCTGCGAGGGCTCGTACTACGAGGGCTCCTGGAACACGGGAGACCGGATCCGCTTCCTCGGACCGGGCGGCGCGGGGGGGATGACCTCGGTCATCGCGGAGAGCCGCCGTCCCGAGTTCGTCTCGATCAAGCACCTCGGGATCGTCAAGGACGGCGTCGAGGACACGACGAGCCCCGCGGCCACCGCGTGGGCCCCGGCGTTCGAGAACTACACCTTCGTCGACGAGTTCGGCGCCACGGCGCTGACCGTCGAGGTGGAGACCCCCGAGGACTTCGAAGCGTTCATGAACGAGGCCTGGCCGAAGGCGCTCGCGAAGCTGAAGGAGATCTGCGAGGAAGCCGCCTCCCGCTGACCTTCGGCTCGGAGCTATCCTCGCCCGGATGCAGGCCCCTCGAATGGACATCCTCGACGCCGTCGGCAAGACCTCTCTCGTTCGCCTCCGGAGCGTCGTCCCGGCGGGCTCCGCGGACGTCCTCGTCAAGCTCGAGGGAGAGAACCCCACCGGGAGCATGAAGGACCGGATGGCGCTCGCCGTGATCTCGCGCGCCGAGGCGGACGGGCGCCTTCCCCCCGGCGGCACGGTCGTCGAGTACACCGGCGGAAGCACCGGGACGTCGCTCGCGTTCGTCTGCGCCGCGAAGGGCCACCGGATCCGGATCGTCACCTCCGACGCCTTCAGCCGCGAGAAGCGGGACCACATGGCCGCGCTCGGCGCCGAGCTGACGCTCGTCCCGAGCGAGGGGGGCCTCACCACGAAGAAGCTGATCCTCGACATGATCGAGGCGGCCCGCGCCATCAGCCGCGAGCCGGGGTCGTACTTCACGAACCAGCTCGAGAACGCCGACGCCATCGCGGGCTACTACCCCCTGGCCGAGGAGATCCGGAGCCAGGCCGGCGGGGACGTCGACGCCTTCGTCCACTCCGTCGGGACCGCGGCGTCGCTGCGCGGCGTCGCGACGGTCCTCAGGCGCGAGGCTCCCCGCGTGCGGATCGTCGCCGTCGAGCCCGCGGAATCGTCCGTCCTCCTCGGAGGCCCGGCCGGCCCGCACAAGATCGAGGGGGTCGGAATCGGCTACCGGCCGCCGCTCTGGGAGCCCTCCCTCGTCGACGAGGTCCTCGCCGTCACGACGGAGGAGGCAAAGGAGATGACGCGGCGCCTCGCGCGGGAGGAGGCGCTCTTCGCGGGGACCTCCACCGGCGCAAACGTCGTCGCGTCGCTCCGCGTCGCCGCGCGCCTGGGGTCCGGCGCGAAGGTCGCGACGCTCGCGTGCGATTCCGGTCTCAAGTACCTCAGCACGGACGTCTACCGGAGGGCCTGATCCCGGGCCTCGAGCAGCCGCCGGCGTCCCGGGGGGCCGGCCGCTAAGATCGAGCGCGTGATCTCCTTCTTCACGCCTCTCCACGAAGGCCACGCCCCCCGGTACGAGAATTTCCGCGGCGAGCGCGTTCCCTGCTTCGAGTCGCCCGTCCGGGCGGCGTTCGTTCGCGACGCGCTCGTGGCGCGGGGACACGAGCTCCGGACACCGACGATCGACGCCGCTCCCCTCCTCGCACGCGTCCACTCCCCGCGCTACCTCGCGTTCCTCGAGTCCGCCTGGAGCCAGTGGATCGCCCGCGACGCGGGGAACGCCGAGGTCCAGCCGTTCCCGTCGGTCTGGCCGGTCCGGACGCTCCGGAGCGACGTCGAGCCGGACGACTTCGTGGCCCGGCTCGGCCTCTACTCGATGGACAACGGGACGCCGCTCGCGGCCGGCACCTGGGCCGCCGTGAAGGCGGCGGCCGACGCCGCCGCGAGCGCGGCCGAGCTCGTCGCCTCCGGCGAGAGGTGCGTCTTCTCCGCGACGCGCCCGCCCGGCCACCACGCCGGGGCCGACTTCATGGGAGGCTACTGCTTCCTGAACAACGCCGCGGTCGCCGCCGAGGCGCTGCTCCTGCGGGGCTCGCGGCGCGTCGCGCTCCTCGACGTCGACTACCACCACGGCAACGGGACGCAGAGCCTCTTCTACGGCCGCGCCGACGTCCTCTTCGCGAGCCTCCACGCCGACCCTCGCTTCGAATACCCGTTCTACCTCGGCCACGCCGACGAGACGGGCGAGGGCGGCGGCGAGGGCTTCAACCTGAACCTCCCGCTGCCGGCGGGCACGCGCGGCGCGGAGTGGCTCGCCGCGCTCGAGACGGCCTGCGCCCGGTTCGCGGAGACCGGCGCCGACGCGCTCGTCGTCTCCCTCGGCCTCGACACCTACGCCGGCGACCCCCTCACGAAGTTCGCGCTCGAGCCGGAGGACTTCCGGCGCCTCGGCGCGCGCCTCTCGCGCCTCGGCCTCCCGACGGTCCTCGTCCTCGAGGGGGGCTACGCCGCCTCGGAGCTCGGCACGAACGCGACGAACGTCCTCGACGGTTTCGAGAACGCCTGACAAGAAGCCGGAGGTCCTCACGCCGGGGTGGGATCACCCGCCGCTGGCGCGCTGACGCCCGCCGGGGCCGCGCCCCGGGTTCCGCTCTCCGAGCGCCCCGGGGTCAGGCGTGAAATCGTGTATTGCCCGGGGCAATACACGATTTCACGCCTGGCCCCCCACCGAGTGATTTCACGCCTGACCCCCCACCAGGTCGTCATTCCGACTTAGGATTGCGGTCCATGAGCAGCGTCCGTCCGGTGTCCGGGACCTACAGTCTCCACTTCGCGCCCTACATCGCGCTCGTGACCGAGCCCGACGTCCTCGCCGTCCTCGAGACGCAGGGGACGGCCTTCGAGACGGCCCTGCGTCGGCTCCCGGCGGCGACGGCGCGCTCGCGCTACGCCGAGGGGAAGTGGAGCGTCGCCCAGGTCGTCGGGCACGTCGTCGACTCCGAGCGGGTGTTCGGCTACCGGGCGCTCGCCACCGCACGCGGCGAGAAGGCGACGCTCCCGAGCTTCGACGAGGACGCCTACGCGGCCGCCGCCGGACACGACGACTGCCCCCTGGACGAGCTCCTCGACGAGCTCGCCGCCCTCCGGCGGAGCCACGTCCTCATGTTCCGCCACCTCGACGACGCCGCCTGGGATCGCCTCGGGCTCGTCGGGGGACACCCGAACGCCGCGCGCGCCTGGGCCTTCGTCATGGCGGGGCATCTTCGCCACCACGCGAACGTCCTCCGGGAGCGCTACGGAATCCCGGTCGAGGCGTGACCGGCTGCGCGAGCGAGGCCCGCAGGGGCTCTGCCGCCCCGCGATGAGCGTCGTCTCCGAGATCCGTCCCTCGACCGCCCCGGCCCGATGACGGAGGTCGTCGAACGCATGAAGCACCTGCCCCAGCTCTTCGAGAACAACCGCTCCTGGGCCGAGGGCCTGCGCCGCACCGACCCCGAGTTCTTCTCGCGGCTCTGCCGCCAGCAGGCGCCCCCCTACTTCTGGATCGGCTGCTCCGACAGCCGCGTCCCCGCCAACGAGATCGTCGGGCTCCTGCCGGGCGAGCTCTTCGTCCACAGGAACGTCGCGAACCTGGTCGTCCAGAGCGACCTGAACGCCCTGTCCGCCCTCCAGTTCGCCGTCGACGTCCTCCGCGTCCGGCACGTCATCGTCTGCGGGCATTACGGCTGCGGGGGCGTCCTCGCGGCGCTGCAGGACGAGCGGCACGGCCTCGTCGACAACTGGCTCCGGCACGTCGGCGACGTGCGGGAGAAGCACGGCGCGCAGCTCGGCAGGCTCGACTCCGCGAGGGCGGTCCGGGACCGCCTCTGCGAGCTGAACGTCATCGAGCAGGTCCGGAGCGTCGCCTGCACGACGATCGTCCGCGACGCCTGGGCGCGCGGGCAGGAGCTCTCGCTCCACGGCTGGGTCTACGCGCTCGAGGACGGCCTCCTCCGGGACCTCGGCGTCTCGGCCCGGACCGGTCTACGCGCTCGAGGACGGCCTCCTCCGGGACCTCGGCGTCTCGGCCCGGACCGGGGCCGAGCTCGCCGAGGCCTACGTCCGCGCCGTCGCCGAGCGCCCCGCCGGCGTGGCGCCCCCAGTCGGCGAGAGAGGACCCTGAGCGTCCGTCAGTAGTACTCGGCCAGGACGAGCGTCCGCTCCGTCCCGTCGGCGAGGGTGAAGCGCACCTTCGTCCCCGCTTCGGCCTCGGCCCAGCGGAGCTCCTTTCTCCACGAATCCGGACCCGCCGGCTCTCCGTCGAGCGCCGTGACCCGCTCGCCCGCCTTCCAGCCCGCCGCCGCGGCCGGGCTTCCGGGAGCGACGAATTCGACGACGAGGGCGCCGTCCACCCAGTCGAGGTCGAGGCCCGTCTTGTCCTTCGAGAAGGGGGCGGCGAGGCCCGGTCCCGGCTCGAGCCAGAGAGCGGAGCGCGAGTAGTCGAAGAGGACCCGGAACCGCGCGAGGATCCCCGCGCCCAGGTTCCCTTCCTGGCGCTTCGTGTCGAAGGCGCCGCCGACGTCGGTCGTCTGGAACGAGGCCGGGACGTTCCGCAGCTCGTAGCCGGCGATCGAGACGGAGCGGAGCGTCGCGAGCTTCGAGATCGTGGCGCCGCCGACGCCTCCGCCACGGCTCTCCGAGACGGGCCGCCCCTCGAGGAGCCGTCGCGCGTCTGCGTAATGGCGGAAGACGGAGAGGGCGCCCCCCTGGCCGGTGTCGAGCCCGACGACGACCGGCTCGTCCCCCTCGATCGAGATCCGGAGGCTCTTGTGCCCGTCCTCGGCCGGGAGGAGGTCGACGCGCCGGCCCGGTCCCTCGTAGCGGAACGCGGCCGCGTCGTGGAGCCGGAGGCGCGAGCCGGGATAGTCGAGGTCTACGACGAGGGCGTGGAAGAGCTCCTTGCCGAGGATGACGGGGAGCGGCCGGCCGAGCCTCCGCCCCACGTCGGAGAGGTCGATGACCGCCGCCGAGATCGGGCCGATCTCGACGCCGGCCACCTTCAGCGTGAGCCCGGAGACGAGTCCGGCGCCGACGTTCCCGCCGGTGCCGCGCGCCTCGAGCTCCCCTTCGGGGCGGAGCTTCAGCCTCTCGGCGAGCCCGCGGTCGAGGACGGTCATGCCGGCGCCGGAGTCGAGGACGACGTCGGTCGGGACGCCGTTCAGCTCGCCCGCGAGGAAGACGTACCTCTTCCGGAAGAGCTCGACCGGGACCCATTCGGTGGTCGTCCTTCCCGCCGGGAGACGGACGAGCGAACCCGTCGGGACCGGCGCGGCGAAAAGGGCGTCCTCGAGCCCCCGGTTCAGGGCCACTTCTTCCCACGCCAGGCTCTGCGCCTGGCGGGCGGTCTCCCCCTCGATCTCCTGTCGGGCGGCGATGCGGACGCCGTTCACGAGCCGGACGTCCGCGGAGGTCGTCCAGGTCGTCCGGCCGTCCTGGACGTTTCTCTCGTACCGCGACTCCCCCGTCGCCGGGTCGACCAGGAGATCGCAGGTGTCGCCGTCGGGGTAGCTGAAGCGGAGGACCGACCACGAGCGGCCACCGCGCGCCTCGGACCCGGCCACGCTCGTGACGACCCCGTCCCCGCGAAGGTGCCGACCGAACGTCCTGTCGAGCGCGCGTCGCTGGAGCCGGACCTTGTCGAGCCCCATCGGCTCGATCTGACCGCTCGCGTTCCGCTCCCACCCCTCGCTTCCCGCGAGGACCTCGACGCTCCGGAGGACCTTCAGGTCGACCTCGGTTCGCTGGCGGCCATCCCGCCGGGCTCGAACCGAGAGACGGCCGGAGAGACCGGCGACGCGGATCGTCCCGTCGAGGCTGAGGTCCTTCATCGCGTCGAGAGCCGGCCAGCCTCCGAGCCACGCCACGTGCTTCTCGACGAGCGTCGCGGCGTCCGCCGCGACGGGTTCCGCGGCCGGGGCCTCCGGGCGCGCCGCGAGCCGCCCCGCGCCGAGGAGCGGAGCGAGGAGGAGGGCGAGGGTCACGAAGAGTCGTCGTGCGCGGGAGGTCATTCGTCTTCTCCGTTCTCCGCCGCATCGGCGCCCCGTCCGATCGCCTCCTGGAGCCGCCGAAGGCCGGCGGGGCGGCTCGAGAGGAGGGAGATCCCGACGAGGGCGTCGGAGTCGGCGAGCGAGTCGCGCCCCTTCCACGCGGTGTGGAGGAGCTCCATGGCGACGTGGTTGTGGTGGAGGCACGACAGGAACGTGCTTCGGCTCCAGACCGCCTGGTGAACGGCCTCGAGCGCGGGGTCGAACAGGGCGAGGAGGTGCTCCTCCGCGTCGACGACGAGGGAGAGCTGCTGGCCCGGCCACTCCGTCAGCGCCCTCCGGGAGTCGGGCTCGACGACCTCCGCGACGCCGCGCAGGTCCCGGCGGCCGTACGTCTTCACGACCACCCGGACGCCGCGGGAGACGGCCCCCTCGAGGTCGCCGGCCAGGAGGTCGAGCGGACCCGGGAAGAGGTCGGCGAGGACGATCTCGCGGGCCCGCCCGAGCATCGCGCGAGCGCGCTCGAAGACCTGGTCGCGTGCGCGGAGGGCGTAGACCCTCTCGTCGGCCGTCGTCGAGGAGCGCCGGGCGAGGGCCGCCCGGGCCGCTTCCCGCTTCTCCCGCGACCGCCGCTCCAGGCCGGCCAGGAGCTCGTCGGGCGGCACCGCCCGAATCAGGCGGTTCCCCCCTTCGTCGACCTGGACCGCTCCCTGCTGCACGAGGGATGCGATCGCCTTGTAGGTATTCGCCGTCGGCTTCCCGATCGCGTGGCTTATCCGGTAGCCCGTGGCCGCCTCGCCCTGGACGAGGAACGCATAGACGAGAGCCTCGATCTCGGAGAAGCCAAGCTCCTGGAGTGATTTGGAGACGTCTTCGTCGATACTAGTAGTCATAGCAACTAATAATCTGGAACGAAGAAGCCCGGTTGTCAAGGACCCGCCGACGAAATCGCGCCCGGGCGGCTCGCCGTCCGCCCTCTGGTCGGACGACGTGCGGGGTCCGGCGTCCGTAGAAATCGTCGACTTCTCAGATCGAGGTACTCCGCATGCGGCTCCGAACGATCACGCTCGCCCTGACGCTCCTTCCCTTCTGCGCGTCCCCGCTCGCGGCCCAGGAACGCCTCGACCCCGCGGAGGTCTACCGCGACACCCGCGGTGACCTCGCCCGGGTCCGGGACGTGGCGTTGATGAAGCTGGCCGAGCTGTCGAAGACGTCCCGGGTCCTCGGGGGCCTCCTCGCGACGGCCGATTCGCTCTCCGCCGGGACGCCGTCGATGTCGCTCGCGGAGGCCTTCCGGCGGCTCGAGGAGGTCGAGGCGCTCCTCGAGAAGGAGCCCGTCCTGCCCGAGCCGGTGCCCTCGACCGTTCGGCGGGCCCGGCTCCTGCTGACACGGCCGGGGACGGAGCTCGCGCCGGCGCGAGCACGAGCCGAGCTCTTCCTCGTCCTGAACCCGCTCGAGGAGCACCTCGTCCAGCTCTCCGAGTTGGCGATCCAGGACGCGTCGATCCTCGAGTCGTTCGCCTCGTCGCTCCACCAGAGCTCGGCCGGCCTCCGGACGGGCGCCCTTCCGGCGGTCCGGACGCTCGTCCAGGCGCGTCGCCTCGCGCTGGAGTGAGCTCGGGCGCCTGCGGCGCCGTCAGCGCAGGACCAGCGGGACGAGGAGGAGGACGCCGGCCGGGATGACGACGCAGGCGAGGAGGTTGAGCCGGAAGCCGGCCCGGACCATCTGCGTGATCGGAACCAGCCCCGAGCCGTAGACGATCGCGTTCGGCGGGGTGGCGACCGGCAGCATGAACGCCATGCTGCATCCGAGCGCGCATCCGAGCGACGGCTCGAGCGGCGAGACGCCGGCCGCCTGCGCGCTCGCGATCGCGAGGGGAATCAGCATCGTCGCGGCGGCGGTGTTCGACGTCACCTCGGTGAAGAAGATCGAGAAGACGGAGAAGACGATCGTCAGCCCTGCCAGCGTCGAGACGCCCGTCGCCCCGACGAGGCCGTGCCCGAGCGCCTCGGAGAGCCCCGTCCGGAACATCCCGGCGCCGAGGGAAAGCCCCCCGCCGAAGAGGAGGAGCGTCCCCCAGTCGATCTTCGTCGCCTCTCCCCAGCTCATCGCCCGGCTGCCGCCGGCGCCCCCCGGCAGGAGGAAGAGGAGGCTCGCTCCGAGCACGGCGACTGCTCCCTCGGGGAGAGCGCGTCCGAGAGAGAGCGCGACCGGGTGCTCCGCGCCGAGGAGGAGTGCGAGGAGCCCCGGTCCGACCCAGCAGGAGACGGTGGCGAGGACGGCCACGGCCACGCTCCGCTCCCCCGTCGTCCAGGGACGCGTTCCTCCGGACTCTGCCGCGACGGGGCGCACCGGCGCCGCACCTCCTCCGTTCCAGCCCAGGACGAGGGCCGTCGCCGCGACCATCGCGAGGAGTATCGGCAGCGCGACGAGGAGCCAGGGGACGAAGCCGACGCGAATCCCGGCGAGCGCCGAGAGCTGCCCGATCGCGACGAGGTTCGGCGGCGAGCCGACGGGCGTCCCGACGCCGCCGACGGACGCGCCGTAGGCGCAGGCGAGGAGAAGGGCGCGCGCGAGCGGCGAGCGGCCCGACCCCTCCGAGAGGGTCCCGAGCGTCCCGAGCGCGATCGGGTAGAGCATCGCCGTCGTCGCGGAGTTCGAGAGCCACATCGAGAGCGCCGCCGAAAGGGCGAGGAACGTGACGACGACGCGTCGCGGGGAAGAGCTCGCCGCCGGGATCGCCAGGATCGCCCGCGCGATCCTTCGATCCAGCCCGTGGGCGCTCATCGCGCCCGCGAGGAGGAACGACCCGAGGAAGAGAAAGATGATCGGGTCTCCGAACGCCGCGAACGCCTCCTTCGCGGGCGCCACCCCGAGGACGACGGTCAGCGCCGGGCCGAGGATCGCCGTCGCGGGGAGCGGCACCGCCTCGGTGATCCACCAGACGAGGACCCACGCGACGACGGCGAGGAGCTTCGCCGCCGCGACCGGCAGCGCGGCCGGAGGGAACGCGAGGAGGACGAAGAAGGCGAGCGGGCCGAGGACGAGGCCGACGCTCCTCCGCATCCTCTCGAAGCGTTCTTCCGCCTCGGAGAGGCGCCCCTCCGGGGGAGACGTGTCGGGAAGGGAAGCGTGGGGCTGCACCGCGGCCCCTCAGTCTAGGCCCGGCCGCGGCTCGTGTCTCGCGAAGAGGCGCTATCGTTCTTCCATGCACGCCTCGTCCTTCGCTCCCGCCCGCTACGCGCGCCACCGAGAGCTCCACCGGACCGACCGGATCGGCTGGCTTCGGGCGTCCGTCCTCGGAGCCAACGACGGCCTCATCTCCACCGCGAGCCTCGTCGTGGGCGTCGCCTCGACCGGAGCCACCCCGGGCTCCGTCGCCGTCTCCGCGGCGGCCGGCCTCCTCGCCGGGGCGATGTCGATGGCCGCCGGGGAATACGTCTCCGTCAGCTCGCAGGCGGACACCGAGCGGGCCGACCTCGAGAAGGAGCGCCACGAGCTGGCCACGGACGAGCCCGGAGAGCTCGCGGAGCTCGCCAGCATCTACGTTTCCCGCGGGCTCGACCGCGACCTCGCGGACCGGGTCGCCGAGCAGCTCATGGCGCACGACGCCCTCGGCGCCCACGCCCGCGACGAGCTCGGGATGTACGAATCAACCGCCGCCCGGCCGATCCAGGCGGCCCTCTCGTCGGCCGCCAGCTTCGCCGTCGGCGCCGCCCTTCCCGCCCTCGCCGCCGCCCTCGTCCCGGGCCGGCTCCTCGTTCCGCTCGTCGCGGCCTCGACGCTCGTCCTCCTCGCCGGGCTCGGCGGGCTGGCCGCCCGGATCGGCGGCGCTCCGATGTGGACCGGTGCGGGCCGCGTGACGTTCTGGGGAGCGCTCGCGATGGGCGTCACCGCTGCAGCGGGAGCGTTCTTCGGAGCCGTCGGCTGAGCGCCCTCCGCGCGGCGCCGCCCGGGAGAATCGAG